>Ga0315912_10000289_pt1 | contig 103475 bp, 82 predicted proteins | sample VfabasoilMG_FD_204469 | JGI IMG/M metagenome (GOLD analysis project Ga0315912, IMG submission 204469) | Garden soil microbial communities collected in Santa Monica, California, United States - V. faba soil | ecosystem: Environmental > Terrestrial > Soil > Garden | place: USA: California... | reverse complement strand
GCTCCTATTGTTGGAACAGGACTGGAGGCAAAAATTGCTACCGACTCACGCTCCTTGATATTGGCTGAAGGCACCGGTGTAGTGGATTACGTTGACGCCAAAAAGATTACAATAAAATACGAAATCTCGGAAGAGCAGCAGCTGATTCGTTTCGAGGATGAGTATAAAACCTATAACCTGATCAAGTTTAGAAGAACCAATCAGGATACCTGTATCAACCTCTCACCAATTGTTAAGAAAGGTGAGCGGGTTACTAAAGGTCAGCCAATCGTGCAGGGTTATGCCACAGCCGATGGCGAATTAGCACTCGGTCGTAACCTACTGGTGGCATACATGCCCTGGCAGGGATATAATTTTGAGGATGCGATCGTAATTTCTGAACGCGTGGTGCGCGATGACGTATTTACTTCTCTCCACATTGAAGAATTTGAACTGGAAGTTCGCGATACCAAGAGAGGAGAAGAAGAATTGACCTCTGAAATTCCTAATGTGAGTGAAGAGGCTGTAAAGCATTTGGATGAAAATGGTATCATCCGGATAGGCGCAGAGGTTCGTGAAGGTGATATCCTGATTGGAAAAATTACTCCTAAAGGTGAAACCGATCCTACTCCAGAAGAAAAACTTCTCCGCGCAATCTTTGGCGACAAAGCTGGCGATGTGAAAGACGCTTCTTTGAAGGCACCGCCATCACTAAAAGGTGTAGTTATTGATACCAAACTTTTCTCCCGCCCCAAACGCGATAAGGATATTCGCTCTAAGTCTAAAAAAGAATTAGATGCGCTGAAATCCCGTTACTCAAAGCAATTACTGGAATTGCGTGCGGAGATGATTAAAAAGCTGACGACCCTGCTTAGTGGTAAAACCAGCCAGGGAGTGAAACACAAATTTGGAGATGAACTAATCGCCAAGAGTGTGAAGTTTACAGGGAAGGTTATTGAGAGCAACCTGTTCCCTGACAAGAATATCTATCGCGATGAAAGCAATTACAATGTTCCTGAAGAAGTCAATTTAATTTCGGATGTGAGCTTAGATAGCTGGACCACGGATGACCACTCCAATGACTTGGTGGCCGCTACGGTGAAAAACTATCTGAACAAGCGTAATAATATTTCAGGGGAATTTAAGCGGGAGCGTTTCACTTTAGAAGTAGGCGATGAGTTGCCTGCAGGCATTGTGCAGTTGGCTAAAGTTTACGTAGCTAAAAAACGCAAATTGAAAGTAGGAGATAAGATGGCTGGTCGCCACGGAAATAAGGGCGTTGTTGCCCGTATCGTGCGCGATGAAGACATGCCATTCCTGGAAGATGGAACTCCGGTTGATATTTGTTTGAATCCACTTGGTGTACCATCGCGGATGAACCTTGGCCAGCTTTATGAAGCTGTTCTTGCCTGGGCTGGAAAGAAACTGAAGCGCAAATACGCCACTCCAATTTTTGATGGTGGTAGCTTGAATGATGTGTCCAATGAATTGAAAGAGGCTGGTTTGCCAGACTTCGGAAGAACACAGTTGTATGATGGTTTGACAGGACAAAAATTCGATCAGCCTGTCACCGTTGGAGTAGCATATATTTTGAAACTCGGCCATTTGGTTGACGACAAGATGCACGCTCGTTCCATCGGGCCATACTCACTCATTACGCAACAACCCTTGGGCGGTAAAGCTCAGTTTGGTGGACAGCGTTTTGGTGAAATGGAGGTTTGGGCAATTGAAGCATTTGGTGCTTCGCACATCCTACAGGAAATCCTCACCATCAAGTCAGACGATGTTGTTGGAAGGGCAAAAGCATACGAATCAATTGTAAAAGGCGAAACGATGCGTAAGCCAAATATCCCAGAATCGTTCAATGTGCTTGTTCACGAATTGCGTGGATTGGCATTGGAGATCACTATGGACTAATGTCGTTAGGCGTTATTGGTTGTTCGTTATTCGTATAGAGCAACTAATAACAAACAACGAACAACGATAAATGAAAAGGAAAACTAAAGACTAACTACTACTAAAATGTCTTTCAGAAAGAATAAAAAATTCAACAACGATTTCTCAAAAATCACCATCAGCCTGGCTTCCCCGGAATCTATCCTGGAAAGTTCCAATGGCGAGGTAACACAACCGGAAACCATCAACTACAGAACGTACAAGCCTGAAATGGGCGGTTTGTTCTGTGAGCGGATTTTTGGTCCCACGAAAGATTGGGAATGCCACTGCGGTAAGTATAAGCGCATTCGCTACAAAGGCATTATTTGTGACCGCTGCGGTGTGGAGGTTACCGAGAAGAAGGTGCGCAGAGAACGCATGGGCCACATTGAACTGGTAGTGCCTGTTGCCCATATCTGGTATTTCCGTTCGTTGCCAAACAAGATTGGTTACTTATTGGGTATCCCTACAAAGAAGCTTGACCAAATAATTTATTACGAGCGCTTTGTAGTAATTCAACCCGGCATCAAAGAAGAAGATGGTGTTAACCGTTTAGATTTTTTGACTGAAGAGGAATACCTCGACATCGTTGATAAATTACCTCGTGAAAACCAATTACTGGACGACAACGACCCAAAGAAGTTTATTGCTAAAATGGGCGCTGACGCACTGGAAATGCTTTTGTCTCGCGTAAGATTAGATGAGTTGAGCTACGAACTCCGTCATCAGGCCGCGACCGATACATCGCAGCAAAGAAAAGCTGAGGCATTGAAACGATTGAAAGTAGTAGAGGCTTTCCGCGATGCAAATACCCGCGTTGAAAATCAACCCGGTTGGATGGTAATTAAAATGGTTCCGGTTATTCCACCAGAACTTCGCCCCCTAGTGCCGTTGGATGGTGGCCGTTTCGCGACATCAGATTTGAATGATCTTTACAGACGCGTTATCATCCGTAACAATCGTCTGAAGCGATTGATTGATATTAAGGCGCCTGAAGTTATCCTTCGAAATGAGAAGCGTATGCTTCAGGAAGCTGTTGACTCTTTGTTTGATAACTCCAGGAAAGTTAATGCTGTTCGCTCTGAAGGAAACCGCGCATTGAAATCCCTCAGCGATATGCTGAAAGGAAAGCAAGGTCGCTTCCGCCAAAACTTATTGGGTAAGCGCGTTGACTACTCTGGCCGTTCCGTCATTGTGGTTGGCCCTGAGTTGAAATTACATGAGTGCGGATTACCAAAAGATATGGCGGCAGAATTATTCAAACCGTTCATTATCCGCAAGCTTATTGAAAGAGGAATTGTTAAGACTGTAAAGTCTGCAAAGAAAATTGTTGATCGTAAAGATCCCGTGGTGTGGGATATTTTGGAAAACGTATTGAAAGGACATCCTGTTCTTTTGAACCGTGCTCCAACGCTTCACAGGCTTGGTATCCAGGCATTCCAACCAAAACTGATTGAGGGAAAAGCTATCCAATTGCACCCGCTCGTTTGTACTGCCTTCAACGCTGACTTTGACGGGGATCAGATGGCCGTTCACGTTCCACTTGGGCAGGAAGCGATTTTGGAAGCTTCGGTGTTAATGCTGTCCTCTCACAATATTCTTAACCCATCCAACGGTGCACCAATCACGGTGCCATCACAGGACATGGTGTTAGGTCTATATTATCTCACCAAAGGTCGCAAGGGTGAACTTGGAGAAGGCAAACGTTTTTATTCAGCCGAAGAGGTGATTGTGGCCTTCAATGAAGGAAAGGTTTCAAAGCACGCCATCGTTAAAGTAAAAGCCAAAGTAAAAGATAAGAAAACAGGCAAACTGGAAACGAAACTAATTGAAACTGTTGCGGGTCGTGTAATTTTTAATGCGGTAGTTCCGGAAGAAGTAGGATATGTTGATGAACTGCTAACCAAGAAAAAATTACAAACCATCATTGGTGATATCTATAAAATCACCGGTCATGCTAAAACAGCTAAGTTTTTAGATGACATGAAAGAGCTTGGTTTCCAAATGGCATACAAAGGAGGATTATCCATGGGCTTGAACGATGTGAAAGTGCCTGCTGAAAAAGATAAACTGGTTGCCAATGCACAGGAGGAAGTAGATGGCGTATGGAATAACTATATGATGGGTCTTATCACAGACAACGAACGCTACAATCAGGTAATTGATATTTGGACGCGGACCAATACGCTCCTCACCAATACGCTTATGAAGCAGTTGGAAGAGGATACGCAAGGGTTCAATCCAATCTATATGATGATGCACTCAGGTGCCCGTGGTTCCCGCGAGCAAGTGCGCCAGCTGGGTGGTATGCGTGGTTTAATGGCGAAGCCTCAGAAAAATTTGGCTGGTTCCGTTGGTTCCATTATCGAAAATCCAATTCTCTCCAACTTTAAAGAAGGGTTGGATGTATTGGAATATTTTATCTCTACTCACGGTGCGCGTAAAGGTCTTGCTGATACAGCTCTTAAAACAGCTGATGCGGGTTATTTAACCAGAAGGCTGGTTGACGTTGCTCAGGATTTGGTTATTACAGAAGAAGATTGCGGAACACTCCGTGGGTTGAAAGTGACGGCCTTGAAGGACAATGAAGACATTGTTGAGCCTTTATCGGAAAGAATTTTAGGCCGTGTATCGGTTCATGACATTTATGATCCTATTACGGAAGAATTGATTTGCCCAGCCAACGAAGAAATTACTGAAGAGCTGGCCAAGCGAATTGAAGAAACCAGTATTGAAGAAGTTGAAATACGTTCTACGCTTACATGCGAAACCAGGATTGGCGGATGCGTAAGGTGTTATGGAAGAAATCTTGCCACTGGTAAGATTGTGCAGGTTGGCGAGGCAGTTGGAGTAATTGCTGCCCAATCCATTGGGGAGCCAGGAACACAGTTGACTCTCCGCACTTTCCACGTAGGTGGTACGGCTTCTAACATTGCAGTGGATGCCAACATCAAAGCTAAGTTCCCGGGTGTAGTGGAGTTTGAAGGGATTAGAACCGTAGATACTTTGGACAAAGACGGCAATAAGGCTAAAGTAGTGATGGGTCGTACGGGCGAAATCCGGATTATGGATAAAGATAAAACCCGGACATTCATTAGTAACCACGTGCCTTATGGTTCATTCCTGAAAGTGAAAGACGGACAAAAAGTGGAGAAGGGTGATGAGCTTTGCTTCTGGGATCCTTACAATGCCGTTATTATGTCGGAGTTTGAAGGAACTGTGGAGTTTGAATCAATCATTGAGGGCATCACTTTCAAAGAGGAGTCCGATGAGCAAACTGGTCACAGGGAAAAAGTGATTACCGATACACGAGATAAAACGAAGAACCCGGCAATCATTATCAAAGGAAAGACCGATACCAAAGGTTATAACATTCCTGTTGGTGCCCACCTGGTAGTGGAAGAAGGTGAAAGCATTAAGCCAGGTCACGTGTTGGCCAAAATTCCAAGAACAATGGGCAAAAACCGCGATATAACCGGAGGTCTGCCCCGTGTAACGGAATTATTTGAGGCTCGGAATCCATCTAACCCGGCAGTGGTGAGTGAGATTGATGGCGTGGTGACTTATGGTGGTGTAAAACGCGGTAATCGCGAAATTTTCATCGAGTCGCGCGATGGCGTTCAGAAAAAATATATGGTGCCACTTTCCAAGCACATTTTGGTGCAAGACAACGACTTTGTGAAAGCAGGTCAACCACTTTCCGATGGAGCTATTACACCTAACGATATCCTATCTATTAAAGGCCCTACTGCAGTTCAGGAATATCTCGTGAATGAAATACAGGAAGTATATCGTTTACAAGGTGTGAAGATCAGCGACAAGCACATTGAGGCTATCGTTAGCCAGATGATGCAAAAGGTAGAGATCGTTGATTCTGGTGATACCAGCTTCCTGCAAGGAGAGTATGTGGATAAGTTTGAGTTCCGTGAAGTGAACGACTTAGTGCTCGATAAAAAGGTAGTTACCGAAGCAGGAGACTCTCAGAAATTCAAACCGGGACAAATAGTAACATCCCGCGAACTTCGAGATGAGAATTCCGTTTTGCGCAGGAAGGATCAAAAACTGGTTGAGGTGCGCGATGCCATGCCGGCAGTTTCTGCTCCTACTTTGCAAGGAATTACTCAGGCTTCGTTGAAAACTGAAAGCTGGCTTTCTGCTGCTTCATTCCAGGAAACTACTAAAGTGTTGAGCGAAGCTGCTATTCGTGGTAAAGCCGACTCATTGATTGGCCTGAAGGAAAACGTAATTGTTGGACACTTGATCCCGGCCGGAACGGGTCAAAGGAAGTTCAACGACCTTATTGTTGGCTCCGAAGAAGAATACGAACGGATGATGGAAGCAACGGCTTCACCAGCCAAGAAGGAAAAAGAGTTTCAACCGAATTAGTCAAAAAGCAGTAGGCAAAAGCAATAGGTAATTTTGCCTACTGTTAATTGCCTACTGCCTACTTATTCAATATGGCAAAGGAAAAAGAAGAACAACCCAATCCGCAACAAATCAACATTGAGCTCAGTGAAGAGGTAGCCGAGGGTGTGTATTCTAACCTGGCTATGATTGCACACAGCAACAGTGAATTTGTAATTGATTTTATTCGCCTGATGCCGGGCGTTCCTAAAGCGAAAGTTAAGTCTCGTATTGTCATTACACCTGAGCATGCCAAACGCTTATTAACCGCCCTTAAAGACAATATCGAAAAATATGAAACCAGCTTTGGCACTATCAAACCTGCTGGTGAACCACCTCGTTTTCCAATGAATTTTGGTGGGACAATAGGGGAGGCGTAGTTCAAAAATTATTGAGTTACACGGAACCTTTTAGCAAGGCCCACAGAAAGCAACAATAATTTTGTGTGCACATCAATTGTCTGATCTCAGGGCCAAGTCAGCAATTTTCTGAAACCCTTCACGTTAAAAACCGTATTCGTTTTTGATAAAATATCTTTGATAAGGAAACTGTAACCAAGCCTCAAAATCAAGGTATTCTAAGCCATAACCCAACTTAATGAAGGTTTTTACACTGTTTCTAATTTTTTGCTGTTTCGCGGTTCAGGCGCAAAGTGATTCCACCAAGCGTTATACAACGGCTATGGTTAAGGGTTCCCCGCCTGTAATTGATGGTCTGCTGAACGATGAGGCTTGGGACCTGGTGGAGTGGGCCGGTGGAGATTTCAGGCAGGTGAACCCCGACAAAGGCAAGCCAGCTTCCGTACAAACCAAATTTAAAATCATTTACGATGCTAAAAATCTATACGCAATTTTTAGGTGTTACGACCCTGAACCAAGCAAGATTGTAAGGCGCATGTCGCGCAGAGATGGATTTGATGGCGACTGGGTGGAGTTTAATGTGGACAGCTATTATGATAAGAGAACAGCATTCTCATTTACTTCTTCTGTGTCGGGAGTGAAAGGAGATGAGTATGTTTCTAATAATGGTGACAACTGGGATGCCAGCTGGGATCCAATCTGGTATTTAAAGACAAGTATTGATTCAGAGGGATGGATCGCTGAAATACGAATACCACTTAGTCAGCTTCGATTTGCCGATAAGCGTGAACTGACATGGGGCATTCAAGTGCAACGTTTATTTTTCAGGAACCAGGAACGTTCGCAATGGCAATACATTCCCCCCGATGCTGCCGGCTATGTGCATTTAATGGGTGAGATGAATGGTATTAATGGCATCAAACCTCAGAAGCAGTTGGAGATTCAACCCTACGTTGTAGCCAAAACAGAAACTTTTGAAAAAGAAGAAGGCAATCCTTATTTAACAGGCTCATCTTCCAGCGGCAGCGTTGGGCTTGATGCTAAAATTGGTATCACCAGCGACATCACATTAGACCTCACGGTGAATCCCGACTTTGGACAAGTGGAGGCCGACCCTTCGCGGGTAAACTTGACGGCCTTTGAACTTTTCTATCAGGAACGCAGGCCATTTTTTCTTGAAGGCAACAACACTCTAAATTTTCCAATCTCATATAATGACAATAATCTTTTTTATTCAAGGCGAATCGGGCGGCATCCTCAAGGCTCGGTTAGTACAGATGGAGATGTTGATGATGGTATTGCGGAGTATGTAAAGCCCAATAACTATACTACTATTTTAGGAGCGGCCAAGCTCACTGGAAAAAACAAAAAAGGTTTTTCGTGGGGTATAATGGAAAGTGTTACCTCCAGGGAGTTTGCTGAAATTGACAGCTTGGGTTACAGAAGGAAACAAGTTACCGAACCACAAACAAATTATTTTGTGGTGCGCGGTCAAAAAGATATTAATAAAGGGAACACCGTAGTGGGCGGAATGTTTACAGCTGTAAATCGTAAAATTGATGATGCTAACATTGCATGGTTGCACAAAGAAGCATATTCTGGAGGAATAGATTTTCTGCACAATTGGAAAAAACGAACTTACTATGTAACCAGCAAATTGCTGATGAGCCATGTAAAAGGCAGCCAGGAAGCTATTGCCATTACGCAACAATCTTCAGAGCGTTACTTTCAACGGCCCGATAATGACCATACAGAATTTAACTCGGGCAGAAAATCACTAACTGGTTTCGGAGGCCTTTTTACAATCGGCAAGAAAAGCGGGAACCTGGTTTCTGATATTGGTGTAACATGGCAATCGCCAGAACTGGAATTGAATGATATAGGGTTTCTTGCCCAGACGGACCTTATCAGTCAATGGTTTTGGATGCAATACCGAATTCTTCAACCAAAAGGCATTACACGGTCGCAGCGATTTAACATAAATGAATGGAGGGAATGGGATTTTGGAGGGCGGAATCTGGCCGAAGGATATAATGTGAATGCCCATGCGGAGTTCAAAAATTTCTGGCAATCGGGCGGAGGCATTTCTTATCGCATTCGCAGTGCATCCAATGCCGATTTGCGGGGTGGGCCAACCCTGCGTTATCCCGGTGGTGCCTATATCTGGATGTACACCAATACCGACAGACGGAAAAAATTCAGCGTTATGGTAAACCCTGAACTTGGGTTGGGCAACCAGGGATATTCACGCAATTTCAGCCTCAATTTTGACTTTACTTACCGCCCCATCAATGCCTTAAATATTTCATTATCACCAAGTCTTAACACGAATAAAAATGAAATGCAATATGTGGATACGCCTGATGCTAATGGTCAGCCCCGGTATGTGGTGGGGAAGATCGATCAAACTACGGTGCGGGTAGTGATGCGCGTGACCTACATGGTGACTCCAAATCTTTCCATTCAATATTATGGCCAGCCATTTGGTACGTCAGGTAAGTATATCAATTTTAAATCCATTACCAGCCCAAAAGCGGAAGAATACAGCGAGCGATTTGTGCCGCTCTCAACCACACTTAGTAATGGTAATTATTTTGTGGATGAGAATGGTGATAATAATCCCGATTATTCTTTCCAGAACCCGGATTTTAACTTCGGGCAGTTTCGATCGAACATGGTAATGCGGTGGGAGTATATTCCCGGCTCAACTCTTTTCTTGGTGTGGACACAGGAACGGAATGGAGAATTTTACGTAAGCCCAGTCGACTTTGACTTTAACGAGAAAGGGCATAATATTTTTCTCATGAAGTTTACCTATCGGTTTAGAGCGTAAAGGAAACCGAAATTACTGGTCACCTGTTACCTGTTTCTCAATCTTCGAAACCTTTCTATCAATCATTACCAGGTAAATTATCAAGCCAAAGAATATCAATAAAATGATAGCCACAACCGCATAAATTTTGCCGTTGCTACGCATGGCATCGGCCATTTCAACTTGATCTTGTGCCGATAGCATGGCGGGAATAAAAGTGACGAATAAAAAAGTGAATAAAAGCTTCATAGATTTTTGTTGACTAATTTTTCGGAAACAATTCTAATCCGGATACGCACAGTGGCTATCCAAATGGATAATAAATTCCATCCTATCACAGCCGGGTAAAATACCATTCTCATTTTACTATCAAGGTCGTACATATTGAAACCAGGGTTGCCCCCGCTGCCGGGATGCATTGAGCTGGTCATTCGTGGTATTATGAAAATGAGAGGGATCATTGCCACAAAAGCAAAAATATTATACACTGCACTTAGTCTAGCCCGTTGTTCTTCGTTTTGAACAGAGCCACGCAACACGAAGTAGGCCGAGTAAACCAGCAACGAAATTGCTGCCCCGTTTTGCTTGGGGTCACCATGCCAGGGTGTGCCCCAGGTAAAGTTAGCCCAGATCATTCCGGTGATGATACCGAGGATGCCTAACACCAATCCCATGTTGGCAAACTCAACCGAATAAATATCAGTATGGTGAGACGGTTTTGTTAAATGCAGAATTGCATAGACCGTTGAAACAGCAAACATGGGCACCATGGCAAACCACATTGGCACATGAAAATAAAGTGCGCGAATGGTTTCGTTCACGATATTGAGTCGAGGCACTTCCATCAATAACCCACCCGCTATTGTGTAAGTAAGCAAAACAACAGACAATATTTTCCACCAGTTTTTTATCATAATGTTGGATGTCGGATGAACCAGTACATCGGTCATCAGATGATTTAACTTCGCCAAATATACGGGAACAGCAGATAGGAAACTGCAGCAATCAAACAATTGATTGCTGCCATGGTGATGATCTCATCTTGACAAGCAGAAAAACCAAGGCCGTCAATGCAATTTTTTGTGGCACGAATGGCCAGGAATAAAATCGAAATAATTACCGGAAAACTCAGCACCGCCATAAGCACCGCTCCATGGTCGGCTTTGGAAGCGATGGCCGATAGCAACGATAAAGATGCTGCAAACCCAAATGAAGCCAGCGCCACGATCAAAACAAAAACATCTAAATCATAAATGGGGTTGCCCAGGAAGAGAGTGAAAAGCAGTAATCCAAAAAAAGAAAGCACTATCGCTAAAAAAGAATTGTAAATAATTTTTGCCAGGATAATAGTGTTAGGGCTTGCAATGGAGTAGTAGTAAATGAAAATTCCCTTTTTCTCCCCAATAAAACTTTTGGCTGCCGTGCTGATTAGGGTGAACATCAGGATAATCCAATACAGAGCGCTCCACGCGAGTGGCGTGAGTTGATTGCTGTTAATCCAAAACACCAGGTAGCAAATAAAAATCGTACTCACTAAATACAAGCCCAGCCCAGCCAGGGCAGAGCCATTCCTGAATTCAATCTGAAATTCCTTGCGGAGGAGGGTTAGAAGTGGTGAATTCATCACGATTTGTGGTGCGAATTTATAAAACAACCACCACCTATTTTTGGTATTTTTGCCCCTCAAATTATGGGAAAACCAATATTAGTGACCGGTGCAGCCGGTTTTATCGGGTACCACCTCTGCAACAAGTTGGGAGGGTTGGGCTATAAAGTAGTAGGCGTAGACAACCTGAACGATTATTATGACGTAGGGCTGAAAAACGCACGACTGGAAATTTTGAAGCAAAATCAAAATTTTACTTTTCGGGAGATTGACTTGACAGATAAAAAATCTTTGGATGCCTTATTTGAGGAGTTTGATTTTCCTTATGTGGTGAACCTCGCTGCTCAGGCTGGTGTGCGATACTCAATCACCAATCCATACGCTTATCTGAACAGCAACGTGGTTGGGTTTCTTAATATCCTGGAAGGTTGCCGCAATCATGGTGTGCAACATTTAATTTATGCATCCTCAAGTTCGGTTTACGGTGCCAACAAAAAGATGCCATTCTCGGTACACAATAATGTTGACCATCCCATTTCGTTGTATGCTGCCACTAAAAAATCGAACGAGTTAATGGCGCATACCTACTCGGCTTTGTATAATCTCCCTACAACAGGTCTTCGCTTCTTCACAGTTTATGGCCCATTTGGGAGACCCGATATGGCGTTGTTTCTTTTCACGAAAGCTATTCTGGAAGGCAAACCGATTGACGTTTACAACAATGGTAAGATGAAACGCGATTTCACTTATGTGGATGATATTGTTGAGGCTATTGCACGCCTCGTTCCGAAAGCGGCAGCGCCAAACACGGACTGGAACGGTCACCAGCCCGACCCAGCTTCCAGCTTTGCACCCTATCGCATTTTTAATATTGGAAATAATAAACCAGTGGAGTTGCTTCGCTTTATTGAAGTAATCGAAGAGTGTCTGGGCAAAAAAGCTGTTAAAAATTTCATGCCTTTGCAGGATGGTGATGTGCCTGAAACTTTTGCCGATGTGGCCGACCTGATGAGGGAAGTTGATTTCAAGCCGGCAACTACGATTGAAAGTGGTGTAAAGAATTTTGTTGATTGGTATTTGGGTTATTATAAGAAATGATTCACCGGAAATCATAGAGCATGAACCTTTCTACGCGAGAAAAATATTCGAAAAAATAAAATCAAATGGATAAAATTGGAATTATAGGTTTAGGATATGTTGGCCTTCCGCTCGCTGTTGAATTTGGGAAAGTAATTGACGTAGTTGGTTTTGATATTAATCGCGATCGGATTGAAGAATTGAAAAAAGGCCATGACCGCACGTTAGAAGTTGATGCACCCGAACTTAAATTAGCCTCCAAACTTTCTTTCACATCTGAAGCACAGGATTTAAAATCAGTAAATTATTTTATTGTTACCGTTCCCACACCCGTTGACCAATTTAAAACACCCGACCTTACCCCACTGGTAAGCGCCAGTAAAACAGTGGGCGGAGTTTTAAAAAAAGGCGATGTAGTAGTCTATGAATCAACGGTTTATCCTGGGTGCACAGAAGAGGTTTGTGTGCCCGTATTGGAAAAGGCAAGTGGATTGAAGTTTAATATTGATTTTTTCTGTGGGTATTCACCCGAGCGAATTAATCCAGGAGATAAATTACACCGGGTGTCCACCATTAAAAAAGTAACCAGCGGAAGCACCCCGGAAATTGCTCAAAAAGTTGATGGGCTTTATAAAAAAATTATTACGGCTGGCACACACTTAGCTTCGTCCATTAAAGTTGCTGAAGCAGCAAAAGTGATAGAAAACTCCCAACGAGATATCAACATTGCTTTCGTAAATGAACTTTCCATGATCTTTGATCGCATGGGTATTGATACTCACGAAGTTTTGGAAGCTGCCGGAACAAAGTGGAACTTTCTTCCTTTCAAACCGGGCCTTGTGGGTGGCCACTGCATTGGTGTTGATCCATATTATCTTACTTACAAGGCGGAAAGCCTGGGTCACCATCCCGAAGTAATTTTATCAGGCAGAAAAATAAATGACAATATGGGTATGCATATCGCCAATAAGGTTATTAAGCTGATGGCTACTAAAAAACTTCCCATCCACCAGGCTGATATTTTAGTATTAGGCATCACCTTTAAAGAAAACTGCCCGGACATCCGCAACAGCAAAGTGGCTGATGTGGTGAATGAGTTGAAAACTTTTGGAACGAACGTAGAAATTTATGACCCTCACGCCAATGCTGCGGAAGTGAAGCACGAGTATGGATTTAATTTAATAAAAACGCTAAGCAAAAAATATCATGCTGTTGTGCTGTGCGTGAGTCACGATGAATTTAAAACATTGCCCTGGAGCACAATAAAGGATAATAATACGGTGGTATTTGATGTGAAGGGATTTTTAGACAAGTCCGTAATTACAGCTCGGTTGTAATTTTTTTAATGAGTCTGTATTCTTTTGCCAACACGTGGTCAACTTATAATAAACAATGAAATCAAAAATTCTTATCACAGGCGGGGCCGGCTATATTGGGGCGCACACAGTTGTCGAGTTGCACAATGCAGGCTATGAAACCGTAATTGTGGATAATCTCTCCAGGAGTGATGACACGTTGCTGAAAGGCATAGAAAAGATAACAGGCCAAAAACCAAATTTTTATAAAGGAGATTGCCTCGATTTAGAATTTCTTAGAAAAGTATTTACCGAAAATAAAATCAACGGGGTTATTCACTTTGCCGCGTTTAAAGCCGTTGGGGAATCAGTGGAGAAACCATTGGATTATTACAGAAATAATATTGGTTCGCTGGTTGCTTTGCTCGAGGTGATGAAAGAGTTTGGTGTGAAAGATTTTATTTTTTCTTCTTCGTGCACGGTGTATGGCCAACCCGATCAAATTCCCGTAAGTGAAGCCGCTCCCTTTAAAAGAGCCGAGTCACCTTATGGTGCAACCAAGCAAATGTGCGAACGCGTTTTGGAAGATGCTTATCTAACCGGGTATAAAATAATTTCGCTAAGATATTTCAATCCGATTGGCGCCCACCCCTCTGGCCATATGGGCGAGTTGCCCATTGGCATTCCTAATAATTTAGTTCCTTATATCACGCAAACAGCAATTGGTAAGCGCGAGAAACTTACCGTCTTTGGAAATGATTATAACACTCCTGATGGCTATAACGTCCGCGATTTTATCCATGTGGTCGATGTGGCCGATGCACACGTAAAAGCCATCGAATTCCTTCAAAAACAAGGAAAACCCAAAGGTTATGATGTTTACAATTTGGGAACGGGCGAAGGAGTTTCAGTGATGCAATTGATTGAGAAATTTCAAAAAGTGGCGGGGGTAAAACTAAATTACGAGGTAGGCGCGCGAAGGCCAGGCGATATAGAAAAAGTTTATGCTGATCCATCTAAGATTATGAAAGAACTGAATTGGAAAGCAAAATATACTATTGAGGAAGGCTTGCGTCATTCATGGGAGTGGGAGAAAAAGCTGAACACCAGATAATTCCCGTCAATGCCTTCCAAAATCCACATGGTTGATCTCTACAGTCAATATCTCCGAATCAAACCGGAAATTGATAAGGCAATGGAGGAAGTATTAACCTCCACAGCATTTATTCAGGGGCCGCAAGTTGGGCAGTTTGCCGAAGCCCTAAAAAATTATGTGGGTGCCGGTTTCTGTATTCCTTGCGCTAACGGAACAGACGCCCTTCAAATCTCCATGATGGCGCTGGATTTAAAGCTAGGTGATGAAGTGATTTTGCCGGTGTTTACCTACGTGGCCACAGCCGAGGTGATTGCCCTTTTGGGATTGACTCCTGTTTTTATCGATGTAGATCCGGATACATTCAATTTGGATGTTAAAAAGCTGGAAGAAAAAATTACTTCCAAAACAAAAATTATTGTACCGGTTCATTTGTTTGGGCAATGTGCAGATATGCAGCCAATCTTGAATGTAGCAGCAAAACATAAATTGCATGTTATTGAAGATGCAGCGCAATCACTTGGCGCGAATTATATTTTTAATGACGGATCGAAGAAAAAATCCGGAACAATGGGAATGATTGGCACCACATCATTCTTTCCATCAAAAAACCTGGGCTGCTTTGGAGATGGTGGCGCGATTTTCACGGACAATGCTCAGTTGGCAGAAAAAATGAAAATTATTTCTAACCATGGCCAGCGGGTAAAATACCAGCATGATGTTGTTGGTGTGAACAGTCGGTTGGATACATTGCAGGCGGCCATTCTTCTTGTGAAATTAAAATTCCTTGGTGAGTATGAAAAAAGGAGGAATGCAGTAGCTAATTTCTATGACAAAACTCTGAGTGGCATTTCCCAAATTAAAATTCCGTTCCGGGCAAAAAATTCCTCTCATGTTTTTCATCAATATACATTGCAAGTTGAGAGACGCGATGAATTGAAAAAATTTCTTGAGGAAAAAGGAGTGCCAACTATGATTTATTATCCTGTGCCACTGCATTTTCAAAAGGCTTATCAAAAAGCTGGAATTGGTGAAGGTTCTTTTCCGGTGTCGGAAAAACTTTCAAAAAGTGTAATTTCCCTGCCTATTCATACTGAAATGAAGCCAGAGGAATTGGAATATATTGCCAGTCAAATCAAGCAATTCTACTCATGAGCGACACCCAAAAATATTTTGCTCACCCCAGTGCCGTTGTCGATGAAGGCTGCGAAATAGGAGCGGGTACTAAAATTTGGCACTTTTCGCACATCATGCCTAACTGTAGGATTGGCGAGAACTGCAACCTTGGGCAAAATGTGGTAGTGTCACCTGATGTGGTGCTCGGAAAAAATGTGAAGGTGCAAAACAATGTTTCAATATATACGGGAGTAGAATGTGAGGACGATGTTTTTCTTGGTCCATCCATGGTGTTTACCAACATTACGAATCCCCGAAGTGCAATAAACCGTAAAAATCAATATGCTAAAACTCTTGTAAAGCGGGGCGCAACAATAGGAGCTAACGCAACCATTATTTGCGGACACACCATTGGAAAGTTTGCTTTTATTGGAGCGGGTGCGGTAATAACAAAAGACATTCCCGACTACGCATTAATGGCTGGCAACCCTGCACGGCAAATTGGGTGGATGAGTGAGTATGGCCATAAACTTAAATTTAATGAAGAGGGAATTGCTGATTGCTCTGAAAGTGGCGAGAAGTACCGGATCAATAAGGGTTTGGTAACTAAAGTCTAATTCAACCTAGCCAGGTTCATCCCAATTCTCCTTAAAAACTTTAGTTTTGTTCGTCCCTTAGGGATTGACTATGATAAAAGACAGGATACATCAATTGAGCGAAGCTATTCAGGCAGCTTCGCCCTCCAACTCCAAAGAAGTAGAGCTTTACCGACAGCAGTATCTGGGCCGCAATGGCGAGATCCAAAAACTTTTTGAAGAGTTTAAGTCAGTGACGCCTGACGAAAAAAAATCGTTGGGCAAAGTGCTGAACGATTTAAAAAATTTGGCTGAGTCGCGATATACTTCATTCAAAGAATCCATTACTGAAGAAACCCCATCGGATGATATAGACCTTACGCTCCCGGTCATTCCCAATAAATTGGGCAACCTTCACCCGTTGACACTTACCCGCTACCGCATCATCGAAATTTTTGAACGGTTAGGATTCAATGTTGAAGACGGCCCCGAAATAGAAGACGACTGGCATAATTTTTCAGCGTTGAATTTTCCAGAAAACCACCCTGCCCGCGAAATGCAGGACACTTTTTTTATTCAACGTAATCCTGATGTGCTGTTGCGAACGCATACCTCGAATGTTCAAATCCGGTTGCTGAACAAAATGAAGCCACCCATTCGTTCTATTATGCCTGGCCGTGTTTACCGAAATGAAGCGATCTCTGTTCGTGCCCATTGTTTTTTTCACCAAGTAGAGGGTATTTATGTTGATCGTAACGTAAGCTTTGCCGATTTGAAACAGACGCTCTATCATTTTGCAAAAGAGATGTTTGGAAAAGAAACAAAAATTCGATTGCGTCCTTCATTCTTTCCATTCACCGAGCCGAGTGCCGAAATTGACATTACCTGTTTAATATGTCATGGCAAAGGATGCTCGGTGTGCAAGCACAGCGGTTGGGTTGAGATTGGCGGGTCAGGAATGGTTCATCCAAATGTATTACGCAACTGCAATGTGGATCCGGAAGAATTTACAGGCTTCGCTTTTGGAATGGGTATTGAACGTGTAGCCATGCTGCGGTATGGTATTAACGATTTAAGACTGTTCTCAGAAAACGATATTCGGTTTTTAAGGCAGTTTAAAGCAGTGATGTAGCCGAGAGGAATCATTCGTGTTTTGAGGTTTTACAAAATTGAAAATCCCTTTTCTCGATATTAAATCGCAATATTTTTCCATCAAAGAAGAAATTGATGAAGCCATCAATCGTGTCTTTGAATCCGGTCAATTTGTAGGGGGTGAAGAAGTAAAATCGTTTGAAAATAACTTTGCCTCCTACCATGAAAGAAGGCATTGCATAAGCACTGCCAATGGCACCGATTCACTTTTTACAATTTTAAAAATGCTGGGTTCAAGTCCGGGTGATGAGGTGATTACACCGGCCTGGAGTTGGATATCAACCGCGGAGACAATATCGGCAACCGGGGCAACACCAATATTTGCCGATGCGGACCCAGAGACTTTTAATATTTCTGTTTCGGATGTTGAAAGAAAAATTTCATCGAGAACCAAAATCGTTATGGCCGTTCACCTTTATGGCCAAAGTTGCGATATGAGCACCCTGGAAAAACTATGCATTAATCATAATTTAATTTTGATCGAAGACTGTGCACAAGCACACAGTGCCAAACAAAATGATCAACTTGTCGGCTCATTTGGCATTGCCTCATCCTTTAGCTTTTATCCTACCAAAAATATGGGAGCCTTTGGCGATGCAGGGTGCATACTTACCAACAACGATGAACTGGCCCTAAAACTCAGACGGTTTGTGAATCACGGTGGTTTGACGAAAGACGAGCATTTAATAGAAGGCATGAATAGTCGCATGGATACTTTGCAGGCGGCAGTACTTCAGATTAAACTAAAACACCTGAACCACTGGAATGAAAAGAGAATGGCAATAGCTAGCCGATACCGTGAAAAGCTTGCCAAAACTGAATCAATAATATTGCCCATTACAGGGTCAGGCAATCATCATGTATTTCATCTGTTCGTTATCCGTTTGCAACGGAGAGATGAATTGAAATTATTTCTGGAATCCAAAGGCGTAAATACAATGATTCACTACCCTCGAGCGTTGCCTTTTGAACCGGCATATGCACGATTCAACTTCAATGAAAAAGATTTCCCAGTTGCCGCTCAACTACAGCAAGAAGTGCTTTCGCTGCCATGTTATCCGGAAATGACAGATGAAATGGTGGACTATATTTGTGAGTGTATTAATGAATTTAACAAGCATTGAAGGCTAATCGTGCCATGAAAGTTAAATCTACCAGTTGGAGCCTGTTGCTTGTTTTTTCCTGCTTGTTTTTTTTGACCTCCTGCAAACCCGATCTAACGGATGACGCTATTCCCCAGGTTTTTTTTCCGGATATTATTCTAAACCTGACACTGCCAACTCAAAATTCCTTAAAAATAGATGGAGGCACTTTGAGTATTGATGGTGGCGTTCGCGGAATAATTATTTATAGGAAAAATTCTTCCACCTACCTGGCTTACGAACGAAATTGTAGTTTTCATCCAAACGATGCCTGCGCTACCGTAGAGGTGCACTCCACCAATCTTTTTATGACAGACACCTGTTGCAAATCAACATTCGGTTTTGATGATGGCACGCCAACTGGTGGGCCTGCTTGGAGGTCGCTTAGACGCTACAAAACTTCTTTGGATGGAAGTGATTTGACTATCACCTCCGAATCAGCAAATGGAATGTGAAAATAAAAAAAATGAAAAAATATTGTCACTGAATTCCGTTCCGCAGATTACTGTTCTTCTTGCTGTATAGAAAATAAATAAACAGGCCGAGAATCATCCAGGCCAGGGCCGATAGGAGTGTGTCTTTTCCCAATGAGAAAATCATGGCCGAGCAAACGATAATCCCTAAAATCGGAACTAAAGGAACCAGCGGAGTTTTAAATGGCCGTACGGCTTCGGGATTTTTAACGCGCAATACCCAAATGCCTACACACACCAAAACAAATGCGAACAGGGTTCCGAAACTGGTTAAGTCGCCCGCCACACTGCCCGGAACAAACCCGGCAAACAATCCTACGAAAACCAGGAGTAGTGCATTCGATTTAAAGGGAGTGCGGAATTTTGGATGCAGTTCAGAAAATATTTTTGGGACAAGTCCATCTTTAGACATGGAATAGAAAACTCTGGATTGCCCCATGAGCATAACCAGGATAACCGATGAAAACCCGGCAAGGATTGCAACGGTAACCAAAGTGCCCAGCCATTCATAGCCAGGCATATATGTTTTGATAGCAAATGCCACGGAAGCTTCTTTTCCAGCTATCTTAAAGTCCTGCCAGTTGGCTACTCCGGTTAATACATGAGAAAATAAAACGTAGAGAATTGTACAAATGACTAGCGAACCTAAAATTCCAATAGGCATATCGCGTTTTGGGTTTTTTGCTTCCTGGGCTGCTGTCGACACAGCATCAAAGCCAATAAAAGCAAAGAATACAATGCCTGCTCCACCCAATACTCCACCCCAGCCATGAACGTTCCATCCTTCGTGGCCGGAAAATGTATCCGGGATCATGAATGGAGTGTAATTAGCTTCATTAATGAAACCCCATCCCAACACAATAAAAATCAGAACAATGGAAACTTTTACAAATACAATCAGGCCATTTAGCGAAGCCGATTCTTTCGTTCCTTTTATCAACACCAACGTAAGTATAACCAGTATAACCAGTGCAGGTAAGTTGACAATGCCTGACGTGCCGTTCAATGTTTCAAATGGCGAATGCGACCATTCGTAGGGAATGGACCCACCAAATAAATTATTTAAGTATTCGCTCCAGGCGATTGATACGGTTGCGGAAGCGAGAGCATATTCAAGAACTAAAGCCCACCCTATTATCCAAGCCATAAACTCACCCATGGTTACATAAGCATACGCGTAGGCGCTTCCGGCAATTGGAATCATCGAGGCAAACTCTGCGTAGCATAACCCGGCAAACGCACAACCTACTGCGGCCACTATAAATGATATGACCACCGCAGGACCGGCAGCGCTTGCAGCAGCATCGGCCGTTCTTACAAACAAACCGGCACCAATAATTGCACCTATTCCTAAGGCTATCAAATTTCCAGCACCCAACGTCCGCTTTAAACCTTTTGTGGAATCGCCTGCCTGAGCCATTAAACTTTCCAATGGCTTGCGTATAAATAAACTCATGCGTATAAATTATTTGAGGCTAAAGTAGGGATAAAAGATAAATAGTCCATAACCTAGAGTCCACAGTCAACTATTCTATTGTCATGACGCAAGACTACTACTCTTTGAAGACCATGGACTATTTTATCTCAAATTTAGTTTTTACCCTGACAAGGCTTTCCACCGCCTCATTGTCAACATACGAAGGCCGCCACTTGGGACCTTCCTTAACTAAACGAATTAGTTCTTCATCGCATCCATAACCAAGTTTTCTCACAACATTAAAATCAGTTACTGCCCCGGCAATAGTTACCGTAAATTCAATAATTACTTTACCTTCTATTTTATTGTCGAGTGCTTGTTGTGGATAGATTTTTTCGTTTTCCAGGTATTGGTTGTATGCTTTAAGTCCACCAATAGGTTCAGCCTGTCGCAACAGCGGCTCATCACCAGGCGTCCTTCTCATAGTGCCATACCCGGTAACCACTACCTCACTTAATGCGGAAGCGTCCTCCTGAAGCTGAATATTTAATTCACCTGCCGCTGACTTATCTACAGCCTGCTCCACCGAAACAAAGCCGATAAAAGAGTAAACGAGGGTAGCGTCCTCCTTGCTAAGTGCGATTGAATAACGTCCATCTACATTGGTGACTGCCCCTGAGGTTGTTCCTTTTACTAAAATATTTGCACCCGGCAAGGGTTGACCCTGCTGATCGAGTACCTGGCCGGTTACAATCATATTGGTGGCTTTCGATTTTTTGGAAAGCTTCGAATCCTCATCCTTATTTGCTCTTGTCGTTTCTTTGGCTCTTGCAGACGCAACCTCGGCTCCTTCATTCATAAGGAAATCATCCCGGTCAGCAATAGAAATATTTTTTGTTGACGGCATGGTGGTGACCGTTGCCGTATTGAAAACTGAATCAGTTAAAATCATTTCCGGACCAGTGGTAACCGGTGAAGGTTGATTTTCTATTACACCACCTCCGCTACTTCCTCCACTTCCACCAGATAAAGTCGGTTCAAAATCAGGAACTGCGGGTTTTATTTCATTATTCTCTTTTACTTCATCATTCTCATTGAGCGCTACCAACTCGTCAGTCTTTTCCCGCTGACGGGGTTTCGGCTTAACAGTAGAAGTTAAAACATCAGCATCTTTACTTTCAGCAATTGATTGAGTCTCTGATTTTGACAAAGAGTCTGTCTTTTCATTTTTAGGAGCTTCTTCCTTTTCTTTTGGTTTTTGGTTACTCGCAAGGTTATTCGAATCATCATCCTGAATGGAAAAGAAAACGACCGTGCTTATTAGTGCAATACCGACCACGGATGCCGCAATGCGCAACGGCCATATGAAACGATTTCTATTCTGTCCTAATATTTTTTGATTGAGAGAATTTAAATCCGAAGAAAATTCTTTGGCCGAAATAGACTCCGCACCTTCTAATGCCTCAGCCAGAAAAGGATCGGTTAACGCTTTTTTCTCAAGCGCATGCCTTTCAGGTGGGCTCAATTCTCCCGACAAATATTTTTCAATATCGTCCTTCCAATTATCCATTTCGCTCCATGCAAAGTTTAAGGTTTCGCTTACCGTTTTGAATAAAACTTTTCACCTGGCCCAAATCAAACCCGGTTTCGGTAGCCACATCCTTGTAGCATTTCTCCTGCAAATAAAATAAGCGCACGCAATGCTGTTGTTCCGTGCCCAGTTCATCGATACATTTCTCCAATTTAGATAGATTTTGCTCTATTTCTGGCTCATTTTCCTGATGCAGAACATATTCCGATTCCATAAGGTTTGGCGTTATTTCTCTAGTTTCCTTTCCTTTTCGGGTTCTCAGTTGCATCAAACAATGATTCCTGGCAGAAACGTAAAGCCAGCTTTTAAAATTTGTCACTTCATGTTTTCGTAAGGTCTCATTCAGTTTCTCAAAAATCTGCATAACCGCATCTTTCGACTCATCGCGATCTTTCAGGTACTTCAGGCAGGTACCAAAAACTAAGGACGTATAGCGGGTAAACAAAACGCCCAGGGCGGCCTGTACACCGGTTTTGAATTGGTGAATTAAATCATGGTCAGAAAGGCCTGAAGGGGCAGTCATGGGCTAAAAATAACTGGAAAAGTCCACAGATTTAAGTTCACGGCTCAGCGTGGTTGATGTACATCATTAACCAAAAAAAGTCTCCTGCTCTTTGTGGAATTCCTTTTTAGCCTGCATCTCATCTCCAAAAACCCTCAAATACAATGAAAACAAAAATATTATTTCTGATTCTGGCGATGGCAGTATCGCTGGGATTTTTGGTTGCACAGGATAGAACCATAACAGGTACCGTAACCGATGTCAGTGATGGATCGGGCTTGCCTGGTGTAAATGTCCTTTTAAAAGGAACAAGCAAAGGAACGGTAACGGATGGAAGCGGGAAATATCAGATCTCCGTTCCGAAAACAGGTGGAACTTTAGTATTCACTTTTATTGGTTACAAACCTCAGGAAATTAAGTTGATCGGCAGTAATGTGGTAAATGTTCAAATGACTGCCGATGTTCAGGCGCTTTCCGAACTTATCATAACAGGATATTCAGGTGGGTCTAACCGGAACAAAAAATCTAAATCTGCCGATGCGATTATGGGAGCACCCAAACCTTCGATGTCGGGTAATTATGCATACGAACCCGAAGAAACCAGGCAGCAGTGGAACACGGAAGAGTATGATGCCATCAACGAAAACATCTTTCACGATGCCTTTCGAAATCCATTGTCCACCTTTTCGATTGATGTGGATGCTGCGTCTTACAGTAACATGCGAAGATTTATCAGTAATGGCCAGCGCCCGCCAAAAGATGCAGTGCGTATTGAAGAAATGGTAAATTATTTTGATTACGACTACCAACAACCAAAAGACGAACATCCATTCTCCATAAACACCGAAATATCAGTGGCTCCCTGGAATGCCAAACATAAGTTGGTGCATATTGGACTGCAGGGAAAAAAAATCCCAACCGACAACCTGCCTGCGTCTAACTTGGTTTTCCTGATGGATGTCTCCGGTTCTATGGCGGAACCAAACAAACTGCCTTTATTAGTTGCGTCTTTCAAACTGCTGGTGGAACAACTTCGTGAACAAGATCGGGTGGCCATTGTAGTGTATGCCGGTGCTGCCGGACTCGTATTGCCTTCCACTCCGGGCAATCAGAAACAAACCATTATAGAAGCGCTTGATCAACTTCAGGCTGGAGGCTCAACGGCCGGGGGCGAGGGAATTAAATTGGCTTATGCTGTTGCGAAACAAAATTTCCGGAAGGATGGAAACAACCGGGTAATATTAGCTACCGATGGCGACTTCAACGTAGGCGAATCGAGCGATGCAGCCATGGAACGGCTTATTGAGGAAAAAAGAAAAGATGGAATTTTCTTAACCGTGTTGGGCTACGGCATGGGCAACTACAAAGATTCTAAAATGGAAATCCTGGCTGACAAGGGCAACGGAAACTATGCTTACATCGATAATATCCTGGAAGCGCAGAAAGTATTGGTGAATGAATTCGGTGGAACACTCTTTACCATTGCCAAAGATGTGAAACTCCAGATCGAATTTAACCCTGCTAAAGTAAAAGCCTATCGTCTGATTGGCTATGAGAACCGAATGCTGAAAAGTGAAGATTTTAACAACGACAAAAAAGATGCCGGTGAATTAGGTTCAGGGCACACCGTAACAGCATTGTATGAAATAATTCCTGTTGGCGTGGATAGCGAATTTTATAAAATTGATGAACTCAAATATCAAAACTCAAAAATTGATAAGTCGGCAGCCAACTCAGATGAATTAATGACTGTAAAATTCCGATACAAAAAACCGGATGAAGACGTGAGCAAACTTATTGTGCATACACTGTCAGATAAAGAAACAGACAAAACATCAGAAAACTTCCGCTGGTCAGCTTCTGTGGCTGCATTCGGAATGCTTCTGCGTGAGTCTGAATTCATAAAAGATTTCACTTTCGATGATGTTCTTACACTCGCCCAAGGCTCAAAAGGTGTTGACAAGGAAGGCTACCGGGCAGAATTCATTAACATGGTTAAATCGATGGGGGTTGTGGCAAAACGTTAATGAAACAGATTCGATCGTGATCAATGAAGTGAAAGTCTGCAGCATACGTTGCAGACTTTCTTATTTAAATGACGTTTAAACATCTATCACCGTACATCCCACATTTTCACTTATTTTTACCCCTCCATGACCGAAGAACCACGACATTCTTACACCGAACAGCAGAAAAGCGAGATTTTCAATTCGGAATTTCAGCCGCATATTCGGGCCATGTACAATTTTGCCTATCGTTTAACGCTGGAACAGGACGATGCAAAAGACTTAGTTCAGGATACTTACCTCAAAGCATATCGCTTCATAGAATCATTCCAAAAAGGAACTAATGCGAAAGCATGGCTGTTCCGCATCTTAAAAAACAGTTTTATTAATGACTACCGCAAGAAGAGCAAAGAGCCTTCTAAGGTAGATTACCAGGAAGTTGAAACATTTTACAACTCCGAGGATGTTGACAGGCAGATTACACCCGATTTACGGGTGGAATCGCTGAGCAATATGATTGGAGATGAGATTTCAAATGCACTCAATTCCCTGGATGTAGATTTTAAAACTGTAATTATCTTGTGCGACCTGGAGGGTTTTAAATATGAAGAGATGGCCAAAATATTAGACATACCCATAGGCACCGTGCGCAGCCGTTTGCATCGGGCAAGAGGGTTGTTAAAAGAAAAACTAAGCGAATACGCCAAATCTATGGGCTATAAAACAAACTGATCTATGAGCCACCCATCAACTCAACCTAACCCGTTCGGTAGTGCCACGTGCATGGAAATGTTACAACTCGTAGTCGATGGACAAGCAACCGATGAACAAGTTGCTTACTGGAGGGCTCATCTCGGTATGTGCCAACCCTGCTACGAAAAATATAAAGTGGATAGCGCTATCAAAGAAATTGTAAAGAGTGAATGTTGTTGCAGCAAGATACCCCAATCAGTAATTGAAGAGTTGAGCAACAAAATCAAACAAATAGCCTGATGGCAGGTAAGGCCATCATTTTTTCCGCGCCTTCCGGTTCAGGAAAGACCACCATTGTAAAACACCTTCTCCAACATAACCCAGATCTGGGCTTTTCTATTTCTGCCTCTACCCGCGACAGGCGCGGCCGCAAGGAAACCAACGGAATAGATTATTACTTTTTAGGTCCTGAAGAATTCAAAAAGAAAATTGATGCTGACGAATTCATTGAGTGGGAAGAAGTCTATGCAGGGAATTTTTACGGTACGCTAAAATCAGAAATCGATCGAATCTGGAAGGAAGGCAAAAACGTGATCTTCGATGTTGATGTGAAGGGAGGTATCAGCCTGAAAAAATACTTTGGTGATAAAGCTCTTTCCATTTTTGTAAAAGTGCCTTCCTTTGAAATTTTGAAACAACGCCTGAATGATCGGGGCACCGAAACGGAAGAGAGCCTCTCCCGCAGATTATTTAAGGCCAAATTCGAAATGTCTTTTCAAAATCAATTTGACGAAGTGCTGCTCAATGGCGATTTGACCACTTCTACAGCAGAAGCCCAGAAGCTGTATAATTCATTTCGTTCTAAGTCCTGAACTTTCTTAGATTTATCCATAATTCATTTTTATGGATCGAAGGGATTTTATCAAAACAACTTCCGCAATTGGTGGCGCGACTCTTATTAGTAACTCACCGGTCATTGCCCGTTCATCGAACCAATTTACTCCTTCTGCCGATGTTCCCTGGTTTGATCGCTCCATGCGTTGGGCGCAACTTGCTTTTGTGGAAAATGATCCGGGCCGATATGACCCGGATTTTTGGCTAAGTTATTTTAAACGCATTCATGCCGATGGCGCCCTGTTAAGTGCTGGAGGTGTGGTGGCATTCTATCCTACCGATATTCCTCTTCATCATCGCAGCGAATGGTTAGGAACTTCGGATCCATTGGGCTATTTGGTTAATGGTTGCCGTAAAATGAATATGTCCATCGCACTGCGAACCGATCCACACGCAGCCAGGCAAAATGTTTTCGAGGCATATCCCGATTGGATTGCTGTTTCAGTGGAGGGTAAAAAACGAAAGCACTGGGCCAACCCGGAGTTGTGGGTAACGTGCGCGTTAGGACCATTTAATTTTGAGTTCATGACCAGCGTGAACAATGAAATTATGCAACGTTATCAGCCCGATGCTATATTCTCTAACCGTTGGTCTGGTCATGGCATTTGTTACTGCGAGCATTGCGTAAAAAATTTCAAAGCATTTTCGGGATTTGAATTGCCCATCACAACCCAGCCTGGTCTTAGCACCGCCACAGCCAGCGGAGATATGAACGACCCGGCTTATCGTCAATACAGGATATGGCGCACCGAGCGGTTAAAGGAACTTTGGTTTTTGTGGGATAGTGAGATTCGCAAACAAAAGTCAACTTCCCGATTTATCCCCAATGGATTTCCCGACAAACTGATCACAGGCCAGCATTCCGATTTCTTTATAGCCGACCAACAAGGACGGAGCGGTTTTATTCCACCGTGGTCAAACGCCAAGCACGCTAAAGAACTTCGCGCCACTATGGGTATGAAACCACAAGTAGGCATGTTTAGCGTGGGTGTGGAAGAGCAATACCGGTGGAAAGATTCCGTACAGAGCAATGCTGAACTTCGCATTTGGGTTGCCGAAGGTGTGGCCAATGGCCTGCGCCCCAGCTTTGTAAAGTTTGGTGGATACATTTTTGACAAACGATGGATGGAAACTGTAGAGAAGATGTATGTGAAATACTTTGAGAATGAACGTTACCTCCGAAACACAGCACCCATGGCCCGGGTGGGTGTAGTTTACTCAGAGCAAACTTCGGGTAACTATGGTACCCAACCCTGGCAAAAAAATTACTCCGATCATGCATTTGGAATTTATCACGCGCTGGTTGAAGACCATATGACTTTTGAAATGGTGAACGACAGGCTGCTTGATGCCGAACATCTTAAACCATTCAAACTTTTAATCTTGCCCAATATTGCGGTACTTTCAGATAAGCAGTGCAACCAGTTAAAACAATTTGTTGAAGGTGGAGGAAGTCTTGTTGCCACTTACGAGACTTCCCTTTATGATGAAAACGGAAAGCAAAGAGTTGATTTCGGATTAACTGACCTTTTCGGAGTTTCAAGCGAGGGCATAGAAGGACCGTTGCAAAATAGTTACTTGCGACTAAAAGGTGATCAACAGACCGGCACCTTTCATCCGGTATTAAAGGGTCTTGAGGATGCTTACCGGATAATCAATGGGACACACCGGGTTAAAGTAAAACCGAAAGGAACTTTTCCTCTTCCAGTCACATTAGTGCCATCTTATCCTGATCTTCCAATGGAGGATGTTTTTCCACGAACAGGTGATACCGATACGTCCGAACTCTATTTGCGAGAGATTGGGAAAGGGCGAATAGCTTATTTTCCGGGAGACTTAGACCGTACCTTCTGGCAAATTATGAGTAACGATCACGGTAAGCTTTTGCGCAACACCATCCGGTGGGCATTGACTGAAGAACCGATGGTTTCCGTAAAATGTCCGGGACTTGTTGATGTTACGACATGGCGACAGGAAAAATCCATGACCGTACACCTGGTCAACCTGACCAATCCAATGATGATGAAAGGTCCATTCCGCGAATTCATTCCGGTTGATGCTGAAGTAGAAATCAGGATTCCTGCAAACAGCAAATTAACCAATGTGCAATTACTTATGCGTGGAATAAAACCAAAATATACAATGAGGGGTGATTCTGTGTTTTTATCCGTTCCTCAAATAACGGATCACGAAATTGTAGCGTTGGACTTGACTTAGTAAATGCAGTTCGATAAAATAATATTTCAATTTACAACCACCTTCTCACTTTTTTGCAGTATTCCAGGTAGGGATCTCCAAAGTAATTCCTAAGCCGGGGCTCCTCATGAATTACTATAAAAATATTGAAGCCGATAAAAGCACAAAGCGAATAAATCCAGAGTGAATTGGAACCTGCGCTGAGAGACTCTCCTATTAGCATTAGCATTACCCCGATGTACATGGGGTTTCGGGAAAATTTATACAAACCGGATATCACCAGCGCTTTAGTTGGATCAACTGGCGATATTGTTCCTCGTCCCTCGGTTGCAAATTGGTATATGCAACGGAGCATTATAATAAAGCCCACGAGAAATATACTTCCTCCAACGTACAGTTTTACCTGGAATGGATTCAGAAAAAGTTCGTGCCATGGGTTTCGATCTAAAAAATATGGATTCAGGCCTGCTATTAGCCCAGGTTGAAGTATGGTGAAAATCAAATTTCTGATAAATAGAGACTTCATTTTTTTCTGCTAAAATAATTTTACGCCTTTAAAAGAACATCATTTAGAAAAGTCCATTTACCGTCTTTGTAAAATCTCTTCTCCGGCTGTCAGACTTTGTCCTATATTTTAACGAAAAAAATAAAAATATGGCAATTACCAGGAGAATATTCGTTAAACAAGTTGGGATTGGCGCTTTAAGTATGTCATTAACCCCTGTGCTATCAAAGAACTTTAGCATCATAAATAATTTAGGATCTCAATTACCTCGCAGCACACCCGAGTTGCAGGGAATGTCATCAGCTGGCATATCAAGTTTTCTGGACGCCATTGAACAAAGTGGAATTCAATTTCACAGCGTCATGATTGTGCGGAATGGAAATGTAGTTGCAGAAGGCTGGTGGGCGCCATATGCTGCTCCGTTAAAACATACATTATATTCGTTGAGCAAAAGTTTTACTTCCACTGCTGTGGGCTTTGCTGTTTCAGAAGGCAAAATGTCGTTGGAAGATACCGTGCTCTCTTTTTTCCCGGATGAAGCACCTAAAGAAGTAAGCCCTAACCTGGCAGCCATGAAAGTTAAACACCTCCTCTGCATGGGTTCGGGGCATACAAAAGACACAATGCCGGGGATGAGAGACAATGTTGAAGATACAAGTAGTTGGGTAAAGAAATTTCTGCAGCAGCCGGTGGACAAAGAACCAGGCTCTTGGTTTTTCTACAATTCGGGAGCTACCTACATGTGTTCAGCCATTGTACAAAAAGTCACTGGTCAGAATATTTTAGAGTATTTAAAACCACGACTTTTCGAGCCACTGGGAATTGAAGGTATGGACTGGGAGATGAGTCCGGATGGCGTGGCTGTTGGCGCTTCAGGCTTGCGGGTGAAAACAGAAGACATCGCCAAGTTCGGATTGCTCTATCTTCAAAAGGGAAAGTATAACGATAAACAAATTTTACCTCCCAGTTGGATAGACGATGCATTAACATCCCACATTGATAATAGCAATGTGAGACCCAGGGGCAAACACCCGGAAGATGATTGGGCCCAAGGGTACGGATACCAATTTTGGCGCTCGCAACATGGTGTTCGGGGTGATGGTGCCTTTGGACAGTTCTGTTTTCTACTGCCCGAGCAAAATGCTGTTGTAGCTGTTACCAGCGAAAGCTTTAATATGCAAGCCTCCATGAATTTGGTTTGGAAAAATTTATTGCCCGCATTCCTGGATAAACCTCAGCCCAAAAACAATTCCGCCTTAAGCGCCTTGAAAAGTAAGTTAGGCAAATTGGACTTAACGCTGCCGGTGGCAAACAAAACATCGCCAATGGCCAACCGTATTTCGGGCAAAAAGTTTAGCATCGACAAAAATGACTTCAATATAGAATCTGTGTCATTTCTGTTTAATCCTGACCATTACTTAATCTCATTTAAAAGCGACAGCGAACAACAAATTAAATGCGGTATTAATACCTGGATACTTACCGACAACTTCAAAACACAAACGCTTTTTCCAATTAAAGGACGCCCGGTTGTCTCAACTCCTTTGGCCTCATCCGCTACATGGACAGACGATAACACCCTTATATTGACAATGCGCTTCACCGAAACTGCCCACGGAGACCAAATCACTTTTGTTTTTGACTCAGATAAAGTAAACATGAGATTCTTGCAAAGTGTGGCAAAGGGTAATCCCACTACGATCGATGCCAGACCAACCATAACGGGAAAAATGGCTTAGTACAGGATCGAATTGTGATACAATTGCTGATTCTATTGTGAACTTCTGCAAACCTTTGTGAACTTTAGGGGAAACAAAGTCTAATTGAAAATCGGCCTCTTTTTCGGATCATTCAACCCCATTCACGTTGGCCACATGATTATAGCCAACATTATGGCAGAAACCTCCGATTTAAAAAAAATCTGGTTTGTTGTTTCCCCTCAAAACCCGTTCAAGCCAGGCAAAGGGTTGCTACACGAATTCGACCGATATGACATGGTGAAAGCCGCCATTGCTGATAACTATAAACTGGAAGTGAGCGATGCTGAGTTTCATCTGCCTAAACCGAGCTACACCATTCACACGCTGACCTATCTTTCAGAAAAACATCCCGATAAGGAATTCAAATTAATTATTGGCGAGGATAACCTGGAAAGCTTCACGAAATGGAAAAATTACCAGCAAATACTTGACCAGCACGGACTTTACATCTACGAAAGACCGGGTGTGCAACCTTCAGAACTAAAAACGCATCCTAACGTTACAATCGTGAAAGCACCTATGTTGGATATTTCTGCCACTTACATCCGCGAATTGATACGGAATAAAAAATCCATCCGTTATTTGGTTCCCGAACCTGTTGAGCAGATGATTCGACAGAAGGGATTTTACCTGTAACCGTGAATGCTTAGACTTTTTATCTTCTCCTTAACAATATTATTTCCTTGTGTTGCTTTCGCAGGCGGCATACGAGGCATCGTGAAAGGCGATGACGGAAACCCACTTCCATTTGCCACAGTTTATATAAAACAAACCACTACAGGTTCTGCTACTGATATTAATGGAAGATATGAAGTTGCACTTGCACCGGGACGATACGATGTGTACTTCCAGTTCCTCGGGTATGAAACAACCACTAGAGTAGTCGATGTAAATGATGGCTTTCAGGAGATCAACATCACCCTGAAGTCGCAGGTTGTGCAGTTACAATCGGTAACCGTTCGAGCCAGCAAAGAGGACCCGGCATACAGCGTTATGCGAAGGGCTATAGCAAAAGCAAAATACCACACGCAACAGGTGGATAGCTTTTCTGCAAAAGTATATATCAAGGGAAAGGGAAAGTTGAAAGATTATCCCTGGATGGCTAAAAAGATGTTGGAAAAAGAAGGTATCACCAAAGACCGGTTATTCATTCAGGAATCAGTAAGTGAAATCCGGTATAAGCGACCCAATATTTTTAAAGAAAAAGTTATAGCCATCTATACACAAGGTAAAAATAATGACACCTCCCCGAATGAATATATTTTTGGAAGTCTCTACGAACCCGAAATAGCGGAAACAATTTCACCACTTTCACCTAAAGCATTTTCGTATTACAAGTTTGAGTACCTCGGTTCGTTTCGTGATCGAAATATCGAAATCAATAAAATAAAAGTGATACCCCGCTCCAGGGGCGACAATGTATTTGATGGTGTGATTTACATTGTGGAAGACTATTGGAGTCTTCACAGTGTTGATCTGAACTCAATAAAACTGGGAATTAAATTCCGCATAAAACAAATTTACAATCCCATTGAAGATGAGAAAAAGTTAGGTCAGGCATGGATGCCAGTTACACAAAATTTTGATGTGAGTGGCTCCGTCTTTGGATTTGAATTTGAAGGTCAATACTTAGCCACCGTAAAAGACTACAAACTTTTCCTGAATCCCGCCCTGAAACACGACATTACTGTGTTGGACGAAAAGAAGGTTGAACAAAAACCAGCTGTAACCAAATCGACAACCAAAACTCAAAAAACCAACGCCATTCAGCAGAAACTTGCAGAAGGTAAGGAAGTGACAAACAAAGAACTGAATCAACTCATAAAAGAATACGAAAAGGAAGAGCAGAAAAAACAGCCGGAACCTGAAGTGCTCAGCGACCAAAGTTTCGCGGTAGACTCTACCGCGCGCAAAAAAGATTCAGTCTTTTGGGTGGAGATGAGACCTGCTGCCCTCGATTCAGAAGAAGTTCGAGGCTATAAAAAAGCCGATAGCATGGCGGTGATTGAAGAAAAAAGAGAAGAGGGAGATTCACTAAAAGAATCAAAATCGAAAGGGTTTCAACCTTGGGATATTTTGATAGGCGACCGGTATAAACTTGGTAAGACAACTGATTTTCAAATTCATACGCCCTACGGTGGATTCAATACGGTTGAAGGGTTGAATTTTATTTATCGCATGAGTTTGTACAAGCGGTGGGTAAAACGCGATAGCCTTAAACCAGACGCCCGACCCAAAGTTACCAGGTTAGAAGTTACTCCAGTGCTTCGCTACTCCGTAGAGCGGCATAATTTAATTGGTTTCTTGCGTGTGGATTGGAGAAATGCAAAATCAAGAATTACTCTGGAAAGTGGACGATATGTAACACAGTACAATTCGGGCAATCCAATCCATCATTTCATTAACTCGTGGACCACATTGATGTGGGGCCATAACCTGATGAAAATATATGAGCGTGATTTTACTGATCTCTCTTTTCGGCACCGGTTCAATGACCAGTACACTTTATTTACCACGTTAAGTTATAATCAACGTAGAGAACTCTTTAATAATACTACTTACACATTCTTCAAAGACAATAAAGATTCCTATACGCCTAATAGTCCGGTAAACAATGAATTGAGTTCTACTTCCTTCAGTACCCACCAGGCGTTTACGGGAATGGTGAGAATAGAAGCGCGACCCTGGGTGAAATACCGGATAAGAAATGGGAACAGACATCGAGTGGATGGATCGTCTCCTTTGTTTTCGCTTGAATACCGAAAAGGCATCAAAATCATTGGGGGCAGCGATGTCGATTACGATTTAGTTGATTTAGGTGTGCGATATGGAGTAAAGCTGGGCATTCGTGGAAGGCTTGACGCAAATGTTCATGCCGGAACATTTCTAAACGATCGCAAAATGTATTTCATGGATTTCAAACATTTTGATGGTAATCGCACAGGCATCATTACTTCCGATCCGGACGGTAGTTACCGATTGTTAGACTACTACAGCAACAGCACCCAGGATAAATATGTAAGTGGCATACTACACTATCATTTTAGAAAATTGCTACTTTCCCGCATTCCCAAACTTCGAATGTTTGGCATTAAAGAAAATATTTTTGGTACGGTGCTTCATACACCAATTTCCGGAACATATTCTGAATTGGGTTATTCCATCGATGGCATTTTGCGGGCATTCCGCATTGAGACAGCAGTTTCCCTTCAAAATGGAGTTTATACCGGCTACGGCTTTCGGGTTGGTATTTCCAGTATTATTGCGGTGGGTTTTGGGGATTGATCAGGTCTTTCTTTTTTTCTTGCTTGCCGAAGGGAACAAAACGTTATTCAAAATTAATCGGTAACCAGGCGAGTGCGGGTGCAGATTTAAATCCACTGCCTTCCGATTCATACCTCTGCCTCCGCCTCCATGGCCCTCCGGATCGTGACCACTATAGTACGTCCAGTGGCCTTTACCAAGCTCACCATAAATATATCGCACATTCGGTTTGAATTTATTTTCTGCCATTACCAGGGCATCAGGCTTTATTAAACCCGAGTTGAAAGAGGTTGTGAGCCCGGAAAATTCCTTAATGATGTGTTCATGATTTTGAGTGAGAATGGTTGGAACAATATCCCACTTAGCCGAATAATCAAATAGTGTAAAAAAATCATTTTCCGATTCGCTGCCCCAGCCCCAACCTCCTACATTAATGTCAGAAAAACTGCGATCGCCTGCTCCCTTCAGTTCAAAGTTTTCAAAAGCAAGGGAATTGGTGTAGTTCAATTCCAATCCTTCACTATACTGCGCGGTCTCCAGATCCTGGCCTTCAGCCGCCAGGGCAATGTCAAATGTTTCCGCGCCTGAGCACATGGCAAACAAATATCCACCTGAGGCGCAAAAAGTTTGAATCTTTTTCACCACATCATATTTCATGGCCGATACTCTCGAGTAGCCCAATTGTGTTGCAGTGAGTTCCTGAATTTTGAATTCCATGCGGTTTTGCTGGCGAAACATTCCTTTGCTTACCTGTCCGGTAAAATCTTCGTGGTGAAGATGAAGCCAATCGTATTCGAGTAAGGCACCTCGCAAAATTTCCTCATCATAAAGCACCGTGTAAGGAATTTCAGCATAATCGAGCACGTTTATTACCGCATCCGATTCATCCATTATCAAATCATTTTTAGGAGAATAAACTGCAATGCGGGGAGCCTTGTCCATCCGGACAACATTCATGTTTGCGGCAGGACTGGAAATCTGTGCGAGTATTTGACTCACATTTTTGTCAGTTATAATTTCCATTGAAACTCCACGGATTTTACACTCGCCATCCAGTAGTTGAGAGTACTCCACCAGAAAACTTCCGCCCCGATAGTTAAGCAGCCAATCGACTGAAATATCTTTCTTAAGAGCAAAAAAAGCCAAACCATAAGCCTTCAGGTGATTTTGCTGAGCAACATCCATAGGGATAAGGATGGATGTGCCAAACACCACGTTGAGCGAGAAAGCCAACATGAGTAAAGTGAGCCTTTTCATGTTAAACTAAAGATACGTATTGTTTGATAAACGGATGCATCTCATAAGGAGTAGCGCAATATTTTTTATTCAGTCGGATTTTATCTTATCTCTTGCGTTAAAAATAGTGATTTTGTTTTCGCGGAATTTTATTGGAGCCGCTGAATTCAGCTTAAATTTTTAGTATATTTAGTTACCATAAATGTTATGTCTATGTCTGTGGCTAAAATAGTTGTGCTAGACGATCACACGCTCTTTCGGGCCGGTCTTGTTGCCATTCTTAAAAAGGAATCAAAGTTTGAAATCGTGGGGGAGTACAAAAGTTTTGCGCCTATTCGTCCACTTATACCTACGCTCAATGCACATATTGTTTTAGTGGATATATCACTCGGAAAAGAAAGTGGCCTTGATGTAGCTAAGTATATTAAAAATGTTAATCCCTCCTTGAAAGTAATTATTTTAAGTACGCACAAGGAAGAATTTTATGTAGTGAATGCGCTGGATGCCGGAGTGGACGGCTATATTCATAAAGATGCTGAACCCGATGAACTCATCACAGGTATTCATAAAGTACTAAATGGTCAGAAATTTTATTCCGTTGAAATTTCAGGACTGCTCATTAACAATATTTATAATAAAAGTCATCGCGGCTTGCCCTTTCTTACGAACAAGGAAAAGGAGGTGATTCAGCATTTGATGGAAGGCCACTCCAGTAAGGAGATTGCTGACATCCTTGATGTAAGCCCTCGCACAGTAGAAACACATCGTGCCAACGTGCTAAGCAAATTCGGCTTGAAAAATACCACTGAGCTCATCAAGAAGGTGGTAGAGCAAAAAATAAAATTCTAAGTATTTATTGCCGTACATGAGACGCTCTAACCTGAATAAAGTCAGCAGATCAAGTATTAAGAAAAAAGGCGAGCCAATTCCTCCGGAAAAAATCCTGCTGGAAAGCAACGAGCAGTTTAAAGTTTTAGTGGAGAATGCCAACGTAGGCGTATCGCTTTCTAAGGATCGCGAAACCATATATGCTAATCGCACACTTCTTAAAATGATGGGCTATAAATCATTTAAAGAGTATGCAGCAAAAGATCCTGTTCAAATGGCTGCCGGGGAAACCAAATCATTGTTGCAAAACAGGCTTCAGTCTCTAAGAAAAGGAATAAAAGTGCCCGAAGTTTTTATTGGAACTTTTTATACAAAACAGGGGAGCATCAAAACACTCGAAGTTCAGGCTAAGCGGGTTTCAGTTAACAATAGCTACTATCAAATGGCCATTGCAATTGACTTGACGGAGAAATTGGCCATGCAACAAAAGCTGGAAGAAACGAAGTACGTGTTTGAGAAGGCACAAAAATTTACCAAAATCGGAAGTTGGCGATGGACCTTTTCAACAGGGGAATTATACTGGTCGGATGCGTACTACAATATTTTTGGAGTTAAAAAGCAACGAAAAATTGATTACGATTTTTTCCTGGAATTCGTTCATGCTGATGACAAAGAAAAAGTGATGCAGGAAATAAGAGAATGCTATCATTCATATAAACCATTTCATATTGAGTATCGTATTCAACTTAAAAATGGAAAGGTGAAATGGATTCATGGAGATGCCAATGTGTTTCGCAACAGAGATGGTAAACCGATAGAAATGTTTGGGGTGATCCGTGATATTACAGAGGAAAAGAAAGTTTCAGAAGCGTTAAAAAGCGCTAACACATTACTGGAACAGTCGTTTAGTCAATTAAAAGAAGCTTCGAGTGCGAAAGAAAATTTCCTCTCGGTAATCAGCCATGAAATTCGAACTCCGCTAAATTCTGTAATTGGCCTTAGCAACTTGTTGCTCAGGCGCAGCCCTCGTCAAGACCAGGTGCAAGTGGTGAAGACTCTTAAAAATTCTGCCGATAACTTGATGCATTTGGTGAATGATATACTGGACTTTAACAAGATTAAAGCTGGAAAAGTGGAATTGGAGTTTACCAACTTCAGCTTCCGGCAGTTTTTGCAACATCTCCAATCCATGTTCTCACCTGCAGCCGAAGATAAAGGACTTATTTTTAAAGTTCAGGCTGATCCTCGCATCCCGGATGCTTTGGAGGGCGATGTTACCCGCCTCAACCAGATATTCAATAATTTATTGAGTAACGCTATTAAGTTTACCCGGAAAGGAAAAGTTAATCTGGAAGCCAACTTAAAATCTGAGAAAGACAATTCGTGCACAATTGCTATTGAAGTGCGTGATAGTGGAATAGGGATTGCCCCGGAAAAAATCAATTCAGTTTTTCTGCCATTCCAGCAATCCGAAAAAGATATTACCAGAAAATATGGCGGCACGGGTCTCGGGTTATCGATCGTAAAAGCTTTAGTGCAAATGCTAAACGGTAATATCTCGCTTACCAGTTCACCGGGAAGCGGGTCGGTATTGTTGGTAGAGCTTCCATTTAAAATCGGGCATCATGCCGAACAACGATCGCTTGAAACAGCATCAGCAGCATCCATAATCCGAAAAAAAATAAATATTCTCTATGTGGAAGATGTGGAATCAAACCGGTTTTTGATAAAAAGTCTTTTATCGGATGTGGGGCAGAGCTGCGCAACCGCCTCTTCAGGTAAATCAGCTTTAAAGATGACGGCTTCTAAAATGTTTGATGTGATCCTAATGGATATTCAAATGCCAAAAATGGATGGTTATGAAGCCACCCGGGCGATCCGAAATCAAAAAAAAGGAAAAAACAACAACACCCCGATAATTGCAATTACGGCTGAGCCATTTTCTGAGCAACTGAAAAACAAAGTGTTGGCGCACCGCATTCAAGACGTTATATCAAAACCATTTGAACCTGAAGCGCTCCTGGAAAAGATTGATTTGTTTTCCAAACAGAAAGATGAGAATTCAAAATTTTATTCATTCCATTTTTACGAGAAAGCCTTTGATTACAACAACACACAATTAATTAAGATTAAAAAAGCTGTAATCACCGACTTGAAAAAGTTTGATAGAAATCTGCTGCAAAAGAATAAAGCAAAAAATATTCAAGGCATAAGAGAGGAAATTCATAAGATAAGACCTATCCTAAAAAACCTGGAGTGTAATGTGCTCATTCAACTATTGGATAGTTTCCGGTTGCATGAAAACTATACCCCCAACTTAACGGATATAGTGTTGGATGTCCGGAAGCAACTGAACCGACTGCTTAATCAAATCTTAAAACTGAAATATTAGAATCTTCAAAAAAATTAGCTGGTTATTCCAGATTAGAATTAATGTAACGCATTAACATTTCTTTAATTTCAGTAGTAGAGGATGGTTTGCGCAACATAGCGCTAAACTCTTTCAATATTTTTTTCTCGTCATCTTTTAGCCCTGCCGCTGTCCATGCGATCACCGGAATGCGGGCAGTCTCTGGGTGTTCTTTCAGTTTTTTATTCGCTTCGTGGCCGTTCATCATGGGCATCATCAAATCCATAAAAATTACGTCTGGCCGATGCTGCGTAGCAATTCGTACAACTTCTTGTCCATTTTCCGCTTCCAAAACTTTAACTCCGTCCACACTTTCAATTATTTCCTTCATCATAAGCCTGTTGAAGTAATTGTCTTCCGCAATTAACACAACAGCCCGGGTATGAAAGGGGTGGAGAACAGGCCTGGCTCTTTCGATAACTTCAACTTGGTCGGGGGCTGAATTCACAAAATGATATGGGAAAGTGATGGTGAACGTTGAGCCCGCTCCCGTTTTGCTTTTCAAACTTATTTCTCCTCCCATTATTTCCACCAAACGCTTGGAAATGGTGAGCCCCAGCCCGGTTCCTCCATATTTGCGAGTGCTTTGGCCATCTTGTTGGCGAAAGGCATCGAATATAGCGGTATGTTGACTCCGGGGAATACCGATACCGGTATCTGATACTGAGAATACTATTTGATCTTTTCCTTTTGAAAGCAAAACAGCCAGGATAATTTTCCCCTTCTCCGTAAACTTAAAGGCATTTCCCAAAAGGTTGTAAAGCACCTGTCGCAATCGGGCTCCATCAATGTGAATATAGGTGGGCAGTGCAGGTGAAATATCGACTGAGAACTCAATCGCTTTGTCCTCTCGCAATACGGAACACATATTGACCAGTTCCTGAATAAACTCTGGCAGATTAATGGCCACAGGGATCATTTCAATCTTGCCGGCTTCTATTTTTGAAATGTCGAGTATATCGTTTATTAAGGTGAGTAAACTCTTTCCGGCATTGGTGATATGACCCACATATGAATTTAGTTTTGGGTCGGATAACCGGGATGTAAGTATTTCAGAAAAACCAAGGATGGCATTCATGGGTGTTCGAATTTCATGGCTCATGTTGGCCAAAAATTCTGATTTCGCCCGATTAGCATTTTCAGCCTGCTCTTTTGCAACACGCAAACTCGCTTCATACATTTTGTGTTCACTTATGTCCTTCACAACACCCATTGCCCTCAAAAATTTTCCGTTTGCATCGAACTCCAGTTGAGCGGTAGATTTTACCCACTTGATTTCTCCATTCGCAATTATCCGGAATTCAACATCAAAGCCCTCACCTTTTATCGCCTTTACCCATGCTTTGCTCACCCTGTGCCGGTCATCTGGGTGAAGTGTATTTCGATAGTTGGAATAAGTGATTGATGTTCCAGGCTCAACCCCAAACATAGTATAGGTTTCCTCAGAGCATTCCAGTTCCTGTTTTTGAGCTTCGATCACCCAACTGCCTAGTTCTCCAATTTTTTGCGCACGTTTTAGTTTGGCTTCACTCACGGCCAGGGCTGTCTCAGCATGTTTTCGGGCAGTAATATTGGTTAGCACTTCAATTTGTTGCACTACAACACCATGCTGGTCTCTCACTACTGTATTATTCAGTCGCACCCACTTTTTATTTCCGAGGATCGTTTTGGTTTCAAATTCCAGGGAGTAATCGGAGGCATTCACATTTTCGATCTTTTCATGAAATGATCGTTCGTCTTTGTTGAATACATCGCGAGGTCGTTTATTTATTATTTGATCAAGCGAAATTTCCATCATATCCAAGTAGCCCTGATTGGCCCAAAGCACAGCGCCATTGGCGTCCGTTATGGTTATACCATTCGTAGTTTTTTCAGCCACCAACGAAAGCTGCTTCAGTTTTTCCTCATTGGTATTGCGTTCTATGGCATTGGCCACATTAGTGGCAAGCGATTGAAACATGCTTATTTCATCTCTGGACCATCGTGCTTCTTCATGACAATTTTCCAGGCTCAGAAAGCCGTAAAAATTATTTTTAACAAAAACAGGTATGAGCAGTATAGCTAAAATTCCCTGGGCTGTTAACCTTTCTCTGGTTGGCTTATGAGTCACTTCATGCGTCAGCGATTGAAAAGGTCTGTTTTGAAGAAGGGCATCTTTATATACCATCAAATCCTCAAGCGACATACTATGAAGCTTTGGATTATTAATTTGTGGATCTACGCCTGTATTTACCCACTCCACCGTATAAACTAAATTATTGCTGGCTAAATCACGTTCAAAATAACAAACACGATCCAGCCGTATGGTTTTACCTATTTCTTCAAATGCTTGGTTCAGAGTTTGGACAACATTTTTGCTAATGAGTAATTTTTCTGTTGTGCTTGCGACTACAGCTAAAATGGAGCTTCTGTAAATTACCTGCTGCTGGCTATCGCGCAAAGCCGCCTCTACCTGTTTACGAAGTTTAACTTGCGTATCCAAATACTCAGCAATGCTCAATAAATTGCCTTTATCAAGGTTTGGACCATTGTCCAATGCTGTGTCAACAGAAGCGACTGCTTGCAGCAATGTTTTTATACTTTGATCGCGCAAATTTTTTTCGTGAGTTAACTTAGCAAATATCTCCTGGTACTCCCGATCGGTTAGGTCAAAGGCATGTTGCGATATAGCCATGTCCTGATCGTAATTTTGGAAAGACTCGGTAATGGCCTCCATTAATTTTTGAAATGCCTTATCCTTCTGCCATGGAGTGCCATCCATGTGCTTATTAATAAGTCTTTGAAGGTGTTTATGAAATGTCATCTGGTTAGATGCGCTTCGGGGTTGGTAAACAAATGAAATTGTTTCCCTAATGTAAAAAATAGTTAGTTGAAATGGAGAGAAGGAGAAGCCTTCAATGGATAAATTGCATCATTACTTCTTTGATTTCATGAATCAAAGCCGGTTTTCGGAGCATGATTTGGAATTCTTTTTTTATTTTCTCCTCATCGTATTTTAATCCTGCGGCCGTCCAAGCAACTACCGGAATGGATGCCGTGGAAGGGTGCTGCTTCAGTTTATGGTTAGCAGCAATGCCATCCATCACGGGCATCATCAGATCCATAAAAATTAAATCGGGCTTTTCCAGAATGGCCAGTTGCACGCCCTCTTCTCCATTCTCAGCTTGCAATACCCGTACGTCACCAAAAGCATTAATTATTTCACTTAGCAAGAACCGATTGCTCTCATTATCCTCCACAATTAAAATAGTTGATTTTTTCTGAATTGGTTCTTTGAGTAACGTTTGGGTTTTCGGGCTTGCTTCTCGTATTCTTCCTTCCAATTGAAAGGGAATAAAAAATGTGAATGTGGAACCTTCTCCCCTCAGGCTTTGAACAGAAATTTTCCCACCCATCATTTCAACCAGTCTTTTTGTGATGGCCAGCCCAAGTCCGGTGCCACCATATTTACGCGTGCTCTGTCCGTCCTGCTGGCGGAAGGCCTCAAAAATTGCTTCATGCTGTTCGGGTGGAATGCCTATCCCAGAATCGGAGATAGTAAAAACCACTTGACTGGAATTTTCTGAAAAAGCAATGCTCAATGAAACGTGGCCAGCATCAGTAAACTTAAAAGCATTGCCCAATAAATTATATAAAACCTGCCGAAGCCTGAGCGGATCAGCAAAAAGATGGCGGGGAAGAAGTGGTGAAACATCAACGCGAAAGTCAATTCCTTTCTTTTGCTGAAATACAGAGAACATGTCGGAAAGCTCCTTGATAAATTCGCGCAAATCCATCTGCACATTATTTATTTCCGATTTTCCAGCCTCAATTTTTGAAAGGTCGAGAATATCATCAATGAGTGCCATCAGGCTTTTGCCAGCGCTGGCAATGTTATCCAGGAATGATTTTAATTTTGAATCGGTTATCTTACTGGAAACAATTTCGGTATAACCCAGGATGGCATTCATAGGCGTCCGGATTTCGTGGCTCATGTTGGCCAGAAACTCCGACTTGGCTTTGCTGGCAGAATCAGCTTGCTCTTTTGCCCGGATAAGTTCTTCTTCCTGACGTTTGAGGTGCGTGATGTCTGTGCAAATTCCTGAATTCTTTAAAGTAATTCCATCTTCAGATTTTATTGGAAAAGACTTTTCTCGTATCCACCTGATTTCATTATCTACAAAAGTCCGAAACTCAACTTCGTATGGCGAACCGGAATCAATAATGACTTTAGCATCCAGCATTTTTTGTTTGTCGTCTGCCACTACGAACGTATTGGTGTGATTCCTTCCCTCGTAAAAGAAATTCTCATCAACACCTAAAATCTCTTTGCAATTTTTACTGATGTATTCATAACGCGATTCTGCGATGTTGTATAAGTAAAACACATCGTTCATTGTTTCGTTTATCTGCCTGAAATTGCTTTCGCTTCTTCTTAAGTTGTCTTCGGCAGCTTTTCTCTCCGTGATATCTTCGATATAGCCATGCCATAATGTGCTTCCATCTGGCAACCGTTCGGGTTTCGAATTTCCGATGAGCCATCTGGTGCCTTTTGTGGGGAGATGAACTTTGGTTTCGTAGAACCAGTTTTGCAGCGTTCGTTGCGATTCTTTTATACTGGTCATTAAGTTTCCTAGTTCCGCCCGATCAACCCGATCGAAAACTACCGCTGCATCGCGTTTAGCATCTTCAGGAGTTACTTCAAGCAACTCCCAAATGTGGCCACTGGCAAATGGAAAAATATAACGCCCATCTGGAAATGCCTGAAACTGAAAGATAAGGCCGGGCACATGTTCGGCATGTTTGCGGAGTAAATTGCTTTGCTCTTTGAATAAAATTTCCGCCTGCTTCCGGGTTTCCACTACGCCATACGTTCCAATAATGGCTTTAATATTTTCGTCATGAAGCAAATTGGTGAGTGCCCCTTCTACCCATAGATAATGCCCATTTTGATGCAGAAAACGATATTCACCCGTTTTGGTAAGGCCAGGATGCTTCACCAAATCAATAAATTCAGCTTTGAAATGATCATGTTCTTCCGGGTGAATAAATTGAAATACACTGGAATGAACATCTTCCTCCACATCGTAGCCCACCATTTTGGTAATAACAGGGCTTTGATAAATAAAAGTGCCAGCTGCATCTAACAGAATAATTGCCGAGTAGCTGTGTTCAATCAGCTTTCTGAAATAAATCTCACGTTCTTCCAGTTTTTTTTCTACGCCTTTTCGCTTGGTGATATTGCGGCAAACACCAACTACATATTCCTTCCCTGAAAAATTGGCCACGCTTACAGACACTTCAACAGGAAACTTAGTGCCATTCTTTCTGCGATGAATGCCCTCTAAAATGAGCGGGTTCTCAAGACTCTTAACGTGCCGCATGTGTTCCTTCCATTGCTGCTGTGTTGAAACAGGGAACTCCATTTCTATATCGGCTATGCGCATTTGCAATAATTCTTCCCGCAAATAACCCAGTTCTTTTACCGCTTGCTGGTTTACATCAATAATTTTTCCAAAGTCGTTGGGGTCAGATAATATGATAACTTCTGAAGTGTGATCGAGCAATACACGAAACCGGTCATTCAGCTCATGAATATCACCAGTCATAAATAATTTTTTATAAATGAGAATTTGAGGAGTAAGGGCAATCTCCAACTTTTACCTTCAGTAAAAGTCACAGCATTCATTACGCTAAAACCCGGGACAGTACCTGAAAGAGATGCGAACTGCTAATGGGTTTTATTAGATAACCGTTTGCCCCGGCATCCAGCGAACCTCGTATATCTTCATCTTCACTGGAGGCCGTGAGGGTTATAATAGGAACGGTGGAATTAAATTCTCTGATTTTTGATGTAGCGTTGTTTCCGTTTAATTCAGGCATATACAGATCCATCAGAATTACATCAAACTCTGTTTGTTGTGCTTTTTGAACAGCTTCTACACCATTAACAGCAAATGAAACCACACATCCCCACTCTTCCAGAAAACTGGAAAACACAAGCGCATTTATTTCATCGTCTTCAGCAATCAATATTTTTTTGTTATTTAACGATGACTTATGAGCTTGCTTTTTTATTCTTGATGGCGTTAGGCCCATTACAAATTCAAACCCGATATTGTCGCCAACTTTTTTTCTTTGAATAGTAAACGGCAAGGCCTGACTTTCAATAAAAGTCGTATCCATTGCACTTTTGCCGCTAAATGTGCCGCTCCCTAAAATCTGGATTTGTGTATTTACTTTTCCTTCGACTTCGTTCTTCTTAGTGATTTCGATTGTGATGGAACCATTCGATAAGTCATCGGAAATAAGATGAACCATGTCTGTTATGGCCTTCTTCAATGTATCGGGCGATCCGGTAAAACATTCGGGCAGCTGAATATCAATGGTGAGCTTTACGGAATTTTTGTCGCCCAGGAATTCGGTGAGCTCACCAACCAGGTCGGTTCCAACTTCATGTAAGTCAAATTCTTCCATTACAACATTTGTATCGCTGTTACTCAACATAACCTTGAACGACTGCAGGGCTAAAAAATTTTAGGACGAAAATTATTCGGTGTTAAAAACTTTTTTGGGTGCCTTTACAAGATTACACTAAATCTGCAAGAATGTTGCACCTGCGTAATGAGTTTAGACTAAAATCAGTAAAACTACTGAGTCTCCTTACAGTAAGTTTGGCATACCGTTTCAACAGCGGATTCCGTTGATTTGATAAGGAAATAAACAGTTGTTGATAAAGTGAACAACCTAATTCCCGAAACCCTAAAATCACTCGAAGAAGTAGCCACCGAGGGCATATTCAGCAGAAATGCTGAAAAAGGTATTGTTTATGCCAACCAGGCCCTGGTGAGAATGTTTGGTTATGAGAGCCTGGAGGAATTTCAGTCCATACCAAACCATTTACTGCATGCCGATGAGGAAGCCAGAAAACATTTGCTTTCTAAATTGGCAGCTAATGGCTTCCTTCAAAACCACCGCGAACTATACAGAAGAAAAGACAACAGCAACTTTTGGGGGTCGCTCACTTGCCGAGCTGTTACACGAGGGGGAGAAGTATTTTATGATGGCTCTCTCATTGACATAACACAAACCATTTTGCTGGAAAGCCAGTTACAGGAAAAGAAAGACGGGCTGGCAAAACTTAGTTTAGAAATGGATCGGTTTATGTACAGTGCTTCGCACGACATCCGTTCACCAGTTTGTACCATTACGGGTTTGTTAAACCTGATGAAGAAAGAGCAAGATGAAGAGTCGGCCAAAAAATTGGTTGAGATGATGGGCGTATGCGTAAGTAGGCTGGAACATTTTGTGAACGGCCTGTCTATGTTTGCAGAGAACTCCCGAAAAGATGTTGAGGAAACGGCCATTAGCTTTAACCGGGTGCTATCCTCCGTTTTGGAAAGATTTCATCGGCATCCATCGTACTCCATGGTTTCGATCAATACCGAAATAAAACAGGAATGTAATTTTTATTCCGACCCTTTTCGGGTGCGGCTTATCCTGTCCAACGTGCTTAAAAATTCTTTCGATTATGCCGATTTGCGGAAATCGGAAAGGATACTTTCCATACAACTTGTCGTTCATCCCGACAAATCCATTATTGAAGTTTTCGATAACGGCATGGGAATAAAAAGTATCCACCTGGAAAAAGTTTTTGATATGTTCTATCGGGGCACAAATGTTTCAACAGGGTCAGGCATGGGATTATACACAACCCGCGAGGCTGTAATTGCTTTAGGTGGAATTATTACCCTTAATTCGGAATATGGAATTGGCACGTCAGTTCGGATAGAGTTACCCAACGCAGCCAAAGAGAAACTGGAATTAAAAAAGAAATCGCTGAAGAATCATAAGAAAATATTTCGAGAAAACGTTTAATCTCATAAGCTCTTTTCTATTCTTTACCCGATGCAGTAAAAGCATTGATCCAATTTTGACCGCCACGCACTTACCTCGTATTTAGTGTTAAATTTCGGGAATGCTCGACCAATCTGAACGTGAAACCATTGAAAAAGCGGTGGCAGGTAATAGCGACCAACTTAAATCGACAAAACAACTTTTAATTATATGAAAACGAAAAACTTTGTGCTTGTAGCCTCTATCCTTTCATTGTTAATAATGAGTTGTGAAAATCCAATCCGCATGGAAACTAAAGTACATGAAGATGGCTCGCTCGACAAAACAATTGAATTTGACAAAGCAGACTCCCTCGTCCAGTTTCAAAATTATTTTGGAGTGAGCCAGTCCAAAGGTTGGGTCATGACTTCCGAAAAAATAGAATCAAACGATAATAAGAAAAAATTCAAAATAACATTCACTAAAAGTTTCCAATCGGCAGATTTCATCAATAAAGAGTTGGGCCTGAGATCGGATACTTTGTTTGCCGTACATTCAAATTTTGAAAAACGTTTTCGGTGGTTTTATACCTACATCCGCTACAGTGAAATTCTGAGCCCGATTGACAGGTTTAAAATGGTGGACGCTAATGATTATTTTAATCAGGAGGATAGATCGTTTATCAATCGGCTGCCAGGCGAGGAAACTGCTATATCGAAAGCTGACAGTCTTTTTCTCAAACAACTGAACGAAAAAATTTACGATCAATATGCAAAAATGGGAATGTTCAACGAACAGTTTGCCATTCTAAAAGAAGTGGTAAAACGAAATGCGCCCGATAAAAAATGGTCGGACACCTTGAACATGTACAGAGAATTAATTTACGACAAACTGGATGAGATGAATGACGACCCCGCACTTGTCTACATCAAGCTAGCCGACAGTCTGCATATTCCTATAGAAAAAGAAAGAGCCATTAAAGACTTTACGACTTTATCAAAAGATTTAGCCAGCCGCTTTGGCTTTATGGCCTTTGCCCGGGATGGAAAATATATGAATGCCATTGAGATGCCATGGACGATTATGAACTCCAATGCCGATTCTATTGCCGGAAATACTTCTTATTGGAACCCATTGCCCACCAAATTTGCCATTCAGGAGTATGAAATGTTTGCCGAATCAAGAAGATTGAATTGGTGGGCCGTAGGTGTTTCAATTGCCATTTTAGGGTTAACTGTTTTTATGTTTGTGAAAAGGAAATGAGTAAAAATTATTCACTTCCAATAACAAAAAAAGTCCAGCGAATAATGGCTGGACTTTTTAAGTAGAAAATTATTGGAACGAATTAGCTACCGCAGGCCTCGCAGGCTTCCGGGTTATCCAACGAACAGGCCATGTCGGCACGTTTTTGTTCGTAGGCAATATCGGGCTGTGGCTCGTATAAACTAGGCTGATTGCTTGGAACTGCTGAGGCGTATGCTTCAACGGGTTCAGTAACAACCACTGCCTCTTTTTGCTCCGGTTGCTGCACAGCAGATTTGTCAAGTGTGAATTTAATGGCATCGGCAGCAGCTGTTGAGCGCAAGTAATACATACCAGTTTTCAACCCTTTCTTCCAGGCATAGAAGTGCATAGAAGTAAGCTTACCAAAATTCGGATCGGTAATGTGAATATTCAGACTTTGTGATTGACAAATAAAAGCGCCACGATCGGCAGCCATATCAATTATTACTTTCTGAGAGATTTCCCATACCGTTTTATAAATGTCTTTCAGGTTCTGAGGGATTTCGGTAATCTTTTGAACGGAGCCATTTGAAGCAATTAGTTTTTGGCGCATGCTTTCATTCCATAAACCAAGTTGAATCAAATCTTTCATCAGGTGTTTGTTTACCAAAATAAAATCACCTGAGAGAGTTCTCCTCGTGTACAAATTCGAAGTGTATGGCTCAAAGCACTCATTGTTGCCAAGAATTTGCGATGTAGAAGCCGTTGGCATAGGAGCCAGCAATAATGAATTGCGAACGCCATGTTGCTTAACATCCTGCTTCAACTTATTCCAATCCCAACGGTTTGAACTGGGTTCAACACCCCACATATCAAATTGAAAAATACCTTTCGATACGGGCGAACCTTTAAAGGTTTCATAAGCGCCATCTTTTTTTGCCAGTTCCATAGAGGCTTCCATGGCAGCGAAATAGATAGTTTCATGAATATCGGTGTTCATCGCTTTAGCTTCTTCTGAGTCGAAGGGCATGCGCATCATAATAAAAGCATCAGCCAATCCCTGCACACCAATGCCAATGGGGCGGTGGCGCAGGTTTGATTTCCTTGCTTCCGGAACAGGGTAATAGTTGATATCAATAACCTTGTTTAGGTTTCTTGTAATCACTTTCGTGATTTCATACAATTTTTGGTGATCGAAAATTCCCTTCTCATCTACAAACTTCGGCAAGGCAATGGAAGCCAAGTTGCATACAGCCACTTCATCGTGTGAAGTGTACTCCATTATCTCCGTGCACAAGTTGCTCGATTTAATAGTACCTAAGTTTTTCTGATTCGATTTTTTATTGGCGGCATCTTTATACAACATATAAGGTGTGCCGGTTTCAATTTGCGCTTCCAGAATTTCAAACCATAAATCCTGTGCTTTTACCTGTTTCCTAAACTTTCCTTCCTTCTCATACTTTTCATACAGGCGCTCAAACTCTTCACCCCACACTTCTGAAAGTCCGGGTGCTTCGTTCGGGCAGAATAGCGACCACATCTCGTTATTCTCCACGCGCTTCATAAATAAATCTGAAATCCAAAGGGCATAAAAAAGATCGCGAGCGCGCATTTCATCCTTGCCGTGGTTTTTCTTCAGGCTTAGGAAATCAAAAATATCGGCATGCCAGGGTTCCAGGTAAATGGCGAAACTGCCTTTGCGTTTTCCACCGCCTTGATCGACATAGCGAGCTGTCATATCAAAATTGCGGAGCATGGGGATAATCCCGTTTGATGTTCCGCCTGTTCCTTTAATGTATGATCCTTTAGCCCGGACGTTATGCACACTTAAGCCAATACCTCCAGCTGATTGTGAAATTTTGGCGCACTGTTTTAAAGTATCGTAAATGCCATCGATGCTGTCATCACGCATGGTTAACAAAAAGCATGAAGAAAGCTGTGGCTTCGGTGTTCCAGCATTGAAAAGGGTGGGGGTGGCATGCGTAAACCACTTCTCCGACAATAAATGATAGGTTTCAAGTGCCGCGGGAATATCCTCACCATGGATGCCAACCGCTACGCGCATCAACATGTGCTGAGGGCGTTCTACAACTTTGCCTTCAATTTTTATCAGGTAGGATTTTTCTAAAGTCTTAAATCCGAAATAATCATAACCAAAATCGCGGTCGTAGATAATAGCCTCGTCCAGTTCAGCCGCATGGTTTTTAATCACCTTCCAGGTCTCTTTAGAGATCATGGGGGCATTTTGGCCGGTTTTAGGATCAACATGCTGATAAAGCCGTTTCATGGTGTTCGAAAACGACTTACTTGTAAGCTTTTGTAAGTTAGATACCGCAATTCGGGCTGCCAACCTTGAATAATCAGGGTGTCTGGTAGCCAGGGTTGCTGCAACTTCAGCAGCCAGGGTATCTAATTCATGGGTTGTTACCCCATCGTAAAGGCCATTGATAACTTTCATGGCCACTTCCACCGGATTCACATGCTTGGGATCCAGACCGTAGCAGAGTTTCTCAACTCGGGCGGTAATCTTGTCGAATTTTACGGACTCGCGATGTCCGTCTCGTTTAACGACCAACATTTTGGGTAAGGGTTGTAGGGTTGGAAAAAAAGTTTAAAAAATGTGTTCTCAAGGTATTAAAAATCTTCGTTCATTGAAAATTTCTGTGATGCTTCTTTCTCTGAGTTGTTTAAAACACCGGCTTTTTGGTATTCACCCACTCTGCGCTCAAAGAAATTTGTCTTCCCACGCAAGGAAATCATATCCATAAAGTCGAACGGGTTGGTGGAACCATAGATTTTTTTGCCAATCAGTTCGTCCAAAAGTCGGTCGGCCACAAACTCAATATACTTGCACATTTGCTCGGCATTCATACCAATCAGGTTTACAGGCAGTGCATCGGTTACAAATTCCTGTTCAATGGTCACGGCATCCCGTATAATGTCAATTACGCGTTGCTCGGGTAATTTGTTAACAACGTGTTTAGTGTAAAGGTGACAGGCAAAATCGCAATGGAGACCTTCATCGCGTGAAATTAATTCATTGGAGAAGCTTAAGCCAGGCATTAAACCACGCTTTTTAAGCCAAAAAATGGAACAAAATGAGCCGGAAAAGAAAATACCCTCCACGGCTGCGAAAGCAATGAGTCTCTCTGAAAAATCGCCATTGGCGATCCATCTTAAAGCCCATTCAGCCTTTTTCTTCACACAATCGAGGGTTTCGATGGCATGGAGCAGGCTGTCTTTCTCTTTTGGGTCTTTTACATAAGTGTCTATTAATAAGGAATAGGTTTCTGAATGGATATTTTCGATGGCGATCTGAAAGCCATAGAAGAACTTGGCTTCCGTGTATTGAACCTCGGCTACGAAGTGCGCTGCCAGGTTTTCGTTCACAATACCATCGCTGGCAGCAAAAAAGGCCAAAACATGTGTAATAAAATGTCGTTCGCCATCGGTCAGGTTTTCCCAATCTTTCAAGTCGTGGCTCAGGTCTATCTCTTCAGCCGTCCAAAAGCTGGCCTCGGCCTGTTTATAGAACTTCCAAATGTCCTGGTGTTGAATGGGGAAAAGAACGAACCTGTCTTTGTTTTCTTTGAGAATAGGTTCCTGTTGTATAGGTTGAGCCATGCTATAAATTTTCTGTTTTTCTGAGATGAACCGGAGTTTGCAGGGATGTCACAAACCAGTTTCGAACACAGTCAACAAATATTTAAAACCAGAGCTAATTATCAAAGCATATTTCGCCAGCCAGCATTCAGTTTAGCGTGAAGAAATTTCAATTATCAACGTAAAAAATCTTCACAGTCATTCACTTAGCGCAGTTATGTTGTTAAGGAGTTTAACTAAAAATATTTTTATTTTTTTTAAAAAGAATTTCGGAGTACGTGCTGAGTTGGCTGAGTTACTTTGGGTGTTAAGCATTCAGGCTGTTCGGCCTGTGTCCTTGAAACTTCAGGTACCTCAGCTTGGAGACAGAAAACGGGTGACCCTCCCCCTTGAGCATGTACAAAATGGCCATAAATGACCCGTTTTAAGCCATTTTTATTTTTTTTTTGTGTTTCAGAACCATGATTTTATCTTTGCACTCCATTTTTTAAACCCGTTCGAAAATGTACGCCATTGTTGATATCGCTGGAAAGCAGTTTAAAGTAGAGAAAGACCAATATATATACGCCCCAAAACTGGAGGGCGAAAATGGCAGCACAGTAAAATTCGACCAGGTTTTATTAATAGATAATAATAATAAAGTATCGGTTGGAACACCTATTCTTAAGTCGGCTTCCGTAACTGGAAAAATTCTGGAAGATGTGAAAGGGGATAAGGAGATTGTGTTTAAAAAGAAAAGAAGGAAAGGTTATGCTAAGAAGAATGGTCATCGCCAGCAATACACTAAGGTGATGATTGAAAGCATTGCTGAGTAATTACTCACATCGAATAATTAAATAACCACTATCAACTAAAGACAATGGCACACAAAAAGGGGGAAGGCAAAGTAAAGAACGGTCGCGAATCAGAAAGCAAACGTTTAGGCATAAAAGTTTATGGTGGCCAGAAAGTAATTGCTGGTAATATTATAGTGCGCCAGCGTGGCACTAAACACCACCCAGGCAAAAATGTGGGTATCGGCAAGGATCACACCCTTTTTGCACTAACCAATGGTTTGGTACATTTTAAAAAAGGAAGAGAAAACAGATCCTTTGTATCGGTTGTGGCCGAGGCATAAGAAATATTCATTATTCATAATAAAAAGCTGTTTTTTTATAAAAGCAGCTTTTTTATTGAGGTTTTCTCAATAAAAAGTCGGCAACATTTCCTTAAGAATAGATCTTTCCGGCAAGAGCCGGATCTGCCTCCATTTGGGTGGAAAACATCAGCTACCGAATACTACCCATTAATCAACCAAAATGGGTGATTCTTGCATTAAAATTATACCCTAATTGACGTTTGGATGTTTTTTTTTTTTACCTTGACATCTCATTATTTCAACTAAACCAAAACCTATGAAGAAGTTTCTACTATTATGCTTCGCATTCGTTTTTGCCTCATTCACAATATGGGCGCAAGATCGGGTGGTTTCAGGTAAGGTCACGTCCGTGGAGGATGGTTCAACCTTACCTGGTGTGAATGTGGTGCTGAAAGGCACTACTAATGGTTCCGTTACGGATGCTGACGGGAACTATAAGCTCTCCATCCCCGGTACGGGGGGTGTACTTGTTTTCTCTTATATCGGCTTCAAAGATTTCGAAGTTGAGGTTGGGGACAAAACAACCATTGACGTTCAACTTACATCAGATGTTACTCAGCTTTCCGAAGTTGTTGTTACCGCTCTGGGTGTTGAAAGACAGGAAAAGTCGCTGACTTATGCTGTTCAAAGCATTGATGGTTCTGCCTTGTCAACAAACAGAGAAACAAATTTTTTGAATAGTTTGTCTGGCCAGATAGCCGGTGTACAGATTACCAATTCTTCTGGTGCGGCAGGTGCCTCCACTCGAGTGGTGCTAAGAGGTGCGTCTACAATAAGTGGTAGCAACCAGCCACTATTTGTTGTTGATGGTGTGCCAATTGATAATACAAACAGGGGAACAGCTACCTCTCAAGGTGGATTTGATGCGCCAAATGGGGCTTCGGAAATTAACCCCGATGACATTGAGTCTATAAACGTGCTTAAAGGACCTGTGGCTGCAGCTCTTTATGGGAACAGGGGTGCAAGTGGTGTTATTATAATCACCACAAAAAAAGGAAAGGCATCTAAAAACCTTGGAATTGACTTTAGCACAAAAATGACTTTTCAAGACCCTCTAAGAATCCCTGACTTTCAGAATTCTTATGGTCAAGGACCTTCCAGAACTTATTTTGAGTATGTGGATGGCCAAAACGGTTATGGAGATGGTGTGGATGAAAGTTGGGGACCCCCTTTAGATAAAGGACTAATGTTTGCCCAATGGCCAGACTATGGAAAGGGCACCGTTTCACCATGGGTTTCAAGACCTAATAACGTAAGGGATTTCTACGAAACCGGTAAAACCGTTACCAATAGTTTTGCGGTTTCTGGAGGAAATGAAAAACAAACTTTTAGGTTTTCTGTAACTGATGTTAAAGAGACTGGCTTGGTTTATAATACCGATTACAGGAGATTGAATATTTCCGGTAATGCAGATATTAAAATCAATGAAAAATTGGATGCCAGTTTTTCTGCCAATTACGCAAGATCAGGTTCAGATAATTTGGCCACTACTGGCTACGATGCTGAAAACCCAATTCAACAAACAATTTGGGCCGGAAGAAATGTAGACTTGAAGGCATTAAAGGATTATAAAAATCTGCCATTAGCTCCAGAAGGCACCGCTGCTGCAGGAACGCCATTAAACTGGAATAATATTTTCCAAAATAATCCATACTGGGTTCAGGACAACAACCTGAATATTCTTGATAAAGACCGGGTTTTTGGTAATGCCAGAGTGGGTTACAAGTTTACCGATTGGCTAAGTGCTTTTGTTCGCATAGGCATTGATAGTTGGAGTAGCCGCACGGAGGATAGAACAGCCGTTGGGTCAAACAATAATATTGACGGAGACTATGATGAGAGAAGCCGGAGATTTTCTGAAGTTAATAACTTCTTTATGATTACCGCCAATAAGAAGTTTGGTGAAATTGGACTAACAGTAAGCGCTGGTGGAAACCAAATGACTCAAAATTTTCAGTACCAAAGGGGATATATCCCAGCTCTCCAATTGCCTGGTGTATATAACTTATCAAATTTGAAGGCTGGTTCTACGGCTACCATCCAAAATAGCCATACAGAACAGAAGATTAATAGTATACTCGGAACAGCCCAGATATCTTATAGAGACGCCATTTTTTTGGATTTGTCTGCAAGAAATGACTGGTGGAGTGTGTTGCCAATTGATAATAACTCCTACCTCTATCCTGCTGCCAGTTTGAGTTTCGTTCCTACCGATTTTTTTGACTGGAATTCAACAACCCTCTCTTATTTGAAAGTTCGCGCAGGATGGTCTCAGGTGGGTAGCTCAGGTGGCTTGGATCCATATTCAATTCAACAGGTATATAATTTCAGGACACCAGGATACGGAGATGTTTTGCTCGCATTCAACCCTAATACCTTGAACAACCCAAACATTAAACCGGAGACTACCGTAGGTTTGGAATTTGGTTTGGCCGCGAAATTATTGAACGAGAAAATTAGTTTCGATTTCACCTACTTTGACCAGACCAGTAAGGATCTAATTGTTGAGTCTGATATATCACCTTCAAGTGGCTATGAGAAAATATTTGCCAACATAGGTGAAATCCAAAACAGAGGGGTCGAAATTCAATTGGGTTATCAAATAGTTAAGAACAGCGATCTCTCAGCTAGCATTAATGTCAACTTTGCCAAATACAATAACCAGGTAATAAGGGTTAACGATATTGATGGTGATGAGGCCGCTGTAAATATGGGTGGACAATGGAATGTGGACGTGCAGGCACGTGAAGGGCATCCTTTCGGTGTTCTTTTTGGCCCTGGATATAAGAAAGACCCAAATGGCAATGTGATCCATCTGAATGGTATACCTCAAATTGACACTGAAAATTATCGGGTGTTGGGAGACATCCAACCTGATTGGAATGGGGGAATTTCCGGCACAATTAGCTATAAAGGAATTACTCTTAGTTCACTGGTTGACGTAAAAATGGGTGGCGATGTATATTCCATGACTACCACATGGGGTAGGTATGCAGGTACTCTTAGTGAAACTTTAGTAGGTCGGGAAGATGGAATAATTGGAAAAGGGGTGATTGATAACGGTGATGGAACTTATCGCCCAAATGATGTTTCTGTAACAGCCGAGGCATATAATAAAGCCGGGTTCTCAAATGATGTTGCTGAAAGTTCTGTTTTTGACGCATCCTATGTAAAATGGCGTCAATTGACTCTTACCTATCAAATGCCAAGAGCATGGTTCTCCAAGCTTCCGCTTAAGGATGTTTCGGTATCATTTATTGGCAGAAATTTAGCCCTTCTTTATTCTAAGGCCCCTCACATTGACCCGGAGACCGGCTTTAATAATGCCGATGGAAATCAAGGACTTGAGTTTGGCCAGATTCCCTCAGTGAGAAGTTTAGGGTTTAGTGTAAACATTAAATTATAAGCGGTATGAAAATCAAGAAATATTTATTCTATACGGTATTTTCTGTAGGGATATTTGGTTGCGATAGTGGCTTTGAAAAGGTTAACACAAATCCAAACAGTCCTACCACTGTACCCTCTAATCTGTTAATTCCTGATATAATCAGGGTAGCGATGAATACATCTTACTCTACCTTTAATGGTGGTGATATGGGCTCTTGCTGGGCACAACATTGGTCAAAAGTTCAATACAATGATGAGGAGCGGTATTCTCCAAGGGAATCGCAAATTGAGTTTGTATGGGACACATACTATGCAGATGTTATTTCAGGAGCAAAGTCAATGGAGGTTATTGCAACTGCTGAAGGCAATGATTACACCCGCGGTATAGCCTTAACTATGCAAGCTTATGGCTTCGGAGTTTTAACTGACCTTTATGGTGACATTCCCTTTTCGAATGCTTTAAAGGCCGAAGCGGGCAATACAGCTCCGTCTTATGATACACAGGAAGACGTGTATGATGGTATTCTGGCAATGTTGGATGATGCCGATGAGGCATTTGATGGTGAAGGAAGCATTGATGCTGTTTTCGATATAATGTATGCAGGCGATGTTTCTAAATGGCAGAAGTTTGCCAATTCATTGAAATTCAGGTGTTTGATGAGAATTTCAGGTGTTCGAGATGTTTCTTCCGATTTGGCTGCTCTGGTTTCAAGACCAATGTTTACCTCAAATGATGATGAAGCAAAATTGGTGTATCTGGAAACTCAGCCCAATGCAAACCCAATTTATGAAACCATTGTTTTTGGAAATCGAAATGAATTTAAAGTTTCGGATATTTTGGTTAATACCTTGGATGGCTTAGGCGATCCGAGATTAGAGGTTTATGCACAATTAAATGATGCTGACGAATATGTTGGAAAACCAGCCGGAATAGCCGATGTTCCAAGCGATGCCTGGAATTATAATAATGTTTCAGCTGTTGGTGAAGCTTATCTGGCTCCCAATGCTCCAGCCTATTTGTTGTCGTATAGCGAATTGCAATTTTTAATGGCTGAAGCGGCAGAGAATGATTTGATTACAGGAGATGCAGAAACCTTTTATAACGCGGGTATCGCAGCTTCCATGGAAGCAAATGGCATAGCCGATTTTGCTGCTTACATGTCAAATCCAGAAGTAATTTATTCTTCAGGAACTTCAGACCTTCAGATTGGCACACAAAAATGGTTGGCGCTTTTTTGCCAAGGTTTTGAAGCATGGACGGAGTGGAGACGCACCAATTTTCCGGTTCTTATCCCTGCGCAAGATCCTATTAATATTACGGAGATTCCCTCTCGCTATCGTTATCCGGCAACAGAACAGACTACCAACAAAGTTAATTATACAGCTGCGGTGGCTAGCCAGGGGCCAAATAACCTGACAACCAAGATTTGGTGGATGGATTAATTCAACTCAATTGAAAACCAATATGAAAGCAAATAAATTATTTATAGCATTATTCACATCCGCCTCACTAATCATCAGTTGTAATGAATCTGTTGATCTGTTAACGGATGGAGCGCAAACAGGTGGCTTTGTTGATGTTACCAACAAAGCATTAGGATATGTGGTAGGAAACCCTGGCCCCTATACAGTAGAATTTTTGGCCAGGCAAACCACCAGTTCGATTGAAAGCATTGAATTGCATAAGTCGTTCACCTCAACCCAGAAGTATATTGATGTTGATGATAACAACAAGGAAAAGGATACCACTTTTGTTTCCAATGAAGTGTTAGACAGAACCATTAATATAACTGAAGAGCACGATCACTTTATTACCACAACCTATGATTATAGTGAGCTCATTGCTGACCTCACCATTAATAACTTAGGCGGTACTAATGAGCCATTGCCAGTTTCCGATTTGGATCTGACTATCGGAGATTCCTGGAACTTCAGGGTGGTTGTTAATATGAAAGATGGCCGAACTTTAGAACAGGGTTACACATTCTCTTTTTCAGTTTCAACTCGGTACGCTGGAATTTATAAAGTTGACTATGCAGAATATTATAGGATTGGTGTACCCCGACCCGATGTTGCATGGCCTGAGACCTTCACCATCAAATCTATAGATGCCAAAACCTATCAGATACTGGAGTATTTTGGTCCTTTTGCCGCTAATACGCTGTATTTTCAAATTGATAACGGTGCTATTTCGTATCCCGCTGAGTGGCCGGCAGGTACAGCGCAATTGGGAAATGGCCAACCTCTAATTACCTGCGAGTCTAATCCCGCGGATATGGCGGATGTTTATTGCGATGACAGTAATTTGGTCATTGATGACTATGATGGAGCAGGGGCAGACCTGTTGGTAATGTCTTACGGATATTTAACATCCGGAACCACCGCAGATGGTCCACGTACAATGTATTGTGAACTGATTAAGGTTGTCGAATAATTTAAATGAATTAAATCATGAAAAAAATAATTTATATTTTTTGCACCTTTTGTATAGCGCTGCTAAGCAGTTGCGAAAAGGACGACTTTACTGGTGATAGCAAACTAACCCCCACGAATCCTACCATAAGTATTACCGGTATGCCAGTGGGAGCTAATCTAATTGAGCAAGACTTCAATTATACATTTGATGTAACCTTAAGTGAACCGCAGATTGTAGATATAGCGGTTTACATTAAGCAAACAGGGGGAACGGCCACTGAAGGAGAGGATTTTGTGATTGATAATGGTAACAGCCGGGTCTTTATTCCTGCAGGACGCACAACGGGTAAAGTTTCAATTTCCATTAAGCCCGATGAAATTGTTGAAGATACAGAAACCTTTACCATTGAAGTGGGTGACGACCGAACTGCCAATGGCGCTATTACACCTGTTAGCGTGGATTTCACCATTCAGAATGTAACTGAAGGTGATTTAGCCCTGGAATTTTCCTGGGGTGCTGAACTGTTTGATGCCGAAGGACATGCCATTCCCGCCACAGATATCGCAGATTTGATACTGCTCATTACAGATGAAAATGGCATAGTACTGGATGGCGTTGATGGAACTGGGTTTGAGCAGTATTTAATGGAAGATGATGATTATCCGGATGGCACTTACTATGTAAAGGCCGATGTATATGCATTGGTTGATTTGGGTGATGTGGGTGAATTACCGTTCCTCGATGCGAATATTATGTTTGCCCAAGTTGGAAAAATTGATGCCACTACCTTCAGTTTTCCGGCAAAATTCCCACCAGCAGAAGCAGCTTGTTCATTGGATAGATTTATCCTGGCTAAGATTGTAAAAACCGGTACCACTTACGTTGTAACCAAAGGGCCAGGTGTTCCGATTAAGGATGCGTCTAGCTATCTAAATGAATATGACTGTGATGAGCCTGGTTATGGAGTTTATTCTGTTAACTTTACTCAAGGGTCTGCTTCAAATATTATCATAAACGATAATTTTTGGGATAGTGGGTTTGAGGTTGCGTATGTTTTCGATAATTGCGGAAATGTTACAATCCCAACACAAGTCATAACCGCTTTTGGTATTCCTTTCAGGATTACCGGGTCAGGCACGTATGATGAAGGGGACAAGAGTATGGTTGTTGACTATAAAATAGTTAATGATACCTCACCTACAACAGTTTATGATGACAACACACACACATTTACGCTGCCTTAATGGTTAATCGTAAAGGGTAATAAGAAAGCTGCCAGTTTTTTTGGCAGCTTTTTTATTTTTAAAGTTCCAGTTGGAATATTATTGAAGGTTTAAATTAATGATGATGAGAAGGTTAAACTTACTTTTTGCAGCTCAATATTTTTTTTATCAGGCTTACACTCAAAGTATAGGTGGGGTAAATAATGCCACCAGTCTCGATATGAATCTTAACAATTATGGATTCATTACGGAACTTAAACCTGAGCGGTTGGCCAAAGTGACGGGGAACAGCTATTATTATGAGCAGTGGCTGCAAGGAAACATCAGAATAGATAACGGGATTGAAATTAAAGACAAACCTGTTCGTTTCAATATGAGGGATAATATACTGGAAGTAAAGGATGGAAACCGAGTGGTGGGAATTGAAGGAAGGAGGGTGGCATATTTTTTACTTCACTTGCCAGATGGTTCAAATGGAGAATTCTATCAGTCTAGCGAATATAACTTTGGTGGAACACGTCTATATGGATTTTTGAACTTTATTGTGCGTGGCGACTGGTCGCTGGTGTCTCATGAATTCATTGAAGAAGTGAAGAGCGCATACATACCCTCTCTTGATGCGGGTCATAATGAAGTGAGTTTAGTGAAGAAAAAACGGATGCTTCTCCTTAAGAATAAGGAGCTAACGGAAATTACAAAAAATAAAAAAGATTTCATCGCTAAGTTTCCTGATCCGGTAGCGGATTATATAAAAAGCGAGAAACTTAATTTGAAGGAAACTGCTGACTTAATAACCTTGGTGAATTTTCTGAATAGCACTCCTGCATTGGGAAGTGGAACTCCCTAACCGCGTATCGCTCACTTCAACATCTTCAGCAGTACACTCAATCTATTCTTTAAATTCCTCCTGTCCACAATAAAATCGAGGAAGCCATGGTCTTGTACAAACTCGGCACTTTGAAAGCCTTTAGGTAGATCCTTGCCTATTGTTTCGCGGATAACCCGCGGCCCAGCAAAGCCAATGAGAGCGCCTGGCTCAGCAATATTAAAATCGCCAAGCATGGCATAAGATGCTGTTACTCCGCCCGTTGTAGGGTCTGTAAGGAGAGAAATGTAGGGTATTTTAGCCTGGTCGAGCAACGCCAGTTTGGCTGAAGTTTTGGCCATTTGCATGAGAGAAAGCCCGGCCTCCATCATCCTTGCGCCTCCTGATCGACTGATCATAAGAAAAGGAACTTTTGTTTTAAGGCTGTGATCAATGGCACGCGAAATTTTCTCCCCTACTACAGAGCCCATGGAGCCTCCAATGAAACTAAAATCCATGCAGGCAATGATTACATCGGAGCCACCCATTTTACCATAGCCCACTCGCACGGCATCCTTCAATTCAGTTTTAGCTTGCGATTCTTTTATGCGTTTAGGGTAGGGCTTTGTATCAACAAACTTGAGTGGATCACCCGACTCCATGTTGGCATCTAATTCTGTAAACTCGTTGTTGTCAAAAAGGATTTCGAAATATTCTTGTGAACCAATGCGCACGTGATGGTCTTCATCGGGCACCACGTATGCGTTGTTTTTAAGTTCACGCGTGTGAATAATTTTCCCCCCTGGCGATTTAAACCAAAGTCCATCCGGCACCTCGCGTTTCGATTCCGTTGGAGTAAGTATGCCTTTGTCTTTTCTACTAAACCAAGCCATTTATTAGTTAATAGTAAGTTGTTAATTGAGAATCGTTACCCTTCTCTTATATAGAAGGCTACGCTACATCAACCGACTTATCCAGAAATACATCCTGAACAGCATTCAAAATTTCAACTCCTTCTTTCATTGGCCTTTGAAAGGCTTTGCGCCCGCTGATTAAGCCCATGCCGCCAGCGCGCTTGTTGATAACGGCTGTTCTTACAGCATCCACTAAGTCGCTGCTCCCTTTAGATTCGCCACCTGAGTTAATCAACCCGGCCCGGCCCATGTAGCAATTGGCCACTTGGTAGCGGCACAAGTCTATCGGGTGATCGGTTGTCAATTCTGTATAAATGCGTTCGTCTAATTTTCCGTAGCTACTGCCCCCGGTGTTCAATGCTTTGTAGCCTCCGTTGTTTTCAGCCAGCTTTTGCTTAATGATGTCGGCCTGAATGGTTACGCCTAAATGATTGGCTTGGCCAGTTAAATCAGCAGACACATGATAATCTTTTCCGTCTTTCTTGAAAGCGCTATTTCGTGTATAGCACCAAAGTATAGTGGCCATGCCAAGTTGATGTGCTTCATCAAAAGCTTTTGCTACATCAACGATCTGCCTGGTTGAATTATCAGAACCAAAATATATTGTCGCTCCAACCGCTGCAGCGCCCAGATTCCAGGCGTCACGAACAGAGCCAAACATAATCTGGTCGGCTTTGTTGGGATAAGTAAGTAGTTCGTTGTGATTGATTTTTACAATGAAAGGGATTTTGTGCGCATAGCTGCGGCTGGTTAAGGCCAGCGCGCCAAAAGTAGTAGCTACCGCGTTGCATCCGCCTTCTATAGCGAGCTTCACAATATTTTCTGGGTCGAAATAAATAGGGTTTTTGGCAAATGAAGCACCAGCGCTATGTTCTATACCTTGGTCAATAGGTAGAATTGAAAGGAAACCGGTTCCCGCCAATCGCCCATGGTTAAACATGGCTGACAAATTTCGCAGCACATTGGTACTGCGGTTCGATTGAACAAAAATCCGGTCAACGAAATCACCACTGGGCAAGTGTATTTGATTTTTTGATATGGTTTTGCATTGATGGGCGAGCAAGTATTGGGCATCGGCCCCGAGAAGTTCGGCAGTAGTTTGTTTGGGCATGGTTTTTATTTGATTGGGGCGCAAATATAGCCCCGATGGATTTTGATTACAAGGTAGTTTTTAAATGAAAAAGCCCGTTTTATGAATAAAAACAGGCTTTTGTATGTTTACGGTTATCGGAAATTTATTCTGCCTTGGCGTTAGCCAGTTTTTCTTTAATCCTGGCCGATTTGCCATGACGGCCCTTCATAAAGTAAAGTTTGGCACGTCTTACCTTACCAGCTTTTGTTACTTCTATTTTATCAATAGTTGGCGACAATACCGGGAAAATACGCTCTACGCCCACACCATTTGATACTTTTCTTACCGAAAACGACTCGCCATTGGTGCCATAACCTCTTCGGTAAAGCACCACACCCTGAAATTGCTGGATCCTTTCTTTGTTTCCTTCGCTGATTTTCACATGCACATTTACGGTATCTCCTGCCTTAAATGATGGTAAATTGGCCCTTTTTGCGGCTAATTCCTGTTCAACAATCTTTATTAGGTCGGCCATGATAGTTCGGTTTTAAAAATGGACTGCAAATATAGGGAGTGCTTCAGAGTAGGCAATAAAAATATTCGAATGGAGCCGGAATTATGCAAAAAATGCCTATTTGATTAGGCCAGGACGCCTTTTTTGGGTCCTTTCCTCCGCCTGCTCCTGTTTCCACTTCTCGATGTTGGCATTATGTCCTGATAATAGAACCTCCGGCACGGTCCATCCCTTGTAATCGGCCGGGCGGGTATAAACCGGGGGGGCAACCAGCCCATCTTGAAAAGAATCGCTTAGCGCGGATGTTTCGTCATTTAAAACCCCTGGAAGGAGTCGGATGATGGCATCAGAAACGACCGCTGCGGCTAGTTCACCACCTGAAAGCACGTAATCGCCAATGCTGATTTCCCTCGTGACTAAATGTTCCCGTACGCGTTCATCCACACCTTTGTAATGGCCGCAAAGCAGGATAAGATTTTTTTTCAGGCTAAGTTCGTTGGCAATGGATTGAGAAAACATTTCCCCATCAGGACTCATATAAATTATTTCATCGTATTGCCGTTTCGATTTTAAATCCGTGATGCACCGGTCAAGCGGCTCGATCATCATCACCATACCGGCACCGCCACCAAAGGCATAGTCATCAATAGATTTATGCTTATCAAGTGAATAGGGGCGGAGGTCAACAATGTCAACACTTACCAGTTTTTTGGCGATAGCTCTTTTAAGGATTGAATCCGAAAATGGACTCTCGAGGAGTTTGGGGAGACAGGTGATGATGGAGAGGTGCATAGGGTCTATCAGATACCTTTTAAAGACTTAGACGAGTGGTGTACCCGAACAATTCCAACATGGTCTGAGTGGACTTTGTAAACTATTCTATAATTGCCCTCAATCAATTCTCTTATTTCTTGAGAGTTAAATTCTGGGACGATTCTGCCAGAGTTAGGGAATGACTCCAATTGGTCAACTCGTGCTATTACTTTTTCAATAAAACGGTTTGAATAAAATTTTGAATCTCGTGAAATGTATTCGTGGATGGACTTTAGATCCTCAATAGCCAGATCAGTCCAAATTACTTTTACCATTTCTTTACAAGTTCCTTAACCCTTTCGTGAGTGGTCGTTTTCCCCGCTTCCAGTTGCTTTAGCCCTTTTTCAACTTTATCCACAAAAATCAATCGCTCTAAAAGTTCTTCCAATTCAAACTCCTGAGGCAACTCTTTTACAGTTTCCAATAATTTATCACGTTGCATTTTGAATTTGTTTAGTGTAAACAGTATTTCAGGCATCAATTTACGAAAATCCTCAGTGAGTCAAATCTCTAAAAATCCGTCCGGCAACTCTACTTCTATTCGCTTTTTTGTTTTGGAAATTGACTTGATAAAAGGCCCGTTCACGGGAATCAAAATACCTTTTTCGCCTACTTCCAATAACTTGCTCAAGCCCTGATTCAAGATTTGAACCACCTGCCCAAGGTTGCCGTTGGATTTATCCCAAACTTCAAAACCGGTAAGTTCATCATCGTAAAATTCACCACGTTTTAGTTTGGAGCGTTTAGATTTTTCTATGAAAACTGAGCAGCCTTTTATTTGCTCAGCCAGTTCAATAGTGTTAACGCCTTCGAACTTGATAAAAACCTTGTTTCCGTTAATTGAAATATTTTCAACGAAATACGGCACTAGCCCGCTTTTTTGTTCAACGATTAAAACATTCTTTACTGCAATTTCAGGAGAGTCGGGCGAAAGGTTTAGAGTTACCTCACCTTTTAGCCCGTGGGTTTTCATTACATAGCCAATTTTAATCAGTGCCTCTCTTTGCATAGCTGGAATAAAAAAGCCAGCAACTTTAAGTCGCTGGCATCTAATATAAATCTTATGATATAGACTATTCTGCGGCTACCGGTGTTTCTCCTTCAGCAGCAGGTGCCTCAGTGACAACTTCAGCTGCGGGAGCTGGCACTTCAGCTTTCTTCTTAATGGCTTCGGCACGGGCCTCCTTAATCTTAACCTCGTTTTCGTATCTCTTCTTTTTGGCTTCAGCCCTGGCTTTGGCCAAACTATCAACTTTAGAAGTAATTTGAGATTCTTTAGCTTTTTTCCAGTCGGCTAACTTGGCATCGGCCTGTTCTTGCGTTAAGGCACCTTTTATTACACCAATTTGAAGGTGTTTCTTATACAAAATGCCCCGGTAAGAAAGCATGCGACCCAGGGTATCAGATGGTTGAGCTCCCTTCATTAGCCAATCAAAGGCCTTTTCATCACTAATTTCAATGGAAGCGGGGTTTGTTGCAGGGTTGTAAGTCCCGATTTTTTCAATAAAACGGCCATCGCGGGGCGAACGGCTGTCGGTAACTACGATATCAAAAATTGCTAATTTCTTGCGGCCTCTGCGGGCCAATCTGATTTTTACCATGTTTTTAAGTTTAAATGTTGGATCTCGTCCGGTTTTTAAAGGGCTGCAAAGGTAAAGGAATTTTGAATTCAGGCAAATGGATTTTCACCCTCTACCTTGTAGCTTGCGGCCTGTACTTGAAGCCATCCTGTAGTGCCTGATATTATCCACCTCCTGCCCGATTCTATTGCCAACCAGATTGCAGCCGGTGAGGTGGTTCAGCGCCCGGCCTCTGCAGTAAAAGAATTGCTGGAAAACTCCATCGATGCTGGCGCAAAGAAAATCCAGTTGATTATCCGCGATGCCGGCAAACAGCTGATTCAGATTATTGATGACGGTGTTGGCATGAGTGAAACGGATGCCCGCATGAGCCTGGAACGCCACGCTACATCCAAAATAAAAAATGCGGAAGACTTGTTTCGCCTGCGGACAATGGGCTTCCGGGGCGAAGCGCTGGCCTCTATCGCAGCAGTCTCTCAAATGGAATTGCGAACCCGTCAATCTCAAAATGACCTGGGAACAGTCATTATTGTAGAGGGTTCAGAAATAAAAAAACAAGAACCTGCCACGAGCCAAGTGGGTACAATAATTTTGGTAAAAAATCTTTTCTACAATATTCCCGCCAGGCGAAATTTCCTAAAGGGCAATCCGGTCGAAATGAAACATATTGTGGATGCATTTGTTCAACAGGCATTGGCCCGCCCGGATTTAGCATTTATGCTGGTGCATGGCGATGAGGTGTTGTTTGATGTTGCTCCCTCTAAATTAAGTCAGCGGATTGTAGGATTGTTCGGAAAGGGCTACCAAGAGCAGCTTGCCGCTTGCCAGTTGGAAACAGATTTATTAAAAATTACGGGTTATGTAGGCCGACCAGAATCTTCAAAGCGAACGCGTGGTGAGCAATTTCTGTTTGTGAACAATCGCTTCATTAGAAATAATTATTTGCATCATGCCGTAATGAATGGGTTTGAAGGGCTCTTGCCTGAAGGTAGTTTTCCTTTTTACGCCTTATTTATTGAGCTTGATCCCAAGCATGTGGATGTAAACGTTCATCCAACCAAAACCGAAATTAAGTTTGATGATGAGCGCTCCATCTATGCTTATATGCGCTCGGCAGTAAAGCAGGCATTGGGTGCGCATAATCTTTCTCCCACGCTCGATTTTTCTGGTGATGTAAACCTGATGGGAAAAATTTCTGATATTCAGCAGCAATCGCACTCACAGTTTTATAAGGAGCAAACAGGTGAAGTACCCACCCGAAGTGCACAAAATTGGGAGCAGTTGTTTGAAGGACTGCCTGTCAATAGAGATGATCTTAAAACAGAAAGGATAACCGAGGCAGAGCATAACCAGGTCATCCGGATGGAGAGCTCTATCAACAAGGGAATGGAGAAGCCTGACACATCGGAAAAAATATTATTCCAGTTGCAAAACAAATTTATTGTGCGAGAGGTGAGCAACGGCCTGATGATAATCAACCAGCAATCCGCACACGAGCGGGTATTGTATGACAAGTTCATCCGGCAACTTGGCCAGTCCAAAGGAGTAAGCCAGCAGGCACTTTTCCCGCAAACGGCTGAGTTCTCTTCCTCCGATTTTTCGCTGTTGATGGAATTGGAAGATGAACTGAATGCGCTGGGTTTCCGGTTCGAAGTTTTCGGGAAAACAGCTATTTTAATTCAGGGATTGCCCATCGAGACAACGGGACAGGAAAAAGCAGTATTGGAGGGATTATTGGAACAATTCAAAGCCAATAAGCAAGAACTACAACTACCTGTAAGAGAGAACCTTGCACGCTCGTTGGCCAAACGTGCCGCGCTCAAAACCGGACAAAAGCTTACTTCAGAGCAGATGAGTTCGCTGGTTGCCGGTTTGTTCTCCAGTTCAAATCCTGGCTTTTCTCCCGATGGCAGCACAACATTTTTTATTTTTGAAACGTCTAAGATGGAAGGGTACTTTAGTCGTTGATGATTTTTTGTTTGATAGGTGTTGGTTGGATAGTTATTCATTGTTGATCAAGTACACCCTCAAATAAAGTAGACTGGCAGATTTGAAATTTAAGTATAGATAATGTTCCAAACTTCACCATTAGTACGTACGTTGATTATCATCAATGTTGCTGTTTTTCTGATTCAGAATTTATTTCCTGTAACAGACTATCTGCTTTCTCTCTGGCCTATCGGCTCCGAATATTTTGGCGCTTATCAATTGTTCACATACATGTTTGCTCATGGTGGTATCTGGCATATATTTTTTAACATGCTGGCGCTTGCTTCATTCGCACCCATTTTAGAAAATTATTGGGGTGATAAACGGTTTCTTATTTTTTACATCGCCACCGGAATAGGCGCTGGAATTATTTATGCAGGTATAAACTATTTTATAGGAACAGCTGGCGGACCGATGTTAGGAGCCTCTGGTGCGATATATGGAATACTGATGGCCTTCGGGATGATTTTTCCAAACATGGAAATCATGTTGTTGTTTCCACCGATACCCATCAAAGCTAAGTACATGGTTTTTGTGATGGGCTTTATGACGTATGCCATGGACCAGAGTGGAAACGTAGCTCACACAGCTCACTTTGGAGGAGCGCTCGTTGCTTTCTTGTTGATTACGTTTTGGAGGAGCCAGGGCGGAGGCAGGAGATGGTAAAATTTATTTGAAGAACAACTTAGTTGTAAGCAGATGCTTGACGATTTCAAAAACGCTTTCCAACGCCCCAACCACGCTCACGTGCAGTTAATATTTATTAACGTAGCGGTGTTTTTGGTCTTGGTTGTGTTTTTGGTATTCTCCAAAATTTCAGGGAATGAAGGTTTCTTCAATATTATTTACAATCAGTTTTCTATTCCACCAACTTTCAATGAGTTCATTACAAGGCCATGGACAATTATCACTTACGGTTTTGCTCATAGCTTTGATATATTCCATATCCTGTTCAATATGATCGGCCTGTATTGGTTTGGCCGGGTTTTTAACGAATACTTAGGCAGCGATAAATTAGTGGCAACCTATATATTGGGTGCGCTGGCCGGTGGTGTGTTTTATTTAATCATGTTTAACACTGTTCCATTTTTTATCAACCAATCCGATTTTTCGGGAATGGTTGGTGCATCGGCAGCAGTATTTGCCATTATGGTTGCAGCGGCAACGTTACTTCCCGATTATACTTTTTATTTACTTTTTTTTGGTTCAGTAAAAATTAAATACATCGCATTTTTCTATATCGTAATTTCTTTTTTGGGAACCGTTCAATCCAATGCCGGTGGCAACCTGGCCCACCTGGGTGGAGCCTTAATGGGTTTTGTTTATATAAAACAACTCCAGGCCGGAGTTAATTGGGGGGGGTGGATAACGTCAACGCTCGATTGGATAAAAAGTATTTCTTCCTCAAAACCAAAAGTTAAAGTCACCTATCGAAAAGCTGAACAACAAAAGAAATCAGGCGGAGCAAGCAAAGCTTCCCAGGAAGAAATAGACCTTATCCTGGATAAGATTTCCGACCGGGGTTACGAAAGCCTGACCAAGGAAGAAAAGGAAAAGCTTTTTAATGCCTCGAAAAAGTAGATTGCCCTATTTTCTATTATTCTGTAGATTTTAGGCATATATTCGCAAACCCGATTATTCAATTTTAATAAGTCTGCCCGCCTGACTATTTTTGGTAGCTATACCAATTCCTTATGGACAAATTCTCCTATATCTCCAATGCCGATGTTAGTTACCTGGACAAACTCTACCAGGACTACAAAGGCAACCCGGCCTCGGTCGATACGACCTGGCAAAAATTTTTTGAGGGTTACGATTTCTCTCAAACCCGCTTTGGTGACGAGAGTGCAACGGCCCCTGCCACCAGTTCGCTTTCTATTAAAGAAACACAGGTACGAAATCTTATGTTCGCTTACCGCACATTTGGTCATCTAACATCTAACACTAACCCTGTTAGAGAAAGACGAAACCACCATGTTCATTTCGACTTGAAATTTTTTGGGTTGTCTGAAAAAGATTTGGATACCGAGTTCGATGTGGCTTCTGAGATTTCCATGCCTAAATCTTCTTTGCGAAAAATTATTGCCAAGCTGGAGAAAGTATATATCGGAACCATCGGCTTTGAATACAACTCCATTCGCAATGACGAGGTGCGGGACTGGTTCTTTAAGAAATGTGAAGTGGAGTATTACAATTATAATCCCAGCCTGGAACAGAAAAAAAGTATCCTCACAAAATTGAATGAAGCGGTCGTATTCGAAAATTTCCTGCACACAAAATTTTTAGGCCAAAAAAGGTTTTCATTGGAAGGCGGGGAAAACACCATACCGGCACTGCAGGCAATCATTAACAAATCTGCCGAGCTAAATGTGAAAGAAGTGGTGATTGGAATGGCCCACCGCGGAAGATTGAATGTGCTCTCCAATATTCTTGAAAAGACACCCGACCAGATTTTTACCGAGTTTCAGGGCGATGTTCAGCCGGACATGATTGTGGGGGATGGTGACGTAAAATACCACCTTGGCTATTCCAGCCAGATTGCCACACCTTCCGGAAAAAATATTTATGTCAAGCTTACACCCAATCCTTCACACCTGGAAGCAGTTAACCCTTTGGTACTGGGCTATACTCGCGGACAAATTGATGATGAATACAAAGGTGACTTAAGCAAGGCCATGGCTTTGTTAATTCATGGCGATGCAGCCGTTGCAGGTCAGGGCATTGTATATGAGTGCGTGCAAATGTCTGGGCTGCCTGGCTACAACACCGGTGGCACTATTCATTTTGTTATTAATAACCAGGTTGGTTTCACCACCGATTTTGAAGATGCCCGCACCGCTATCTATTGCACTGACGTTGCCAAGATGATTGACTCCCCTGTTCTGCACGTGAACGGAGACGATGCCGAGGCGGTAACCTTCTGCGCTAATTTAGCGGTAGAGTATCGTCAAAAATTCGGGAAGGATATTTTTATTGATATGCTCTGCTATCGCAGGCATGGCCATAACGAAAGCGATGAACCAAAATTTACTCAACCCAAATTATACAACCTGATTGCCAAGCACCCGAACCCGCGAGAAATTTATGTGAAGAAACTGGTTGCGAGCGGGGTAGATGCTGCACTGGCTGATGAAATGGATCGCAACTTCCGCAACCAACTACAGGATCGCCTGAACGAGATCAAACAAAAACCTTTGCCCTACAAAACACAAAAAATAGAAGAGGAGTGGCAACAACTTCGATGGCCGACCGATAAAGATTTTGAACAGTCACCGAAGACCGGAATAAGCCAGGCTGCGATTGACAAAATTGGAAAAGCGCTGACCACCATTCCGGAAACTTTTAAACCGATCAAGCAAATTGAAAAATTAATCAAGGATCGCTCGGCAGCGTTTTTTGAAGATAAACAATTGGGATGGGCCGAGGCTGAATTACTGGCTTATGGCTCGCTCTTGTTAGAAAATGTTCCTGTCCGGATGTCCGGGCAGGATGTTAAGCGCGGAACCTTTTCTCACCGCCATGCTTACTTCTGGGACATAAACACGAACGGAACCTACTGTGGATTGGATAACATAGATAAAAAGCAGGAAAAATTTCACATCTACAATTCATTGCTCTCCGAGTTTGGCGTATTAGGTTTTGAATATGGTTATGCGATGTCGAGCCCGGTTGCCCTGGTTATTTGGGAAGCTCAATTTGGAGATTTTGTAAATGGCGCCCAGGTAATGATCGACCAGTTTATTTCCAGCGCGGAAAGTAAATGGCAGCGTATGAACGGGATGGTGATGTTGCTGCCTCACGGCTATGAAGGGCAGGGTCCGGAGCACTCCAGTTGCCGCCCTGAGCGTTTTTTGCAATTGGCAGCGGAGAACAATATGATTGTGATGAATCTAACCACTTCCGCCAACCTGTTCCACATGATGCGCAGACAAGTGAAGTGGGAATTCCGAAAACCAGCCATTCTCTTTTCACCCAAATCGTTGCTGCGTAATCTGGCCGTTAATTCACCCATTAAAGATTTTGTTTCGGGATCATTCATCGAGGTGATCGATGACCCCAACGCAAACGCCAAGGATGTGAAGCGGGTGGTGATGTGCTCAGGAAAAGTATTTTTCGATTTGCAGGATTATCAAACAAAAAAGAAAATAAAAGATACAGCCATCGTAAGACTAGAGCAATTATTTCCGTTCCCTGAAAAACAATTGCAGGCTGTCTTAAAGCAATATAAGGGAGCCGATCTGATCTGGGTTCAGGAAGAATGTCTGAACATGGGTGCCTGGTCGTTTATGCAACGCATGATGCCCGACACGAAAATGAAAGTCGTATCCAGAAAGGCGAGTGCCTCACCCGCCACAGGCTACAATAAAATACACAAACTAGAACAGGAAAAAATTGTGACTCGCGCATTTGAGATTTAATCCACCCCGCATCAAAACCCAATCTAAAAAATTACCATGGCCACACAAGTTAAAGTTCCCACAGTAGGTGAATCGATCACAGAAGTAACCATTGCTAACTGGTTGAAAAATGATGGCGATGTTGTGAAGATGGATGAAGTTATTGCCGAACTCGAGTCGGACAAAGCTACCTTCGAACTTACCGCGCCAATTAATGGTGTTCTTCGCATTAAAAAACAAAAAGGCGATGCCGTTCCAATCGGTGACCTGATTTGTGAAATTGATGAATCGGGTTCCGGGCAAGTTTCCGCGCCAACACCAAAAACAGAGAGCAAGGCAGTGGCCGCTTCAAGTGGTGCAGCGCCAAAGGCTACCGGAGCGGTTAAGGAAATGAAAGTTCCCGCGGTAGGCGAATCCATTACCGAGGTAACAATCTCCACATGGATGAAAAAAGATGGCGACTTTGTTGCCCTGGATGAAGTGATTGCTGAAGTTGAATCGGACAAAGCAACATTTGAACTGCCTGCCGAGGCAAACGGAATTCTTCGCATTGTTGCCCAGGAAAAAACCACGCTGCCAATTGGCGGGCTGATTTGTAAAATCGAAGTGATGGATGGCGCCCCGGCAAAAGCGGCTGCACCTGCAGTTTCCGCAGCCTCCTCATCTTCCGATAAAAATTATGCTGCCGGACACCCGTCACCGGCTGCTGCCAAAATTCTGGATGAAAAAGGTATCGCTGCATCCAATGTTTCGGGCAGCGGCCCCGGTGGACGGATTACCAAAGAAGATGCTGCGAAGGCACAAGCTGGCGCACCGGCTAAAGCCGAAAGCAAACCCACTGCGGCCAGCGCCCCGGTTATCCCTGGGTCACGCACGCTTAGGAAAGAAAAAATGACTTCTCTTCGTAAGACTATTGCCCGCAGGCTGGTGGCGGTGAAAAACGAAACGGCCATGCTCACCACGTTCAATGAGGTGGACATGAAACCGGTAATGGATTTGCGTTCTAAATACAAAGATAAGTTCAAGGAAAAATATGGAGTAGGTCTTGGCTTCATGTCATTTTTTACAAAGGCAGTCTGCATTGCCCTGAGAGAATGGCCAGCAGTAAATGCCCAGATTCAGGGGGATGAAATTGTGTATAGCGATTTTTGTGACGTCTCTGTTGCTGTATCCACACCAAAAGGATTGGTGGTGCCGGTTATTCGCAATGCAGAATCCATGTCGTTCGACCAGATTGAAGCAGAAATTGCCCGCCTCGCTGCTCGTGGAAGAGATGGAAAACTTTCCATTGAAGAAATGACCGGAGGCACATTTACCATTACCAATGGTGGCGTGTTTGGCTCCATGTTATCCACTCCTATTATTAATGCCCCGCAGTCGGCCATATTGGGCATGCACAATATTGTGGAGCGCCCGGTGGTGAAAGACGGACAAATTGTTGCGCGACCCATCATGTATTTAGCATTGTCGTACGATCATCGAATTGTGGATGGAAGAGAATCCGTAAGCTTCCTCGTTCGGGTGAAGGAGTTGCTGGAAGATCCGAGCCGGTTGATATTGGAGATATAGATTTGTAAAAAGTTAAATATTAATAGTGAATGGTTAATAGTTCACAATTCCTATTGACTTTTTTCTATTAACGATTAACCATTAACTAATAACTATGGACTATCAAGTAACTGTAATTGGCTCTGGTCCTGGTGGCTATGTAGCTGCCATTCGCTGTGCCCAACTCGGGTTTAAAACGGCCATCATTGAAAAATACGATACGCTGGGAGGCACCTGCCTTAACGTGGGATGCATTCCTTCCAAAGCATTGCTTGATTCCACGGAACATTTCCATAATGCCGCTCATACGTTTAAGGAACATGGCGTTGATATCAACGAGCCAAAACCAAACCTGACGCAAATGATTAAACGCAAAGGCGAGGTAGTTAAATCGAATGTAGATGGTATCGCCTTTCTGATGAAGAAAAATAAAATTGATGTACACATAGGCTTGGGCTCATTCCTCGACAAGAATACCATCCAGGTAACAGCGAAAGACGGTAAGGCAAAAAAAATCACCACCGAAAAAGTGATCATCGCTACCGGATCGAAACCAACGCCTCTTCCTTTTGCTCCGTTAGATAAAAAAAGAATTATTTCAAGCACCGAAGCACTCGAATTGAAAGAGATACCCAAGCACCTGATTATTATCGGGGGCGGAGTGATCGGGATGGAATTAGGTTCAGTATATGCCCGGATCGGTTCTAAAGTTTCAGTAGTTGAGTTTCTGGATTCGATCATCCCGACTATGGATGGCACCATGGGTAAAGAGCTTTTAAAATCATCTAAGAAATTGGGAATGGATTTTTATCTCGGTCACAAAGTGACTGCCCTGGAAAATAAAGGTAAAGAAGTGGCACTCACCGCGGAAGACAAATCGGGCAAGAAGCTGGAGTTGAAAGGAGACTATTGTTTAGTGAGTATCGGTCGCAGGCCTTATACGGATGGATTGGGATTGGACAAAGTCGGGATTGAAACGGTAAAAGGACAAATACCGGTTGACGACCATTTGAAAACTAAAGTGGATAATATTTATGCCATTGGCGATGTGGTGCGGGGCGCTATGCTGGCACACAAAGCTGAGGAAGAAGGTGTGTTAGTAGCAGAACAAATGGCGGGACAGAAGCCGCACATCAATTACAATTTAATCCCGGGAGTTGTTTACACCTGGCCTGAAGTAGCCAGCGTGGGGCAAACCGAAGAGCAATTGAAACAATCTGGTCGAGCATACAAGGTTGGAAACTTTCCATACAAGGCCCTTGGCCGTGCCCGCGCTTCCATGGATTTAGACGGCCTGGTTAAAATCCTGGCTGACGCAAATACGGATGAGATTTTGGGCGCTCATATAATTGGCGCTCGTGCTGCAGATATGATTGCTGCTGGTGTGGTTGCCATGGAGTATCGCGCATCAGCAGAAGATGTATCGCGCATGAGTCACGCTCATCCAACTTACATGGAGGCATTCAAAGAAGCGTGTCTATCGGCAACAGCCAACAGGCCCATTCACATGTAAACTTCTTGCCTTAGTTTAAAATTCACCCAATAGCGTGATCCAAACGCTACCACGAGCGGAATAAGAAACACATGAAGTTCCTGGGGCAGAGTTGCCCAGGTTAATAATGTAATCCCGGAAATCACAGTGGCAGCTAAAAAATATCGTTGCCTAAGTTTCTTCATAAATGGAAGCACGAGGTTAGTGGGAAGCGCCCATAAAACATTTAAGTTATTGGCAGCCGCTTTGTGTTCCGTGGCCGTTCCCAACAAAATCAAAAGCAATCCGAGAGTTCCGGTGACTATAAAAATTATTTTATCCACATAGGGTGTGATTCGGCCTTGCTTTAAATCCAAAAAGGAAATCGCCAGTATGATCACCGAAATCAGCCCAAACACAATCCATGGATGAAAAATCGGGAAGGAATAATTTTCCGGACTTGATTTAAATACAATGATCTTTTCCTTCACCAGCGGACTCCACGCGCTGTCTGATTTAATTTTGGCGCGATCAAAACCAGACTCTAAACTATCCGGCAAAAACATACGCTCTGTGCGACCCAGAATTTTATCCATTGGCATTCCTAAACATATATCGATGCCCAAATCGCCCCAGGGCTGCTGGCCTAAATAATTATCCGTCATATCTCTTATGCTGATCGGCTTTTCTACAGGTGACTCATCCCACGCAACGGCATCGCCCAAAACTTTTTTCAATACATCACGCGGTCGGGTGGAGCAGTTATCGTAAAAATAATCGTACAGGTAAACTTTGTTTTCCGGACGCGCATTCCATTTTAAATACTCGAAAACCAGTTGCGTCTGTTCCAGAGTTAAATTTAAAATTTGCTCATGAACATACCGGTTTTCGCCAATGTAATGGTCCCGGGCAAGCGGGTAATCGTAAACCTGGAGTTGATAGTAATTTTCCCCACGTGCAAAGTTCAGATAGAAATTCTGATCGAAGCTGAACACACCATAATTATAAAAGAGGTCAATGGCCTGTTCCGAGTCGTAAACCCGGACAGCAGTGTGGCCAAAGGCTGAGTATAATTCTTTTTGTGTGGGGCCCAGCGTGATGAGGGAAATCGTGGCGCTGGGTGAAAGTTGTTGCGCGTGGCTGCAGAGCGTTATCCAGACGGCAACCAGGACAATAATATTTTTTTTTAGCATAGGAATAAAAGGCGGTCTAAGATAACACAAACGAAATCAAAAAAGTAATTTTGAACCAATGGCTGGATTCAATGAAAGTTTGATTTGGGCTCGAAAGCAATCGACCAAAAGACTGGCTAACGCGTGGCAAATTTGGAATAGCTACCATCGCTCAAAGGCATCCGGCATTCCCACGATGAAGGGTTTGCCGTTGGCCATCTCGATAGAACCCACCACGGCCTGCAATCTCCGGTGCCCCGAATGCCCCAGTGGACTCCGTTCCTTTACCCGTCCCACGGGTATGCTGGATGAAAAGATTTTTTCAGGCGTAATCGATCAGTTGGCACCCGTATTAATGAATCTGACTTTCTATTTCCAGGGAGAGCCTTACTTGAATCCAAAATTTCTCGACATGGTTTCGTATGCATCGGGCAAAAATGTTTTTACCTCTACTTCAACCAATGCCCATTATTTAACAGACGACTCTGCTCGAAAAACAATTGAATCCGGTCTCGACCGGCTGATCATTTCAATCGATGGGGTGAGCCAGGAGACATACGAGCAATACCGGGTGGGTGGTCAGCTCGACAAAGTCTTGGAAGGCACGAAAAATATTCTGAAATGGAAGAAGAAATTGAAAAGCCGGACCCCCCATGTTGTCTTCCAGTTTTTGGTGGTTAAGGCAAATGAAAATGATATTCCCCGGTTGTATCAACTGGCTAATGAAATGGGAGTGGACGAAGTGAAATTAAAAACCGCACAGATTTACAATTATGAAAACGGTTCGGATCTAATGCCGGAAAACCAAAAATATTCCCGTTATCAAAAAAATAGCAATGGTCTGTTCTCCATAAAAAACCCATTGCTTAACCAATGTTGGAAAATGTGGAGCAGTTGCGTAATTACCTGGGATGGAAAAGTGGTGCCTTGCTGTTTTGACAAAGATGCCAAACATGTAATGGGCGATATCAGTGCCATGCCTTTCAAAGAAATATGGTTCAGTGAACCCTATCAAGCTTTTCGTCAGTCTATTCTTCGCTCCCGCTCCGAAATAGAAATTTGTAAAAACTGTTCGGAAGGACTGGAAGTTTGGGCATAGGCTCCAGGCAGGAGTTCAAAATTCTGTGGCTCCTGGGTGCATCTCCTCCCAAAATTCTTCACTCGCCCCGCTTGTCTCTTAGCGCCATCTTGATACCTTTGCAGTCCAAATTTTAAAAAAGCTTAAAAAAGCACATTTAAATGCCTACTATTCAGCAACTTGTAAGGAAAGGGCGCAAAAAATTGACTTTCAAGTCAAAGTCGCCTGCTCTCGATTCCTCGCCTCAAAGGCGTGGCGTATGCACTCGTGTGTACACCACAACCCCCAAAAAGCCTAATTCTGCCCTCCGAAAAGTGGCCAGGGTAAGGTTAACCAATAGCAAAGAAGTGAATGCTTATATCCCGGGGGAAGGCCATAATCTTCAGGAACACTCAATCGTGCTGATACGCGGAGGCAGGGTGAAAGACCTTCCAGGTGTTCGTTACCACATTATCCGTGGAGCTTTGGATACCGCAGGCGTAGGCGGCAGGCAACAAAGCCGTTCTAAATATGGAGCTAAGAGACCGAAAGCCGGAGCCGCTGCACCCGCAGCTAAAGGAGCAGCACCAGCTAAGAAAAAATAATTGAATAACGATGAGAAAGTCAAAACCTAAGAAGAGATATCTTTTACCTGATCCTAAGTTCAACGATCCGCTCGTAACCAAGTTTGTGAACTATATGATGGAGCGCGGTAAAAAGAACGTGGCTTATAATGTTTTCTATGATGCCATTAGCATCGTGGAAAAAAAGACCACCGAGAATGGTCTTGAAGTTTGGAAGCGCGCCATGAGCAACGTGCAACCCGGTGTGGAAGTAAAGAGCCGCAGGGTAGGTGGAGCAACCTTTCAGGTGCCGGTGGAAATCAGACCAGAGCGCAAAATCAATCTGAGCATTAAATGGTTAATTGAGTACTCACGCGCTCGAGGCGAGAAAACCATGCAAGATAAATTGGCTGCTGAAGTAATCGCTGCCTCAAAAGGAGAGGGTGCTTCTATTAAAAAGAAAGACGATACACATAGAATGGCAGAAGCCAACAAGGCTTTCTCTCATTTCCGTTTATAATTTGAAAGCAGTCAGGAGACAGGATTACCGAATTTACAGAACACAGATTACCGATTACCTATAAAATGGCAAGGGATTTAAAATACACAAGAAATATTGGGATTGCCGCGCATATTGATGCCGGGAAGACAACCACCACCGAGCGCATTCTATATTATGCCGGTGTAAACCATAAAATTGGCGAGGTGCACGATGGTGCGGCTACAATGGACTGGATGGAGCAGGAGCAGGAGCGTGGTATTACCATCACCTCTGCCGCTACTACCGTAAATTGGAAATACCGCGACAACGAATACCATATTAACATTATTGATACGCCCGGTCACGTAGACTTTACCGTTGAGGTAAATCGCTCGTTGCGCGTATTGGATGGCTTAGTGTTTTTGTTTTCTGCCGTGGATGGTGTTGAACCCCAATCAGAAACCAACTGGCGCTTAGCTGATAATTATAAAGTTGCCCGTATTGGCTTTGTAAATAAGATGGATCGTGCCGGTGCCGATTTCCTTGATGTTTGCAAACAAGTAAAAGAGAAATTAGGCAGCAAAGCGGTGGCGCTTCAATTGCCCTTGGGCGCTGAAGAAAACTTCCGTGGTGTAATTGATTTAGTGAACTTCCGCGGAATTGAGTGGAATGAATCCGATAAGGGAATGACTTTTAAAGTAGTTCCTATTCCGGATGATATGTTGGAAGATGCGAAGGAGTATCGCGGCAAACTGCTCGAAGCGGTTGCTGAATATGACGAAACCCTCATCGAAAAATATTTTGAAAATCCTGAGTCTATTACCGAGAAGGAGATTTTAGCGGCTCTCCGCAAAGCCACTATCGGTATGGCCATAGTGCCCATGGTTTGCGGTTCGTCCTTTAAAAACAAAGGCGTTCAAACCATGTTGGATTATGTGATGGAGTTACTGCCATCGCCTATGGATAAGGATAAAATTGTTGGAACTAACCCTGATACGGACGCAGAAGTAGCCGTTTTACCTGATGAAAAAGCCCCTTTTGTTGGCTTGGCTTTCAAAATTGCCACCGATCCGTTCGTGGGGCGTTTGTGCTTTGTGAGGGCTTACTCCGGTGTGTTGGATTCAGGTTCTTACATTTATAATACCCGTTCCGAAAATAAAGAAAGAATTTCCCGGGTATTTCAAATGCACGCCAACAAGCAAAACCAGATTGATCGCCTACAGGCTGGCGATATTGGTGCGGTTGTAGGCTTTAAAGACATTAAAACTGGGGATACCCTTTGTGATGAAAAGCACAAAATAGTGTTGGAGTCTATGGATTTCCCAGAGCCGGTTATCGGATATGCTATTGAGCCGAAAAAGCAAGCCGATGCAGATAAGTTGGGCATGGCTATAGCGAAGTTGGTTGAGGAAGATCCTACGTTGCGTGTGAATACCGACCACGAAACCGGTCAGGTAATCCTTCGTGGGATGGGCGAGCTTCACCTGGAGATTATTATTGAGAGGATGAAGCGTGAGTTTAAGGTAGAGATCAACCAGGGTGCACCTCAGGTGGCCTACAAAGAATCTCTTACTACTACTGTAGAGCATAAGGAAGTTTACAAGAAGCAGACCGGTGGACGTGGTAAGTTTGCTGATATTGTTTTCGAGATTGGCCCGCGCGATGATGGAAAAGAAGGACTTGAATTTGTGAATGATGTGGTAGGTGGCGCGATTCCCCGCGAATTTATTCCTGCTGTTCAGAAAGGCTTTACACAAGCTATGGTGAATGGCCCGCTGGCCGGATATCCCATCGATTCTATGAAAGTGCGCTTGTTCCATGGTTCTTATCACGATGTGGACTCCGATTCATTATCGTTTGAATTGGCTGCCCGAATTGGATTTAAAGAATCAGCACGCAAGTGTGGCCCTCAATTATTGGAGCCTATAATGGGTGTGGAAGTGGTTACCCCGGATGAATTCACTGGTTCCGTTACCGGGGATTTAAACCGTAGAAGGGGGATTATGAAGGGAATGGATGGCCGGGCTAATGCCCAAGTTATCAAAGCCGATGTGCCGCTCTCTGAATTATTCGGTTATATAACTGATTTAAGAACACTTACGTCAGGCCGTGCGGCTGCTTCGTTAACGTTCTCTCATTATGCGCAAGTGCCACGTGGCATTGCCGATAAGGTAATTGAAGAAGTGAAAGGCGCAGTAGCTGCTAAGTGATATTGAAATCCTAAAAGGACAAAAAATATGAACCAGAAAATTCGAATTAAATTAAAGTCTTACGATTACAATCTCGTGGACAAATCTTCAGAGAAAATCGTGCGTGCCGTTAAGGCAACAGGCGCGGTGGTGAGCGGCCCAATTCCCTTGCCAACTGAAAAAGAAAAATTTACTGTGTTGCGTTCACCTCACGTGAACAAGAAATCACGCGAGCAATTTCAGCTTTGCACTTTCAAGCGACTGGTAGATATTTATTCCAACAGTGCCAAAACCGTTGATGCCCTGATGAAGCTTGAGCTTCCCAGCGGTGTGGATGTTGAGATCAAGGTGTAGTAAACTAAGTTTAGTTGCACCCAAGCCCTTGCTGATTTTTTTCGGCAAGGGTTTTTTATTTTAGTCTCTTATAAAAAAATAAGTCCGGTTGAGGGTATAAAACCGGATGAGTAATCTGGATCAAATCTTTTAAAACCAAATCAGGTCTTAAATAGCCTAATTCCAAATATTCGTTTCCTCCCGTAGGGCCAATGCGGCCATTGTAATGATAAATCATTTTATTCTGCCATGCAGAGAATTTTGTGAAGCGGTCATCAGTTGATTTTAGATCGGAATAAGTTTCAAATGAGCCTACGCCAATCCAGTAATCGGCTGTGGAGGCCCGCTCGTAAACTGTTTCCAATGAAAGCTGCAAAAAACCGGTTGAAGGGTTATCGCTCCATAAGTAGTGGCAACCAGCATCTTCAAAAAAACGGGCGGCATAATTTTGTCCACCGGGTAGATACCAGGTGCCACCATAAGGAATTCCTGTTAGTACGGTTGGAATTTTAGAAGATGTAAGCGTAGAGGCCTTTGCCTTTACATATTCATTTTCAATCCAGTTGAAAATGGAATCAGCTTGCTTCTCTTTACCAAAGAACAAAGCCATAAACTTTATCCACTCAGCACGCCCCAAGGGGTGGTGTTCCAAATATTCAGCGTTTATCACCACAGGAATACCCATTTCCTTTATTTTTTTTAGGTTTCCGAGGTCACTCGTCAGCGTGTAGGCCATTACAATAGATGGCTTAAGTTGTGCGAGCAATTCCAAATTCATGCTATTATCCAAACCTAACTCTTTCACAAAACCTTTGTCGATTCTTGCCCTTGCCCTTGCTGAGCTAATGAAATTTGTGGATGGAAAACCCAATAATTTTTCCGTTTCATTTAAATAGTCCAGTAGCGGGATGTGAGTAGTAGAAGTGCAAACAATAGAGGAGATTGGAATATGGATGGCCATTATGCCAGCCTCCGGAGCAGGAGCGGTTGTTGTGTCCTTTATCAGCCTATAATGAAGGGTTGGCGAAGTTGAATCGCTGGATTGCCTGACGAATACATCCTTGTATGTTCCTTTATCTTCAATCCAAAAACCTTTAGCGTATTTTGTTGATTGGTTGATTGGTGCTTTACTTTCTGACGCCTGTTTTCGGCAGCCAAAAAAGAGAAGGGTAACCAACAATAAAAATTTATTCATAACGTAATGTTACAAATCATGGAGGAAGAGAACAATGCCCCGCCTGAAAGGCCATCAGCGGAAACTAAAAAATATTTCTATTACGAGAATGGACTGATGGTGTTCACAGAGGCCTACCACTTGGAGCGTGGCTATTGTTGTGAGCAAGGTTGCAGGCATTGCCCTTTTGGTTTTAAAAAACAGGATAGGAATTAACTTAGTGTAGTTTGATCGCCTTCTCAGGAGATTAAATACCGAACTCCATCAAAAACCGTCCATTCGTTTTTCTTTATCCTGTCCTCTGCTTCCTTCCATTTCTTGTCAAATACATCCTGGTGGGTAAATTGTTTTCTTAATTCAGCATTCAGTTGGTTGTTGAGCCATAGTATTTTTTGTTCGCCACGAGTTGAATCAAACGTGCCGCTTTCTTTTGAGTGAGTGATAAATTTTGAAATCAAATCCCAACAAGTATCCAGACCGTACTCTTCTACTGCTGAGCACGTAATTACTTTGGGTTCCCATCCTTTATCGTTAGGGCGGATAAGGTGAAGGGCATGTTGATACTCGGTACAAGCCTGTTGTGCTTTTTTTACATTGTCCCCGTCAGTTTTTGTTATGGCGATTAAGTCGGCCATTTCCATAATGCCTTTTTTTATGCCCTGCAGTTCATCGCCTGCCCCGGCCAGCATAAGCAAGAGAAAACAATCGGTCATATCTTTTACGGAGAATTCCGATTGTCCCACACCCACTGTCTCTACTATTATTATCTCAAAACCGGCTGCCTCACAAAGTAAAATCGATTCGCGTGTGGCATGAGAAATTCCACCAGGAAAACTTTTTGATGGAGAAGGGCGGATAAAAGCAGCCGGGTTTTTAGAAAGTTTTTCCATCCGGGTTTTGTCGCCCAAAATGCTGCCTTTAGTTATCGGACTGCTGGGGTCAATGGTAAGCACTGCTACCTTTTTTCCTCTCGAAGTAAGGAAGCAGCCAAAAGCATCAATAAATGTGCTTTTGCCTACCCCGGGAGCACCTGTAATGCCTATCCGCACTGACTTCCCGGTAGATGGCAAAACTTCCTGGAGCAACTGGTGAATGGTCTGTTGGTTCTCCAGTAAATGACTCTCAGCAAGGGTAATGCACTTGGCCAGCGTTTGGCGGTCTCCGCTTCGGAGTTTGGTTGTTAGCTCTTTAATCAAGGTAATGGATGCTAAATGTTTAGCTACATTTTCTAAATTTACTAATCGTATGTTATGTAAACCTATTTACCTATGAGAAAATTCTGGTTCAATTGTTTGATGGTAACAATTTTCACGTTTGCCTTCATGTATGGATTATCCAAGCTACTTGACCTAAAAGTATTTAGTGCCTTTGATCCCGTAGGTAAAGCGATTGGCGATATGGAGCTGTCAGATATTTCATTTCATATGCGTAAAGAAATTCCTTATGATACCAATGTAGCAATAGTAAACATAGGCAATTTAGATCGAGCCGGGATTGCAAATGAAATAAGAAGCATTATCCGTTATAAACCTGCTGTTATTGGTTTTGACGTTTTGTTCAGTACCCCAAAAGATACATTGTTAGATTTTCAATTGGCTGCGGCTTTAGCTGAGGCGAAAGAGAATGGGATCAAAGTAGTATTAGCTGAAAAACTTTTGCAATCAGACAGTCTCAAAAACCTGGACACGGATAAGCAAGACTCAATTGAGCATCCTATCGATTTGTTTAGACAGTTTGCATATGAAGGCTTTGTCAATCTTGATACAGATGCCGAACATCAAGAAGATCTTAAAAACTGTCGAAGGGTGAACCCCATGGTGAATGTTACCGGGGAAGAACATTTAGCCTATTCTGTTATGATGGCAAAACTTTCCGATTCGGTGAGGACACAGAAGTTTCTGGATAGAGGCAATATTACCGAAACGATTAATTACAGTGGTAATGTTGTGGACTATCATGAAGCCTCCGATACCCTATATTGGAACAAAATTTTTCTTTTAGATCCTGAGCAGGCTCTGGATACCACTTACATTTCAGAATACGTGCCTTTTTTGAAAAACAAAATTGTTCTTTTTGGTTTTTTAGGAAATGATATGTTTGATACTTCATGGGATGATAAATTCTTTACTCCAATAAATAAGAATTATGCTGGTAAAACCAGACCTGATATGTATGGTGTGGTTGTTCACGCAAACATTGCTTCAATGATACTTAAGAGAGACTATGTTCACGAAATGGCCGACTGGCAAGAGTATTTCGTGGCATTTCTTGTTCTAATATTAACAGTTGCAATCTTTTTTAAAATAGAAGAAAAGATGCCAATCTGGTATGACTTATTGTCTTTGTTAATTCAGGTCGTGTTAGTGGTGATTTTCTCCGTAGTGATGGTTGTTGCCTTTACCTACTATAGCGTAAAATTAAACTTCACCCTAACTCTTGCTGCTGCCGCCCTTGTTGGCACATGTTTTGAGTTGTATAATGGCGGGGTTTTGAGGCTCTATGGCGTTATCACTTCAAGGTTTACCAAACCGAAGGAATAAGTATTAAACCCCGGATTTAAAAAAAATGCTACTTTTGATATGAACAAAGCACACAAACCAATGAAAAACAGCACATTAGTCATGGTCTTAGCGTTGGCAGCAATTGTTAATCTGGCAGTGGGCCAGGCGGCCTACACCTTTAAGGTTTTGGCCAACAAAGGCACCAATGAGGTGAAAACCGGGGATACCTGGGCTCCTTTAAGAACAGGGGCAAGCCTAAAGGATGGGGATGAAATTAAATTAGGCGAAAACTCTTATGTAGGATTGATCCACTCCAGTGGAAAGCCGAAGGAATTGAAAACCGCTGGTCCTTATAAAGTAAAAGATCTTGCCACTACCATGAAAGGCGGTGCCAGTGTGTTAAATAAGTATGCTGACTTCATTTTGTCGAGTAATTCGGCAGAAGCCAAGAAAAACAGGTTAAGTGCCACTGGAGCCGTTCACCGTGCGGGTTCAATGGAAGACATTATAGTTTTCCTTCCTGAAAATCAGCACTCCAGCATCTATAACTCGGTTGCTATTGTGAATTGGGAGTCGAAGAGCGGTAACAAAGGTCCATTCGTGGTTACTGTTCAAAATATGTTTGGTGATGATATGATCGTGAAGGAAACGCCTGAAACAACTTTCACTCTTGATCTGAATGATCCTAAATTAGCCAATGAGCAACACTTCCTTATTCAGGTGCGCAACAAAACCGATATGAAATTGATTTCGGCTCAACACCTGATTAAGAAAGTTCAAACTGCCGAGCAACAAAAAATAAAAGGATTGATGGCTGAGTTTATGGGTGAGATGAATGAGGAAACGGCCCTTAATAAATTTATCATGGCTGGCTTCTACGAAGATAACCAGCTATTTATTGACGCCATCACAGCCTACGAGGAAGCAATTAAAATGGCACCAGATGTGGGCACATACAAAGAGGCATATGAAGAGTTTCTGCTGAGAAACAGGTTGAAAATTCCTAAGCCTTAAGTAAGTGTAAAGACTTAAATAAAGCCCTGGCCAAAAGCCGGGGCTTTGTGTTTTTGTGCGTTTGGTCGGCAACATTAAAACCCTAATTTTGTTCACCTAAATTTTACTACCATGAGTGTACTCGTCAATAAAAATTCAAGAGTTATTGTGCAAGGATTTACAGGCTCGGAAGGTTCTTTCCATGCCGGCCAAATGATTGAATACGGCACCAATGTGGTAGGTGGGGTAACCCCCGGAAAAGGCGGGCAAGTTCACTTGGGCAGGCCGGTTTTCAATACCGTGAAAGAAGCTGTTGATAAAACTGGCGCTGACGTAACTATTATTTTTGTACCCCCTGCCTTCGCGGCCGATTCCATAATGGAAGCAGCCGATGCCGGCATAAAAGTTATTGTGGCCATAACTGAAGGCATACCCGTGAAAGATATGATGATTGCCAAGCAGTATGTGAAAGACCGTGGCGTAAAAATGGTTGGCCCCAACTGCCCCGGGGTAATAACTCCAGGTGAAGCTAAAGTGGGCATTATGCCTGGCTTTATCTTCAAGAAAGGCACAATCGGGATAGTATCTAAGTCGGGTACGCTAACATATGAAGCTGCTGATCAAATTGTTAAAGCAGGCTTAGGCATTACCACAGCCATCGGTATTGGCGGAGACCCCATAATTGGCACTCCTACCAAAGATGCCGTTGAAATGCTGATGAACGACCCCGAAACCGAGGGTATTGTAATGATAGGCGAAATAGGTGGAAACTATGAGCCCGTTGCTGCCCGCTGGATTAAAGAAAACGGAAATAAAAAACCAGTAGTTGGTTTCATTGCGGGGCAAACAGCTCCCCCCGGAAGAAGGATGGGTCACGCAGGTGCAATCATCGGTGGAGCAGAAGACACTGCCGCAGCAAAAATGAAAATATTGAAGGAGTGTGGGATCCTTGTAGCCGAATCGCCAGCATTAATTGGTGAGACCATGCTAAAAGCGTTGGGGAAAAAATAATTCTGCTGTCGAATAAAATTTTAGATCCGTCCTGGTTATAATAATTCATTGGCCAGGTTAGCCAACTCCGATCGCTCTCCTTTTTCAAGGGTAATATGGGCGTAAAGTTCGTGGTCTTTTATGCGATCAATCAAATAGGATAAACCATTACTTTGGCTGTCCAGGTAGGGAGTATCGATTTGATAAATGTCCCCGGTGAAAATAATCTTGGTGTTCTCGCCCGCACGGGTTATTATCGTTTTCACTTCATGTGGCGTAAGATTCTGGGCTTCGTCAACAATAAAACAAATGTTGGAAAGGCTTCTGCCACGAATGTAGGCAAGCGGGGTGATGACTAATTTTTCGTTGGTCACCATCTCGGCTATTTTTGCGTACTCCTTATCGCTTTCGCTATACTGGTTTTGAATGAACTTCAGGTTATCCCACAAGGGTTCCATGTAGGGGTTCAATTTCGATTTTATATCGCCAGGTAAATACCCGATATCTTTATTGCTGAGCGGAACAATGGGACGGGCGAGATAAATTTGTTTGTATTCTCTTTTTTGTTCCATAGAAGCCGCCAGGGCGATAAGGGTTTTTCCTGTTCCTGCCACGCCTTGCATAGTCACCAGTTTTATTTCTGGCTTTAGTACTGCATGAATGGCAAAAGCCTGCTCGGCATTTCTTGGTTTGATGCCGTAGGCAGGTTTTTTTTCTACGTGCTCAATCATGCCGTTGGCCGAATTGAAAAAAGCCAAAACCGATTTTTTACCGCTTTTCAGAATGTAATAATGGTTTTTCACCGGGCTGAAATCCTTAAGCAAATCCCCGGGCTGGCAATATCCTTTGCTGTAGAGAAGGTCTATCATATCAGGCGCCACATTGTCAACCAGCGTTTTCCCCGTATAGAGCGAACTTAGGTTTTGTACTTTTCCTGTTGTATAATCTTCGGCTTGCAGTCCAAGCGACTTCGCCTTTAATCGCAGGTTTATGTCTTTTGAAATGAGTATTACCTTCCGGCCTTTCTCTTCTTTTTGGGTTTGAAGTGCAGAGTTAAGAATTCTATGATCCGCCTTGTCTTCATTAAAGATCTTGTTGGCATCGGAAATTCCAACGCCCCCGGTGTCCATTAGCACCTTAAAATTGCCTTTTCCTTTTCCGTTGATCGGATTCCAGCGGTGAAGCATTTGGTCTTTTGCCAGCTTGTCCATGAGCCGTATAAACTCGCGTGCTTCAAAATTTTTGATATCGTTGCCTTTTTTGAAGTTATCCAACTCCTCCAGCACGGTTATGGGTATACCGATATCATGTTCATCAAAATTTAAAATGGAGTTGCTTTCGAAAAGAATGACTGAAGTATCTAGTATAAAAATCTTTTTTTCTTTTGCCGACTTTGCCATAGACCGAGTTTAAGCCAATAAAAAAACCGCGAAGACAATTCTTCCCCGATACAAATCAAAAGGAAGGAATATGGCTTGCGGCACGTTCAATGTGATAAAGCTAAGATTTGGTTTGAACAATTAAAAAATTATCTAATCAAACATTTATGAAGTTTTAGAGATGTCTTAATTAAGACGGCTTTTCAATTCATCATCCTCGTCATCCTCATCATCTATTTCGCTGCCTTTCGGAAGTGTAAACATTCCGGTAATTAAATCTTTGAACTGCAGGCCCTTAACCAGGAAGTGCTTGCTAATAAGGCTATATTCAGCGAGGCCATGCAGAGCAAATTCCATCAGAAATAGTTTTAGCGCCTTGTCCTGGCCTTTATGAAATTCGTTTATAAGGTTTTCCAGGTTAGGTACGGCTTTCAGTTTCCTCTCATATTCCGTTTGGGTCATATCGTGCAGCAGGTCGATCGAATTTCCGTCACCAAACCACTCAATAATTTTTTTGTACGGGCTTTTTTCTTTTTGTTTTCTAAATTTATCAGGATCGGGGAAGTAATTCACGAATTGTGTTCGAATGGCCTTTCCGATCAGGTTTTGGGCCACAATGGCGGGGCCTTCGTGCTCACCTTCATAAACCAATTCTACTTTTCCGGTTATAGCTGGCACAACGCTGGAAAAATCTGAAACTCGCACAGCCACATTCTTCTCCTGGTTAATGATGCTTCTTCTTTCGGCTGAAGCCACGAGGTTTTCATATGCTGAAATGGTTAACCGGGCCGAAACACCACTTTTTGCATCTACATATTCACTTTTTCGCGCTTCTATCGCAATTTGTTCCACCAGATCTTTAGCCATGTCTGTGAACGAAATAATTTTCTGCTGCTCTGGAAGAATGCGGGCTTCTTGTTCGGTAATCCTTTTTCCGATCTCAATGGATTTTGGATAGTGCGTAATGATCTGGCTTCCAATCCGGTCCTTGAGCGGGGTGACTATACTGCCGCGGTTGGTGTAGTCTTCGGGATTAGCGGTGAACACAAATTGAATATCCAGGGGAAGCCTGAGCTTAAATCCGCGGATCTGAATATCTCCTTCCTGTAAAATATTGAACAAAGCCACCTGGATGCGCGCCTGCAAGTCAGGGATTTCGTTGATTACAAAAATGCAGCGGTGCGAACGTGGGATTAATCCGAAGTGAATAACCCGTTCATCGGAGTAAGGTAATTTTAGTGCCGCGGCTTTGATCGGATCAACATCACCAATTAGATCGGCAACGGAGACATCGGGTGTAGCTAATTTTTCTGTGTAACGTTCGCTGCTATGGAGCCAGGCAATTGGAGTTTCATCTTTTAATTCAGCAATCAAATCACGGCCAAAACGAGAAATTGGTTCCAGCGGGTCATCGTTTAACTCAGAGCCGGCAATAACAGGTATATACTCATCTAATAAATTAACCATCATGCGGGCGATTTTTGTTTTGGCCTGGCCTCGCAAACCCAGGAGGTTAATATCATGGCCGGCTAAAATAGCACGCTCCAAATCGGGGATTACCGTTTCTTCATATCCCCAAATGCCTTCGAATACATTTTCTTTCTTAGAAAGTCTTTCAATCAAATTTTGACGAAGCTCTTGCTTGATGCTCTTGGGTTGATAGCCAGCGTTTTTTAGTTGACCCAGGTTTTTTATGGTTGGATAATTATTCATTTAAACAATTTATATTTTCTTTCTTTTACCTTTTTTAAAATCTTCAAACACCAGGTTGCCCAATCCTTCCAACGTACTGTAATAGGCATTGCCATTATTGGTTTTGGTGAATTCGCGCACGAATGCTTTTAAATACGGATCGGTGGCAATCATAAATGTGGTGACAGGGATTTTTATTTTTTTAAGTTGAGATGCCAGGTTTAGCGTTTTGCTCAATATTTTACTGTCGAGGCCAAAACTGTTTTTGTAATATTTTATTCCTTGTTTAATGCAGGTTGGCTTGCCATCGGTAATCATAAAGATTTGCTTGTTCACATTTTTTCTCCTCCGCAAAATATCCATAGCCAACTCCAGCCCTGCCACCGTGTTGGTGTGAAATGGCCCTACCTGCAGGTAGGGGAGATCCTTTATTTCAATAGGCCATGCATCATCTCCAAACACTAAAATATCTAATGTGTCTTTAGGATATTTTTTGGTAATGAGTTCAGCTAAAGCCATAGCCACTTTTTTTGCTGGGGTTATGCGGTCTTCACCATACAAGATCATGGAGTGGGAAATATCAATCATCAAAACAGTTGATGTTTGGGTTTTCAACTCAGTCTCCAGAATCTCCAGGTCATTTTCCATTAACCGAAAGTCGTCTAATCCATGGTTGATCTGGGCATTTCGCAGCGAGTCTGTTACAGAAATATTTTCTGGCCGGTCGCCAAATTCGAATTCGCGTTTATCAGCGGTGGGTTCATCGCCTCGCCCGGTAAAATTGGTTTTGTGATGACCATCCTTGGCTTTTCTAAGTTTGCCAAAAATTTCTTCGAGAGCAGAATGCCTTAGCGATTGCTCGCCTTTTGCTTTTAACTTTAATTCCCCCTTTTCATCTTCCTGAAGAAAACCTTTCCGCTTTAAATCTTCAATAAAATCGCCAATGCCATAGTTGGGTGTGGTAAGTCCATATTGCTTATCAACATCGGTGAGCCATTGAAGCGCTTCTCTTATGTTGCCGGACGTAATCAGCACCAACTGCATAAAGATTTTCATCAACCGGTCGAAATCGCTTTTACCGCCTTTTGGGTGTAGAGTGTATTTTGAAAACCTAAAACCGCTCATTCTGTATCTATTATAATCAATATTAATGGTAAATAGTTGCGCTTAGATATGGAGAATGTAATAAATATTGAAAAAATTGGCAGTTTTTCTCAATAAACAAGAGTTTCTTTAGATTCTGGAAATTCACTTTATTATTTGCAGCATTAGTACCTGATATGGAAGAAGCGAACCAAATATTAGAGAAAGCATATAAGATGCGGGTTCACAACTTGCCTGAAGCTATTAAGCTTGCCAATCAGGTAATGCAAACGGGAGTTGAAAAGAACGATCTCCGAATCGTTGCTAAGGCAAAGACTTCTTTAGGCCTTTTTTACATGATCCTCGGTGAGTTTCAGAAATCTATTGATTTATCAAACGAAGCCATACAATTTTTTTCCAACCATAATGATACACGTGGACTAGCCAATGCCAAATACAACATTGGAAGTGTTTATTACAAAACCAGTAATTTTCATTTAGGTCTCGAGTATTTGCTGGATTGCCTTTCAATCTATCGTGAGTTAAAAGATTTTCACAACGAGGCTCGCGTGCTTAAATCCATAGGAACTATTTACGAGTATTTTGGAGATGAGGAAAACGCTGTGGCTTCCTATGAAGGAAGTATTGAAGCGGCCCGGAACGCCTATGATCGAGATGCGGAGACCAATGCTTTTAGCCCCTTGTCAGGAATTTATTTGAAACGGGGAGATTGGGATAAAGCGTATCAACTGGCCAATGATAGCATCCGGATTAAGGAAGAGACGGGCGATGTTCGAGGCCTTGCATTTTCAGTTTATGCTATGGCGAAAGTGTGGCATAAAAAAGGTGAAATAGAAAAGGCTATGTCATTTTACCAGGAAAGCCTTCGATTAAACCAGGCATCGGGCGACCGCTTGGGCGAATCCATGGCATTCAATAAAATTGGTTTTTTATTTTACGAGCTTGGTGATTACCATCAGGCCAATGTGAATCTGCAAAAGGCTTTGGCAATTGCCCAATCTTATCAAATTCAGGTTATGGTATTTAAGGCTTACTATAATCAGTATTTGGTGGCTAAGAAGCTGGGTAATGTAACCGATGCAATATTTTTCCTGGAAAGATATTTAGAAGAGAAAAATACTGTTATCAACACGCACACGCACAATGTCATTAAAAGTTATCGGTCGCTGGCCAAAATACAATTGTTGGAAAGCCAGGCCATTATTCAAAAAGAGAAAGCTGAAATTACAGAACGGAAAAATGCGGAACTCGATTCATTCTTTTACCGCGTGTCGCACGACTTGAAAGGGCCCATCAGTTCATTGATGGGTCTTAATGATTTGGTGAAAGTAGATATTATGGATCAGGAGTCGGCCCGGTATTTCGAAATGTATCAAAGCCAAATTAGAAGGATAAATAAAATTATAATGGACTTAATTGATCTCACACAAATGAACAATAAAACCGTTCGGCTTGTGAGGATTGATTTTCAAACGTTGATCAATGAATGCATTCATTCGTATACCTACCTGGAAAACTTCAAACGCATTAATTTTACTGTAGATGTTGGTTCAGACATTGAGTATTATACTGAGTGGGGTGTAATAAATACAGTATTACAAAACTTAATAGAAAATGCAATTAAATACTCCAGGCCGGTACCCGAAGCTTTTGTGAAAGTTTCCGTTACGCAAAATTCAAATTCAATAGCTATTCATGTGGAAGACAACGGCCAGGGGATTCACCCTCAACACCAGGCCAGAATTTTTGAAATGTTTTACCGGGCACACGACAATGTAAAAGGGTCGGGTTTGGGCTTGTATATTCTTAAACGAGCGGTAGAGCGACTGTTGGGCGAAATTTCATTTAAAAGTGAATTCAGCAAAGGAACCAGGTTTACCATCACCCTGCCCATTCAAAATGTACCGCAGCAGGCTACTTAAAAAAGTATTACTTTTTCATGGTGCCATAGATGTAATCCCACAGGGGTGAGGACACACCAAAAACCACTTCGCCATTTTTGTAGTGATGAATGCCGTGGTTGATCCAAAGCGCTTTCAGGAAATTTTTTGGAGGCTGAAAAGCATGAACCATATAGTGAACAGAAAGATAACCGGAGTAGCCTACCAGGAATCCCGGAAGGAACGCAAAAACATAATCGCGCATTACCACCCTGAAGATAAGCAAGAGAATGGTGGCGATAGTAATACTTAAAAGCGGAGGCATGGCCAGCCGGGTTTTATCTTTAGGATACTCATGGTGAACACCATGAATGGTATATTGGAATTTCTCACGCGCTTTTGTATACGGTGCCATGTGAAAAACATAACGATGGAGGTTGTACTCCACCCAGGTAAAAAATACCATCCCGAGCAAAAACATTAACACCGAAATGCTTACTGAAAGGGAAGTGTGGGTAACACTCCAATACAATAATCCAGCTGAATAAAGGGCAAAAATGATTAACGGCACTGAAATGTGAGTGCGGCTCAACTTCTCTAAAACCGGGTTATGAAACAGCGTTTTAGTGCCTGTATTATGCGGTTTTACCTCGTTTGACATAGTTTTATGGAGTTCAGGTGCAAATTTATAAAATCCTTGACGTTTATTAATAACCATGCCTTTATTGACCTTTTATAAAAGCAGAAACCAAAATTAAAATTCAATCAAAATTCCATTTATGATTTTGGTCATATCTACCGTTATTGCAACCTCATTTTATCGCTTTTTGAAATTTTAAACAGAAGTTATGTACAAACGGATAAATGGGATTCAACACATTGGCGTAGGCGTGCCCGATCATGCGGCATCCTGGAAATGGTATCGCAAGTTTTTAGGGATGGACGTTGCCCTGTTCAATGGTGAAGCCGAGGCTCCTTTAATGACAATCTACACCAAAGGCCAGGTCATTAATAAGAGAGCTGCAATGATTTTGAATTTACATGGTGGTTGTGCCATGGAAGTTGTTTGCCCGGTCTCTTTCAAAGCGACTCACTCAGCAACTCCATTTGAACTTGGTGACTTAGGAATATTCATCACGCAAGTGAAAGCAAAAAATGTGAAGGCTGCACATCAATGGTTTAAAGAGAATGGTGCTGATGTGAATGGTGAGATACAACAACTTCCGCAAGGCGGTGACACATTTTATGTTCGCGACCCAAACGGGTTGCATTTCCAGGTGATTGGTGGGAAGGAGTGGTACTTAACTCCCAGGCACGTAACGGGCGGAACAGTAGGTTGTACGATTGGCGTTACCAATATTGACAAAGCACTGAAGCTGTATGCCAATATTTTAGGATATGATAAAGTGGTGTTCGATAAAACTGGAGTGTTTGATGATTGGAAAAATGCAATGCATGGTGGTGCAAAGAAATTCCGGAGAGTGTTGCTAACGCAATCCGCTGCCCCAGGTGGGGGTTTTGCCAAAGTGATGGGCACAACTTTTATTGAACTGGCCCAGGCTATGGATTACACACCGAAGAAAATTTATGAAGGCAGGATGTGGGGTGATATTGGTTTCGTTCATTTAGGGTTTGATGTGCGCGGCATGAATGCCATCGGAGAAGATCTGGCCAAAGCGGGATTTGGGTTCACCTGCGATACCAAAAATACACTGGACATGGGTGGCACCACACGAGTGCATTGCACTTACATTGAAGACCCCGATGGAACCCTTATAGAAATGATTGAAGTATATAAAATCCCCATTGTTGAGAAACTTGGGATATTTCTAAATGTGGAGAAGCGCGACCCGCTTAAACCTTTGCCGGATTATATGTTAAAGGCTCTTCGGTTTAGCCGGATAAAGGACTAAGAAATATTAAACAGCCGATTTTGTCTTTTTTCCGGTGAGCAATACTGTTCTGGTTTCGCGCAGCGCAATTTTGGGAAGTGTATTTTGATTTTTGGAAATGAATTTTTGAACATCGGATTTGTAGAGCTTCACCATGCTTCGCAGCAACCACGAAATAGCTTTCGTAATCAAAATGGAATCTTCACTTTCAAGCTGCTTGATAATTTGAAAGCCAACGATAGCCATCTGAGGATCATAAACTCTCCGAACCGGTGAACATAGCAGGGCAAGTGAAGCCCTACGTTTGTTGATGTTTTTACTCTTCGATAATTTTATCAATATTTTTTTCCATGTGGTGAAGTTTGCCGGAATTTCTGTGATCGTGTATTGACCTGTACAAACTGAATCAATTTCGGCCCAACCCTCTAAATGATTAAGCCAGGAGTCAAAAATTTTTGGATTGAACTTCCGTTGAGGCTTTGCTGAGGCATCCAATAAAATTCCTGCCATTACTTTTTCTGTCGAGGAAACTCCCTCGATTAAACTAGTCAGCATTTTTTCAATTTCCCCTGCGGATAGATGCCGATGATCCTTTATCCATTCTTTCGCAATGGCCCTCAGGGTAGGCGCATTAATGGGGTAACGAGGATGGGAGTTGCCCAAATATGAATCAGAAAAAGTATGCTGCGTGGGGGAGTCGGAAAGACTTTTAATCAAGTCTAAAATTTCTTTATGGTGCGTGTTTATGGGCTTCATCTGTCAATAATCTCTACGGGTACCATCATTTTGGTTCTAAAATAAAAGCTTTTTTAACATTATTTAGAATTGTTTTAAATAAGCTTTGAAAAGTCGAAGCAACGAAAGACATTTGTCTTTAGATTGATTCTAAATAAGAAAAAAATGAACCACTTCAAAAAATTCAATTTAAGCCATATCCTTTGCCTCGCAGCCATTTTAGCTATAGGCGCGATGGGAATTTCGTGCAAACAAAATGCGATGGCGGAAGCCAATAGTTCATCTGGTAGAAAAATCGGAGTATTAATGGTGAACCATGGTTCACGCTCTGCCACCTGGAGGCAGGCTCTGCTTGACCTGGAAACCCAGGTGAAAGATTCAATTCTTAGCAGGGGATCTGTGAAGGGAACAAAAACAGCTTTTATGGAGTATAACGAACCTTCCATAGCTACGCGATTAAAAGAGTTTGATGCGGAAGGGTTTACGGATGTAATTATTGTCCCGGTTTTTCTTACAGTAAGTACCCACTCGTTTGACGACATTCCTACCATTATTGGTCAAAAGGAAGATCCTCAATCTATGGAAACCCTGAAGATGGAAAAAATTGAACGCTATACCCCTAAAGCAAAGACATACATTACTCCCCTGCTTGATTTTACAGACATTCTTCAAAAAAATATTTTAAGAAGAGTGCAAGAACTGTCTAGAGAACCCGCCACTGAAGGTCTCGTGATGATTGCCTATGGAGATGAAACGTATTTAAAAGATTGGACCGCTCTTTTAAATAAGGTTGGAGATTTTGTAAAACAAAACACAGGCATTGAAAAGTATTCCTTTGGCTGGTGTGGTCACCTGGCGCACTACAATCCTGATTCAACCACGGTGGCAATTAAAAGGGTTTTGAAAACTAAAACTACCGCAGTAGTTATTCCGGTACTGGTGGCGCACGATGAAATGTTCCAGGTAAAAATAATTGGTGATGGAATCGCAAAAATTCCCAATTCAGATAAAAAAGTTGTTTACAAAGCAGACGCTATTTTGCCGGACGTCAACGTTCAGAATTGGGTAATCCAGAATGTTGAAACACAGGTCAATAAAATTTCGAATGCGGTAGCAGGTCGGTAAGTATGAACAATAAGTGGATCAGGCAAATCAGGAGACTGAATATTGCCACCCATCGTGACTTGGGATATTTTTTTTCTTCACTGGTAATTGTGTATTCCCTTTCGGGCATCGCCTTAAACCACATCAACGATTGGAATCCGGATTTCATCATCCAAAAGGAAACAGTCAGGATAAAAGGACAATACTCCACCCAAGAGTTAACCCCAGAAATTATTAACGATTTTGGAAAACTAGTGGGGGAGGAGAAGTATAAAGTTTATGACACACCTACACCCGTGCGGGTGAAAATATATTACGACAACGCTTCATTTCTTATTGATTTTAGTGATGGAGAGGGTGTTTACGAGAAAGTGTCCAGGCGCCCCATTTTTTTTCAATCTAATTTGTTGCACAGAAATAGTCTGAAAGGCTGGAAATGGGCATCCGATGTTTTTGCCTTCATGCTTATTGTAATCAGCTTGACTGGACTCTTTATTCTAAAAGGGAAGAACGGTCTCTCAGGCAGAGGGAAATGGCTGATCGCGGCAGGTGGTGTGCCTCCATTGGTGGCTTTAATTTTATACGAATTGATATAGAAGATTCAAAAAAATATTCAAGCAGGTTGCTCCTGCAACTCGTCTTGCCTTTTCTTTAGCGACTTGTCCAGCACAAAAGTGCCGATGGGAATGAGCGATGCCGCCAGTGCAACCAAAACGGAAAACCAATTCCAGCGCATGGCTTTTATAGCCAGGAACACTGCAGCAATATAGACTATAAACAAAATTCCGTGCAGCCACCCAACAACTTTTACCATCATTGGCAAATCGAAATAGTATTTCAGAGGCATGGCGATAAGCAATAAAATTAAAAATGATATGCCCTCGGCTATACCGATAACGCGAAGTTGGGTGATTCTGTTTCTGTTCATAATTATATGTTGTTGCAAAAAAGAATTGACAGTTGACAACTGGAAATTGACAATTTTGTTATTGTCAATTGCGCAATTGTCAACTGTCAATTTATTTTAGCTTCCTTTCTTCACTAGCGCAAATTCAAATTGAGGTCTGCCCCGCTCAGCATCGGTGGTGAGTGCTGTGAATTTCAATTTGTAGTAGTTGTTGGCAGCATCTTTGACAATATAGAAGCGATCCGTGCGCACGGCAGGAGAGACCCCTGGGCCTCCGCCACTGCGCCAGCTGGATCCGATGCTTAGCTGCGAGGAACTAAAAGTCAAGCCGGTGAGATTAGCTTCCGCAAAATCAGCATAGGATGGGGTGTTCATCACCTGGCAAGTTTGCGCGCCTCGATTCGTAAGAATAACATCTTGAAAGTAATAGGGTACAATATCGGTTGGATTTGCAGAGTAGGGTGTAGTATTGGTAAAACCCGTCCAGGCAAAATCCCACTTGTCCTTACCGGGTTCAACGGTTACAGCTCCATTCGCGAAGTGCACATATTGAAATTCCTCATCCGTGTTTTTAACAATTTGAATTTCGCTGAATGAGGTAGCGTTTATATCAGCATGTTGCAGGGTATAACCATTTCCATTTCTTACAATGCGGATTTTCTTCATGCCTAATGCAGGGCCAGGCGAGCCAGGTCCAGTGCCGCGGTTAATAATGTATACTTTATTTTCAGAGGCTGTGGCTGAAATGGAGGCGATTGCTGTTTTAGTTAGATCACCGGCAGGATTATCGATCCACGTAACAGCCTCAGGAATCCAAGCCGGATATGGAGGTGTGACATTAATTCCTGCAAAAATGGCGGCCAGAGAAAATTGAAGATGGAAGCCAACCGTATCCGCTGCCGTAACATCATTCATATTGGTTTTGGTGGTAGCTCGCGCCAACATACCGTTTGACGAATTTAAAACAACACGAAAGTCATCGCCCGAATAGAAGCCCAAATCCCATGAGTTTCTGGCCACCGCTGTCTGACGGTTTGCGCTCAGATCAACAAATACTTTATTCGGATAAGTTGGTCCTCCACCGGTTACTTCGAAACCACCACTTGGTGCCACGATTTCAGAAAAGGATAGAATCAATTCTGTTTTTTCACCTAGCACCAAAGATTCATCAACATTCTGAAAAGTAAATTTTATCTGCTCATCGCCATCCAGCAGAACGCCTGGTGTTTTAGTAATTTTAAATGTGGTGGATGTGGCAGCAACAGGAACCGTCAGTGTAACCACGTTGGCAGTGGCAGCAGGATCGGTAGTAAAATCTGTTCCGTAGGTTAAGCCGGTAAGTTCCATTTCGATATTTACCTCACCTTCTGCTGTGGCAGCACGCGAAAGATTAACCGCAATGGTCAATTCAGTTTCTGAAGAAGAAAACCCCAGTAAGTCGGATTCAAACTCAACTGCATTGTCGGGTAGTTTTAAATCTTCTTTGCAGGAACTAAAGAACAGTATGGCCAGAAGGCATGCGAAAGTAATTGCTTGTTTAAAAAAAGTTGTCATGGTTATTTTATAGTTTATTGAGTGAATAAGAAATGCTTAAGAAATAAGATCGGCCATAACCTACCGGCCGACTGCCTCCGGAAGAATGAACGCCAGAAATAATGGAAGTGTTGTTGACATTCTTGAGATCAAAAATATTTCGTACACCTGCATTCAAAACGAAATGTTTTAAAAATCCTTTTTGAACGGTAAAATCTGCCCAGCTGTAATCGCTTATTGTGGCCAGATTAGGAGTTTGTGTGCTGGAATTAATTTCATAGAAAGGAGTTTTGCCTGTGTATTTGAAATACAGGGACAAGCTGAAATCTTGAGCAGGTATCTTGTAACTGAGAGTAGATGTTACTTCCGGAGACCATGTAAATTCATCCAGGTCGTTCGAGCTTTCATATAATTGATTGAATCGTCCGGTATAAGCAAAACCGGCAGCAACGTCCCAGTTTTTTGTTTTAAAAGTATTGTTCCAGGTAAGTCCCTTGGTTTTATAGCGATCAATATTAATGAACGTGGTGAATGTTGTACCGGTTTTAACTCCATATCCTATCATATTCTCCACCGTATTGTAAAACCCACCAACTACAGCGGTCAACTTTTTTGAATTAGCGTCTACCAGAACCCAGTTCCATGAACCATTGAAGCTGTGAGAAGACTCTGCTTTCAAATTGGAGTTGCCGATAATTTGGTGGCTGGCATCGACAAAATCATAATATAATTCACGCAACGAAGGTGCCCGGAAACCAAAACCATAAGACAAGCGAACATCGTGCTTGTTTCCCAGTTTTATTTTTGTGTTTAGTGAAGGAATAACGGGAGGAGCCTGGTAAACGGAATTATAAACAATCCGCATTCCGGGGCGAAGTTGGATATTATGCAAGGCTTTCCACTCAGCTGAAAGGAAGAAGGCATAATCGCCAATAGCCTGAGTGCCTTCTTTAATGCGACCACCCTTACCTGTTTCATAATTCAGGTCAAGGCCAGGTTGAAATGACAATTTATCGTTCATTTTAAATTGCCAGGTGTTGCGCACGGTCAAGCCATTAAAACGGGTTGTATCATGAAGCCCGGAGCCAGCCAAATTTCTGACACCCGTAGTTTCATTCAGGATGCTGGTGATCTTTTCCCGGCTAAAGTTTGTGAGTGCAATGGCAGTCGTTACTTGCAATCGAGCGGAAAACTGGTGGCTTCCCTGCACTTGTTGCATGATGCGTGTTGAATAATAATTTTCGTCTACGGCCTGATTGGCTACAAAAGCCCCGGGGTTATAAATATTTTCGTCAAGAAAATCCAAACGATAATATAAATTGGTTGTGTCGTTGGCAAAACCAATAAGCCCACTCGCGAGGTATTGTGTTTTTGGATGCCATTGTTTTTCATGACCGGTTGAATCACCTTGCCAGCCACCAAAATAGTTTCGGGCGAAGTCGCCACGAACGCGCATATTTTTCCAGCCATAACCTCCATTTATACTTTGATTATGGATGCCCTCTTTCCATCCATATTCATCTCCAACAGTCTCCTCATGCAATTTGGCAGTCAGGTCAAATTTGCCCTCCTTGTTTTTATTGGTAATAATATTGATCACCCCGGCAATGGCATCAGCGCCATATACAACCGACATTGGCCCTTCAACAATTTCTACCCGCTCAATTGAGTTAACATTGATTTGATTGATGTTGATTTCGTTGGTGGTGCCTTGCCGGCCGACCATGGGAACACCGTCAATCAAGACTTTCACATTTTGCCCCGACAAGCCCTGAAGGCTGATATTGGATCCACCCGTTGCTAAGTCTTGAGAAAAGCGGATGTTCAGCTCAGTGTTTAAAACATCTTGCAGCCGTACGGCACCTCTTGCCTGAATTTTCTCCATAGAGATAGTGCGCACTTTATAGGTTGATAGATTAGCCGATTGTGGCTCGTATTGGCCGGTAACTACAATTTCATCTAAGTTTTTGGTTGCAACGGTATCGGCATCCTGCCCAAATGCTGCGAACGATAGGAATGTCCATAGCCCTCCAAAAACAAAGTATTTTACACTCACGCGCAAATATTAGAATGATTCTAAATAAAAAATACCCGTAAATGGATAATAAATGCCATTAAAGCTGAAATGGATAAAAAAAGAGGTTTTTGGCCCTAGTAAGTCCTTAATTGATCCAAAATAAGATGTTTTTGGAAATGAATTATGTAGCCAAGCAAATGCAAAAGCTTGGCTTTTAAATGAATAAATACCTTAAAAAGAAGTACGAGCCGTTTGTAAACTAACTATTCGGTCATAGTCCGAAAGCCACGTATCTGTCGCCCGATATTGTTCCGGGTCTTCCTCCTCCGCAAGCAATAACAACAAGTTGTTTCCCTTCAACCTCAAATACGGCAGGAGTAGCATACCCACCGGCAGGCAGATCGTATTCAAACAAAACAGCACCATTGGCCTTGTCTATAGCTCGGAATTTTTCATCGCGGGTTGCCCCAATAAAAATTACTCCACCCGCTGTGTTCACCGGGCCTCCGTAGTTTTCCGTTCCGGTTGGTGGAATACCTTTGGCTGTCAGTTCTTTCCATTCACCAAGAGGTACCTGCCAAATAATTTCTCCTGCATTTAAGTCTATTGCATTCAAAGTTCCCCACGGTGGTTTTACCATGGGATAGCCTTCGGGGGTGAGCATACGGTTGTAACCAGTATTGGAATAGAGCACATCCGGACTTTGTTCGAAAGTAGCTCGCTCAGCCTCCTTTACTTTCTCATTCAGGTTAAGCAGATAACGGGCGATAGCATTCCGTTCTTCCATTGCCAGATGGGCAAACGCGGGCATGCCTCGCTGCCCTTTCGCTAAAAATTCTGTGAGTGATTTTTCATTGAATTTTTTGCCAATATTTTCAAGTGAAGGTGTTTGCTGGTTTCCCTTTTTGTTGGATCCGTGACAGCTACCACAGTTGGTGCGATAGGAAGAAAGTCCAAGTGAAGTCTTTTCGTCCAGTCGCACATCCACCATTTCCAGGTTCCAGGGCATCTCGTTTGCATTCACATATAAAATTCCTGAAAGCGGATCGAATGAAGGACCACCCCATTCACCACCTCCATCATACCCGGGAAAAATTACAGTTCCTTCACGAGACGGAGCGATGTTAGCTGAGCCATATTTCAATCCTTTTATTTTTTCTCTTACATACGATTCAATTTCAGGCGTGATGTTGTTGACAATTGAATCACTAAAAAACTGGCGGGCAAATGGCGGTGGTTTTACAGGAATAGGTTGAGTGGGCCAGGTTTCCTCACCAGCCAAATCAGAAGGAGGAAAAGGCCGCTCCTCCACATCAAAAAGTGGTTTCCCGGTCTCGCGATCAAAAACAAAAATCAACCCCTGCTTCGTGACCTGCGCTACGGCATCCACTTTTTTTCCATTCATAGTAAGCGTCACTAATACGGGTGGTGTGGGGAGATCGCGATCCCATATATCGTGATGGGTAGTTTGAAAATGCCATTTTCTTTTTCCGGTTGCGGCATCCAAAGCCAATACGCAGTTGGCAAAAAGATTTTGACCCAATCTGTTGCCTCCCCAAAAATCGTAAGAGGCGGAACCGGTGCCACAAAATACCAACCCGCGTTCGTGATCAACTGTTAACCCACTCCAGGAGTTGGCGCCACCAATTCGTTGCCAGGCATCTTTGGGCCAGGTTTCGTAACCAAATTCTCCGGGCTTCGGGATGGTGTTGAAAACCCATGCTAATTTTCCGGTAATGACATCGAAAGCACGGATGTAGCCTGGTGCTGCGATGGGGCCTTCGTGCACACGTGAGCCGATGATGATCAAGTTTTTGAAAATCACTCCGGGCGTATTGGCCAGCACCATCAGGTTTTGCGCACGTTCGCCAAGTCCTTCTTTCAAACTTACGCGGCCACTGTCTCCAAAGGACAGAATTTGTTTTCCCGTCTTGGCTTCCACCGCATAAAGATGTTCTCCGAAGGAATAAAGAATTCTTTTATCATTACCGTCCGACCAATAGGTTACTCCACGATTGGCACCTAAAGAAGAGTTGACCGAGGGCGGAGAAAATTTCCAGATTTCTTTTCCGGTTAATGCATCAACCGCAAAAAGTTTCAAGGCAGGAGATGTTCCATATAGAATACCATCGACCACGATTGGATTACATTGAATCTGTGTACGGTTGGTGCTTGTATCGGCATCGCCACTGGCATACGACCAAATGAGTTTAAGATTTTTAACGTTTGACGTATTTATTTCATCGAGCGAAGAATATTGAACACCATCCGGAGTGCCGCCTTTTATTTCCCAGCCGGAGTAGGGTTTTTTATTTGGCGTGCACGATAACAAAATGCAACAGATAATAAAAAGGCTGTATCTCATGGGAAAGTATTTTTAAAATACTGAAAGTATAGATTGAAAATTTATTGAGGTGAAGACAGTAGTAATTTTTACTCCACACTAAACTTATAAATCGTCTTTTGCCTGTAAGTCTCTCCCGGCTTTAGCGTGGTGGTGGGAAATGCAGGTTGGTTAGGCGAATCAGGATAATGCTGAGCTTCTAAGCAGAAACCAGTGCGGAAACCATAAGGTTTTCCTCCTTTGCCAACATCGCTTCCATCGAGAAAATTTCCTGAATAAAATTGTAGAGCCGGCTCAGTGGTATAAACTTCCATCACCATTCCGGAGTTTGGTTCGGTAACACGTGCGGCCAGGGTAAGAGTATCGGGCTTGGGTTTGTTGAGTATGTAGTTATGGTCGTAACCATTTCCGAAAATCATTTGCTCATCTTTGTCACCTATTCTCTCCCCGGCAGCCTGCTTGGTTGTGAAATCGAACGGAGTGCCGGCCACATTTCGCAATTCACCTGTTGGAATTAAACCATCATCAACCGGTGTAAACTTATCGGCAAATATTTCAAACTGGTGACCTAAAATATCGCCATTGCCTGCTCCAGCTAAATTAAAGAATGAATGATGGGTTAGGTTGAGCACGGTTGCTTTATCGGTGGTAGCTTCGTAGTCTATCACTAATTCATTTTGATTGGTTAAAGAATACGTGACCTTCACACTTAAATTTCCAGGAAAACCCTCTTCACCGTCTTTACTTTCATAAGTCAGTTCCAATGCATCGTTGCCTTCCAATTGAAGAGGTTCACCATTCCACAATACATTGTGATAACCCATTGGGCCGCCATGAAGGGAATTTTTTCCGTTGTTCATGGCCAATTTATATTCCTTACCATCTAATTTAAATTTTGCGTTGGCAATTCGGTTTCCGTAGCGGCCAATCATAGAGCCGAAGTATGCATTGCCGGTTAAATACTGGGCAAGTGAGTCGTAGCCCAACACCACATCAACGGATTCTCCTTTTTTGTTGGGCACACTAAGCGACACAATACGTCCCCCGAAATTCGTCACCCTCATACTCATGCCGCTATCATTACTAAAATCCCACGATTGAAGTTGGCTGGCTGTTATTGCATTCATAGATTTTTCTGTTTTAGGGTTGCAGCCTGAAAGGAAAACACCTACCAGGCCAATAAGGATATAAGCTTTTTTCATATTG
>Ga0315912_10000288_pt1 | contig 103708 bp, 85 predicted proteins | sample VfabasoilMG_FD_204469 | JGI IMG/M metagenome (GOLD analysis project Ga0315912, IMG submission 204469) | Garden soil microbial communities collected in Santa Monica, California, United States - V. faba soil | ecosystem: Environmental > Terrestrial > Soil > Garden | place: USA: California... | reverse complement strand
ACTCGATGGGCTCGCCATCGGACCCGTCATCATCTCCGCTGCAACGTTCCTCGTCTTGACGTACGCAGCCGGGACCGTCATCGCAGGGTTCGACATCGCACGCTACCTCCACATCCCTCACATTGCCGGCGTCGGAGAGCTCGCGATCTATTGTGGCGCGATGGCGGGAGCCGGGATCGGCTTCCTTTGGTACAACACCTATCCTGCCAGCGTCTTCATGGGCGATGTCGGCTCGCTGCCACTCGGAGCGGGACTCGGGTTCGTCGCCCTCGCGTCGAAGAACGAGTTCACCTTGCTCATCGTGGGCGGGATCTTCGTGCTCGAGACCGTGAGCGTGATCGTTCAAGTCGTCTCGTTCAAGTTGACCGGCAAACGCGTATTCAAGATGGCACCCATCCACCATCACTTCGAACTCAAGGGCTGGCCCGAACCCAAGGTCATCGTGCGATTTTGGATCATCACCGTCATCTTGGCTCTCGTCGCCTTGGCGACCCTCAAGCTGCGATGACCGCTCCCTACGCGACAGCACTCGTCATCGGCCTCGGCAAAAGTGGTCTCGCGGCGGCACGGCTGCTCACGGAACTCGGAACCCGTGTACGTGTGTATGACCGCCAACCCCTCATCGAGGGCGTTCCCGAGGATTGCGAACGCTATCTCGGGAGTTCGACTCCCCCAGCAGAGGCCTTCGGCGACTTGGACCTCCTCGTTCTCAGTCCGGGTGTTCCGCCTGGCCCGATCCTCGAACTCCACGCCCTTGAGTCCCCGACCGCGAAGATCCATGGGGAGCTCGGCCTCGCGCTCGAACTCATCGCAACTTCGAACGGACCACCCGACATCCCCACGGTGCTCATCACGGGCACGAACGGCAAAAGCACGGTTACGGCGCTCACCGGCGCATTGCTCGAGGCTGGTGGCCGGACTCCATTCGTGGGGGGCAATCTCGGCTTTCCGCTCGCCGACAGGGTTCGTTCGACCCTGATGGAAGACGCCCCGTGGCCCACCGATCTAGTCCTCGAGTGCTCGAGTTATCAACTCGAGACCCTGCCCAGGTTTCCGACGGACGTCGCGATGATCCTCAACGTCACTCCGGACCACCTCGACCGCTATCCTTCGATGAATGCCTATGCACATACCAAGGCCCGAGCCTTCATGGGACTTCGCCCCGGAGGACTCGCGCTACTGCACGATCGCGACCCATGGACTGATGCCATAGCCCCGCACCGATCCGATCTCTCGACCGTTCGCGTGGAAGCCATCGGTGACACGTGGATCGAAAACGGTGACCTCTACGTCGCCGGTCGGCGGGAGTTTGCCATCCGCGACCTACCCATCATGGGCCGGCACAATGCCGTCAACGCCCTGTTTGCGTTGCGAGCCGCCGCCCATCTCGGCATCGAGGCATCGGCCCGAGCACGTGGCGTCAATGGATTCAAGGGGCTTCCGCATCGCATGACCTGGGTTCGCAAGCTCGGAGGTGTGGACTACTACGATGATTCCAAAGCCACGAATGTGGCGAGTGCGCTCGCTGGACTCGACGGGCTCGATCGCCCGTTCGTATTGATCGCAGGCGGAATTGCAAAAGGGGATGACCTCGCCCCGTTGGGAGCGTTGCTCCGCACGCACGGCCGAGGGTTGGTCGCGATCGGTGAAAGTGCCTCATCCTTCTGCGCGTTGACCACTTCGCCGTTCCCGACCGAGCGCGCCGCCTCGATGGAAGCCGCCGTTTCGGCTGCACGCGAGATGGCCAAACCCGGAGACATCGTCGTCCTATCGCCGGCTTGCGCAAGCTTCGACCAATTTCGCAACTATGCGCATCGCGGGGACGTGTTTGCCCAAGCGGTCACGGATCTGCCCGAACGGCTCGAGACGTAGTCCCAAACCTGCTCGTGCAGGTGAGCCCACGAGATCGGAGACGGAGCTCCTCGAGGTTCTGGCACGCATCGAGTTTGCGCCTGGTGGCGGGGGTACCATGGGGCGTGCTCAAACTCATCACCCCGAACACGATCGCTTCGCAGTTGCTGCGTCGCGCCATCGCTCGCTGGAATGCACGAGACCTCGTCGGGTTGCGCGGGACCGGACGCACGCTCGCGATCGGGGTGGCGGATGCCCTCGATGATGCACTCCGGCACCGCCTTTCCACGTCGGAACGCGCCGTTGTTGAGCGTATCGAAACACTGCGCTCCGAGATTGAGCAGTCGCGCGAGCGCATTGAGTTCGTCGACTACGGTGCGGGGTCGGCCACGAAGCGACGAACCACAGACGAGAAGCACCGTGGAAGCACGGCCACGGCGACGGTGGGCGACGTTGCGCGCAGTTCGGCAAAACGATACTTCTGGGCGCTCGTCCTGTTCGAGATCATCCGTGAATGTCGCCCGGTCCGCTGCCTCGAGCTCGGCACCAATCTCGGTTTGTCGGCGGCATTCCAAGCAGCTGCGCTCGCGCTCAATGGCAGTGGCACGCTCGTGACGCTCGAGGGCGCGGCTCCATTGGCGGCGCTTGCCCGAACACACTGGCAACGCCTCGGGCTCCGCAACATCGAGTCGGTCGTCGGTCGATTCCAAGATACGCTCGATGGTGCGCTCCGTGATCACGCGCCAATCGACTACGCGTTCATCGATGGCCACCATGACGGACCGGCCACGCTCGCCTATTTCGATCGCATCTATGCGTATACGGCCGCGCAATCGATCATTGTCTTCGACGACATCCGTTGGTCGGCGGGCATGCGGCGCGCGTGGGCGAGCGTGACCGAAGACGCGCGTGTCCAAGTGTCGATCACGCTCCGCAACATCGGCATCGCGCTCGTGGATCGCGATCAGCCGAATCCTCGCGCGCGGTTCGAGCTTTGGATCGTGTGATCCATGCGGCCTTTCCCGTCATGCTCTGCCCCATGAGAGCAAAAGGCCCGTGGCAGCAGGCCCTGCAGGTCAAGGGTACGCGAGCACGTCGCCACCTCGAGGTTGTCATCCCGGCGGGTCCCGTCCCCTGCTATCGTCCAATCTGACGCGATGAAATCGTGGACCACATGGCGCGTTCCGGTCATCGGCGCCCTGACAATGGCCGCGTTCCTGCTGCCCAACCTCGGGCAAAAGCTTCAGTCGTTCATCGGCATCCATCCTCGCTTTCTCTCCTATGGCGCGGTGGGTCTCGCCATGATCTTGGCGCACCGCGACAAATGCCGGGAAGTCACCCAACCGACTGGTGGCCTCATCGGCGCCATGTTCATCGCCCTCGCGACGCTAGTGTTCGTCGAGATACCGCCCGGCACCGATTGGGTGTTCTTCGGCGACGACCCGACGCCGGCCGAGTATCCGTCCTACAAACTCACTCGATTCGTGCTGCTGAGTATTCCGCTCGCCTTGGTGGGCGCCTGGGTACGCGACTTGGTCGTACGACCTGGTTTCTGCGACGGAGCGGCGATTGCGGCCATCGCCATCGGGGTGATCGCAGGATTGCAGATCGTCTTGTATCGCGAGTTGCTGATCGACGATGGCTCGTACCGAGCCTGGAAGCAATTTTCCGAAGAGGCGCGCTACTCCACGATCTCCTTGTCCCTCGTGTTGTTGTACGCCATCTTCGGCGCGTCGCACATCGCCTTGCAGGTCGGGCGACGGTTCGTCCCCGTGTACCTCGCGCTCGTGGTGCCGGCGTTGTTGGGGATCGTCCTGCTCGCGCAGCGCACCCCATTATTCATCGCTTTCGGGGCGATTCCCCTGGTGCTGTACCGTCTGTTTGGGCGCCGCGTTTCCGGCGTTGCGGCCCTCGCCGGAGGGGTCATAGCGCTATGGGTATTGCAGCGGGGCTTGTTCGACCGATGGGGCCACACGTTCCAGCTCGAGCGCTACGCGGCTTTCTTGCAGGACGAATCCACTTCGGCGCGGCTGGACATGTGGACGACAGGCCTTCGTGAAGCCTCCGACGCACCGCTTGGACACGGTTTGGGGTCGTTCGCACGCGAGTTCCCCGAATACATGTACCCCCACAACTTCGCGATCGAGATGCTGTACGAGCTCGGTTACCTCGGAGCCGCGATCGCGATTGTAACGATGTGGCTTGCACTCGTGATTACCATTCGGCTGATGCGAACCGAAGCCACACTCATCCTGCTCGGTTTGCTCGCAATCGTGTTTCACGTGATGAAAGCGGGCGACCTGACCGGGGTCGGTGCCTTGTTCCTCTGGCTGCACCTCGGTCACGGAGGTCGACCCCGCGCTCAACTGGTCCCACGGCAGTCCAGCTCGCCTCCGCTCCACCGTCGTAAGGAAGCCGGGCGCCCACTCCGTGACTCATCAGCGCGACCGTGAGTACGCCTCGACGAAGACGCTCTGCTCGGCCCGCTCGTCGAGGCACAGTAGACCAGGGTCGCTCATCCGGGTCTCATTGGGCGGGAGAACCACGGGATCGACGAATCCACACTCGCGGAGCAGCTTGCACAATGACGGCCCGTCGTACATCCACTGGTGGTGTCGTTCCCCGACCACCCATGATCGCACCCGGGCTCGCAGCGACTCCAATCTGGGTCGCGTCAAATGGGTGTCCTCGATGAACTGATTCGCATCGCCGCTACGCAAATAGTTGTCGACGTGAATACGGAGATCGGGAACCGACAAGCGCACGATCCCGCCCGGTCGTAGGACGCGGTCGACCTCCCGCAGGAACGATCGCGCTTCGTGGCGGTCGAGGTGTTCTAGCATGTGACTGCTGTACACGACATCGGCGCTGGCGTCGGGGACTGGCAACCGCGCCGCGTTGGCCCACTCGACGCCATGCTGACGAGCGACGGTCATGAACGCTGCTTGCGGGGCAGAGACGAGACCGATGCGGCCGGCGACGCTCGCGAATCTGCTCCTGGCCAGGCCGACCGACCACGAGTTGTCGAAGTTTCGCCACCCAGGTGTCGGGGTCCGTCCACAACCGACGTTGATGCGCCGCGCTGCTGGCATTACGTAGGCCCAGCTTAGCAGGCCAGCGAACTGTCGCGTGAATGCAAAACGTCATCACTCTAGCTAACCGTCACGCGGGTCTACGATCGCGATGCACGGCCGATCGTTGTCGGGGCTGAGCTCCGCTGCTACCTTCCCCACCCAATGTCGAGGCGCGTTGTGCACATGACCTCTGTCCATGCGGCCGATGACCCTCGGATCTTCTACAAAGAGTGCAAGAGTCTCGCCGCCGCTGGGTTCGAGGTCACGCTTGTCGTTCCAGCCGATCGCGATGACGAACGGGACGGGGTCCGCATCGTCGCTGTGAAGTCGGGGCGCAAGCGTCTAGCTCGAATGTTGTGGACCTCGTACGAGGTCTTGCGTCGGGCCCGTGAAGTCGATGCCGACATCTATCACCTTCACGACCCAGAGTTGATCCCGTGGGGATTGCTGCTGGTGCTGGCGGGCAAGTCCGTCGTCTATGACGTTCACGAGGACTACTCGACGTCGATCCGGCAGAAGCCATACCTCCCCAAGCTCGCCGGCGAACTCATCGCGCGTATGTTCGTCACATTCGAGAATCTGGCGGCGAAGCAGTTCACCCTCGTCCTGGCCGAGCGGTATTACGACGAGCGATTTCCCCACGGTGTGCTCATTCGCAACTACCCCCGTCACGATGAGATCCCCGACGGCGATGCTCTGCTTCGCCCTGCGACCCCTCGCCTTCTCTATACGGGCACGGTCTCGGCCGATCGCGGGGCACTGCTCATGGCCCGGGTGGTTCGGCACTGCACGCCGTGCGAGGTGCACGTGATTGGTGCCTGCGACCCGGGCTTGGCCGTGCGCATGCGGGCCGAGGCAGGGGATCGCGCGGCCCAGCTGAAGATGGTTGGAATCGGACAGCGAGTTCCGTTCACCCGGATCGTCGACGGATATAACGAACCGTGGACGGCGGGCCTGGCCCTATTTCCCCGGACTCCCCATTACGGGCGCAAAGAACTCACCAAATTCTTCGAATACATGGCCGCCGGTCTGCCCATTGTCTGCAGCGATTTCCCGCTGTGGCGAGAGCTCATCGAAGGCGGTGGGTTTGGTGTGTGCGTCGATCCGACCGATGATGAGCAGATCCGCACCACGATCGAGCGGCTGCACGCAGACGAGCATGCCTCGGCGGAGATGGGACGTCGAGGTCGCCGAGCGGTGCGAGAACGGTTCAACTGGACTGCGGAGTCGCGGCGCCTGGTCGAGCTGTATCGGAGTCTGCTGCATCGATCGAACGATCCGATGGATCCGATGGATCCGATGGATCCGATGGATCCGATGAATCAGCCGGACTATCGAGACTCCAAGGAGCGCAATGTCGAAGCAGTAGCCAAACGCCGTACCTGAACCTTACATTGCGATCCGCTCGGAAAGGAACCTCACCTGGCGATGTGCAAACTGGGTCATCGGCCGCTCGACGAATATGAAGAACGCGTAACCAAGCGCAATCGAGCCGGACGCAAGAAGCCCTACGCCGACATCGAATGGAAGGAATCGGTCGACGTGGAGCACGCGTAGTGCGAGGCCGAGCCCCGGCAGCGTGAACACCTGTAAGAGGTAGATCGAGTACGACGCGTCGCCGAGCGTCACGAGTGCGCGTCCCAAGCGCGAAGCGCTTGGACTCCAGTTCCAGCACACGACCCAAAACAACAGTGCACTGCTCGGCAATCCCCAGAGCAACAGGCGTTGCCCCTGGTCGATCTGGGTCGCTACATCGGATGCAGGATTGTGAAAGATCGTTGCGAGCAGAACGACGACGCCGATTGGACCGACGACGTTGGCGATCCATCGTGCGTTCATCCTCGACACGTAGATCCGCGCCACCCAAAGACCGGCCAGGAACTCGAGCAGCAACCAGCTCGTGGCCTGCCGTAACCAGGGTGATTGCAGGTCGATGAACGTGCCGAGCATCGCGCACGCAATGAAGAACCCTGTGATCGTCGCCAATGCACGGCGCTCGGGAAAAAGTAGCAACACGGCGAAACACAGATAGAAATGCACCTCGTAGTTCAGGGTCCAGCCGAGGCCGAGAACTGGCGCAACGAATCCTTCGGGCGCGCGCCAAGGAATGAACGCAAATGACGCGACGATCCAGTCGAGCGCGAGCTTGCCTCGATATGAGAACAGCTTGGGGGCTACGGCGAGCAGTACCACGGCAAACCCGGTCAACGACCAATAGACAGGCACGATCCTGATCGCGCGCTTGACGAGAAATTCGCGAGAAGCACCGCGAACCCCGAATTGACCTCGAGTGACCCAGTACATGATGAAGCCGCTGATCGCAAAGAACAGATCGACCCCCCAATGACCCCAGTGTCGAATGTCGCCAATGCTGAATATGAGCGTCCGATCGGCGATGTTGGGAAGCACCCGGGCCAACCGCGACTCCGCGTGGGCGATCACGACGAACGCCGCGGCGAAGAATCGCAGGACCTGAATCCCTTCGAGTCTGCGTCCCTCACTCTTGCCCTTGTCTGGCGCTGGCGCTACGTGGTTCGGGCAGTCGGCGATGCGCATGGCAAGTTATCGTTTGGCGGGTATGGACAACACGGCAAAGACGTTAGCCGCGAGGGCAAGCACCGATCCAACCGCAAATCCACAAACACTTGCGTACGCGGCTCCCAGCAACCCGAGCCCGGGCACCCAGCGCATGCCGAAACCGAGGGTGACGAGTGCGACGGCGACAAACACGAGCGCTTGGATCCGGAGGCGGCGAGCGACGGTCAGCGGATACATCGCGAGCACCATGACGTATTGCAGGCCACCGCTCACCATGATCCACACGAACACGTGATCGTGCTCGGCGAAGATAGGCCCATAGGCAAGGGCAAGAAACGGCTCGCCTAGCGCAATCGCAAACACCACTCCGGCAACCCCCATCACCGCACCGAGTACGATGAGACGCACGCTCAGCCGGGTAAAGCCCCGTCGATCGCGGGCGACGTGGAACGCAGCGAGCCGCGGAGCCAAAGGGGCACCCACCGCAAAGGTAAAGGCCGCCCCGACCACCACGACGTAGGTCATCGGCGCATAGAGCCCAAGCGCCTGCGCGCCGCCGTAGTACTCGACGAGATAGCGCGGGAGGTTCTGGGTGAACGAATCGATGAGCGCGACGACGCCGAGCGGGAACGCGAGCCTGCCGATCGAAGTAACCTCTGGCCAGGACCAGCCGCGCGGGCCCGAAGCTCGCGCCTGGTAGATCGTGCGCGAGCGTGGGACGTCGAGCGCGAGCAGAACGACGACCCATACGCCGCCCATTGCCAGCAAGGCCACCGGCAGGTTCGCAGTCGCCCACATCGCGACCGCGAGGGTGATGGTCCCGAACGAACCGCGAACGATCAACGATTGCCCATAGCGATCCATGCGACCGAACCGTTGATAGATCCCGTAGCGGAAGTCGAGCAGGGTCTCGACCGCCTTGGCTCCCCCCATCAACGCTATCGCTAGCACGGCGGCCGACGTGCGTCCGAACCCGGCGGCCAGCCCGAAACAGATCGCCAGGCCACCAAGTGCCGTGCCGTAGCGCAGCCGCTGGTAGCTGGCGAACGCAAACCGATCCTCGATGTCGGTCGCGTACAGATTGCGCAGATTCAGGTTCAAGAACGTCGTGGGCGGTGCCGTCACCGACAACGCCAGCGAAAACACGCCCACCGTCTCCACTGTGCCGAACTTGGCGAGTGCCACGATGGTCCCCCACTGGCTGAGCCCGTAGACCACCCGCCCGATCAGGGCCCACAGGAAATTCGCCCGTGTCGAAAGCTCCGCCACGTTCGAGCGCCTCAACGGCAGGCACAGCACGGGTTCGGAGGCCGCGCTGCTTGCGGTACACGCCACGGGCCCGACGGCATCGTTCGTGTAGTCGACGGCCGCTCTGGTTCCAGCTTCCGCCTCGACCTGTTCGCGATAGATGGCACCGTGTTCGTATGCGCTTGGGTAGCCATGGTACTCGTAGTGTCGACTCGACACACCGAGATCAGGGGTTCCGCCTCCGGTACCGGGAAGCAGGTGCGAAACGTTGGCCGTTTTGCCGTTTCTTGGCGTGAGAGAGCCAAACGAGCCTACCCTCGAGCCGTGTCACTTCCGACGGACTCGGCGCCTTTCTTCCCACAGGACGACGCGCGGCCGCCCGAGGAATCGCCGCCCGGCCCCCTCGCGCGGATGGACCTTTGGCTCCTCTTCGCCGCAACCAGCCTGTCCTTGCTCGGCCTCGTGATGGTGTACAGCTCGGGCGCGTGGCTGGGACACCAGCTCTATGGCAACTGGGAATACTTCTTGACTCGGCAGGCCGCATTCCTCCTCGTCGGATTTCCAGTGATGCTCGTGGTGAGCCGGCTCGACTACCGATTGCTCCGGCGCTTCGGGCCGCATCTCATGCTCGGGGCGCTCTTCCTGCTCGTGCTGGTGCTCATCGTGGGGCAAGAGATCAATGGCGCCCAACGATGGATCCGTGTGGGTCCGATCGGGATTCAACCGAGCGAGACCGCCAAAGTGACGTTGACGATCTTTCTCGCGGGCACGCTCGCGCGGCAGGGCGAGCAGGTTCGAAGGTTCCGGACCGGGTTCCTTCCCGTCATCGTGCTCGCCGGCCTCACGATGCTGCTCGTCCTGCTCGAGCGCGATCTCGGGACCGTCATCTTGATGGGGATGTTGACGCTCATCATGTTGTTCATCGCCGGGACGCGCCTCTCCTATGTCGCGGCTGCAGCCATGGCCGGAGTGCCGCTCGCCTGGCAACAGATCCTCGCCGTCGACTACCGACGGAACCGAATGGAGCAGTTCCTCGCAGGTGATGGATACCAAGTCCACCAAGCGATGATCGGGATCGGGTCGGGTGGCGCATGGGGCCTCGGCTTGGGCAAGGGCCGCCAGAAACTTGGCTTCCTCCCGGAGAACCACACGGACTTCGTCCTTGCGACGGTGGGCGAGGAACTCGGGTGGTGCGGGATCGTGTTGGTGATCGGCCTGCTCGCCCTCTTGGTTTGGCGCGGCCTCGTCATCGCCGAGCGAGCCCAAGACCGATTCGGGACCTACCTCGCGGCCGGCTTGAGTTGCTTGTTTGGACTGCAGGCCCTGGTGAACATGGGCGTCGTATTGGAGATGATCCCCGCCAAGGGGATCACGCTCCCGTTCTTGAGCTACGGCGGCTCATCGTTGCTCACGAACCTCGGCATCATCGGCCTCCTGCTCTCGGTCTCCCGCAATCCCGATCCGTGGCGCCTCAGCGACCAACGCAGCCATGCTGGACCGAAATCGACCGGTGGACGTACGCCAGACGTCGCCGCCCGCAGGAAGAACCAGCGACGTTCAAACGACGACGGGCTGACGGCCGAGCCAACGCCGATTTGAATCCGGCCTGAGTCCCGCGGTCCAAGGAGCATGTTCATGGCTCGACCCGCACGTGCCGGTCTCCTGTTCGCCCTCCTGGCCTCCCTGTCCGCTTCGCCCGCCTGGGCTTGTCGGAAACACTCCAATCCGTCCCCCAGCCCTTCGAGCCATCCATCCGCGCCACCTGCCCGTGGGAAACCGAGGCGCCCGTCCCGACCTGCAGCTCATACCCCTGAATCAAGGCACTCTTCGGGGGTGATTCCTTCCTTCGATGCCGGGCACTCGTGGCCCAACGCTTGGGTGGCGATGGAAGAACGCGTCGTCGTGTTGATCAACCGTGAACGGGCTCTCGGGGCAACCTGTGGAGGCACGGTCTTCGCCCCCGCTCCTCCGCTCGAAGCCGAGCCTCGACTCGTTCAAGCTGCCCGCGCTCACACCCGCGATATGGCGACTGCAGGGTTCTTCTCGCATACGAACCTTCGCGGTCAATCGCCGTTCGATCGGATCCGCCAGACCGGCTACGCGTTTCGAGCCGCCGCAGAAAACATCTCCGCGGGAAGAAGCACCCCCGAAGATGTCGTGGCCGGATGGATGAGCAGCCCGGGCCATTGCGCCAATATCATGAACCCCATTTATGCAGATGTTGGCATCGGTTACTTCCCCGCGAACGACGCGTACGGGCACTACTGGACCCAAACGTTCGGGCACCGCTAGAACATGACGACTGCCGACGAGGCCGGCAGCGGCGCTGAACAGAAACGCCGCGAACCCGTCGGTGCCCTCGACTTATCCGTCGAAGTCGTGCTAAGGCGCGATGTCGACCGCTGGCATCAATAGAAACTGCTCCGGCCCGCCTTGCAACGCCTCCAAGGCGCTATCCCAGTGCTGGCGTGCACCATGCAAGCCGCTGCGTATGGTGGGCCCGTCTTCACTATTGTCGCGCTCATCTCCCGCCAGCCATTGGGTGATGATGTCTCGATCGGGCGGCAGCTCCATCACTGTGAGTTCGTCCGCTGCGACCCCGAGCTCCGCAGCGACGAGTTCGATACCCGTCCTCAAACCTCCGAGGGCATCGACCAAGCCGTGCGCTTTCGCCTGGGCTCCCGTCCAAACCCGCCCTTGGGCGAGGGCTTCGACCTGTGCTTCCGACAAGCCTCGACCCTGAACGACCTTGCCTTTGAAGTCGCGATAGACCTGCTCCAAGAACAGCTCGAGCCGCTCCCGACCTCCTGCATCGAAACGTTCGATACTCGAAAACATCCCTGCGTTCTTCCCGATCGAGACGCTGTCCCAAGTGACGCCCAAGTCATTCCACATTTCGCGGGCATATGGTTTGCCGGCAAATACACCGATCGAACCCGTGATCGTACCCGGTTGGGCGACGATCTTCGTTGCTCCCGCGGCAACGTAGTAACCGCCGGACGCTGCAACATTTCCCATACAGACCACGACAGGCTTCCCCGCATCTCGAGCGCGGACGGTTTGGCGCCAGATCGTATCGGATGCGACCGCTGAGCCGCCGGGACTATCGACGTAAAGCAAGATCGCTTCGATCGAGTCATCCGCCAATGCCATTTGAAATGCAGCGGATACGGTATCCGCCCCGGCCGTGCTCACCCCTCCGATCGGATCGCTCCAGCCCTCACCGGCCGTAATCTGTCCCACGATCTCGATGAGACCCACCTTGTGGGGCGTCGACGAAGGTTTCGCGGCTCGCTCGCGGTATCGCGACGCGAACAAGAGCGAAGCTCCTCCCGCTGAGCGCTCTTTGACCTTGCTCAAGACTTCGTCGCGATAGCCCAGACCATCGACCACCCCCTTGGCCAGCGCCTCGGGGGCGAGCAACGGGCCTTCGTCGATCCATTGGCGAACCTCGGCCTCGCTCTTCTTTCGCCCCGCGGCCACCGACGCAACCAACTGGTCGAACAAGTCCTGCAGCATCGACGTGAGCGACTCGCGATGCTCGGGAGTGAAGCGACGTTCGGTGAAGGAGTTGAGGGCGGTCTTGTACCCGCTCCGACGTCCGAACTCGATCTCGACCCCGATCGTATCGAGCGCGCCCTTGACGAAGAACACGTCCGCCCGCAATCCAGTCAACCCCACGCTTCCGGTCGGCTGTAACCAGATCTCATCGAACGCCGACGCCAATACATAGCTCTCGTTGCCGCCTCCGAACTCGCCAAACGAGGTCGAATATGCGACCGCGAATTTGCCGGAAGCTCGGAATCGCTCGATGGCGTCATGCAGTTCCTGGGTCGCGGCAAATCCATGGTCTGCAGCTCCCAGGTCCGCAAACAACCCAACGACCCGTTCGTCCGCCGTCGCACGGTCGAGCGTTTCGACCAGTGAACGCAACGTGAAGCCTTCGGGCTCGAGTAATTGACGAACCGGGTCGCGGTCGTCCGCCGTCGCGAACGGTTGCGTGAGGTCGACTTCGACGATGGTGGTCTTCCGCACACCACCCTTGACGGCGCAGCGGACCGCGACCCCGATGAGCAGGAGCAGACCAGCAGCGGTGGTGATGATTCCTACCGCCGCAAAGAGGCGCACCCACAACGACGATCGAGGACGTGCACGCATCGTCCGCTTATACCGAGCAGTCACGGCCTCGTCGACGGTCGTTCGTGGTCGCGCACACCGTCACGACGTTGGTCAGACGCTCGGAATGAGGGTGCTCTTTCTCACCTCCTGGGCTCGAGCCTCCCGAAACGCACGATACCGTCCTCCGAGTTCGACGTCGTTCAGGCTCAAGATCGCGACCGCCAGGAGTGCAGCATTCACGGCCCCGGCTTTGCCGATCGCCAACGTACCGACGGGAACCCCCCCCGGCATCTGAACGGTCGAAAGCAGTGCATCCAAACCATCGAGGGACCAGCCCTTCATGGGGACGCCGAGGACCGGAAGGAGGGTTTTGGCGGAGACGACTCCGGCTAGATGTGCCGCCCCTCCGGCCGCGCACACCAAGACCTTGAGTCCTCGCTCGGCGGCCGTACTCGCGTACTCGAGGACGTCATCGGGCGTACGATGAGCGCTCATCACCCTCGCCTCGTACGGCACCCCGAGGGTGTCCAGGGTTTTTGCGGCGTGTTCCATGGTGGGCCAATCCGAGGCGCTTCCCATGAGGATCCCGACCACGGCGGCCGGCTTTGCTGGATTCATACCGCGGTAGGGTGACCTCCGACGCCGCCGTTGGGCAAGACCATGCTTTGATTGCGCTTGTGTTGGCCGCGCTGTGCTTCGCGCCGCGGATAACCCAGGTGTCGAAGACGGCACCACGCCCGGGCACGCGACGCGATACGCGCGCTTCCTCCGGTTCAACTTCGTGTTGAACAAACACTATCTTGGTGTACGTTGAACACGAACAAGAGATCCACATGACGATCCGCCCCAAGACTCCGCTCCGGTACTCGCTCATCACCGACACGGACAGCTACAAGTTCAGCCACTGGGTCCAGTATCCACCTGGCACGACGCGTATGATGGGCTATCTGGAAAGTCGTGGCGGCGCGTTCGAGACGTGCACGCTGTTTGGGCTGCAATACCTCTTGCACGAGTACCTCACGCAACGGATCACCCAAGCCCAGGTCGACGAGGCGACCCGCTTCGCCAAGCTTCACGGCGAACCGTTCAACGAGGAGGGCTGGAACTACATCGTTCGGGCCCACGACGGGCGGCTGCCGATCCGGATCCGCGCGATCCCAGAAGGACTCGTCGTCCCGGTCAGCCATCCGATCCTGACCATCGAATCGACCGACCCCAAGGTGTTTTGGCTGCCGTCCTGGCTCGAAACGATGCTCGTGAGGCTTTGGTATCCGTCGACGATCGCGAGCATGAGCCGGGCCGCCAAGATGGTTCTACGGGAATACCTGGAACGAACCGCGACCGATCCCGATGCGGAGCTCCCGTTCAAACTCCATGACTTCGGTTCCCGCGGCGTCGCGTCGCTCGAACAATCACGCTTGGGCGGAGCCGCTCATCTACTCAGCTTTTTCGGGTCCGACAACGTCGAGGCCATTCGCTGGGCCAACCACTATTACGGCAGCAACATGGCCGGAGTCTCGATCCCCGCCGCCGAACACTCGACGATCACGATGTGGGGCGAAAGCCGAGAGTTCGATGCGTTCGAAAACCTGGTTCGGTGCTATCTCGTGGATCGGCAAGTCGAAGCGGGAACACCGAAGCTCGCGGCTTGCGTGTCGGATTCGTTCGACATTTTCCGCGCGGTCGAGCACGGCTGGGGCGGACGCCTGCACGACCTCGTGCGTGGATCGGGCGGTTGCCTCGTCATTCGACCGGACTCGGGCGACCCGGAGACAGTGCTCTTGCGCACCTTCGAGATCCTCGAACGAACCGTGGGCATGACGCTCAATACCAAGGGCTACAAGGTGCTGCCACCATACTATCGGGTGATTCAAGGGGACGGCATCGACCACGAATCCATGGCGCAAATCCTCGAGACCTTGACGAATCATCGGATTAGCGCCAGCAACATCGCATTCGGGAGTGGCGGTGGCCTCCTACAGAAGGTCAACCGCGACACGCAACGTTGGGCGTTCAAGTGCTGCGCGGCCAAGGTCGATGGTGAATGGGTAGACGTCCGCAAGAATCCCGCCACCGATTCGTCCAAACGCAGCAAAGCGGGTCGTTTGGACCTCATCCGGCAGGGAAGTGGATATGCGATCGCTATCCTCGGGGCTGACCCGATCGCCCACCCCGACTCGGTGATGCAGACCGTGTTCGAAGACGGAAACATCTTGGTCGAGACGGACTTCGACGCGTGTCGGGCCCGATTCGCGGCCTAAGCGAAACATTTGACCACCGCATCGCCCCTTGGGAAAAGTCGACCATGCCATTTACCTACGAATACCCTCGTCCTTCGGTGACCGTCGACTGTGTCATGTTCGGTGTCGACGAGGATGGGTTGAAAGTTCTGCTCATTCAGCGAGCCGACGACCCGTTTGCCGGTCAGTGGGCGCTCCCAGGTGGATTCGTCGACATGAACGAGACCACCGAAGAGGCCGCACGGCGAGAACTGGCCGAAGAGACCGGCGTTCAGAACCAGTACCTCGAGCAGCTTTATACATTCAGCCGAGTCGATCGTGATCCTCGCAACCGAGTCATCTCGGTCGCCTATTATGCACTCGTACAACCGCATCAATTGACGGTGGCCGCAGGCGACGACGCAGCCGCTGCGCAGTGGTTTCCGGCGCGCAGACACCCGAAGCTCGCGTTCGATCACAAGGACATCGTCGCCGTCGCTCTCACTCGGCTCGAAGCCAAGGTTCGCTATCAACCGCTCGGGTTCGAGCTCTTGCCCAAAAAGTTCACCCTCGGCGCGCTGCAAGGGCTCTACGAACAGGTCCTCGGGCGCGAACTCGACAAGCGCAACTTTCGACGAGCGATCTTGAAAATGGGGATTCTCGAGGAGCTCGAAGAACGTGAAGAAGGTGTTTCGCATCGACCGTCGCGCCTCTACCGCTTCAACCGACTCGAGTATCGACGCCAGGTCAAAGAGGGCTTCAACTTCGAGATCTAGAGGGGCCTTCACAAAGGCCCCTCGGCGACGGCAGCAAGAGCTGCCTACGCACCCCCAAAACGTGCGTCTCACGGCCGTTCGTCTATTCTTCGAAAGCCTTTCGCTGGCGCGGCGCGGTCGTGTGGTATTTCGTAGCCGTGCAGCTGTTCTCTGTCGAGGGAAACACCCAACGGCTCGATGGTGGAGCCATGTTCGGCAACGCGCCCAAGGCGGTTTGGTTGCAGTGGGCGCCTCCGGACGACCGCAATCGAATCGCGTTGGCGTGCCGATGCCTACTCGTTCGCGACGACCGCGGCCGCACGATCTTGCTCGAGACCGGGATCGGCAACTTCTTCGACCCCGCGTTACGCGAGCGATATGGGGTCGAAGAAGAACGACACGTGTTGCTCGATTCGCTTCGAACGATCGGCGTCGCGCCAACCGACATCGATGTCGTGGTCCTCTCCCACCTTCATTTCGACCACGCGGGCGGTCTGCTCACGGAGTGGAATCCTCATCACCCGCCCGCGCTGGTCTTTCCATCGGCACGGTTTCTCGTCAGCCGAGCCGCGTGGGCCCGCGCCCGCAATCCTCATCCTCGCGACCGAGCCTCGTTCATCCCTGCGCTCACCGACCTGCTCGAAGGCTCGGGACGACTCGACATCGTCGATGGGCGCGACCACCCCACGCTGGGTGACGGATTTACCTTCACGTTCTCGGATGGACATACGCCGGGTCTCATGTTGACCACCGTCGCGACCCGGCAGGGACCGATCACGTTCATGGGTGATCTCGTTCCCGGCCGTGCATGGGTACACCTCCCGATCACGATGGGTTACGACCGGTTTCCCGAATTACTCATCGAGGAGAAGAAAGCCGTGCTCGAAACGATCCAGGCACACGATGGATGGATGTTCTTCACGCACGATCCGACGACGAGCGCAGCCCGAGTGACAAAAGACGAACGCGGCCGCTTCTCCGGGACCGACGCGATCGACCACCTGCGCTGGACGGACACGCCGCGGAGCTAGCGACGAGGGCCACGTTGGCGGCTGGCGAGACCTGGTACACTCGAGCCCTAGCCACGGCGAAAGGACTCGACGACGAAGGCGAACGTCGAGCCGAGATGGCAGCAGGCAGGCCAAATGCGGTCCCTGGGGCGCTGCATGACCCCGACATGGGTCTGAACGGTCCAATCTTTGCTTTTTTCATTGATGGGGACGAAGCGCATCTCGCATGCTTTCGCGAGGCCCTGCGCTCGCCTCGACATGGCTCGACGTCCCCTCCTCTCGGTTGCCACACCGGCCCCCACCATCCGAACCGTGGCCAGTCACGCGGGCGTCGGCGTGGGAACGGTGTCCCGTGTGCTGAACGGCGGCTCGGTCAGCTCGTTGGCGCGTGAAAAGGTGAATCACGCGATCAAGGAGTTGGGGTTCTTTCCGATGACGGCCGCGCGTGGACTCGCCACGCGAAAGTCGTCCACGGTCGGGTTGGTGGTGAACTCGACACGCGGTTCTTGGTTTTCCGAGCTGCTCGCAGGAGTGGAGCAAGCCTTGGGAACCAGTCGACGAAGCGTGCTGCTCGCGAGCCTACGGTTGATGGGCGACTACGATTCGAGTGTCGTCGAAGCGTGGATCCAAGAGCGGCGGGTCGACGGGTTGCTGTTCGTTCGATCGTCTCGGCGGGAGCGGGCCTTGATCCGGGCGGCCCGCAGCTCCGGGCTGCCGATGGCGTTGATCGCTCCGGACGAGCACATGCCGGTCGACGTTACGGTCGAGTGCGACCACGAGCGTGGCGGTGAAATGCTCGCAAGCTATCTCGCTGAGCTTGGGCACGACCGCTTCGCCTTCGTCGGAGGCCCACGAGTGTCTCGCGATACGCGGGATCGGATCCGCGGATTCACACGCCGTCTCGAGCAACTCGGACACTCGCTACCAAACTCACGCATCCGGTTCGCGGAGAGCTACTTTGCTGAATCTGCCCGGCCCGAGGCCCACCGATGGCTCAGCACGCCCGAACGGAAGCGTCCCACCGCAGTGGTCCTCGCAAGCGACGCCTTGGCGTTGGGTTTCATCCGAGAGTTGCTCGACGCTGGGATCCGAGTGCCCGATGATGTCTCGGTCGCTGGGTTCGATGGAGCCCCCGAAGGAGAACTCTGTTGGCCAGGGCTCAGCACCGTGGCGCAACCCACGCGACACATGGCGAAAAGCGCTTGCGAGGCGCTGCTGAGCTGTATCGACGGGACGAGAGTACCGCAGACATTCCGCTATGACGTCGAACTGGTCCTCCGAGCGAGCTGTGCCCGACCGCGCAATCGGTGAGGCACGCGACTTTGGAACCGGTTCCATTTCGGTCTGCGACGCGGTACGGTAGGGCGATGTATGCCATGGGTTGCGATCCGGAGTGCGCCGAAGCAAGGCTTGGGCGTAGGTCATCGCGCCACATGCATTTGAGGAGCAAACGAATGGATAAAGAGCGCTGGCGAGAATGGCAAAGATGGGGAACGTTGACGTTGGCTCTGATCGCGACGGATTGCTCCAATACCGGCTCGGGAGGCGAAGCGACCGATCCGAGCGAAGGAGGATCCAGCGCGGGTTCGAGTGGATCAATGGACGGGAGCGGAAGCACCAGCGATAGCAGCAGTAGCGGATCCCCTTCGGAGTCGTCCACCGGCCAGGGCGAACCACCGCTCGACCATCCACCCATCGACCGAGGGACCGAGGAAGTCGGTGGACCGTCCAACTTGCCCGCGCCTGCAACGACGGGTTTGCCCGAGCCATCCGGGACGCCCGACGGCTTGCAGGTCATCAATTGGGCGGGTTTCGGATCGGCGGTCTCGTACACGTTCGATGATTCCAACACGTCGCAGATCGCCAGCTACGACGCGTTGCAGGTGCTCGGTGTGCCATTTTCGTTCTATCTGATCACGAGCAAATCAGAATCCAACAACGACATTTGGGCACGAGCCCTCACCGATGGGCACGAAATCGCCAATCACACGCACACTCACTTGAACATGGATCGGCAAGCCGACTTCGCGAGTGACACGGATCGCGCCACGGAATTCCTCGAAGATCGATTTAGCATTCGCGTAGCAACCATGGCTGCCCCCTTTGGCGCCTCTGGATACATCGAAGTTGCACGCACGCGCTTTCTCATCAACCGCGGGGTGGGTGGCGGTGAAATCGCCCCCAATAGCGCGACCAATCCGCTCAATCTTCCTACGTTCATTCCCAGCACCGGCGCCCCGGCGGCAGATTTCAATGCGCGCACCGATTCGGCGCGAACGAACGGGACTTGGTATACCGTCCTCATCCATGGATTCGATGGCTATCCCGCCGAGGGAGCCTATCAGCCCGTGGCCCTCGAAGAATTCGTCGCTGCGGTCGAATACGCCAAAGGATTCGGAGACGTCTGGATCGGTACGGTGGTGGACGTGGGCTCCTATTGGATCGCGCAAAAGCTCCTGAGCGAGACGACCCCCACCACCGCCGGCGAAACCACAACGTGGACCTGGGAGTTGCCCGAGTTCTTCCCCCCCGATCAATTTCTCCGCGTCATCGTCAACGGTGGCTCATTGCAACAGGGCGGCGTGACCCTGCCATGGGATGAGCATGGGTACTACGAAGTCGCGCTGGATGCGGGCAGCCTCACATTGGGACCCCCCATCGATGATCCATCGGGCGGGAGCGGCGGAACGGGCGAAACCGGCGGAACCGGTACATCGTCGTAATCACGGCCTGCCGCCCAGCGCCAAGACACGCCGTTCGGTGTGCCGAGGAAGCCCATTAGCCCCTCACGAGCGTGAACTTTCGCCGCAGCGAGGGGCCTTTCCCCACCGCTTTCCCCGAATGCCCCTTCGAGCCCACCAACGAGCCGATAGGCGAGCGTTTCGGGTGTTCCCCACCACTTTCCCCGAATGCCCCTTCGAGCCCACCAACGAGCCGATAGGCGAGCGTTTCGGGTGTGCGAAGGCAGCTTTGCTGCCGCAGCGAGGGGCCTTTGCGAAAGGCCCCTCGAAGATTACCCCGGTTCATCGACGGGCAAGATCTCGGACCCCTCTGCGGGTTGGACGTCGGTCGAGCTCGCGGGAGGAGCCTGCATGTCGAACAGACCCGATCCCTCGATCTCCCGCCGTTCGACCGTGGCGTCGCGGAAATAGAGCCCGTACTGTGCCGAATTGGCGTGCACGCGCAGCCAAGCGTCCAGGCTCGGTTGGAAGCGCGGATCGGCGACGAGCGACAGCGCCTCACGAATGTGTGTATAATCGGACGGCGCGGCCAAGCGACGTTGATAGATCTCCATGAGCTCGGGCACCCGCTCGGACGAATGTTGGAGGAGCATCGACCATTGCTCGCGCGAGAACTCCACACTGCCTTCGGCGTGATCATCTGCGAGTCTCGCCATCCCGCTCATATCTCCGGAACGAAGCTGCGCAAGGAGATGCGATTCCAGCAAACCGAAGATCTCTGGCCGCAAGGCCACGAGTTCGGACACCGGCTCTTGCCAGAGCCAATCGTCGGATTCTTCGATGATGACGACCGCCGCCAGGTCGGTCCCGGCCGGAAGGACTTCGGTTAGCTCGGCCAATCCGAATGAGATCGGCCGCCAACGCGCTTGCCTCGACGGCTCCCTCAGCCCCTCGACGAAGGCTGCGAGTTCCGAAGGTCCGACGACCATCCGGGCGACCCGTCGACTCAGATCGACGACCTGATAGAAGTCCTCGAGCTCGGTCATCAACACCCGCCACTCGCCCGACAGCAACTCGACCCTGAGATCGAAATCCGATAGCAGATGGCGGAGTTGATCCCGATCGCCCACTCGCAATTGCTCGAGCACTTGAGCTTCGAGCCCACCATAGGCCTCGGAAGGCAGGATGTACGCGTGGCAGCGCACGAACACAGGCTACCGAAAAAGTCGCTCTCGACAAAGGAACCTTCGCAGCCGCGAAGACGGCTCGGGATCTTTGCGGTCGCGAGCTCGATCGGGGTTGCGAGCGGAGCTTGCAGTTCCGGGCTGGGAGTGCGTACGGTGTCCATCCCATCGGGCGGTCCCGTGACGGACATGGTGAGCGTCTCCGCCACGTCCGACGGCCCGCATCGGTTCGTATCGGTGCACGACGAGGGCTCGAGGCTCGTCCTCCACGAACTCGGAGACTGTGGGGCGGAATGGACCCGTCGAGAACTCGAGCTCGCCGAGCCGTCGGCTGGGCTCGCCGTGCTCGACCGCTTCGCTGAACGGATTGTCATCCAATATCCCACTCGGAACGAACTCGTCCTCTTGATCGATCGCGGCCCTTCAGCCCCCGTCGGGCGGGTGGACCCTTCAGCCCCCGTCGGGCGGGTGGACCCTTCAGCCCCCGTGGGGCGGGTAGATACCTCGAGGTGGGAAAGCCGGGTGATCTGGCGCAGCGACGGCCAGATCCTCGACATCGCGGTCGATGACTTCGATGCCGATGGGTTCGCCGATATCGGCTTCATCGCTGAGCAACCCCCTCGCTATCTCATCCTGCACGGTCGGCCAGGTGATAGCTTCGATCCCCCGCGCGGGGCCCTGTTGACCCCCAATCCAGAACGTCCCCCGCAGCTCACCACGTCCGATCTCGATGGTGATCGCTTGCCCGAAACCATCCTAGCCATGGCCACCGGCCGCTTCGACGCGGCCGTACCCGATCACCTGCGAATCTATCGCAATCGACGAGGCCAACCAGCCGACGAAACTTGGTACGAAGTCCCGAGCATCATCGACTCGGCCGTGGGTGACCTGGAACACGATCGCGTCACCGACGTACTCGCGATCGGCACACGGGGAGCCTGGGTGCTCGCCGCTCGAGGTCGAGGCTGGCTCGCGTCACCGCAACGGATCTTTCGCGGTGCCTTCGCCCAAGGCCTGTTGTTCGATATCGACGGCGATTCGTTCGACGATGCGGTCGTCCTCGACGAATCGCATGGCCGATTGTCGTGGCGACGCAGTCTCGGCAACGACCGGTTCGGACCGGTGCGGCGACTGCAAGTGAGCGATGGAACGAGCGCAATGATTTCGCTCGGTGACGAACTCGTGACCGCGAATGCGGGTTTGAGCGCGTTCACTCTGGTTTGCCGGGGGTCAGTTCGACGAAGCGACCCCCGTCGTAGCGCAATGTCTTCTCGACATGGGTAGGGCGGTCGACCTCGCCCATCCGAACCGACACGCTGAGATCGAGCAGACCGTTTGGACCCACGGCCGAAGCGTGATCGGCTCGCGGCTTGCCGGGCAATCGGCCGACCTCGTGTGCACAGGACCCCCGCAGCACGAACGCTTCCCATTCGACACCGTGGAACCCGTTGGTGGGCAGCAAGACGTCGAGGCGTCCGTCTCGATCGAGATCGATGTCGATGATGGGGGCATGCCGCGCAGACTCTCCGAGCGGCTGATCGGCGAGCCACTGGACGAGATCGCACTTCGGTTCGAGTGGAAGAGACCACGAGTTCGCGGACGCGAAGGAGGGCGAGACGAACTCCGACAACGCGACCTCGCGCACGATCACCGTCACGCCGTCGATGCCTCGTTTGCGCGCCACGATGTAAAACCGGCGGGTCGCACAATCGGGTGAGCATGCCGACAAGGTTCGCGTCCGACCCGAGCTCCGGTCGTCGATGTACCTCCAACCCGCATCCGACGTCGCGCGGAGGAGCTCCACCCAAACGTCCTCCAGCGCTTCGCCATGGCGAAACACCAGCAATGTGCCGCCCGAACCCAAACCATAGTGCTCGATGTCGAAAGCCCCGGGGATCCGTGGGAGTCGACTCGGCCACCGACGATTTCGATGCACGACGTTGCCCGGATTCGTGACCTCCCATCGATCGCGAGGGCTTGGGCGATGCGCGTTTCCACAACTGAAAGTCACCCACGCGGCCAGGGCGACCAAGGCGACGTCTCCGATGGTTCGCATCGATTCCCGTGAATCATGCCATGAAGGTCGATCCCCGCCGATTGCCCCGTTGACGTTCAAACCGACGCGTGGCTATTCTCCGCACGGCTTGCGCTTCGGACGCACCTCTCGAGTTCGCCATGGACCGAGGCTGGAAGCCATCCACGAACGACATCTCTCAGGGAACACGATGAAACGATTTGCTCTGACCACTCTCGGTGTCCTTGCTTTGGCTTCGTCCGGTTGTGCCGCCGCCGGTCTCGGAGGCGATCGGCCTCCTCCAGGTCTCTTCTACTCGGGCGTCAAGGGCATCGCTTTCCCAACCGAAGCCCAAGTCACCGACGGGGTTCGACCGGGTCCCAAGCAAGGTCAAGCGTGCACGAGCGGGGTTTTGGGTTTCGCGGCATGGGGTGACATGAGTCTGGATGCCGCCAAAAAGGCGGGCGGAATCACCCGCGTCGACACGATCGACTTCTCGCAGTTCGCGATTCTCGGGCTCGCGTACGTGAAGAACTGCATCGTCATCACGGGCGAGTGAACGAACCGCGTCACTCGTTCACTCCACGCCAGGGCTGATCGGCTTCACGCCCTCCGGGCTGATCGGCTTCACGCCCTTTGGGCTGATCGGCCTCACGCCCTTTGGACTGATCGGCTTCACGCCCTCCGGGCTGATCGGCTTCACGCCCTCCGGGCTGATCGGCTTCACGCCCCTCCGGGCTAATGGGCCTCACGCCCTCCGGGCTAATGGGCCTCACGCCCTCCGGGCTAATGGGCCTCACGCCCTCCGGGCTAATGGGCCTCACGCCCTCCGGGCTAATGGGCCTCACGCCCTCCGGGCTGGGCCGTGATACGTCACGGCCGTCGGTCCTCGTTCCGGTTTCGCCGATCCGGTGGACGACGATCGATCCTACAATGCCTGGGTGATCGAACTCAGCGCAGACCCTCACCTGGCCGAGCACCAGATCGAGGCCGTCCTTTTCTATCTCACCACGCTGGGATACATCGATGCCTCGTTCGATCTCCGTGAGAAGGCGTTTGTCCGTAAGTTCCTGCGCGAGCTGGTCACGACCCGAATCGACGCACGAGGAGAACTCGACCCACAGTTGCGATTCGAGCAGATCGAATCGCTGCACGAGCATTACGTGGAAGTGTTCGGACAGATCGACCGCAACGTCAAAGCGCTGTTCACTGAGGCGGTCGCGGAAGGCGAAGATGTCCAAGCGTTCGTCATCGCCAAGCTCAAGCTGCGCTGTTTCGAGTTGTTCGCAGAGTTGAGCGAAGCCAACCGCGCGGCATTGCTCGAAACCGTCGATGCGTTCATTCAGGTCGATCGTGTAGTCCATCCAGCAGAGCTCGCCTTTCGCAACGAGCTGGCCGCCCTGCTCGGAGAGGAGACTCGGACCCATGAGGAGGAGGAAGCGTCCGAGCCCGGATTCGCCTTCGACAAACCGACTCAACTGCCCTTGATAACTGAAGATCACCCGTTTTTCCGCGGCTTCGAGCACCCGTATTCGACCGACCGAAACCGCATCCGCGCCCAGGTCGACGTCGACCTGGCGCAACTCGATCGCGTGGTCGAGCTGTGGAATGACCAACGCCGCCGCGGTGCGGGTCGCCTCGAACGCAAAGCCGCCGTCGACGAACTCGCGGGCGACGCATTTCTCGATGGCTACGTCTATGCGGCGCCTCGCTCGGACGATGCGACCGGCGACTATGAACTCATCGTCCTCGGCGATCTGCACGGATGTTACAGCTGCCTCAAAGCCGCCATTCTGCAATCGCGGTTCATGGAGAAGGTTCGCGCGCATCGCAGCGATCCGTTGCACAACCCCGATGTCAAGCTCGTATTGCTCGGAGACTACATCGATCGAGGTCGATTCGGGTTCAATGGAGTGCTCCGCACTGTCCTCAAGCTATTCGAAACGGTTCCCGATCATGTATTCGTCCTTCGGGGAAATCATGAATACTACATTCGACACAAGGGTCGCGTCTATGGTGGCGTGAGTCCAGCGGATACGATCAATGATCTCTCGAGGGTGCTCCCCGATGAGATCTTTGCACGTTACCTCGATTTCTTCGAACAAATGCCTCATGTCCTCCTCTTCGACAAAATGGTGTTCGTGCATGGCGGCATCCCTCGCGACAGCCTGCTCCAAGAGCGATGGCAGGACCTCACGAGTCTGAACGATCCGGAGATCCGATTCCAAATGATGTGGAGCGATCCGAGCACAGCGGAGCGGGTCCCGAACGAGCTCCAACGCGCGAGTGCCCGCTTTGCCTTCGGCCGGCAGCAGTTTCATCGGTTCATGACACAGATCGGATGTAGCCTCATGGTTCGCGGACACGAGCGCGTCGTGCAGGGGTTTCGCGTCAACTATCCTCGCGACGAGATTCGCTTGGTCACTGTGTTTTCGGCTGGTGGCGTCGCGAACGGCGATCTACCGGAGGACAGCAACTACCGCGATGTCCGGCCGATGGCCCTAACGATCGCTCGCCGGGACGGCGAAACCCGAGTCACCCCTTGGGCGATCGACTATCGCAGCTATCAAAGCCCAGAGCGCAATGCGTTTTTTCGCGACCCGGACGAGATCGTGGGCGATTAGTCTTAGGCTCTGTCCGGTTTACGGGCGGAGTCCAATCGCCGACAGGCGTGCGTTCGGCTGTGCGGAGGCGCCTTCGCTGCCGCGGTGAGGGGCCTTTACGAAAGGCCCCTCGAAGACGAACACGCTAGACGTCGCATTTCAGGCCGCTCGGGGAGGCTACTGGCCAGATCCGATCACGAGCCGGGAACGTCGACTCATTACGAAGAGAGCGTGACACATAAGTTCGAGGTCATTCTCGTCGGGCTTGGCTTCATCGCCGTGATGAGTTGCGGAGAGACCGGCACCCCCGATCAAGCGTCGGGCGAAACGTCCACCGGCCCAGATGAGGGAAACGAAGACGACGACGGTTCTCCGATGGTCCCGCCGCCGCCCGCGACGGACTGTATCCCCGGGAGCGAGGAATGCAGCTGCCTCGAATCCGAATGCGCTGGTTCGCTGTTTTGCGTCGAACAGATTTGCAAGCCCGGCCCACAGCTGGGCATTCCCGATCGCCTCGCGGTCCTTGCCGGCGTTCGCATCCCGATCGCGGCCGAAATCGATGCCACATCGTTCGAGTGGTCCCAGATCCGTGGTCCGGCCGCAACGCTGATCGGCACCGACCAAACGACACTGCTCGTCGACGTACCGACCCCTCTCGCCGCTGGGCAGACCTTGACCCTGCGGCTCGAAGCGGAGCTCAACACGATCGTCGAATCGCGCGATCTCGTGATCGAGATCCTCGATGCCGTATTCGTCGACGCCTTCGATGATCCCGAAGCCGAACCCCCACCACCGCTGGTCATCCTCGATGCGCCGACCGGACTCGACTTCGCGCTCGGTTCGATGTGGATCACCTTGACTGGCGGCGCGATCGTACGTGTCGACGATAACGGAACCGTGGGCACGCGCTTCGATGTCTCCGGTTCGCCGATGAGCGCAGTGTCGGGACGGATCTTCGACGGTATGGACAACCTCGACGTGTTGTTCTTCGCCGACTCAACACTCGGGGCGGCGCGATCGTTGCAGCTCCAAGGTGGACGGGTCGAACTGCTCACGGATCGCACCGAAGCGGGAGATACCCTCGGCGCGATCGAGTTCGTCTTGCCTCGTGGGAACGGAGATCTGATCCTGAGCAACGGCGACGCTGGACAGCTCTTTCTTCACTCGCTGGACGACGGTGTGACTCGCCTGCTGTTCGACGGATTTGGAGCGTCACCGAGTGCGATGACCTTCGGCCCGGAGGAAGGGGTCCTCTACGTCGGCACCCTCGGGCAAGTCCACCGAGTCCCGATCTTGCCCGATGACACGGTCGTCGATGCGAGCGTCTACCTCGACTTTGGTGCGAGCGACGACCCCAACGCACGCGTGGACGGGCTCGTGTTCGACGATGGGCTCAACCTCTGGCTCGGAAGCCAAGGGTCCCAGACGCTCGTCCTCGCACGATACGAGGCGAGCGGATCGACCGAAGTCGTGCGTCGCTTCACGGACGCGGGCGAAGGCCTTTCGGACTTCGCGGAACTGCACTTTGGCGCGAACGGGTTCGACCGCAATTCGCTCTATTACGTCAACCCGACAAGCGGTCGGATCGGCCGCTTGTCGGTCGGGGATTGAGGCTCGAAAGCGAGCTCAGATCCCGACGCGAGGGTCGACGGCATTCAGCGTGCCATCGCCGTCTCGGTCGATCACGGAACGCAACGCTTCCGCTTGCTCCGGTTGTGGCGGGTAACACGTCAACGTCACCGGAGTGCCGAGCGGTCCGCGGGTCAACAATGCCGAGAACGGAACGACTCGACCTTGTTCGCTCAGCATCACGCTCGCCCCACCGCTGGTGGCATTGGGCTCCGTCATCAGATACCCCTGGCCGGCTTTGATCGCTCCGATATCGCAATGACCCGCCGCGGCAGCGGCGATCATACCCCTGGTCGTGGCATCGATCGTCCCATCGATGAGTGTGCTTTGCTGACCGACCATTGGTTTGAGGTTCGTGTCGAACGCCATCATGAGGTCCTCGAGCTCACTGCGCTCGGTTTGACCGCTCGGATAACAGACGCCATCGGCCTCGCCCAACTCGAGCGTGGATCCGAGCTGGAAGCAAAGCGGAAACGCGGATTGCGGCAAGGACGGGCACAACAGTCCGGCGGCGACCGCTCGAACGATCACCCCGGCGGACAGCGATGACACCGCTCGGCCACCCGCAACATCGGCGAGCGCTTCTCGAAGAACAGCCTCCCATCGAGCATCGCTCACGAGTGCGCTGGCCTGACCGAGCACGGTGGCGACGATCCGACCCGCCGCTGCTTGGTTCCCACCGAGGGCATCCGCCGCATCGGCGACGAGGCCTTCGACGCCCTGAATCTGACCAATGAATGCAGGCTGTTCGCTGGCCAAGAACGCCAAACACGCAGGTGGATCCACGGGCAGGAACGAGCTGGGTGCATCGGGGCTGCCACCGTCGCTCGATGAGATCGTCCCGGCCGGACGTCCGACGAACGTGAGCGCACCCAAGAATCGGTGCACTTCCCCCAAGCTGCCATCGTGGAGGAAACTGAAACCGCGAACCTGGTCGCCCATGAACGCATTGGCAGCCGCTTCGAACCCGCCCGATTTGCGCCCAAAAATGGACTCGTTGAGAATGGCCTGCGGTACGAGGTGGGGCCCGCCGAACAATCCCGCCTTGGTATAGAGGTTACGCAAATGCGGGACCTTGAAGACTTGCGACAAAGTCTCGAACGAGTACTCACCCGCCGATCCGAAGAACCCTGGCCTGAAGACATCGAATTCGTCGTTCCCATTGGGATCGAGACGATGGCAGCCCGCACACGTATTGAATCCATCGGTGTTGCGCAGTGTGCAATCGTCCGAATCGATGCGATCGTCGCAGCCATGCAGCACGTCGGTCTCTTGACCGGGCTCGGCCCGAGCATCGAGCAAGACCGAACGGGCGAGGTTGATGTCTCCGGGTAAACGCGAAAGTCCGGTGGCAATCGTATCCCGGTCCCCGAGTTCCGCGACGAGCCGGGTGGGTAAACCGCTGAGGTCGATCGCGGCGAGGAGGGTCGAGAGCACATCGACCGGGGTCGACGCACCTTCATTGATCTGCTGTTCGGCGGCGAGGATGGCCTCGATGAGAGCGATGAGTCCATCCTGAGCGGATGGGGATGACCCTTCGAGCCAGATCTCGAGGATGTCGAGGTCCGCACCATCGAAGACCTGCGCCACCGCGGTTTGGCTCGTTGTCGAACCGACCCGCGCGAGTGCGGCCAAGGGCTGAACCTGCCGATCGCCGACCAACGCAGCCAACGCTTGAACCGCCGTGAGGCGATCGAGCAATTGCGCTTCCACATCGGAGCCACCCTCGACCTCGGGCGGAACGAGATCGAGCGATGCGACATCGATCGCTGCAAACGCTTGGGCAAACGCATGCAGACCTCGCGTCCGGCCGAGCGCATCGACGAAGATGTTCGCTGCACAACCACACGTGTGGGTTGCAACGTCGACATTCACTTCCGCGCCCTCTTGATCCGTGCAGAGTCGCTGCTCGAATTGCTCGTCGGTCATGGACTCACAACCGAAAAACAGGGACCGGGCCCGCGTCTGCGGCTCGGTCAACGTATTGTCCAATTGGCGAACCGGATTGGGCGGCAACGTCAGCTGGAGTGCAAAGTTCGTGAACTGTTGAAACGCCGCAGCGTCGACGAGCTGGTCGTTGCCATTGAGACTGACCACGGCCGCATCGAATTCACCAAACGAGTTGTTTTCGTCGAGTGATCCAAAATTTGGTTGAGCGCCCATCGCATCTTGAAACCGACGCGTCCGATCGCCGCGCCAATGCTGCGCGCCGTGGTTGGCCATGCCTCGCAACGTCTGGGTCGACATCGGACCTTTGATCGCCCGAAAGTCCGGAGTCAACACGCCAAATACCGGATCGGTACCTTCGGGATTTGCCCGCACGAACGCGCTCATCCCTTCGAACACCGTGACGGAATACGGGCCGGGGTTTTCGACCGTCACCGTATCGGGGTCGCTCAGGTCCCAAGCCAGCCCGTCGAAGTTACCGAAGATATGGCAGCTCGCGCAGGCCTGATCTCCGGCTGCCGACGTCGCCGACGCGTCGTAAAGTAGGTGCCGCCCCGAACTGATCGTCTCGGGCTCGGGCGAATGCAAAACATGGCGAGCGACGATGCTGGGTTCGTCCCCCGCGATACTGACGACGACGAGTTCGTTGGTGAACCGCGCAAGCACGTACAGAAGACCGAGGTCGTGATCAAGGGTCAAGCCGACCGGACCACTGACGAGAGGTTGCCCTTCAGCGTCCTCGGTCGCGAGACTGAGCTGTCCCACGATGTCGTTGAACGTCCCCGCCCCTTCCACGGGAGCTGTCCTCTCGAGTTCTTCGGTGGAAACCCACGCGAGCTTGTCCGACCCGAGCACCGTGAAGAAAAGCTGCTGGTCTTCTTCCACGGCTCCATCGTTGCCGCGCCGTGCGGTCACCGCAATCCCGGTGGGGAACGCGAGCGAACGCCCGTTGAGTACCTCATCTCGCGTGCAGCACGACGAGTGATCGATGTGATCGTTCAGATCCCGGGCGACGACCTCCGCCCCCTCGATGAGCGAAATGCGACTTCGCACCAAGTCTCCTCGAACGGTCGTGCTGCCAAAGATTCCCTCACCTTCGAATCGGGTCAGATTTTGTGAATCGAGGTTGCTCACATAAAGAGCACCCGTTCGAGGATGCGCGACCATGTTAAAGAGGATCGTTCCAACCCCAGCGACGGCGTCCCCGCGATCCAACGTCGCGTGACCAGCCGCGTCGAGCTGAATCTCGAACACGTCCTCGTCCGGCAGATCCATCATTACGAAACGCGACCAATCGAGCGGGGGCGAGATCCGCTTTTCACTGTCTCCGTCCGTGGCCGGTGTATTGCGCGCAGCGATCTCTGCGGGATCCGCGTCCAGCCAACAGGTGTCGACACCGGGTCCACATGTGGCTTCCCCCTCGAATTTCTGTACGATGAGGCCAACCGTCGGCTGCAGGGCTCCATCGAAGCTCGAGCAGGTACAGGCCGCGTTGGTCTGCGACTCGCCCTCGACTTGATGATGAATCGCGAGCAATCCGTGATTCTCATCGGTCTCGACACACAGCTGATTGTGAAAGCCGAACGCACGTTGTGCGGGCCGAGGGTCGGACATGCAACGCCCCATCCCCACCACGGCTCGGGTTCCGCCAGCTACCCGTTCCCCTGGGCGAGCGACGGTGAGACGACCGTCGGATTCTTCGACGACCGCTCCCGAAGCGATGAGCCCGAGCAAGCTGTCACGACCCACGTTGGCAACGATCGTTCGGCCGATGATCGTGGTTCGGTTGCCGGTATGAAAGCCTGCTGCAAATACCGTCGAGTGATGACCTGCGGCATCGGCCGGACCCAGCGCGAGCGCTCGCGGAGCCTCCGAGAACATATTGAGGATCTGGGGGGGATCGTCCGGCCGGGCGGGATCATAGACGAGAACATCTCCGAGCCCCTCGGGGCGCCCAACCGCTGCCTTCTCGTTCGCCGCTTGAACGAGGTCCGAACCCGATGCGGTAATTGGGTCAGGATGGTTTTGACCGCGATGAGCGACCGTGATGAATACGCGGGGACCGGCGGGCGTTCGCGCAACGACGATATCGCGAGGCTCGTCGCCAACGTGAATCGTGCGCACCACTTGCCCGACACAACGACGGGAATTGAGCTGAATCACGCTCACGCTATCGGACAGGTGATTGACGACCCACAATTCCATTGAATCCGTCAAAACCGGGACCACGCCGGGTTGCTCGTCGATCACCGCCATCGCCACCGGACGCATCCCTACTTTGATCGAAGCACAATGGCGCAATCGATCGCCGGCGGGTTTGAAGAGTTCAATGTAGTCATCCGGCACGTTGGCGACCGCGACGAAACCGCTCGAGCCGAGCACGGCGACGGGGCGAACGGGATCGGCCTCGAATAACGTGTAATCGTCTGCTGGTGCGACCGTGTCGGTACTCAACCCGTCGAGTCGCAAACTGGCAGCACGAGCTTGCGACTCGATGACCTCACCCTCTTGACCGCATGCAATGAGACTGAGCAATACGACGAGCCCCGCGATCGCTCGTTGACCGATGAATTCTGTATGCATTGATTCTCCTTCCCCACCCCCCGATCATCGTCTGCAGACAGCGTTCCACGACGACGAATCGGCACTCGAGAACTCTTAGCGCTATTCATCATCGAGGAAAAGGTCGACCCCACCAGAAAACGCGTGCAGAACCATTCCACCCATCATTTGTTCCGGCTTCGCGTTGCTCCGCAAGTTCCGCATTTGATCGAAGTGCCCAAAAGAACACTTTCAGGATCCAACCGAGTGTCACATGAATATCTCTTGTTGCTTACGACGCATAACTGAGACATTCGGATTCGAACATCGAGGGAACGATCCGTGCGATCATTTCAGAGGACCACCGCAACCTCGCCCGGGCCCATGAGGACAAGCCCGCTCTTCGGGAGACCTCGTTCGGAGAATCCAGAGCCGGAGCGCTCGGTTCCGGTGACATCGATCACCGATCGTGCGATGCTCGTTGTCGTCGGAATGTTCTTGCGAACACTCCGGCTCTGTCCGGATTTCGGGCCGAGTTATTTCACGCCGGTCGGCGGCGTGCGTTCCGGGTGTGCTGAAGCAGCTTCGCTGCCGTGAGCTCCGCTAGTCGCCTGGAACCTTGATTTCGATCGTAAGAAACGTCGTCAGCGTCGCCCAGGGCAAGGCGCGAAACCGAAGGTGTATCGGGCCATACATCGAGGTTTCGCAACGCGGCCATCGACGACGGGGGCGATGTTTCTTACGATCGAAATCAAGGTTCCAGGGGACTAGGTGCGCTCATGTGGCCGCAGTCGCATCGACGCCCTATCGATGAAAGGGGCGGTGGACTGTGTGGAACGTTGTCCCGAAACGCAAGCAAGGCGACGACCAGTCCGCAACCGAGTTATCTCGATCGCAAAACCCCGGGGAGCAAGAATGGCCACGAGCCTTGCGGTTGTGGCGACCTTTTGGTCCGTGGTTCGAGCAACTTCGTGGCCTTCGAATGTTTCGAGACGCCGACCCAAAAAGGTCTTGCTCCATACCACAGAATCGGCGATCTCTTTGACTGACACAATTTGGTTCAGGTCTGTTTCCGTGCTGGAGGCCCTTTCCCCACTTGGCCCACATACCAGCAGAGCTACCGCAAGTTCGTGCCTAGGCGGCTGTAACGATGCCAAACCTCTTGCCAACACTGCACTACCCACCCGTCCATAGTCTCTGCGGCGTGGCGGCCCTGGGTTTCACGGTCGCTGGCACGCTCGCGCTCGACTTCGCGCAATGCCAAACGAATGACGATTGCGCGGGCTACGAGGATTTACTGGCCTGCTCGGACGCCATGGTCCTCATCATCGATGCCAACATCAGATGCCAACAATGGTGTCTGACGGAGGATTGTTGAACATGACCATAACGAGAGGACCAAATATGAAGTTCCGCCGTCGCTGTTCTGCCGCCCTGCTCGTGGCGTCCGTTTGGCTCCTGTCATCGTCTGCCATCGCGGCCGCGCCTCCCGAAGTCACCGAAGAAGCGGCAAACCAGGCGTTCGTCGAGGGGCGTTACGAAGACGCGATTGCCCTGTTCGAGCAGCTGTACGAAGAGACGGGAGACCCCAACTATCTCTACAATGTCGGGCGAATCCACGAGGACGACGGCCAACTCGAAAAGGCCTATGCGGATTATGAGAGGCTCGTGAGCTCGCGCGGTGTGGACCTCGACCTGCGGACGCAAACCGCCGAGCGCATGGAGAGGCTCAAGAAGATCATCGATGCGACCCAACGGGATGAAGGCGGCGACATCCCCGACGTGGGGGACACACCCACGGAAGCGGAGCGCACCGCAAGCGACACGCCGAGCACGACTCCGGCAAGCGGCGATGATGCGCAAGATGCCAAGGGGGCAGACGCGGCCACGGCTGGAATAGGTTCCGACAAGGAACGCAGAAGGAAACCCACGAAGATGGCGATCGCGGGGTACTCCCTCCTCGGTGTCGGCGTCGGGTCCATCATTGCCGGTGCCTCCGTTGCAGTTCTCGCGCTGCGGGACGATCAACAACTCTCCGAGCAGCCCTCGGATCCCGCCGGTGTGAGGGACGATGGACGCACCAAGGCCTGGGTTGCGGACGGGCTCTTCATCGCCGGCGGAGTGATCACGGCGACGGGCTTGACGCTCGTGGTCGTCGATCTGATCAAACACCGCCAATCGTCGCGTAGAGCTCAGCGTAACTGGCACCTGGATGGCGGTGCGGGGATGGTCGGAATTGGCATCTCAGGCCGAATCTAAGTTGACCGAAGTGGTCGAAGTAGTCGAAGAGCTGGACTTGGAGGAGGCCAGCGAAACGGTGGAGGTCCCATTGGGTCAAGATTCTCTGATCGGTATGACGCTCGGTGGGCGTTACAGGATCACGGCCTTGTTGGACGCCGGTGGGATGGGACGCATCTACCTGGCCCGTCAGGACCGCGCTCCGATGGAAGTCGTGGTCAAGGTCGTCGCTCCCCATCGCCTGAGCGATGCCGAAGCCGTCGCACGCTTCGAACGCGAGGCCCGGCGGCTAGAGTCGCTTCAGCACCCGAACATCGTCGAGATGTTCGACTACGGGAACGAGGACGGTCGCTCCTACCTGGTGATGGAGTACATCATCGGCGAATCGCTGCACAAATACCTGGCGCGCCGAGGAAGGCTTCGCCTCAAGCGATTCGTTCCCATCGCGGCACAAATCCTCAAGGGGATCGGGTTCGTCCACGCGCGCGGCGTGGTCGTTCGTGACATCAAGCCCGCGAACATCATGCTGTGCGAGCGGCAGGGCAAGGCGAACTTCGTCAAGATCCTCGACTTCGGGCTCGCCAAACGCCTCGACGGCGACTACCAGATCACGACGGAAGTGGCGCTCGGAACCATCGGATTCATGGCTCCGGAGACCCTCGGGGGTGCGACGCAAGATCTGAAGGTCGACGTCTACGCATTGGGCGTGCTTTTCTACTTCATGCTCGCGGGCAGGATGCCGCTGCGTTCCTACCCAGGTCCGACCGAGGCGTCGTACGAGACGCTGACCGACCGCGCGCCACCGCTCCGAGACGCCCTTCCGGAGGGTCACGACATTCCTGCGGGCCTGATCGAACTCGTCGATCTCTGTAGATCCACGAATCCGGCAGAGCGACCTGCCGATGCCAACGAACTCGTCGAAATGCTCATCGATACGGTCCCTGCGTCGATGTTTCGCCTCCCGTCGGTGTGGGGCGATCATGACGACGAGGCGACTCCGCGCGGCTACGACACCGGACCCATCGCTTCGGATGTGGGGATGAACGAGTCTGGGCAGGGCGACCAGCCGCGGATCACCGTGCAGATCCACAACCGGGCTCGCCGACGATCCCTCATGATGGGTGCGCTCGTGGGCGGGGCGGTCGCGGTCGGAATCAGTGTCTCGGTGTTGACGGGGTTTGGCCTGTCGAACGAGGACGAGCCACCCACCCTTCCCATGATGCTCGAAGGGGAGAGCCTCAGGGATGCTGACCCAGTACCGACTGCGACCACCAAAACGGTGCCCCCCGAGTCTGTCGAACCCGAAACGCTCGAACAACCCGAACAGCCCAAGCCTCCATCCGCCGCGCTCGTCCCGGACGGGGTCCACCAAGCAGTCAACGAAGGCGAAGGAAAAGCCGAGATCACCTTCGGCCATCTGGTGCTCACGTCGGTTCCGGTCGGGGCCACGGTGCTCGTCGATGGCGAAGAAGTCGGTACGACGCCTTATGACGACGTGATCGCGGCGGGCATGCACGCGATCGAGGTCAGTGCCCCGGACCACAAGCCCTGGTCGGTGCGGATGGAAGTCGACTCGACGATCAAGCCCATCACGATCGAGCTCGTGCGAGAGCCCGAAGATGCCAAATCTCGGACTCGACGACGCAAGACGACACCCAAGTTGCCGTCGTCGCCCGCATCGGAGCCGAAGGACAAGCCGTCCGCGGGTCAGCCCACATCGGCCGATGTGACGTCCACAGGTCTGATGTCACCGAGTGGCAACCCCACATCCAAAGAGGACAACGACCGACGGAGCATCCTCCGGAGTGGGTCTTCTAAACGCATTCTCGAGCCGCGGATCCTCCTCAAGGGAGGCGACGCACCGTAATCTTCGAGGGGCCTTTCGCACAGGCCCCTCGCTTCGGCGAAGATTCACGCTCCTGCGGGCTGATGGGTTGCCCTCTGCACACCGTAAAACGCACGCCTACCGGCGTGAAACGGATCTGCCCGGAATCGAGCCCGAATCGAACCCGAATCGAACCCGAATCGAACCCGAATCGAAAGAGAGAGGGCTCCGGAGCACGGACTTCATTCCGCATCGGGGGATTCCTGATCGCAGGCGCCTTCTTTGCTGCCTTGCAAAAGCACCTGATCTTGTGCTTTGGTCGCTTCAAATCATGCGAACGGCCTCGGCGATTCTGGAACGTTTCTGCGCCTTTGCACTTGCGGCAGTCAGCGTGGGTTCGAGCGCTGGCTGTAACGTTGCGCTCGATTTCGAGCAGTGCCAGTCCAATGAAGAGTGTGCGGGCTACGACGAAGAGCGGGTGTGTTCGGACCACATTTGCATCTCGTCCGCCCCCGGCCCGGGCGACTCTTGTGACGTGGGCTGGATGTGTAACGGGGTGATCAACTTCGGAAGCGTCTCGGTGCAGACCGGTCCCGCCGCAGAAGTCGGCATCCTCATCAGTACCGGCATCCGAGTGGCGTTCTTCGAGGCCAACGAGCAGGGCGGTGTCATGGGCAACGACGTGGCACTCACCCTTCGCGACGACGGCTACGATCCCGAACGGACGACCGCCGAGGTGAAGGCCCTCACGGATGGAGGATCCGCCCGTCCGGTCCTCGCTCTGGTTGGCAATGTGGGTACTCCAACCGCCGCGGTGACCCTCCCGATCATTGCGGAGAACGATGTGGTCTTCCACGCAGCGTACACGGGCTCCGATCTGCTCCGCGAGGACCCACCGGCGCGATTGGTTTTCAACTTTCGCCCCAGCTACCAGCAAGAGGTCGTCGCCCTCATCGAATACCTGTTGCAGGACCGCGACGTTGCCGAACAGGTCCCGACGAGAAACATCGCATTCTTCGGTCAAGGGACGATCGCCGCAGCTGGAGATTCGTCGGTGTTCGACGGGTTTGGTGGGGCGGGATTCGCTGGCGTCGCGGCTGCCCTACCGGATGTCCCCGAGAACGAGATTCCGGTCGCGAGCTATCAGGTCGGCACATCGAATGTCGACGTCGCGCGCGAATACGTCATCAACTGGCTCGCCACCGCGAACTTGACCCCGAGCGGCGATGGGATCGTGCGTGCTGGACTCATGCAAGTCGCCCTTGCTCCCGTATCCGCGCGGCTCATCATCGACATCAAGAACGACCTTGCGACCGTCCGGGGCGGTGGCGATCCAACCGGAATGACACTGACCGACGACCAGCGGATGCAATTGGCCAACATCGAGCTGTTCTTCGGGATTTCGCCAGGTGCCGATCCTGTGGCGCTGTCGTTGGCGGCCGAGGGACCCGAGTACTGCGGCAACGTCATCATCTCGCAAGTCGTGCCGCTTCCCGATGGCAGCTCGCAAGGCGCGTTCGACTATCAGCAGGTTCTCGAGCGATACAACCTCGCCTTCGGTGAAGCGAATGTGCCCGGCTTCGTTTCCTTCGAAGGATATCTTGCCGCCAAAATGATCGTCGATGCCTTGCGGAACGCTCCGACCATCGACACCGAAGGATTGCTCGCGGGCCTGCAGTCGACCAACCTGGAGTACGGGATCGGGACGACGCTCTCGATGAGCGTCAACGACCACCAAGCCTCCGACAAAGTCTTTGGCACGCAGTTAGATGAGACCTGTGCCTTTGAGTCGCTCGCGTTCGGTGGGGGTTGATCGTCGAATGGCGTCGGTATCACCGCTCGTCTGAGACCATCACCCTACAAGCGACATGCTCTTCGACCCCAATGCCCCAACCCGAGAACCTTTCGGGCGGATCGTCCGATGGCTGCTCGTGATTGTCCTCGTTGGTTCCTGCGGTCCATCGAGTCCCGACACCCGACACATCACCGCTCCGTCGGTCCAACCACGACCTCGCTGGTTCGATGATTCGTTGGACGTGGACACGCGGGTCGACGCACTCGTAGGTGAAATGACATTGGAGGAAAAGGTCAGCCAAATGATCAACAATGCTCCGGCCATCGAACGGCTCGGGGTTCCTCAGTACAACTGGTGGTCCGAAGGGCTCCATGGCGTGGCTCGTGCCGGCCTCGCGACCGTGTTTCCCCAAGCCATTGGCCTTGCCGCGGCTTGGGACGAAGAACTCATGTTCGATGTGGCCACCGCAATTTCCGACGAAGCCCGAGCGAAACACCATACATTTGCCACGGCCAACAAACGATTCATCTATCAAGGCCTGACCCTCTGGTCACCCAATATCAACCTGTTTCGTGACCCCCGCTGGGGGAGAGGACAAGAAACCTATGGCGAGGACCCGTTCCTGACGGGCCGCATGGGGGTGCAATTCATCAAAGGCCTTCAAGGAGACGACCCCAAATACCTCAAGACCGTGGCGACGGTCAAACACTTCGCCGTGCATAGTGGTCCCGAACCGGAGCGTCACGAGTTCGATGCCATTGTCGGCAAGAAAGATCTTTGGGAGACCTATTTACCGCAGTTCGAGATGAGCATCGTCGAGGCGAAAGCTCATTCACTCATGTGCGCCTATAATCGCATCGATGGTGATGCTGCGTGTGCAAACGAATTGCTGGAGAAGGACATCCTTCGGGATCAGTGGAAATTCGACGGTTTCATCGTTTCGGACTGTGGCGCAATTCAAGACATCTACGCGCACCATCACGTGGTCGAGACCGCAGAACAAGCCGCCGCACTCGCCGTCAAAATGGGTACGGATCTCGACTGCGGCACCGACGAATACGTCTACTTGAAACTGGTGGACGCCGTGCGCCAAGGGTTGATCACCGAAGCCGAAATCGACATCAGCGTCAAACGCCTCTTCCGAGCCCGTATGAAGTTGGGGTTGTTCGACCCGGCAATGAACGTTTCCTACGCCCAAATCCCATACAGCGTCGTCGATAGCGAAAAACATCGCCAGCTCGCTCTGAAAGCGGCCCAGAAGTCGATAGTGTTGCTCAAGAACGAGAACGACACGCTACCACTGGGCAGAGACCTCAAGTCCATTGCCGTCATTGGGCCCAACGCGGATCAATGGCTCATGCTACTGGGCAACTACAACGGTGTTCCTTCGAATCCCGTGACCCCGCTGCGTGGTATTCAAGACGCAGTGAGTCGGACCACTCGAGTCATTTTCGCGCAAGGCAGCGAACTTGCACGAGGGCTGCCGATCCTCTCCACGATTCCTTCCAAAGCACTGAAGACCTCTGCGGGAACGCACGGGCTCGTGGCCGAATATTACGGCAACACGACGTTGCAAGGAGACGTGCTGTTTTCCGAGGTCCACGAAACCTTGGACCTCAATTGGAACGATCGGGCTCCCCGAGCGGATATGGACGATGACAACTTCAGTGTTCGCTGGAGCGGCGAACTCGTTCCGCAGATCTCGGGGCAGTATCAGGTCGGCGTCATCACGACCTGCAACACCAACGTCTATTTGGACGATACGCTCATCGCGAGCACGCCTTACCACTTCAGGAATGAGTACGGCGACCCCCGCACGCGCAAATCGGACTGGATCGAGCTCGAGGCGGGGCAACGCTACCCGCTGGTCGTCACTGCGGTCGAGACCTATGCCGACGCTCAGGTCCAGCTCGTCTGGGCGGAACCCAAGCCCCATTTGCGCGACGAAGCCATCGCCGCGGCACGTGCGGCAGATGTTGCCGTGATGTTCATGGGCCTGACCGCACGTATGGAAGGCGAAGAAATGGACATCGAAGTGGATGGATTTCACGGGGGCGATCGCACCAAGCTCGGCTTGCCCGAGAATCAGCTCGAGCTGATGCAAGCGATTCACGCGCTCGGAAAACCCATGGTATTGGTATTGCTCAATGGCAGTGCGCTCGCCATCAACTGGGAGCACGAGAATATACCAGCCATCGTAGAAGCCTGGTATCCTGGCCAAGCTGCAGGAACCGCCATCGCGAATGTGCTGTTTGGTGACTACAACCCTGCTGGGCGGATACCCGTGACCTTCTACAAGAGCACCGAGGATTTGCCCGCGTTCGATGATTATCATATCACCACGCAGACATACCGCTTTTTTCCAGGCGAGCCGCTCTACCCGTTCGGCCATGGCTTGAGCTACACGACCTTCCGCTATAGCAACGTCGAAGTACCAACGTCGACACGGCTCCGCGAAGACATCACGATCTCCGCGACGGTCACGAATACAGGGAGCGTTGCGGGTGAAGAGGTCGTGCAAGTCTACCTGAGCCATCGGGATCAGGGCGCAGGAACCCCACGCAGGACGCTGGTTGCATTTGATCGCATGGCTCTCCACGCCGGCGAAAGTCGACAGGTCAGATTCGAGTTGCCCGCCGAGCGGTTCGCCTTGGTGACCGAGGAAGGCCAACGAGTCCAGCGGCCAGGTACGGTGGAGCTTTCGATGGGTGGCGGCCAACCCAATGCAAACGTTCCAAGCACGTCCAACGTACTCTCGGTACAAATCCAACGCGATTGAGTTGTGCTCGTGTCGGCTCGCCTCGAGATCGTCTGGCGAGAGTGTCTAAACGAACCGACCATTTACCCACGGACGAGCACGTCGTCTGATCCTCCAAGCCCTAAGCGTCGAGTTGGAAGAGGTGCTCCTCGATCCCGTCGGACTCGAGGTGAATGCCGTCGACCTGACGAAAGCCGCACTTCTGCAACACCCGAATTGATCGAAGATTCTGAACGGCGACGTATGCAAACAGAGGCCGGGTCGATTCCTCGTGCAAGAATTCCGATAGCGCGGCAGTTGCGATTCCTTGTCCCCAGTACTGTCGCCCTATCCAATAACCGACGAAGCGTCTGCCACTGACGTCCCAGCTGCCAATGTTCCCAACTACGTTATCGTCAATAACAATGGCTCGTTTACGAGCCGTAGAATCCCCGAGGACCTTCGTGCGCCAGTGCAACATGAAGACGTCGCGCTCGCGCGGTGCGAACGCCGCCATGCGATGAGCCTCAGGGTCCTGCTGATGCTCGAAGAAGATGGGCAGATCTTCCTCCCGAACGTCCCGCAGCATGTCTGCTGAGATAGCACAGGATCCCAGGTTGGGGATCATGCTTGGCCGGGTGCGCGATGAGTGGCTGCATGCATGCACCCCACAGCGAGCGGCTGGGTGAGCTGGCCATGCCCGTCGTCGTGGCGGCGGGTCAGCGAGGTGGGCCACGTGGCGTGGGGATGGCGCAAGACATCGCACGTCGCTGCCAAAACGCGCGGTTCGTACTCATGGATGGCGTTGGGCACCTTGTCTCCATCGAAGCGCCAGATCGACTCATGCATCTGCTGCGGGAGGTGTTGTCCTCGTCGACCTCGATGCCGGCCCGCGGATGATCTCCCTATTAGTGATGTCGAGAGTCCATCGTTGGGTTCTCCGCTCAGGCAGCGTCGCGGCGTGTGGCGATCGTGACCGAGGATCGTTCATTTCTCCGAGCGAGAGCCGCAGATGCTTCGACGGTAATCGTTCGCCGTCGAAGATCGAGCAAAGACTGCCCGGGTCCAACGATGAGCGTTAGTGTCGGCGCGGTAGCTTCTCGTCCTGAAAGAACGCGAGAGGGTGCCCGTCGGGGTCCTTGAATTCGGCAGACCAACCGCCCGGTGCCTCGGTGACGGGCGTCAGCAATTGCACGCCACGCTCAGCCAGCGCCTCGACAGCCGTGTCGATTCCTCCCTCATCGAGGCCGAAAACGATCTGCGGCGACGTACCGCGCACCGCTTCACCCACGAAGAAGAGCAACTCGGTACCGTCAGCCAGGGTGCCAAGTAGATAACCCTCGTTCGGAACCAAGTCGAGCCCGAGGGCTTCGAAGTAGAAGCGGCGGGTCCGCTCGAGGTTCTGAACCATGAAGATAACGGCGATTTTACTGATTTTCAGGTTGGGCTTAGACATGCGGAAAACTCCTTTGCCTAACGGTTGCCGAGGTGCCGAACTTTGTGAGCATTGATTCGCAACAAAATCGTGTGCCCATCTGGATCGTGGGTCGCGAGAGCGGGGTCGCGTTGCTGCCGCAAGGCTGCGATCAGCTGGGCTCTGTGCGCGCCAAACGAGACGTGTGGCTCAGCGGCAGGTAGGGTCGGAGGCTCGGCTTCAGCTCGCACGGCGCACCGAAGCGCCGACAACCGCTTGCGCAGCGCGGTGTCACTCAACCCGAGTAGCCATCGAATCTCGGCTGCGCAGAGGTCTGCACTCGCCAGTGACGCCACCACCCGAAGGGAGCGCGGCAGAGATGCCAGAAACCGTGGCTGCCAACTCCACCTGCCCGGCCCCGGGCCTACTACGTCCAAGAGCCCCTCTCGGCGACGCTGACGGGCCTGACCTCGCGCCAGAAAGGCCGCACGTTTCCGTGCAACCCCGCGCAACCACGCCCGGTGTGCCGGCGACGACCAGTCGCGCAACCCGCGGGCGAGTGCGATCATCAGCACGTCCTGCACCAGATCGCGTGCTTCATCTCCTGAGCGAGAGAAACGACGCGCTGTCAGCAAGATGTCACGATAGGCCTCGTCGCAGGCCCTTACGTCCGGTACCACGGGCGCGATTCTATCGGATCCTGCAGCCGGTGGCCCGAGAACACCTTGCCCGTGTCGCTCGCGTGCGCGACGTGATCTCGCGAGGCTCCCCCCCCGCAGGGCAGCGGCCGGAACCGAAGGTGGGTTCCACCCGTGCATAAGATGTCGTCGATTGATACGATGATCGTATGAGTGAGATCCGTCCAGGGTCCGATTCCGCCAGGGTCGAGCTCGGTCGCTACGCCGTGTTTCTTGCGGTGTTCGACGCGGGCTCATTTTCGGCCGCGGCCCGTCGTTTGCGTCGCTCGCAACCATCGATCAGCCGCGCCGTTGCCGAGCTCGAGAGCGACTTGGGTGTCCCGTTGTTCAGCCGAACGACGCGACGAGTGACCCCTACGGAGGCAGCTCGTGCACTCGAGCCGGAAGCGCGGCGTGCCATCTCGGCGATCGCTCGCGGCCGAACCCTCGCGCGTCAGGCCGGTGTGGGCGAAGCCGGTACGTTGAGGATCGGTCACACGAGTTCAGTGCCGTTCCACCCATTGTTCGTGCGAGCTCTTGCCGCGATTCGGCGTGCCCTGCCGGACCTACGGCTCGAAGTGTTCGAGCGCTCGTCGGACGAGCAGATCACGGCCTTGCTCGAAGGTGATCTCGATCTCGGCTGGGTTCGTCCATCGCGACCTCCACGTCGAGCGGGACTCGTGGCTCGGCGCGTCGACGTCGAACGTGTCCACGTGTTGCTACCCAAGCGGCACCCGCTTGCAGAGCGCACGAGAGTTCGCTTTGCCGAGGTCGCCAACGAACGATTCGTCTTGCCGGACAGTTCGCTCCGTTCGAGCCTCGGCCAGCTCGTCTCGCGCCTCGCGAACGATCACGGAGTCGAAGTCACGGTGGGTCTCTACGTACGTCAGGTCGCAGCCATCGCACCGCTCGTATCCGCGGGGCTCGGTATCGCCCTCGTACCGTCGTCGCTGGCGTCTCTGCAGGCGCCTTCGCTCGGTTCTCCCATTCTGCAAGAACCGTCGGCCGAGCTGCCGTTATGGCTCACGCGGCGACGGTCGGACTTACGCCCGGCGTTGGCGAAGGTACTCCATAAGACCTTTGCCGACGACGGCGCAAAGATTCCGGCTCGGGGTAAAACCGACTAACAATCGGGGGTTGTCGGACGCGAGTGAGAGGGCTCCCATCGCGGCCGAGACGATGATGGGCGGGCCAGGTGAACTGGCGATATGGGCCTCGCTTCCCGCCTCGCCGAGCAGTAGCATCATCAACTTCTAGGTGATCGATGAATCTATCGAAGACGCCATCCAAGGTCCTCGTCGTCGATGACAACGCTGATAATCGAGCCCTCGCCAAGGCGGCGCTCGAAGACGAGGGTTACGAAGTCCTCATTGCGACTACGGGTGCCGATGCGCTTGCAGCCGTCGCGGCCGAGTCTCCCGATTGCGTACTTCTCGACGTGCGTATGCCGGGGATGGATGGATTCGCCGTGTGCTCCCGGATCCGTGCAATGCCGGAGGGCGCAAACCTCCCGGTCGTATTCCTGACCGCGCTCCGTGACGTGGATACTTTCGACCAAGCGTTGCGTGCTGGAGGTGATGATTTCCTCACCAAACCAGTTCGTCCGGCGGAGCTGGCCATTCGGGTTCAGGTCGCGCTCCGGCTTCGTCGCATGAGCTCCGACCTTCGCGAACATCACGAGCTCGTTCGGCGTCAGCGCGACGATTTGATGCGCTTGCAACTCCAAAAGGAGCAACTCACGGCATTCTTGGTCCACGACCTCAAGAACCCGATCAACTCGATGGACCTGCACGCGCAGCTCCTCTTGCGGCATCGTGACCTGAGTACGCGCGCTCGCGAATCCGTCGAGCACATCCGGAGCGAATCACGTTCGCTCTTGCGCCTCGTGCTCAACTTGCTCGACATCAGCCGAGCAGAAGAGGGGGGGCTCGCACCGCAGTTCGAAGATGTCGACCTGCAGCAACTCGTTCAAGAGGTCATGGAGGCGTTCGAAATCAAAGCCCGTGCCGCGAGCGTGAGTCTGACGGCGACCATCGAGGCGCCATCGCTCGTCGCGGATCCCGATCTCCTTCGCCGCGTACTCGAGAATCTCCTCGACAACGCGGTCCGTCACGCGCCCGAGAGCACCCAGATCCGCCTCACCGCGCAATCGCATCCAAGCGGGATCGAGGTCCGGGTCGCGGATGAAGGGGACGGAGTTGCTCCGGAGTTCCGCGAGCAAGTGTTCGAGCGGTTCGTGCAGATCGAATCCGCGGGGCGGCAGCTCACACGAACGGGCCGGGGTTTGGGGCTCGCATTTTGCAAACTCGTGGTCGAGACTCACGGCGGTCGTATCTGGATCGAGGATGCCGCGCCGGGGGCGATATTCTGCTTCAGGTTGCCCCATGACCCAAGAACCCGTGAAGCCTGAACTGGAGTTCATTCGCCTCGACGACCGCAACCTCATCCACGAGGTCGTTCGCAAGTTGCTCGATGCGGCTCCGGATCCCGTCATCGTGGTGGACGAGCATGGTCGTATCGTCTTCGTGAACGACCAGACGGATCGATTGTTCGGCCATTCACGCGAACAACTCATCGGCCAACCGATCGAGGTTCTCATTCCGGAGCGCCTGCGAACCTCGCACATCGAACATCGGTTGCACTACGCAACATCACCGAGAATACGAGCCATGGGTTCCGGCCTCGAGCTCTTCGCACGCCGACGCGATGGCACCGAGTTTCCCGTCGAGATTAGCCTCAGCCCTCTGCCTACGGATCAAGGCCTGCTCGTATCCGCGAGCGTTCGCGACATTACGGAGCGTAAACGTAGCGAGCGCGAGATCCGTCGCGTCCAAGGCCACCTGCTGAGCGCCGTCGAGAGCATTCAAGGGGCCTTTGCGATCTTCGATGCCGAGGATCGCTTGGTTTTGTGCAACAGCGCCTATCGCCAGATCCTCGGCGTCAATCTCGAAGGTGAGATCACGGGCCGGACCTTCGAGAGCGTGCTCGATGATAACCTCGCGCGTGGAACGTTCGACGTTGCATTGGGATCCTTCGAACAATTTCGAGCAACGATACTCGCATACCATCGATCGCCGTCCGGAGCGATCGACATTCGTTCGCGAGATGGCCATTGCTTGCGATTGTTCGAACGGAGAACCGCCGAAGGCGGGACCGTGACGACCCTTTGGGACGTCACGGAGGACGTCGAGCACGAAGCCGAGCTCGACCGAGCCCGCTCCGAAGCCGAAGCCGCGAGTTCGGCAAAAAGCGAGTTTCTCTCGTCGATGAGCCACGAACTCCGGACCCCACTCAACGCGATTCTCGGATTCGCGCAGCTCCTTCAGCGCGACAAGAAGAGCCCACTGTCGGACCGACATCGCGAGCGCGTCGAACACATCGTTTCGGGCGGCGAACATTTGCTGCACCTCATCGACGATGTTCTCGACTTGTCGCGCATCGAGGCGGGGCGCGTCGCCGTATCGCTCGAACGAGTCCGCATCGCCGAAGTCCTCGACGATGTCAAATCGACCTTGGATCCCATGGCCACGCGAGCCGACGTGGCGCTCGTCGTCACCGAGGTCCCCGCTGACCTCCCCGATGTCATGGGCGACCGCACGCGCTTCAAGCAGATCCTCATGAACTACGGATCCAATGCGATCAAGTATGGTCGCCGCCCTGGGATCGCGATGTTTCGCGCAGAGGCCACCGATGCATCCGTACGTATCGGAGTCCGAGACAACGGGATTGGGATTCCCCAAGCCCAACAGGACAAGATCTTCCGCCCGTTCCACCGCGCGGGCCAGGAGACGGGGCCGATCGAAGGCACGGGCATCGGTTTGACGATCACGAAGCGGTTGGCCGAGCTCATGAAGGGCCGAGTCGGTTTCGTGAGTCATGAGGGAGAAGGATCGGAATTCTGGATCGAACTGCCCATCCATCGTGAACAAACCCCGACCTCGACACCCGCGGAGAAGTCTTCATCCGAACCATCCGCGTTTCTCTCCAGCTCCGAGGGTCCGCGCTATACGCTCGTCTACATCGAGGACAACCCGTCCAACATCGCGTTCATGGAGGACCTCATCGCCGATTTCGACCGCGTGTCGCTCCTCACCGCGCCAACGGCCGAAATTGGCATCGAGATCGTCCGGGCTCGGCGTCCCGACGCGGTCATCATGGACATCAATCTTCCGGGCATCAGTGGTTTCGAGGCCAATCGACGGCTGCACGAATGGCCGGAAACGGCCGACATCCCGGTCATTGCCCTCAGCGCAGCGGCCATGACGCTCGATGCCAAGCGAATCCGGGAGGCCGGGTTCTATCGCTATCTCACCAAGCCCGTTCAGGTCGATGAGCTATCCCAAGTGCTCGAGGAGATCTTGAAAGGCCGGTAGCGCGAAGCGGGCTCGCTACCAGGAGCGCCAGGCGGACCCTCAGTTTTCAGGCAACCCGCGATACGACGAAAGGGTCGGTAAAACGATAACTGGGCAGGTCACATACCGAATGAGCTGGTCGGTCGTACTGCCGAGAAAGAACCGCTGGGTCCGGTTTCGGCCACTCGTGGCCAATACGATGAGGTCGGCTCGAAATGTTTCAGCATGTTTGAGGATGACCTCGACCGCGTGACCCGAGCTCACATGGATCTCATAGTTCGCTGTGGGAATGAAACGTGCCGCGAGTTCCTCGAGTATGGATGTTGCCGACTCCCTGGCTCGCACATCCCATTCACGGCTCGCCGCCGAAGGTCGAGCGCCCCTCTCGGAACACGAGCAGAAAGCAACGTCGACAGAAATCGGCGTTGCGTGCAACAGGCAGATCGTACCGCTTTTGGCAAGTTGGACACTGGACTCGATGCATTGACGCACAGCCGATGGGAACAGGATGAAACACCCGCCGACCTCGACGGTTTCGGGACCTCGGCGGTCGGTGGGTACGAGCTCCAATGGAATGAGGATTCGTCGGAACTGTGGGTAATCCATAGTACCGACAACATATCCACCCGTGGTTTTGCATCAAGCTGCAAGGTCTGCGGTTCGGTCGGCTCGTCGAGCGAGGAGATCGATCAGGCCCGGATCCTACCTAGTCCTCGATTTCGCGGGCCAGCGCCCATTGCTCCGGCGAACGCCACAAACGCGAGCGTAGCAACTCACGTTCGAACAAGAACTCCTTCGGCAGACGATCGAGGAACTTGTCGAAGAACTCCTCGTGCTGGCGAACCTCGGCAGCTCCGGCTTCCCTGTCGATACTCATGAGCTTGCAGAACTCGTCCTCCGAATACGGGAGGCCGTTCCATTCGATATCCTCGTAGCGAGGCATCCATCCGAAGGGGCTTTCGACGGCAAACGCGCGACCGTGCACACGATCGACCATCCAGGCGAGGATCCGGACATTGTCGCTGAAGCCAGGCCACAGGAACTTCCCGTTGGCATCTCGTCGAAACCAGTTCACGCGAAAGATCCGCGGCGGATTGGGTATTCGCCGCCCGAGATCGAGCCAATGGCTGAAATAGTCGGCCATATTGTAGCCACAGAATGGCAGCATCGCCATCGGATCACGACGCATCGGTGGCAGTCCGGCTTCCGCTGCCGCGGTGGCTTCCGACCCCACCGTCGCAGCGCTGTACACCCCATGAGACCAGTTGAAGGCTTGGAACACGAGCGGCATGTGCCGACTCATGCGACCCCCAAACACGAACGCCGCGATTGGAACACCGCTCGGATCGTCCCAACGGTCGTCGAGCGAGGGACATCGCGACAATGGAGTGGTGAACCGCGAATTGGGGTGAGCGGCGGGTTTGCCCAAACCCGGCGTCCAGTCTTGCCCATGCCAATCGATGAGGTGGGCTGGGGCGGTCTTGGTGATCCCCTCCCACCAGACGTCGAGGTCGTCGGTCAGGGCAACATTCGTGAAGATGGTGTCCGCCGCGATCGCATCCATGGCGTTCGGGTTGGTCTCTCGATTCGTTCCGGGGGCAACGCCAAAAAAACCATTCTCAGGGTTGATCGCTCGTAGCCGGCCACTCTCATCGGGTTTGATCCAAGCGATATCGTCACCGACCGTCGTGATTTTCCATCCATCGAAGCCCTTGGGTGGAAGCATCATTGCAAAGTTCGTCTTGCCGCAAGCGCTTGGGAAAGCCGCCGCGACGTAGGTTTGCTCACCGCCCGGAGCGTGTAACCCGAGAATCGCCATGTGCTCGGCCAGCCACCCCTCTTCGCGCCCCATGACGGAAGCGATTCGGAGGGCGAAGCACTTTTTCCCAAGTAGGGCATTGCCGCCATAGCCGCTGCCAAATGACCAAATCATCCGTTCCTCGGGAAAGTGGGCAATATGGGTATGCTCTGGATTGCATGGCCAGGTCACATCGGCTTGCCCTCGTTCTAGAGGTACACCAACAGAATGCAGGCAGCGGACAAACGAGGGCTGGTTGCCGAGGGCCTGCAGGGCCGCGTCGCCCATCCGAGTCATGATGCGCATGCTCACGACGACGTAGGGTGAGTCGCTGATCTGTACGCCGATTTGGGCGATCGAGGAACCAATCGGGCCCATGCTGAACGGAATGACGTACATCGTGCGTCCGCGCATACAACCCCGAAACAGATCGTTCATCCTGGCCTTCATCTCGGCCGGATCGACCCAGTTGTTCGTCGGACCCGCATCGTTCTTCCTGCGCGAACAAACGAACGTCCGGCTCTCGACACGTGCGACATCGCGTGGATCCGAGCGGCAGAGATAACTATTTGGACGTTTGGCGGGGTTCAGACGAATGAGCGTGCCGGTCGCGAGCATCTCACGAACGAGTTCCTCGTTTTCGACCGGACTTCCGTCACACCAACGGATGCGGCTCGGCTCGCAGAGCTTGGCGACCTCGCTCACCCATGAGCTCAAATCGGTATTCGTGGTTTGCGGTCCCTCATGCATGTTGTTCCAACCTCTCGTGTGGCTCGAAGTGACTCATACCGGGTGGCGCCGTCGTCAACCACGAAGAGATCGAGGATTGCGCCTGGCTCATGCGCAAAAAATGCTCGTCTCACTGGACGAGGCTGGACGCTCCTAAAGTTGGCGCGGGACATGCGCAGGAAGCCAAAACCTGCCCCCCTGTGGCGCTCACAGACGAGGCGCGCGACGATTCTCCGGACTCGAAGATCGTCGGAGGCCCCGGTGAGAACCATGGGGCGTGGCCAAGGCATTGGATTCGGTATTCGAAAGCAAGCAACTGTCCGTTCGCAGCCATCGCTCCGACCACGCGTATTCGGGACGAGCGACAAGAGGTAGAGCCAAGAGGCGCCATCGTGGGATCACTGCGCCCAGGATTGCGCGACTCCCATGCGAATACCGATGCATCTCGGCTCGGTCATCGTCAGCAACGTCGAAGGTATGATGGGCGATGGGAACGGGGCAATCCAGACCGAGGCAGAGCATATAGGTCGCCCCCTGACTCAGCGAAATCGTTCAGACGCCGACGGTTGAATCGATCGAAATGTCCCGATCGAGCAAGCCCCAGGACGGCCACCGGTTGCATCCACGTCGGTCCCACGCCGCGGACACAACGCATCGACACCAGGGGTCCCGACGTTCAGTTGACGCAACGTCTTCACTTTCGTCACGACGTCGCGCGTGGCATGATGTAGCCATGAGATGGCTCATCGGACTCGACCTCCGCGGAGGCGGAAGCGGTGCCCTCGGATTCGCCAAATGGCTCCGCGAACAGGGGAGCGATCGAGCGCCCGATGAAGTGACGTGCGCTCACGTGGTCGAGGAATCGACCATCCTCCGCTATGAGTACGTGGTCGAGTTGGAACACCGGATCGCGACTTACGCGAGACAAGCGATGGAGGCAGCCGGGATTCATCCCAGTGAACGCAATCCGCGGATCATTTTTGGGGTTTCACCCGACACTGGTCTCGCAGATGTCGCAGGAGAACTCGGGGCTGATGCGATCATCGTAGGACGAAGAGCCGGCAAACATGACGAGCGATTCGTCCGCCTCGGAGGTGTCGCGCGACGTCTGCTTCGCAAACTGCCGGTTCCGATCGTCATCGTGCCCCCTGACGCTCCCGCAACAGGCCTTGGCCGCGGTCCGCTCATACTTGCGACCGATCTCACCGATGACTCCGTTGGAGCCGCTACGTTCGCGCATGAGATGGGCCGCATGCTCGATCGACCCGTCGTCGCGACCCATATCGTCCCCGACTCCACGGCGAACCTGCCGTTCTTGCCGGCAGCAACGCTCGAACAGCTCTATGACCAATTGGGCATGCCCGAGGGGCAAAACATCGAAGCATGGCTCGCGCGCCACGGGCTCACCGACGTGAGCACGGCGTTAGCCACCGGGGGCGTCGTCGACCGAATCCTCGCCATTGCGGAGCGCGAAGAGACGCCGCTCATCATCTGTGGGTCGCGACAACGCTCGACCACTGAGCGACTCTTCGGATCTTCGGTGGGCAGTACCTTGGCTGCCTATGCCCAGAGCCCGGTTGTGGTCGTACCCCCCAACTTCGTATTCCGCGATGCAGCGTCGGAAGCCGCACTCGTGGAGCTCGTCGCGACTGGATGACCCGAAGGAGAGCTATCGAAATGTCGATGATCAAGGTACCTCATGAAACGAATCAAACGCGTTGGTATTGCCGTTAGCGTCGATCACGACGCGAGCATTAGGGCATAGCTTGTGCCGGTGCTTCGACGTCTTCCGCTCGAACGCTATGGAGCCGGATGAGTTCGCCAAGGTTGCGTGATCGGTGCCCTACAATTCGCGCGGGGATCCACCGGTGACCGCGAAGCCAGTGGTCACCGGTGAGGTCATGGCAGCGTTGTCGCGATACTCCGCGATTCGATATTGGATTGTACGAGGCGAGATTCCGAGAATTTCGGCCGCTTTGTTCGTACTTCCGCCCACGTGTTCGAGTGTCGTGAGGATCGCGTACTTCTCGAGCTCCGCGAGGGAGGCTCCCGGGATTTCGGGTCGAACGGTCGCTTCCCGCTCGTGGGTAAAAACCTCCGGCGGAAGATGGCGGGGTTCGATCTCGGGGCCATGGCAGAGCACGATGGCCCGCTCGATGCAGTGTTCGAGCTGACTGACGTTTCCCGGCCAATCATGATGGATGAGGATCCGCAATGTGCGGTCTTCAAAACCACGAATGGGGCGGCGATGTTTTCGACAGGATTGTCGAACGAAGTGGGCAGCGAGCGCTGGGATGTCATCACGTCGGTGGCGCAGATTGGGCACTCGCAAAGTGATGATGTTGAGCCGATAGAAGAGATCTTCGCGGAACCGGCCGGCCGCGACGTCTTCTTGGAGAGCATGGTCGCAGGCCCCAACCACGCGTACATCGACGGATTTCGATTCATCGCTGCCGAGCGGTTCGAACGCATGGTTCTCGAGCAACTGCAGCAATTTGAGCTGCATGGCCGGCGACAGGTGATCGATTTCGTCGAGGAACAACGTGCCTTGGTCGGCCCGCTGCAAGAGCCCCTCGTGACGGGAAGTCGCGCCGGGAAAGACCCCTGGCTCGGACCCGAAGAGCTCGCGCTCGAGGGCACTATCGTTCAGTGCGGCGCATGGCAACGTGATGAATGATTGCTTTGCCCGCCGACCGCGATCGTGCACAGCGCGCGCAATGAGTTTCTTACCAGTCCCAGGTTCACCGACGATGAGCACGGGTGCATTCGAGTCGCTTATCTGTTGGACGAATCCGAGGAGTTGGCGCGAGGCTTTCGAGTCTCCGATCCACGGGCTCGTGCCTACGGGCGGGGCAGCGAGCGCCTCGCGGAGTGCTTCATTGTCTCGACGAAGTACCGAAGAGGCGAGCACGCGCCGAACCACGAGGAGCAGTTCGACGAATTGAAGCGGTTTGGTCAGATAGTCGTCCGCGCCTTCGTGCATGGCTTCGACCGCATGCTCGACGGAGCCGAATGCCGTCATCACGATCACTCCGACGGAGGCGAACTGCGCTTTCACCTTTTTCATCAAGGTGATGCCATCCATGCCCGGCATCTTGACGTCGGTCAGCACCACGTCGGGGACCCAGTCTTCAAGTTGACCAAGCGCTTTGAAACCGTCCGGCGCACTTCGGACCGCAAAGCCGTCTTCGCGGAGGAGCTCGCACAATGCGGCGCGAGCTGGGGTTTCGTCGTCGACGACCAAAATGCGTGGGCTTTCCGCCCTGGGGTGTCCTGTCATCGGAACGGGCTCCTATCGACTTCAACGTAGTGCCCGCATACGGCGCCGATATGCGCATGATTTGCGCAAAGCTGGTACTTTTGCGAAAAATATGCGTTTTTAGCATCGACCAGGCGCAAGGACTCGAAGGCGATTCGCTATCTTTGCACAGGATCCAAACGCGTTCCCGGAGGTCGCCTTCGACGATCCGCCGACACCGACCGTGGATCCCAGCACCCATACCCTGCAGAACTGTGTGCTGGGCCGGCTCGTCGGAGAGGGAGCGGACACATGTGAAAGTATCGATCGCGATTTCGACTATTCCACCGGGTAAATGCTTTGTTCGGGATCGAGAGCGGGATCATTGGTGACGACGATCCCGGCCATGCGCGGGGGTCCACCGGGGTTGCCCGCCGGATCGCCCTCGCCGTCGGTGAACTCGATTCGATACGAACCTGCTTCGAGGGACGGGGCAAAGGCGTCGAAGCTGCACTCTTGTCCCAGCGCGTGGACTCGTTCCCACTGCCACCCTACGTTGTTGCCCTCACATCCAAAGTCCCAGCGGCCCGCGTCGCCCTCGAGCTCCCAATCGAAAAAATCCACGTTCGTCTGCGTGATCGATTCGTCATACACCAGGCCCCAGACGAAGACTTCGGTTGGACACGCGAGGTCGAAGTCCACGCGAAACCGTGCAGAGCCCCCGTCGTTGACGTTCCGCCCGCCGAATACCTCTTCTCCGCCGAACAGGGCGAGGTCGTCGTCATCGTTCCCGTCGAACCCGTTCGTGCCCGAATAGATGATGTCGTTGGTCTCGACGAGGTCGCTGTTGGCGACAGTGAACATGATCACGGCGGTGAACGGTGGCGGACCCGCGCACGGATCGACCTCCTGGCCCGTGACGTCGTCACCCGTCGAGGTGCTACCCGTATCTTCGGACTCCGTCGGATCATCCTCGTTCGTGGTGGTGGTAGTGGTAGTGGTCGTGGGGCCGTCGTCCCCGTCCGCCGAATCTGGCCCAGACGATCCATTCGTGTCGGAGCTGCTCCTGCTCGGGGGGCCTGAAGGGTCGTCTGCCCCCCCAGACGGAGCCCCGCCGCCCTCGTCCTCTTGACTGGGCATCGACCACGTCTCACCCCCGTCCAGCGTCTGGGTGTCGACCTCCAGGGCGCCGAGTCCCGACGTATCGAACGAGCATGCGACGGGGCACCAACACGTCGTCGCCACGATTCTCAACCATCGTTGCACCGCCATCAGCCACAAAAAGTTACCACGTTTGTGTCGGTGTGGGTTGCGTCAGAAGCCCGTGCGCGGCAGCGCGAAACAAGAACCGTGGCTCCCTTGTGAATGCGACGAGCTCTCTCACTCAACGTGCGAGGCAATACACGATCTACGAGTGACACGGGCGAGCTCTACGACCTTGCCCGCCATCGGCCGCCGCGGTGGGCGTTGCGTCATATGTGCGGGGGCCCGATGTCAGATGTGGCCTCCGCCAAGACGTCGAGTCGCGTGCACTGACCGATGCGTGCGTTTTCCGTGGTAGCCTCCGAAGCATGGGGCAAACGCACCCGGGCGGGATCCGCCTCCGCATCGAAGAGTGGGGGGCGTTGCCCGAGGACGAGCCTGGCGAGCTCGTGAACGGAGCTTCGTCCATGAACTCGTGGTCGGTTGGCTGCTCGCGTGGCTCCGCGCATGGGTCGTGCCTCAAGGTGGGTTCGTCTTCGCGTTAGGCGGACCTAACGGGGGTGCACGTGGCCTTTGGGAGAATAGGTGCGATCGGCGACATTCATGCGGAACCGGTGCGCCTCGCTTCAGCGCTTGCGATACTCGAAGGGCGAAAGGTCGAGCTCGTCGTCGCAACGGGTGACATCGTGGATGGATCCGGTTCGGTCGACGAGTGCTGCGAACTGCTGAAATCGCACAGCGTCGTTGCGGTACGTGGCAATCACGACCGTTGGTTGCTCGCAGGCACCGCACGCAACCTGCCTCATGCGACCGCCATGGCAGACGTATCGGACGAGTCGCGGGCGTTCCTAGAGCATCTCCCCCGGGTGGTGGAAATAGCTACGATCAGGGGTACGGCCCTACTCTGTCACGGGCTCGGCCCGAACGACATGGCCAAAGTCGATCCCGATGACTTCGGGTACGCCTTGTACGCGAACGATGACCTGCAGAACCTCCTGCGAAATGGCTACTTCCGCTGGGTCATCAACGGCCACAGCCATCGTCGGATGGTTCGTACGTTCCCCGGCCTGACCATCATCAACGCCGGCACGCTGAAACCGGGACACTCATCCTGTTTCCTCGAAATCGACTTCGAGCGAGGCGTTGTGCTGGTCTTCGAGTTCGCTGCCGACGGTTCAATAGAACCGGCGCCCGTGGCTATCACACTGGACTAAGCGAACACCCAGAGGTCGCACTGACGATGTTCTCCTTGATCCCACCTCGACGGCGGTGCACTAGGACTAGACTTGAGCCGATGGAGACATTCCGATGGATTTCGTATTGCTTCCTGATCATGTCGGCGGTCGCATGCAGCTCTACGCGGATGCCTCGGTCCAACCCGCCCACGAACGATCCCGCGTTGGGTACGGTGCCGACGGTCTCCGACGAGACGGACTCGGAGGAACCAGAAGTGACGGGGGAAGCGTCGGAGAGGGGCGAAGTCTCGGAGCTGAACTTTGAAGTGGAGTCCCTCGGAGATGCACACACGGTGCAATCGGACCCAAAGAGACCGATGATCGCTCCATTCGATCTTTGTGGGGATGGCTGCAAGCCAAACGTGGAGCTGCAAAAGAGCATGGAAACATACGAGGAGACGGAGAACGATTGAGCTTCGATCTATCCACGATTCGGGCGGCGCGTTTCCAAGATTCGCCAGGGCAAGGCCCACGATGGCCTGCCTCGGCGCTAATTTGGAAGTGACGCGGGGTCTATGGGTTCTCGATGACGATCACGCTCGCATAGGACTCGTTGTCTTCGACATCGACCACTCCGTTCGGGTCTTCCCCCCAAGGCTCATTCTCGTCCCATTCTCCGTCGCCGTCGAGATCCACGAATGCAAAGGCGTGAAGATCTGGATCGTTGGCGTAGGCTTTGCCTCGATAGCGAGTCTGATCCGGTTGGGTCTCGATGACGTCGTGGGTGTCGAAAGACTCCGAAACGATGTCATGATCGAGGACCGTGTCGCCGAGGACGATCTCTACGCCGGGAGGGAGGGTTACGTCTCGCGTCACGCGCAGGTCGTACTTGTATTCATAGCTGTAGGAACAGGCGTTAGCGAGCAACAGAACGACAGAACAAGCTAAGTGTGAGGTTCGCATCGGATTTGAACGGGTAGTGTCGCTCCCCCCTCGACCGATCATCGTCGGTGGCCCGACGCATGGATCGCGGATCCGTGCGCGCTCGCAACGGGGGCGGTGGTTTCGAGCGCGGTGGCTCGAGCGCGATGGCTCAGCGCGCTGCTTCGAGGTCGCCCAGGTGAGCGTTCAGACGCGCGAGGTGCCCCAAGAGCTCGACGCGTTTGCCATGGAGGACCAGGCTCAACACCCGCGCGATCCCGGTGCTTGGATCGGCACACGAGCGATTCTGCTGGGCGCGCCCCACTGGGCAGAGCTTGCACTCGAAGGCGACGTGCTGACACAGCGGGGCGCAGAGGACCAACGGGTCAAAACCCGCTGGCCAGTCGTCGGCGTTCCACGGATCGCCGGTTCGCCAGACCAGCGTTTGGAGTCTTTGCCATTCCGTATCGTCCTCGACACACGCGACGAGGCCTCGAATCTGTCCTCGCGTGAGAGCAAGGGCCTCCTCCGCTGAACCACCGCGAGCCTTCCAACGACGCAGGATCGTATCCGCGCTGACCAGGCACGATGGCTCGGTCGCGGGGACACGGGGGGATCGAAGCTGCGTCCAAAGCTTCCGAAGCACGAGAGGTACGATGCCGTAGCCGTCGGTGTGCCATCAAGCAGCCCGTTCGACGAGGTGCGCGGCACGGTTGCGAACAGGGCGCCGAGTTCGGCCGCGGTCGCGGCGGATCGGTAAAGCCGAGTGGTAGATTCATCCAACCGAATGGGCATCCCGGCCGACGAACCGATCACCTACGAGGAGTACCTACGGTTCGAGGGCTCGGTCGACGCTCGGCACGAGCTCATCGACGGCGACATCCTGGCCATGGCCGGTGGAACGAGGCGTCACGCTGTGCTGAAGAGCCGGCTTTCCGCGCGCTTGACCATCGGGCTCGGCGAGCGCGGCCCCTGTCGCGTGGAGGACTCCGACACGAGGATCATCGTCGAGCGGGGGACCAACGTGAACGCGTACTACCCGGATATCGTGGTGATCTGCGGAGAGGGCGAGACCCACCCGCGCGACCCCGACGGTGGCGTGGTGAACCCGAGGCTCCTCGTCGAAGTCACGAGCCGCAACACGGAAAAACGCGATCGCGGGGTCAAGCTCGACGACTATCGCCTGCTCCCGTCGCTCCGCGAGTACCTCATCGTGTCGCACGTTCGCCACGAGATCGAGATCTGGTCGCGGCCCGACGCGAGCGCAATGTGGACACGCCGCGTGTTCACGCCCGGCGAGTCGACCAAGCTCGGGATCGGTGTCGGTGTGGTGGTCGACGATCTCTACCGCGAACCCCTTCCGCCGCGTTGAGCCCGGAGAGCAATTGAGCTTCGATCTATCCGGGTCGCGTTGCCGAATCGCGGGCCTCGGCGCGCAGTCGTTCTTGGGCGTCTGCCCAGGTGCGTACCCACGAGGGCAGGGCAGGCGATTCCGACGGAACGCCGAGTACAGGCATGAGCTCGGCCGTTGGCACCGATCCACCTGCCCGCGCCAACATCCGGGCTCGAATGATCGCTTCCGCGATGACCTCCTCTGTGCCGCCCGGCGAACGAACGAAGCGCTGTTCCAAGAAGATCGAGCGTTCGTCCCAACCGAGGACCCGGGTGACGACCTCGAACCGCTCGAACGGTTGTAGCGATCGGTAGAACTGAATCGTCTCGGCCGTGACGACGGGGTACCACTTCCTTCGCTTCACTTCCGCTGCCATGCCCGCACGAATCATGAGATCCAAACGCGCGACGTCGAGCAGCGAAAGGTATTTGCCGTTGTTCATGTGGCCGAGCAGGTCCAGATCGGTCGGAAGCACGCGAAACGGAGTGCGGCAGGGACCGAGACGATCACAACCCGATCGTCGAGACGAGGCGATCGCGAGCCGCAACAAGCGTAGCCAGAGGTTCATGATCTACCCCTGCCTATCACGCCATGAACGCGGCATCTACGGCTCCGAACGTTGCTGCGAGGGGGTCCGTTTCATCAGGTCGTCATCCATGCCGAGCACTTTCCAGATTGCCGTGGATATGCAAGGATCCATCCTCTACGCGGAGTAAGCGGGTACCCGCGCGGCATTCTTCCAAGGAAGGACGATATGGAAGTCACGGTGTTGGTTGATTTTCGAGCAAAGCACGGTAAGGCAGCGGAGGCGCTCGAGGCGATGCAGGGGAGCCGCGAGTTCTCGCTCGGAGCCAAAGGGTGCGAAGGATTCGAAGTTCTGCAGAGCGCAGACGATCCACATGACCTGGCCTTCATTGAACGCTGGGCCTCCGTGGAGGAGCACAAAGCATTCTTGGCGTTGGTCATGAAAGCCGAAGGCTTTGCGGAGGCAATCAAGCTATTCGAGTCGGGTCCCCATATTCGGTATTTCATTGTAAGCGAATAGCGTGCCGCGGACTTTGGGTTTGTTGGCATGCAGGCTACCCTCGGCCAAGGGACGTACGTTTTCGGGCTTGTCGAGATTGGGCCCTCGTCGAGACGGGGGCCTACAGTGCCCAGCATCTTGCCGCAAGAGCATCAGGAGCGCCTTCACGTTCTCACAACCGCGGCTGCATTTGGCAGGTCATTGCGTTGCCGCCGCCTGTCGGTTAGGGAAATTCCGCGTCCAATCGCTTGGAGGACGGGCATGTCGTCTAGTAGTACTAGGATCATCCCTCACCGCGTTCAACGCGAGCCATCGTTTGCGGCCGTCATCGATTCGAGCGCGGGCCAGGCCTGAGCATCCGTTAGGATGCACGTGTGGCCGCCCCAGCATCCAGACCACGGGACCGACTTCGCTCACATCCAGGGTTGCCGATGTCGCGTCACGTTCCGCCGTTTGGGAACTCGTTGAAGGCTCATGTCCATGCGTCCTTTGCCCATCTGGGTGTGGGTTACCAACTCTGACATTCAAGAGAGCCAAATAACATGAATTGCCCGAAATGCCGACTCGTTAGCCCGCCTTCCGCTCAGCGCTGCGACTGCGGCTACGACTTCAACCTCAACCGCATGGAGCGGCCTTACATTGCAGATGCCAGATTGGAGCCGGGGAGTCCTGCGGTAGGGGTTATCGCTGGTTTGTTTGGGCTCATTGGCGTTGGGCTGGTGTACGCATTGTCTCGGTCATCGACCACTCGGACGTCAGCGTGGATCGGATTTGCTCTGAAACTCGTCATTACGATCCTCATTCTCCTCGCCACAAAATGAACGACGACCACAGGTGCTGCTGAAGGTTGGACCGATCGGGTTCTTGCTCGCAAGTTGCTGAGCGATGACCGGCTTCCAAGTCGCGTCGCGCTTGCTCGAGGTGGCCCAACGTTTGATACAGGTTTCCCAGCGTAATTAACGATCGGGACAACTCGAACTGAAAGTCGGACCGGCCGAGTTCCCGTTCGACGAGCCCCCGCGCGATGGTCGTATCGTCCTCGAACTCGCGACGCGCTTGGTCGAGGGAGTCGAGCGATCTGTGGAGCCAGCCTGACGCACTTGGATCAATCGGTCCGTCGCTGTATCCCAATCGATAGGCTGAACTGAGAGTCGCCAGAGTCCGTCGACGACACGGGTAGGTCGCAAAGCGACCCAAGAGCCCTCGCGCCCCAAGCAAGCACCATCCTCACCCGCCAGAGCTCGACCTCCTTCGAGATCCCAACCACCACGGGCAGGCCACCCGCTCCGATCCGGCTCAACATCGCGCGGAACGTCATGCTGGCGCGGAGGACCACGATGTCTCGCTGAACTCCAGGGCGCCTGCGAGAAGCGATCGTGAATGCGCGCATGGAACGCGTTTCTGTCATCGAGCTCCGTCATTTTGTTTCCGACCCACGCCGGCGTTGGAAACAAGGACTCACCGTTTGAAACATTTCAGACCGCGCGGCATCGATGGGAACGAACCAATCTGTCTTCGACTCTCACGCGGAACGACTGGAATGTCAGCCAAACCGCGCGCGAGTTGGACATGAGTTGCGCCAATCTCAATGCCCTGATCCGGACACGGCCTGGCCCGTTCATCCGGCCCCTGCGCAATACACGCGTTATAACCATATATTACAGCGGCACGCCCACTTGATACGATGGCCACGTGGGTGCCATTGCGCGGACCGGAGGCCGGTCGGGCGAGCTGATTTACCTCCATACCAATCACGTGGTTGGCCGCGCTGAAAACTGCGATCTCATCCTCGCCGGCACTGCAATTTCCAGCCGTCACGCCGAGATCCGTTGGACCCCCCAAGGGTGTTGGACGATCCTCGACCTTTCGAGTCTCAACGGCACGTTTGTCAACGGCAAGCGCCTCATCCCAAGGGTCGCAATGCCGGGTGCTTTGGCAGCGGGCGATGTGGTCATGTTCGCCGATTCCGACGAGACGTGGAAAATCGAGCAAGCCGACGCGCCTTGCTCTCTGCTCGTGCCCGCCGGAAAACGAGAACCCTTGTACTTCTTGCACCCGGGGCAGATCTTGGCGCTCCCTTCGGGAGAGGACGTCGCGGCCAGCGTCTATCAGAACGCCGGTAACTGGTACCTCGAGCGCAAAGGCGAAGCCGTTCCGCTCGTTCGCGATCAAGTCGTCGAGGTCGCGGGAACGTCGTATCGGGCGCACCTAGTGTCGTGGCTCCCGCCGACCGAAGACCTCGGGGCTCGGCTGCTCGAGCGTCGCGCTAGCGCTTCGACGTTCGAGATCCGGGTCGCGTCCGACGAGGAATCCGCCGAAGCGTGGGTCCGGTTCCCTACGGAAGACTTTTACCTGCGCAGGCGAGGTCACCTCTACCTTTTGGCCTATCTATGCCGCGAGCGGCTCCAAAACCCGGATTCGGGTTGGGTCGAGGTGAATGAGATCTGCCGCCGCCTGCCAGTCTCCTCCCCGGAAACGTTGAACGTCCTCGTTCACCGTTGTCGTAAGGACCTCGAAGAGGCGGGTATTGCCGATCCTGCGAGTCTCATCGATCGGTCTCGTCGGGGTTTCCTGAGGATTTGCCTGTCGGCCGACCGGATCACGGTGAAAAGCGACTGAGTCGACCTCGAAGCCCCCCCCTAGGGTTCATCCAGGGGGAGTCGTCACGAGGGCGTGGTCGACGATGCGAAAGACCGACTTGGTTTGCAATTTCCCAATGGCGGTTTGGGCCCGGTCGAGGGACGCGGTTTCGGCGGCGGTATCTCCACAGGCACGATGCAGCCGCGCGGCCGCCAGGTGGACCTCTGGAGCGTAGAGGCGAGCGAGCTCGTGCGCGCAGAGTTCTTCAGCCAATTCGATATAAGGTCGAGCTTGTTCGATATCATTCACTGTACGCCACGCATCCGCACACTGAGCTGCATGGAGCTCCACCGTTAGGCGAAAGCCCATCGCCTTGAGGGTCTGCACACCGCTCGAAATCTTTTCGGCTCCCGACCGCGCACCATCTTCGACCACCGCCCGGAACCCCTCGCCGATCTGCAGTAATGCACGCGGGAAGGTGAGCCAAGGATGGGTTCCGCCGCAGAGGGAGCGAAGCGGTTCCAAGATCGGTTCCAAATAGCTCGGATCGCGTCGGACGAGGGTATGGACGACACGACACCCGTACGCGTACGCTCGCGCAAACGCCAAGCTCTCGGATCGACACCCGATTCGCTCCGAATCAGCCTGAGCACGGTCGGCTTCGGGGAGCATGCCCTGGTACGCGTAGACAACCGCGAGGAAGGCCGACGGTGCACCGAGCACGTCCTCTTGCCATTCTTGCGCAATGCCCAGATCGAGCGTGTCCTCGGGGAGGAGACGGCCTTCGAGTGTTCCCAACACGGCACGCGATGCCGCGGAGAGATGGTGAACCGCAGCGACGAGCTCCCCCTCGTGCGAGGCGACCATTCCCAACATGGCGTTTCGCATGAAGCGCTGCTCTGGAGAGCGTGGGGCCTGGGCAATGAGCTCGTGACACTCCCGCAGAACCGACGAATCGTGGGCCACCAACGCGGCACCCCAGCGTCCCCAGATCTCGCCCAGGTTGACGATGTCTCCATGACGCCTCGCGAGGGCATGGGTACGCGCATAGTTCTCTTGAACGTTGGGGGCCGACCAACCCTCGACCGCGATCATGATCGGGCCGAGTAAACACCGCAGTCGTCGTTCATGGTTGTCCCTGGAAGCACTCTCGGGGGTACCGACGAGAACCCGGAGCGCTGCGTGAATGTGCTCGGACGCGTCTTGGTAAGCACGAACCTGGCTTGCACGTACGCCCGCAGCCTCGCGGAGAGCCAAGGATCGTTCGATGCGACCCGCGACTTCATAGTGGTGGGCGTATCGCCCCGGGCGCGCCTCCACCACTTCGCGAAATCGATGATCGAGAAGATCAACAATTACACCGTGAAGAGCGTGTCGATCTCCGGCACCCATACCTTCATAGATCGCGTCGCGAATCAACGCATGGCGAAAGGCGGCTCGTTGACCGTCCATGCGTACGAGGCCGCTCCGTGAGGCTTCGGCCATTTGGGCCTCCAGGGAGTCCTTGTCTTGCAGTGTGAGCTCCTCCAATAGCTCCGCGGGGGCATCTGATCCGAGCACAGCTAGAGCTTCCAGGGTGCGGCGCACGGCGCCTAGGCCCGCAACCTTGCGTTGCACCGAATCCCTGAGGGACGTCGGCATGAGCCGTTCCTCGATCGGCCCACCGAACGAAAAGGTGGATGCCAGCTCTTCGATCAAGAGGGGGATTCCACCGGCGCGGCGAGCCAACTGATCCACGACGCGTGCGGGGAGAGGGTTCATCGCAGTGAATGCAGCGACGAGCTTGCAGGAAGCGTCGTAGTCGAGTGGATCGAGGTCGAGGTGAATGAGCCCGTGTGCCGGGAGCCAACGAACATCTACGCCCGGGCGGCCGGTCACGAGCATCACGATGGGCGACGATGGGATCTTCCTGGAGAGGTGTTCGAGCACCTTCAACGTCGACTTGTCCATCCAATGGATGTCTTCGGCCACGATGACGGCAGGGCCGTGACCCGTGGCGCTCTGCACCAAGGCGACTGGACCATCAACCAAGGTCACTTCCGGATCACGGTCGGCGGTTTTCTCTTCGAACTCCGCGGTACTTTCGTAGGGACCGATCTCAAGGAGGATGCGTAGGCCTTCCAATGCGTTCGCTCCCAAGGACTCCCATCGTTCCAACGCGTGTTTCGAGGCACCGTGCAACTCTGATGCCGAAACGCCGCTGGGCAAATCGAGCCAGGAAAGGGCCCACCGACGGAGCGCTCCAAACGGTACATGGCTCTCCTCCGGGATTCCCCGAAGCGTGAGCACACGGGTCTCTCGAGGGAGGGACGTGGTCCACGTCGACGCGAGGCGAGACTTTCCTAGACCAGGTGCTGCGATCAGAAGAACAACGCAACCATGGCCCCGCTGCGCCGAGAACCACGCGCGATCGAGGGACAACAGCTCGTCGTCTCGACCGATCATTGGAGCGAACGACTCATTCGGCTCCGGCCGCATGCGAACCAACCGCGAGGCCGGGGCGGTACGACCGTCCGACAAGGTGTATGGACACACGTTCGGAATGAACTGAAAGAACCTGCGGAGCAGGTTGTGTGCCGCCGGGCTGACGAGCAACTCTCCGGGCTCGGCACAGAGCGACAGTGCAAACGCATCGTCGACGACCTGGCCGCTGACCCGAGGACCTCGATTCCCGCGGACCAAAAGAGCCAATCCGGTGTCGAGGGCCGCGGACACTCGCGCCCCACTCCCAGCGCTCCATTGGGTCGTTGTCAGCTCGCCGAGTCCATCGAGCAAAAGCTTGGCGGCTTGGAATCCATTGTTTTCGTGGGCGAGCGGGTACCCCAAACAAAAGACGAAGTGATTGCCGCTCTCGTTGACCATCATGCCACCTGCGCATTCCAACGCTGCGATGAGCCACTCGTGGATGGCGCTCAGGCGCCTTGCAAGCTCGAGTCGTTGCTCGACGCTCGTGGTCTCTCCGCGAACGTCGATGCGAACCACTCCGATGGCGAGCTGAAGCTCGGACGCCTGGAAGGATGAGGCTGTAACCCCAGCCCGCGAGCCCCGCACCTCTCGACGAACACGCTCGAGGACGTCCCGAGCTTGAGCCAACGTTGGACGAGCGGCCGGCGGCTTCGCTAACAACCTGTCCACGAGGTCCGACAGCTCGCGTGGAATCCCCTGGACATAGGCGTGGAGCGGACGAGGTTCGTCACGCTGGATCGACAGCATGGTTTGCGCTACGTCTTCGCGCAGGAACGGCGATAGCCCCGAGAACATTTCGTAGAGGAGCACGCCATACGAAAACACGTCCGCTCGCTCGTCGATTTCGGCCTCCTGGAGCATCTCCGGTGCGACGGATCTGGGCGTTCCAACCACGCCCATGGGCGTCGAGTCCTCTGGGTCGATCGCTTGGTCGACGCACCTTTTACTGCCGAGCAAACTCCGTGCGAGGCCGAAGTCGGTAAGCCTGATCGCTCCACCGAACTTCGTGACCAGGATGTTCTCCGCTTTGACGTCGAGGTGAAGCACGCCAGATTGGTGCGCATGAGCGAGTGCGTCGAGGACTTCGGTCGCCATCCGCAAGCTCTCTTCACCCGCCGAAGCCTGCCAATGGGTCCTGCGCGAGATCACGCGATCGAGGCTCGGCCCATCGATGAACTCGGAGATGATGTAGTCGACATCGTCGATCGTGCAGACGTCGTAGACTGCTACGACTCCGGTATGGCTCAGCTGCGCCGCGAGTCGGGCTTCCTTGCGGAACGTCTCGCGGCGAGCTTCGTCGGTGGCTCGGTTGCCCTTGCGAATGCGCTTGATGGCGACGTGGCGCTCAAGTCGAGGGTCGTATCCGACGAACACATCCCCCATGCCACCAGATCCAATGGAGCCGTGGACGGCGAACTCACCGATTCGGCTGGGCAAGGTTCCGATGTCTCCCGATGGCAGCGATGGGACGAACGACCGTCCAACCCACGAGTACGCAACCTGAGCGCGAACCATGGTTGTCGATCGATGAATCGGTAGTGGCTCGAACGAACGCGTCATTGGGGTTGCACTCATTCTAGCTCCAGGTATGGCGATGGTTCCGGCGTTCGACGAAGGGAGTCGTAGAGCTGGTCAGGGGTGGTCGTACCCCACGATTTCACGGAGGGGTGGGTCCGAGCCGCTGAGGGCATGTGCGGCCAACATGCCCGACATGACCGCGGCTTCGATGCAACCTACGTCGATCCCGCATGCCGTCCAATCACCCGCCACCGTCAGATTGGCAACCGAGCGATCGAGGGGAGAAATTCGGTACTTCGCGGTTCCGGGCAACGACATGACATAGCGATCGCTCGGGTTGACGTTGGCGCGAAAATACTGCGAGTCGATCACCTTGGCGTCGGGCGGCCTTGCACCCCTCAGTCGATCACCGATCAAGACGTCCCATCGAAATCCCCCGTCTGGCCCTACTGCGAACGGCCAGAGGGCGCCGATCTCTCGATCCAAGAACTCTATGGCATTGGCACGAACCTGATCACGCGCGCCCTCCCATTGCTGGCGGAACGAGGGAGCCGGAGGTGGATCGGGTAGGGTATTGCAAAAATAGGCGATGGAGCGCGGCTGGGACGACTCGGGCCAGCTTTCTTCAGGAAGCAGAGGGGTCATGTCGGTCCAGCTGTCGAACGGGTGATGAAATCCCGTCATCATGATCGGGCCGCGGTGCCAGCCGAGCTCGGTCATGCTGGGCACCATCCAAAGCTGCAGCGCTTGCGTGGCAACGGTCTGAACGTGATCGACCATCGTCCGCCACGCTGGCAGCTTGGCGACGATCTCGGAGCAACAATGCCGAACCTCCCCTAGGCCCGTGGCCAAGATGACGTAGTCAAAGTCTCGCCCCGCCGCGAGCACGCGTCGTCCGACGCTGTGGTCATTCCAGTGAGCCTCGAAATCATCTGACGAAAATGGGCTTGCTCCTTCGTCGACAAGCTGCTGCCAGAGGGGCTCGCTAGGCCAGCACGGCAAGCCCCGCACGTCCACGAGCGGTTCATAGGGGGCGCCCGTCTTGGTGCGCGCTTGGACGAGGAACTCGAGGTCGCGTACACCGAGCCCAACGGTTCCCGAATCCTGACGAAAGTCCGTCGTGCCAACGTTGACCAGGCGATGAAAGAACTCGAACCGAACCCCCCGACGGCACAGCGCACGGTACAGCGGGGCGAACACGATGTCTCCCATCCCTGAGCGCATCCGGTAGTAGATCGACTCCCGATAGGTGAAAAACATCCGTACGCACACGCGCAAGCCTACGGCTGCCGACATACGGGGGCGGTGAGGATCGCCTGCCTCGTAGGCGAATACGAGGTTGTAGAGGCCTCGGATGAACGTCGAGTTGATACTCGCCTGCGACGCGCCACGGGCCGACAACCACTCTCGGAAGTCCCAGTGATCGATGGCATTGAAGCCCATCTCGTCAATGAGGAGCCGATCTTCGACTATCCCCCGGGCACCTGCGAGCAGGAGGTCGACGACCGCGGCGGCATGACATAGGTCTGAACGCTGGTCCCATCGTGTCTCGAACCACTGTCGACAAGCCTCGGTGGCCAGTCCTATGGCCCGAAGCCAGAGGGGCTGCGACATCCCCTGCGAGTTCATCTCTGCTAGGGTGGCGATCACTCGGAGGATCGAGTCGGGGGCCCAGGGCTCGCGCAGCCGGCCGTCCATGAGCCCTTGGAGGCGAGCGACAAGATCCCGCGACTCCCACCACTGATCCGACTCGGTCTGTGGTGGCGCGGAACGACCGCCCACCGAAGCTACGGAGATTTCCAGGAGCTGCGTGGCCGTAACCAGCATTCGGCGAAGGTACCCAGCCACCGAAAATGGATTCGAACCTAGCTGCTGATCGTCCCCGATTTCCATGGGACCCCCGGGTACCCCCGGCTGTGCAGGGAAGTACGTCGACCAAACGTCCCACCCATCGCTTGGATTCCAGTGAGACAGGCCAACATGGGGAAGGGGAGTGAAGGCATCACGCCACGTCCGCATCCGCGATGCCATTCCATGCGCCTCCAACTCTGAATAGATGGAACGCATCATCCGGAATGCGTTTTCGTAGCACCCCATCCAGACGTGGATGCCGTGCTCTTCGATACGGTCGTGTTGGCCACGGCCCGAAGCCCCTTTGCCACCTAGCCGCCAACCCGCTTGAAACAAGGTCACCTCGAACCGGTCCCCGAGGTCGGGCCGAGTCAACTGGTGCGCAGCGGAAAGACCGGCACAGCCCCCTCCGATGATCGCGACCCTCGGACGACGGGCCACGGTTAGGCCTCCGTCCCGAAGCGAAACCACCGGATCGGTGTAGCACTGGCCAAGAGCGGCAGAGCTCTCGATGGCGGAAGAGGGTCTGTGGGCGACACCACAAACGTCACGCCGAGGGGGTGACCCAGTGAACCGACGGCGATCGTCATAATCGTTGCTGTCCAGGCATAGGGGTCTCGTGCACCTGCAAGCCACCGGCCGGTCCGGTCCGGCATTTCATTGTTACGATTCGGTGTCGAGACGAGGCGCAGGATGGTACGAATCGTAATGTTCGATCCAATATTGCATGAGACGTAGAGGTTGCGAAGTGCGGATGGCTTGCATGGCGGCGCGAGCCTGGGCCACGGCTGTTTGCTCGGCCGCGAGATCCCCTCGTGCACGGTGGTAGCGGGCCTCGCAGAGGTGCACTTCACAGTGGTATGGGCCGCAGCGATCGGGGGTGATTTGGGAGCGGGCGAGATCGAGGAATCGTCGCGCGCGATCGAGATCTCCGACCAAGCGCCAAGCATCGGCGCATGCTGCTGCATGGAGATCGAGCGTAAGACGCAGCTCCATCTGTTCGAACGAATCGATGCCTGTCGACAGGGCGTCGGCCGCAGCCGCCCCCTGGCCGGACCTTGCGCCGAGGTATCCGTCGCCGGTCGCGAGCATGGCCCTGGCGTAGCTGAACCAGGGATTGTGCTCGCCGCAAAGGGCCCGAAGCGGGGTCAGCCCCGCATCCCCATAAACTGGCTCGTGCCGAATCATGCTTTGAAAGACGCGGCCTCCATACGAGAACGACTGCGCGTGGAAAAGCGTTTGGGAGCGTAGGCTGATGCGTTCGGCGTCGCGTTGACACTGGTCAGCCTCCCGCAGGCGACCCTGATAGCCCAAAAGCACGGCGAGATGGATCGAGGGACCTGCGAGGGTGGCCTCGGGCCAGTCCTCGACGAGGGCCATTTGAATCGTGTCTTCACTGCCGAGACGCCCCTCGAGTGTGCCGAGAACCGCATGGGCGGCGGCGTTCAAGCAACGGCTAGCTGTCTCGAAGTCTCCGCGATGGAACGCGGTCACTCCGACGATGGTGTCACGGGCAAGACGTCCCTCGGGCGAGTCGCCGACGTTCGCGAGCTCCGCGAGGATCGTGTCGACCGTCTCGAAATCGAGGGCCACGAGCGCCGAGCTCCACCGTCCCAGGGTTTCGCCGAGGCCGAGGGGCTCACCCGTCACCGCGGCCAGCCACTCGGTTCGCCCATAGTTCTCCTTCACGCGGGGCGCGGACCATCCTTCGAGTGCGATGAGCGTAGGTCCCAACAGCCTTCGCAACCGACGCTCGCTCAGGTTCCTTTCATGTGACTCGGGTCGACTCGCGAGCGTTCGCAAGGCGGCGTCGAGATGCTCGTTGGCTTCGACATAGGCGCGTCGTTGCGTCGCGCGGGCGCCCGCGGCTTCGCGGAGCTCCAGCGCGCGGTCCGTCCAACCAGACGCCTCGTAGTGCCTGGCATAACGGTCGGGGCGCGCATCGACCTCGCTGCGGAAATCACATTCCAGGAGGTCGACGATCTCGTGATGGAGCTCCTGGCGGTCCGCCGCCGACATTCCATCTTCGATGGCGTCGCGAATCAACGCGTGACGGAACACCGCTCCGCAGCCTCCTAGACCGCGTCGAACCAAGCCAACGCGTTCGGCGTCTTGCAAATGCACGTCGAGGGCTTCCTGCCGGCGCTGGACGAGCTCGCGGATGAGCTCGGGGGGGGCGTCGGTTCCGAGCGCCGCGAGAACTTCCAGGGTTCGACGCACCGCACCGAGTTCGGCCACCCGCCGTTGCACGGATTCCCGCATAGATGTGGGGAACATCTTGTCGTCTTGGATCGATCCCGCACACAATACGAGCTCTTCGAGCAGCAAGGGCATACCTTCGGCACGGCCTATGATCTCCTCGGCTCGCCGCGCCGAGAGGGGATTCCCCGCAGACAACGTCTCCACCACCTTGCGCGACTCGTCGTACGACAACGGTTGGAGCTCGAGTTGGCGGATCGCGGTCGTCCGTCCCCAAGCGTGATCCTCGGGTAACGGTGCGCGGCTGGTCGTGAGTAGCATCGCCGGTAGCGCGTGAATCCGCTGAGCCACGCGACGCAGCACTTCGACCGTCACGCTATCCATCCAGTGGACATCTTCGGCGATGATCACTGCCGATCCAGGCGGTGCACCGCCTGTGAACAACAAGAGATCCGCCAAGCTGTCCAGGAAATCAGTCTCGACGGCACCGAAGCATGGACGCTTCGTCCATGGTTCATCGAGGGACCGGGGCCGTGCGAGTTCCAGCACCACCTCGAGGGATCCGCGGACCGACTCCAACCCGAGCTGACGCACGCACTGGTCCAATCGATCGAACTTCTCCGTGAGCGTCGCCCCGGTCGGGATTCCGATCCAACTGGAGATCCAGGCCCGGATCGCGCCGCAAGGAACCTGTGTTTGCTCGTGGGTGCCACGCAATCGCACGACCCGTGTGTTGCGTGGCAAGGTAGACGCCCAAACGGTAGCGAGCCTTGTCTTCCCCATTCCGGCAGCTGCGGCTACGACCACCACTTGGCCGTGCCCGCGTTGAGTCGCGAGCCAAGTCTCGTCGAGGGCGAGCATGACTTGGTCGCGACCGACGAAAGGTAACGAGTCGTCGGTCAGCTCACTGCGTGCTCGCACGACCCTCGAGGCGGGTACGGCCCTGCCTTCGGCCACGGAATACACGCGCACATTGGGAACGATCTGGAAGAACCTACGCAACAAATTGTGCGCTGCGGGACTCGCTAGCAACTCGCCGGCCTCCGCGAACAACGACAACGCCAGGGCATCGTCCACCACTTTCCCGATGACGCGAGGTGCTCGCCCACCTTTGACGAGTACGGCGACCCCTGCGTCCAATGCCGCCGAAATGTGTATGCCCGTCCCTGTCAACCCCTCGCTGGCTGCGAAGCGACTCAACAAACCCAACAACAGCTTGGCGGCTCGTCGAGTGTTGTCTTCGTGCGCCAGCGGATAGCCTACGCAGAACACGAAGTGGTTGCCGCTTTCGCTGAGCATCATGCCGCTCACGTTTTCAACCGCGTGCGCGAGCTCGTCGAGCATAGCGTCGAGCTTCCTAGCTCGCGCCAGTGCCTGGCTGGGTTGGCCCACCTCTTCGCGGAACTCGACTCGCAGTACGCCGACGGCCAGCTGCAACTCGACCGCGTCGACCCTTCCATCGACGCGCGCAGACCGGCCCCCTCGGAGCTCGCGTCGCAAACGTTCCAATACGAGGCCCGCGTGGGTTAGTGTGGGGCGATCGCTAGGAGATTTGTCGAGCAGCTGATCGACGAGTTGCGACAACGAAGCGGGGATCCCTTGCACGACGGACCTCAACGTGCGCGGGACATCGTGCTGGAGGGCCGCAAGTGTTTTGAAGAAGTCGGCACGCGTGAAGGGAGACAGGCCGGAAAACCATTCGTAGAGCAGGACACCGTAGGAGAAGACATCGGCCCGTTCGTCGACCTCGGCGCCAATGACCATTTCGGGCGCCATGGCCCGCGGGGTTCCGCACAACCCACGCTCCGTTCCGGACCCTTTCTTGTGCGGATCGTTCGCCGCACCTGGACGACCCAAGCCCCGCAAGACCCGACCGACGCCGAAGTCCGTGAGCTTGGCGACGCCGTCTCGGGCGACGAGGATGTTTTCGGCTTTCACGTCCAGATGGAGGACGCCATGCCGGTGGGCGTGTTCGAGGGCGTCGAGCACCTCGATAGCGATGCGAAGGTTTTCGTCGCCTCTGGAGACATCCCACTTGGTTTTTCTCGCGATGAGGCGATCGAGAGCCGGGCCGTCGACGAACTCCGAGATGATGTAGTCCACATCATCGACCATGAGAACGTCGTAGATCGCCACGACGCCCGGATGTCGGAGACGTGCCGCAAGTTGCGCCTCGCGACGAAATCGATCCCGGACGTACTCGTCGACCGGTACATCTGTCCGCAGTCGCTTGATCGCAACCCGACGGTCGAGACGTGGGTCGTACCCCGCAAACACGTCTCCCATGCCACCTCGGCCAAGCAACCCGTGAACGACGAACTCTCCGACGCGCTCGGGCGTCGCTCGATCCGGCCCGCCGTCCGAACCCGAGCCCCCGGAGCCGACCACGGAGGTCGACTCGTTCACGGAAGGAGCGTCGAAACGATGTGTCATGGCCGCTGCGTCACTGTATGTGAATGCGGCTCGGATGAACGTCGGTCAATATTTCAGGGCGTTACGGCTTTCGCTCGGCGATCGTTCTTTCCGGTAGGAGATCGGCTGGGTTCGGGACTAGAGCTTCGGGTTCGAAGGAATCCTTCTTTGCGACCTGGTCGGAAGGGAGCCCAGAAAAAAGCAAGGACCAGGCCAAATCTCGCCATGCCACGGTCATGGGTGCTTCTGGCACGATAGGACGTTTCGCCAACCTCCCCATGTCTTCGAATTCGGTCATGGCCGCCTCGTGACCGTCCAGGATTTCAGGCACCCATCCTCGTGCGAGGTCGAACCCAAACCCGGAAGCGTCAGCATCGCTTGCGCCCAGCTTCCGATTCAACCCGCTCCGCTCATCGCTTGCCGGCGAGCCGCAAGCACTTGGCGATCATCATTCCTGACGATGAACCGCGACCTTGCCCTGCTCGTGCAGCCAGCGTAGTGCATAGCCAGGGTTGATGAGGTCCGATGCGAAAACAGCACCACTCGGAAGCGGGTCGCATACGACGAGATGGCCGACGATAAGCTGGACGATGTCCGCACTGGCCTCGTAAGGGTCTCGTGCCCGAAAGGCCAAGGCCTGACCGTCGCCGCAAGCGGTTTCGACCTCGACCAACAGCGCCGCCCCTTTGCCAACCCCTTCAGCTCGACACCCTCTAAGAACTTCGCCGAGAGGCCACCGCCCCAAAATGCGTTGAATCCCAGTGGCCACGGACATCCAGACAGGACGCTCGGCAGCCAGACGGATGAATGGGGCGTTGAAAGGCCCGCCTGGGTCCACCGACAAATACACACGAACGTCACATCCTGGGTGTTTCCTCGAGATCGTCGATTCCTCCACCCCACCGACACGAACGGCCTGTCCCTCACCATAAGGCTCGGGCAGTGCGATCCGTCGCAGTTCTCGAGTGTCCATGGGGGCCATGAATTGCCCGCTCGTGGCAGATTCGATGGTTCCAGGACTGATCGCCAGAAGCTGCTCGATCGATTGTACGTAGGTGACGCAGATTTTCGTAGGCCGATCGCCCAAGCGTTTCACGAGCACATCGGTGGCCCACTCTCCCAAGGCCCCCATCGCACCCACGGCAGGTGCAGCGAACACACCGGCCGCTCGCGCGGGTTCGTCCCATCGATCATAAACCGACTTCACCAGCGCCCCCTCCGCAGACATATCCATGTAGTGGACGCGGTTTCGCAAAGCCGCGGCGAGCAGAGGCTCACAGGTCTCGGCATAAGGTCCGGCACAATTGATCACGAGATCGCTTCTCGACAATGCGACATCGAGTTGCCGAGAATCCCCCAGCGGTGCCACGAAACATCGTCCTGCGATCCTACCGTTTCGCGCGAAGGCCCGAAGGCCACGCTCGTCTCGCCCGACCAAGCGCAGGTCGACTCCTAGGTCCGACAACCTGTTCGAGACGAGGCGACCAGTTCGCCCGGTCGCACCATAGACGGCGACGATCACCGCTTTCCGCGACTCCGCGACATCCCGAACCCCGCCCCCGAATGCACACGCCGAGAGCGCCCCCGTTGGTTCCACAAGACCTCGAGCCGACGCGCTCGAACGGTGGCTGCACCTTCCGCCACGGCGAGCACGGGGATCGTATACAAAGCGCCCCGTGGAAAATCCTGCTCGACTGCGAGGTCGAACGGCAGCTCCGGCTCCGTGAGGAGTCCCAAATCCTCTACGAGTGGATAATCATCCGCGGGAAGCATCCGCAACCAGTGCCGGCCCGCCTCCGCGGGTGGACGTGGCTCGACGCTCCAGCTCGCCTCATAGTCCACGAGCGTCAACCGCCGCGCGACCCAGTATTCGGACGTCGACGGGTCGGGAACTCCACCCATCAATAGGGTAGCCCGAATCCCGGCGACTTCGTCGTAGAAGAGTGCTTGGAGTTCCGGCACTGGGATCGCGCGGTTTGCGGATAGTCCCTTACAATCTTCAATCACATCCAACCAACGCTGTCGCTCGAAACGGGCCTCGGTCGCGTTTCGCCGCAGGATCGTGGTATCGAGAACCTGGAGCTGAATGGCATGTTGCGTGGTCTCGAACCAATCTCCTCCTGCGCCCACGAACCATCCCTGGTGCGTGCCAATGCCAAACACGAACTGGGACATCTGCACGGTGAATGGGTTGTCCGTAAAATCGTTGACGAGGAACAACGCTCGCTGCGTGGTGGTCCCGAGGCGATAGGTGACGGGGATAGAGAACGAAAGATAGCGTCCACCCTGCCAAGCCACACCGGAAATCTGACCGGCCGTTCGAGACCTCGAACGCCGCCAAAGGGAGCGGATCGGGACGTAATCCCCGCAATGGACGGGTTCGATCGATACCGGGCAGTCGGCCGGAATCTGTGTACGAAGAAACTCACTCACGTTGGCTTTGCGGCCCGCCAACATCATGAACTTGTAATCCGAGGGGGGAGTCGGCGCGGGGCGGATCGCCAGCAGCCCTGGGCTCGCCCCCAGATAATCGTCAAAGAGCGGATGAGAGCCGTCCGAAGGTGAACCATCGATCTCGCGCCCGTCCTCGTCCGACCACGGAAGAAACTCGTGCTGCCAAGCCAAGCGTCGAGACCCTTCGAGAACGATATCGACTTGCGTATAAAACGGTGCGATCGCGTCGACGACCTCGAAAATCTGGTTTCCTTCTTCGGTCGGCACCACGGTCTTTCGGATCACGCGAAGTCCCAAGCGTTCCACGATGGGCAGGATCCCTGTCCGTCGAATTGCAAGGCTGTATGCCCCCCCAGGCGAGGTCTCTTCAAAGAATCGCAAGTTCTGGACCCCCCGAAGCTTCATCCTGAAGTTGACCAAATCTCGATAGAGTGTGTGCTCGAAGCTGCGATAATGCGGCACCTGCCGCAAGTTGTAGCAATTGACCGATATGCCTTCGGTAAGGGCTTGCGCTAAGCCTTGGGCGAGCCTTGGCAAGGCGGTCAGCGCTTGCACATGACCGCGAGTGCGAAGCTCCCCGAAAATCGTGCGTAGCCACCACAGGACGTCGCTACGCCCGCGTGACCCGGGACGTGCGTTCAGCGGAGATACGGGATCGAATCCGTCGTCGACGAATCGTGGCACTTTGGAAATGGTGAGTAAGTTTTGGAGGGCGTGGCCAAGGGGTGTAGGCTGCCAGGTGTCGACACTAAGAACATCGCTACCATACGCAACACCGGGGATCCCCCCCTCCGCGCCTCCAGCTCTGAATACACACACCTCTTTAGGGAAACCGTATTGAGAGCGACCGAGCAAAACCGATTCGGCGCTATCCACGAAAATGTACGGCGTAAATATGCCATACTCGACGAAGCGCAATCGACCGCCCTCGAGCCGGTATCGTTCGAGGGCGACGAGAAAATACATCTCGTTTTGTGCCACGACTCCCGTGTTCCACTTGAACGCAGGGCCCGTGTCGTCGTAACTAAGAACCCCACAGAAGACGACCGGGACGACTGGTCGCACCACGCTGATGGCGTTTGGAACCTTCTCGTTGAACCATTGATTGCACAGATCCGTCAGTTTCTCGGGATCTGCCGCCAGCGGAAAGATCTGAACTCGAACGCGCGCAGCTTCACCCGCGGCAACGGCGGTCGTCCACAGACTCTGTTGAGCCTCCCGGTTCAATGCCCCTGCTCCACGATCCAATAGGGAAGCTCGGCCAGAAACGCTTTGTCAGGCGACTCCGGCAAAGCGCCGAATGCTGCCTTGAATTCATGAAGGGATGCCCCCACCAAGCGATTCAGCTCTTTACGCGTTGCTTCCACACATTCATAAGCTCGAATTCGGTCGAGCAACCATGCCAAATCACCCGGGGTTTTCGCCTCGCGGCGCTTGCCCATGATCGTTTGGAACTTGGCGCGGTCGGACGGATTGCACCGATCGAGCAACGCAATCGTGATCAGAGTGCGCTTGCCCTCGAGCAGGTCTCCGTACAACTCCTTGCCGTACTGGACGGGATCGCCAACGAGGTTCAGGAGGTCGTCTTGGATCTGGAACGCCGCTCCGACGAGATAGCCGTAGCGTCGAACCGGCAAAGGGATGTCGCGTCGCTGAACCCCGATCACGAACCCGGCCTCGACAGGAAACATGATGCTGTACCGGCAGGTCTTGCGCAGGACCATGTCGAGATATTCGGCAGGGGTGACATCGAGTCGATTGTCCGCCCTCCAACCGAGCTCGAGAGCTTGCCCTTCCGCGCAAGCCTGCGCGACCTCGATTGCCATTTCGAAGATCCAAAGGGCGATGTGAGGGCCACAAGCGGCCACGTTACGGATCAGGGGCGCTAGGCTGAGCACACTCATGGTCGAGCCCGTATTGAGGGCGATCGGAATTCCGTGCTCGCGATGGAGCGTTGGTCGCCCGCGGCGTTCGTCGCTCTCATCTTGAATGTCGTCGATGACCAGCATCGCGTTGTGCAAGAGCTCGACCGATACGGCAGTCGCGATCGCTTGGTCCAACGTGGCCTCGTGGGCACGCGCGCTCGCGATCAAGGTGGCAGGACGCATGTATCGGCCACCCCGGCGAGGATAATCACCGATCAAGCTGTACAAGTACCGCCGCGGCTCACGGTCCGGCAAGAACGCGACGAGCGCATCTCTCGTCGCTTGCCCGTAGTCCCGAAGAAGCTTCGCAAAGTTCGCGAAATCGCGTCGCCGTCCGTGGACAGATCGAGCATCCACGATTCGATCATCCGTTCGGGGTGCGGGTGTTCCGCAACATTGGGAGAGACGGCGTCGGGGGCGTAGCGCTCGGGGCCGCGCTGAAACTCGGGGTCACGTTGACGCCGGCTCCGACATTGACAACCGGTATCTTAAGCTTCGAAGCGACACCAGGGTTGGTCGCCCCGGCGGATCCCGTGCCAATGTTTGACACGGATTTTGCTTCGACGAGGTTGGATACCGCTCGCAGTGAACCAAGCGTAGCGGGCATTCGCAATGCGCCCGCTCCCGCGACATTGGCGAAATCACGGAAATCTTCAGTTTCCCAGGCCTTCGCCTGGCGTTGACTGACTTGGCTCGCACGTGCAGCTTCCTCCACGAGCTCCTTGGCGCGTGCCCGATCCATCCCAAGTGACTTGGCCAACTGCTCGACGAACAGGTCATGTGGCTTGCCGACCTCTGATATCGGCGCAAAACCGGAAATCACTCCCAGATTGTTATCGTTCTCGGGCGGCAACTTCGAGCTTTCGGTTCCCTCGGCTCCACGCAGGGGTCCCGTTACCCTCAAAGGATCCGCCCCCGACCGAGGATCGGTGGCAACCCTAGGGTCCGTCCTAGGGGGTGGCTCCGCGCCTCCCACGAGGCCACCCGTACGCACGAGGTCGCCAAGTACTCCTTGGATGTCCGTCCACACCGGTGCTAGCGGTCCCGGGGGTCGAGTTTGATCGACACGCTGCGGATCGGCGTATTCGTAGGCAGTCGACGACGGCCGGTATTTCGGATGGTCTTGTGGGTGAAAGAACTCCGCTGGGATGGAGGCAACCCCGGGTCCGAGAGTCGTGAACGCGCGACTCAGCTCGGTCAAGACACGGCTCAAGGCTGCCGCCAGTTCAGAGAGCTGCGCGACAGCGTTTGAGTGGCCGCCCGAGATACCAGAGGTCCACGCACTTTGGCCGGCCGCGAATTTGCGGCCTTCCTCGAGGAACTGATCGAGAACTCGATAAGCCTCTCCAACGAGTCCGTCTGTGGACGGCGACGACACCGTTCCGGGGGTTTCGGTGCCCCCCAGACGGTCGCCGATGGGCGACCGCACCGGGTCGACTCGCTGTGGGACAGGACGCTGCGAGATCCCGGACGCTGCGAGGGTGGGTGCGGGGGTTGGGTTCGGGCGGAGTCGGGGACGTGGCGACATGGGGTCCTCTCTACAGGTATTCGGCAGATTTTTTTCAACCTTGCCCCTCTGGGATTCCAGAGGGCCTGGCTTATCGCAGGCCAGTCATGGTGAGCTTGCAGAGTGCCGTAGCGTCCATGATTCGGAGGAACAGACGCTCCTCTAACCGGAGCGTGACGTCCCCGGCTTCAACCCTCAGGAATCCAATGTTCAGGGGCTCGGCCTCCACGATGTCGACTGGATTGCTGCCGAGGGAGATGAGCAAGCCAACACTCTTGGTCGGATCGGAGTGATTCGGGTCAACCGTGGCGGGATCGACGGAAGCCCGTACAACGCTTGCCCCCCCACCCAGAATGCCGAGGATCGGCGATCGACGGCTCGCCGACTCGAGGAGCGTGTATCGAACGTAGAGCTTGGCAGGCAGGATCAATGCGTAGGGTCCGAAATGGCCCATTTCCTGCAACGCCTCGATTGCCTTCGCGACGAGCTTCGGCAAGCTATCGGGATCCGTCGGTTTGTTGGCGGGTTCACTCACGCTGTTTCGAGCCGTTTCAGCCGCAGAGACCAGATTGTTCACCAACATTGTCGGCGTTGGGACGACAAGCGACCCGTTCGGAGCTAGCCCAGACAAGAGCACCGCACTCTCGACACCTCCGAGGGACTGGGCGGCCATCTGGGCGAGCTGTTTCACTCCCCTTCGGTCGGCGAGTTGAGTCGCTTTCACCTTGAACGGGACCGAGAGATGAAACGGACCGATGGGGACGGGGATTTCCAGCTCGAACGACGGGGGCGTCCGAACGATCGTGGGCACGGTAACGAAGTACGTCGGCTTCTCGAACTCAGGCCCTTTCGGCAGGATCGCCCGCACCAACGCCGTACCTGCAAAGGCCGTTCGTGCCGTCTGCAGTAGCTCGTTCCAATCGTTCTCCGTCCAACCCAAGTCCAGCATGACGCGCAACCTTCTTTCGACTGCGTTTACCTTGGCTGCATAGGAGGTTCTGAAACTTCGGTCAAGCGACCGAATATTTCAACGATGAGGACTCGAGGTGTCGCGCAACCTACGCGAACGATCGGGTGGACAAAGTGACGATGAAGTCACGAAGGCGAACTCGTCGTGTACGCATGCACACGGTTGCGTCGAATCACCGCCCGGCGAAGAGCGTCTGGAGGCTCCGACCGCACGGCGTGAAATGTCTTGAAATCATCGGCCGAGGATCAGCGTGGTAGCGTCGAACTCCGGGCTCGGATAGTCGAGCCGGCGTGCCTCCTGCCACGCATGCGCCAACCATTTCCGGCCTTGCGAAGGCCTTGCAAGGGATGGTGGTGACTCCGGAGGAGCGTGCAGCCCGACCCCCGTGTCGCTTCGCCGCGAACGATGTCGTCGACCGTGGTTTGTGGAATCTCGCTCGGGCATCGGGAGTCGATCGTCGGCGAATAGGAGGTTGCATCGCGAAATCTCGCGGTCGTGCGAGTTGTGACGATTCACGCGGGCCAGTGAAGCCAGTGGAGGCCGGTGCTCAAGTGAAGAGGTTGCCCGTCCTGCAGCGAGCAGGGAGCTTGAGACAAAACGGAACCCAGTCACGAAGCTCAAAAACCAAAGCAGCGGTGAGACGCAAGACGGCCGCGTGGCCGGTCATGCCGTGAGGGCGAGGTCAGTTGTCCGGGGCGCCGGTGGCCGCGGTGGTGCACGAGCGCCTCACAGCGGGCGATGTCGATCGCGAACACGCGGGCGAGCAACTTGGCCCATGCGAGGCGTTTGGGTCGCAGTGGCTCGGCGTCGATGGGTACGACCGGCACCAGCATGCTTGCCGGCCGGGTCGAACAAACGCAGCTGTGAAGGAGATGCGGGCTCGGGCTTCGCAGGTTTTGGCACGATGCGAGCCCTCAGCCGATGGCGATTGGCAAACACCCCGCGTAACGGACGAGGTGGACGGCCGGAGGAGGCACGGGCGCGGCAAGCTTGGCGAGGAAGCGTTCGGGGGTCATGTCGACGACTCGCGCATTTGCGCTCGAGCGCGTGACCACCATCACGGTTTCGTTGTTCTGCGACAGTTCGACCTTTTTGGTTTCTCATGTAGCGATACAAAAGCGATGGATCACAGGACTCTGCAACCTGCGTTGCCGTGATGTCATACTGGGCAAACCGGCAATGGGGGAGGACAGCGGTCCGGCGAAGTGAAGGGATCAAGCCGTCCCGCGAAGCGGCTCCTTGGCTGGCTCGTGCGGCCTCGGCGTTAGCTTCGATCGCATGCATGCCGACGTCGCCGAGCGTACGCAATGCCGCGAGTGCGAGCGAGCGGCGGGCGGAACATGACTGGTCGCACGTGCGACGGTCGCCGCCGCGAACGTCTTCGTCGGGCAGCGATCGAAGACCGGCGCCCAGCAGAGCTGCCCGACAGGAACCGCGAGGGGCCCAGCCTCGCGCTCGGCGATGAGCAACGCAAGCAGGACTTCGCGGGCATCGATGGATCACCCTTCAAGGCAAGTGCGATGAGCACAGCCTGGACTTGCGGCACAACGACCACAACGATTCGCCGGGAAATGTTCGATCGATCGCATCGCGAAGATCGGCGTCGGTATGGCGCAACGCCCACCAGAGCGGCACCGGGTCCGTCGCTTCGATGACGCAATCAAGCGGGCCGAGAGGCGCGCGTCCGCTGATCCGCTCGTAGCCTCGCGGCATTCGCCATCCGTAGGGCGCAACAAGTCGGACAAGCCGCGCTCGTGGATCACCGCGATCGCTCTACGCATATTCGCACCCGGCGGTGCATAGCGGGGGACGATGGGTCTTGGCCCAAAGTCGACGTCGCCGCCGAGAATCAAGATCTCGGCATTGCCGACCTGGCCGAGGTACGCTGTAGGTACGAGTGAACAGCTCGCGGAGAACACGCCTGGCGTGAGGTCATTGCCTCATCGGTGCAACGAAAGTAGCCCGATCGTAGGCGTCCCGTTCCATCGGTCAATTGGCCGTTGTCCAACTTCGTGGCCCGGTCCTCCCTTGCTCCCGATGCCGTGGAGTTGCGTCTCGACCGATGGGAACGCGACACGCGCGGAGGAACGCCCGCGCACCTCAGCTTCCGTCGAGAGTTCCGCCCTTCCTCGAAATGGGCCTACCGCTTCGACCCTCCACCGACCTCGATCAGCACCTTCCCCCGGTTGGAATTCCTGATCGCCCGCAACGACGGGCTCGGCTACTCTTCGCAACAGGAGCCCGATGGTTGCACGTGTACGCTTGTACACTCCCGTTGGTGCCAGTCAATGAAACTCCCCGAACCGGGCACGAGGTCGTCCCAGAGAACCACTCGCAGACGCCGTTTCGCTCACATCCGCGAAGCACACCGCAGCGACCTGCATGTCGCGTGTCGAATGCCGGAAGAAAACAGGTCGATCCGGATAAAGCGTTGCAAGAAGAGTTACGTAAAATCCCGTATCTGACGGGACGCTACGTCGAAGCACACGGACGCTACAACTTATTCATCAACCAAGCGGGCAAACATATCGAGTGCCTTCTCGCACTGATCGTCACCGGACTCTCGCCGAAGGTCGGTAAGTTCAACGATGAACGCATTGAAAAGGCTGTCGCGCGGTTTAGCGGCGATTGGGATGACGCCAGCGATTCATTCGACCTCTACGCAGGGTTCGATCCAGATGATCGACTTGGGGTTCTCGGTACCGAAGACGACAAAGGCAAAGAACTCAGACTCGTCTTCTTCGAAGATGCCGCACCTCCGGTATTGAGCCCGATCGTCAACACGACGGCGTCTAAGACCGACGACCAACCAGCGTTATTCGAGCGCTATCTGGCACCCGATATCGTTCCGTCGGTGTTCCGAACCTATCATTGGTTCGCCTTGACCCCGCAACAAGTCAAGTTCTTGGAGTCGGATTTCGTCGCCGATTTGCGTGACGACTTCAACACCAACTTAGGCCAGAAACACCTTGGCATCGAAGGACTCGTCGCACACTATTTCGAGCAGAACCGCAAAGCGATACCCTTTGTTCGAAGCTTGATCAACAAGACAAACGCTGAAGCGATTGACGCGTTTTTTCTGAAGTTGAAGTCATATGCATTCAGCCGATCGCCACAAGACGGAGGACTGCACGAAAGTCACTTTGACACTTTGGTTATGGTCACTCGGTTCAAGCTTTCATTGCTAAGTATGCGACCTGCACCGGACGCGCTGGAAGATACTCTCGATCGCCTCATCGAACGCATCTGCAACGAGAACGCTTCCATGTCAGGTAAGCACGTTCGAGAATTTGGTTTCAACCCGACAACGCCCAAAAACGTCATCGAGATCGAGTTCACCGTCGATGGTGGTGAAGCCAAGGTTATTTTCGGGTCAGCCGGTGCTTGGGTTGGAACGATCACGTTGAAAAAAATCAAAGGCGCGACGTTCTCGCCCAAAGATGGGCGCAACGAAGTTACGTTTCCTCTGGCACTTTCGAGTTACGGAGTCGGGCTGGAATTCGGCGTTAGCACTTTCATGAACGGCAAGGGAACGGCTACGTCAGCACATGAATGGCTATCGGAGCATATCCCGGGGCCATGTACGGCTGAAGGAGTCTCTGCCGATGCAGCCGTGGGGGCCGGCGTTGGGCTCAATCTCAGTGGCATGCAGATCACAGGTAACCCAGCCGCAGGGGCACCGCACTTTCCGCTCGCTGTGATCTTTGATCTACCAAAGAACGTAAAAGACGCTATGACGTTTGGCCTTGGAGCATCGGTCGGAGTGAAAATTCTTAGAGGCCAGATCTTGCCCGAGGGTGCGAAGCCACCTACTCAAGCAGATGCCGCTGCGCTCCTTCCGAGTACAAGCAACGCAGAGTACCTCAAATTCTTGAACGAAAAGAAGCAAATACATTATTGCACGAATGACGCCCAGCTCACTGAAGACGCCAAACGGTTCATCGCTACCGTCGCGGCACTGGAACTACCGGCACTACAATCGTCGGCCGCGACATTCGAGATCAAAGGTTATGCAGACCGCGAAGGGAAGGCCGGCGACAATGAGGTGCTGGCTCTTGCGCGTGCGGCAAACGTCGGAACGCACTTGTTCGACCTTCTCACCGTTCAACAGGACCGAGGCCTCATCGAAGCAAAGATCAAGACCTTTGGCAAAGGGGAATTCGTGCATGGGCCCGATCATGTCTCGAATCCGAATTTTCGCCGGGTCGAAATGGTACTGAACGGAACCATGGTGCTCGTACTGACGGGTGTGCCCGATGGACTGCCGACCGGAACTGGCCAATGACCAACGACTTATACGTCAAGCGCCGTCTCGACGGTACCAGCGTAAGCGTTGTGAAGATACCCACGGGTATGCGAACCCGTCTCATTTTGCAGAGACCCCGTATCGTGCGACTCGAACATACGCACTTCCGCTATGCGAAGGATTCAGCAATTGCCGTGCCGGCTCCCTGGAACGGATGGCGCCATCCGTGCGCGGCACTCGCTATCGTCGCACTTCATCTTCGACACCATCCTGGAGTGCTGGTGCTTTGTGGTCATACAAGTCAAACCGGCTCTGATGCGCACAACGATAAACTGAGTCAAGATCGCGTCATAGCAATCCGAGCGCTCGTGGCTCAAGCCCGGGATGAATGGATCGACGTCGCCACGAGATCGGGCTCGTTGCTTGATATCAAAGCATACATCACCTATTTGCACGATCGGCGGGGTTGGCCATGTACACCGTCCGTGCTCGACGAAGCCGCTGACGAAGATGCCAAGCGTGCGGTGCTTGAGTTTCAACGAGCTTACAACGCACGCTTCGGCCAGACGATTGACGAAGACGGGATTTGTGGGGAGCACACCCTCGGCGCTGCTTTCGAGGTGCAGCAGTTCGAGCTCAAGGCCTGGCTCGGCAAGTTCGGCTTGACGCATGGTGATCTGTCGCTTGCGGACGAAAACCTTATCGGAGCGGGCTCTACGTTTGCGGGGAAGGTCGATATGTACCCTGAGGATGAAGCCTCCGATCGCATCGTGGACGTGCTTTGCGTGGACCCGACGGATCTCGAGGGGCTCGAGGTTACGCCAGAGTTACTTTATAGCAAGATACCACGGTATGACCTTCTGCCAGTCGAAGATGACGGAGGCGACTGGGAATTTGGTTCATTGCTGATCGTTACCGATTTGTGCCCGGATGACGTTGATTTGGAAGAACGATACCGGCTGATTTCCGACGATGGCTCATACGATGTCGAGCTGACCACCTCGGTAGATGGCTTGGTCAAGAATGGCGGAATCGAGCTCCAATTCGAGGGAGTGCCGACACTGCCTCGCTACAATCTACTCGTGACCAGTCGAGAAGGTGTCACGTCGACAGCTTTCCAAGACATCGCCTACTCGGAATTTCATAGCCTCAGTACGTCGCTGCCCTCGGAAGTTCCCGAGACATGAATCGGGAACCGCGCGTCGATCAACGAGCCATCGTGGTGCAGCGGGTCCGTGGCTCACCAACGCCAGCCTGGCCTTCCGACCTCATGGGGCCGTTCGTCCGGGTCGCTGCTGGCGGTCGCCCCAGAACGCCAGCAGATCACCTGGTCGTCGACGGTGACAGCGCAGATCGATCCGCCTTCCGTGGCTACGGCACGTACCCGGCTGGGGCGATCGGTCAGACTCTCCGCCGATGGTATCCCGCGAGCGTCACGCGTCATTCCATGGCATTCGAGGCTCCCATCGTCGTAATGGACGCAGATCTCGTGCAGGCCCGCCGATCGAATGCTCACGATCCGATTCGAGTGTTTGGGCACCGTCCAAGCGACAACGGGTGCCTTGCTTCGATCGCGCACGTAAGTGACGGGGAAACAGGTGACATCCGAGGAATCGGTTTCGGCACAAAGCCAATGGTCACCACCGAACAAGCGGCGGCTCCCCGACACCACGCGTTCGCCGATGCTGTCGTGCAACGGATGGAAACAGAGAACCTCGCCTTTCCCCGTGATTCCGCAGATCTCGAACCCGTGAAAGACGAGGCCGTGAAGTGGCTCGATGGAAATCGACCGTTGCTGCGCCGGTTCGGATGCACCCGTGAGCGGTCCACATTCCATTCCAGTGCTCGTACGCCCGCAAATGCGTAGAGGCCGGCTGGCATCCGCAGCGTTCGACTCGAGCAACTCGGAAGGCAGCTGCAGCCACTCTTCGAATTGACTCGCGAAGGGCTCAGTCCGTATATGGTCAGCTCGATCCCAACGTTCCATGCAGCGCACGTGGCCGTCGCTCACCTTGCCGCAAATGCTCGCTCCGAGCACGAGTTGGGTACCGTCGAAAGCGGTCGGCAGAAAAAACGGCGTGTCGTCCGCCAGACCGTCACCAAAGCAATAGTGACGACCCGCCGATTCGCGCACGCACAGGATGTCGTCGGCACCGACAATGTCGACGGGCTCGGAACCGCAGGCGACCCCGCCGATCAAAGCAAGCAGCACTCCCCAAGCGGCGAAGGCAGCCGGATGAGGACGCCTAATGGTAGGAAGCGGATCCGAGAACGTTCGCCTCCGGCCGAGGGACCACCGCGACCACGTGGCCCCCATGTTACCGATCCACCGTAACGCCGCGAACGTCGATGGTTGGCAACACCTGCAATGTAACGCTCGCCTCATCGTTGACACTCCCCCGTTGAATCCCCAGCCCGAGTGCCTCGAGTCGGGGCATTCGCCACATGCTCGAGCGTCATCGTCTCCGTAGGCCGAGTCCCCTGTCTGCGGCCACATAACGAGTCCTCTGATCGATGTTGCATCCGTCATGACGTCGAGTCGCGTGAAACTTTACCGACGCATACGTTTCCCGTGGTAGTCATAACATCCGCGGCACAACGAGTCCTAGCTAGACCAGCCGTTGGCGTTGCCGAGCTCGACGCGATGGCGTGATGAGCAGCGCGAAGGTAGAGCATGCGACCGTTCGGCACCGCGCTGGCCAGGGTTGGCCGGGGTGCGCGGAGGATTGACGGACGAAACCAGGCTCACGCAAGAGCTCTCCGATGGGTCGCCAAGTTTGCGCGGAACAACGCCGAGCCACGGACGCACAGTCATATCGTGCTCGACGATCTCATCCGCACACCACTCGGCCCGGTCCTGGTCCTGCAGGGCCAGGTTGTCCACCGTCCCCCGAGTCCCGCTCACGTGGCCAAGATGCTCTCGGTCGCCCAACGGATCTTCCGCGACGACCTGGGTTACGACCCTGAACTGGCCGCGGAGCTCGCCCTTTGGATGGTGTTGGGCAAACCGGCCGAAGCCTAGAGCTCGCCCACGGGGCGCGCCCACCGTCGGAGTCGGTTCCATGCTCTTTTGAGCCCAGCGGAAGCCGAATCCACGACGATCAGGGGTTCCGGGAAGCCTCAAAACCCTCCGGGAAGCTTCCGACGCGAAAATGAACTTCCTCGACGCGCGAACGAAGCTTCCGACGCGCAGGCGAACCCTTCCGACGCCAGAACGAACCCTTCCGACGCCAGAACGAAGCTTCCGACGCCAGAACGAAGCTTCCGCCACGGCCCGGAAGCCTCCAATCCGCGTACGAAGGCCATTTTTCGGTCTCGGAGAGCTTCGACCCCGCGTCGAAGGCCTTCGCGAGCGCGTCGGAAGCTTCGTTTTGGCGTCGGAGGCTTCGTTCTCGCGTCGGAAGCCTTCGGGACGCTCTCCTGATGCCTCCACGCCGTACTTCACCCCGTTTGGCGCCCATTTTGCGCCCTCAGGTCGCCAGACCCGGCTTCTCGGCGATGGCGGAGCGGCTTCGTCATGCTTCAGACGGCCTGGAGTCCGGCCAACAACTCGAACGAGGCTCGCGCAGCCGCAATCCAACCCTTCGAACCCGCATGCTTGGCGTATCCGGCTACGTACGCCCCGACGCGCTCGACCAAGGTGCCCTGGACCTGGTGAAAGCGGATGTCCGCCTCCAACCGTCGGAGCATCTCGTGGTTGTGACCAACTCGAGTGAGACCCGCTTGGACGCGCAGGTCTCCGTCAGGGTGGTGAGCCAGAAGCGGAATGAACGTCGACAAGGGCGAGTTGCGAGCGAGGTGAGTCTTCTCGATCGAAGGCTTGCCTTCGGATTCCCACCACTTCTTTGCGGACGCCGAACCGTATCGCCCGAGCATTGAGGTCCGCGTAGAACCCGAGATCGAAACCGGTGTACTCCGGTTCAACGCTCAGTGCGGTCAACGAAGCGATCGTGAAATCCTCCATCCCGATGAACGACGAGGGCTCGAGGCCCGCCTGGGCCGTGACCGCTTTGCGGACGTAAGCCTCATCGGTGATGGCTTCGGACGCTCGGCGAAGGTCCAGCCCGAGTGTTTGGAAAGCGGTCCGGAGTTCGGCGGAGAGGTCGTCACGGCGAGCGTATTTTCCGGCCAACCGATCCTTCTCCTCGGTCTCGCGGCGCTTTCCGAGCGCTTGGGCTCTGGCTACGAACTGACTTTGCAATTTGCGGATCGCATCGACGTTGCCATTGTCCGCGACGAGGATCTTGCCCTCGTCGCGAACTTTCTTGGCAAGCTCGGCATGTTCATCATCGTAGTCAATCGAGAGGAGATACGCATCGTGACGCGATAGTCCAGGGGGTCGATTGAACGTATACGGTTTGAGGTTCGCAACGAAGTTGAACATATCGATGACCGGGCGACGACGGGGCGACCCGTCGTCGCACCCTTTCACTCGATCGGTTCGCCCTTGGCGACCTTCCGATTCGCAAGACCCAGACGGATCAGATATCCGCGCTTCTTCAGGACAGCACGAGCAGTGGCCGACCAATCGTCGAACCAGCCCTTGAGTGAGTTGAGCTTGAGGAGCCGATCTTCATTGGGATCGACCTCGGGCGCTTCCGGAAGCGTGGTCGTGGGCCCCAAGGCGATGTCGACGAGATCTTTGAGTCGCTTCCGTTCGTCGCGCGTGAGGCCACGGGTCACCAACACCTCCATCGCCTGTGCGTCCTCTTTCTTGGTGGTGACCGGGGTCCCCGCCTTGACGGCCTTTTCGAGCTTATCGACCCTCGCCAGGAACGTCGCGACACCCTTCACCGCTTCGGGCCCGCTCGAGGCCTTGAGATCCTCGAACATATAAGCGTGGGCCTGACGCGCCACGCGATACAGGGCCCCGTTGTAGCGAGCAAAGTTGGGCTCATCCCATGCATCGAGTTCGGCTTGGGCTTCGCGAGTGGCCTTGGCCTCCTCCGTATCGAGTTCGGGTGCCGCTGCCTTCCGCTCTGCCAAGCAAGCCAAAAGGAGCTTTCGGCCTTCCTCGATGTCGTCATCGCTCATTCCACCCGCGGCGAGACGGGTTCGAATGAATGCAACGGCACCAATGCCCTGAAGAAACTTGGCAACGCGGGCAGGCGTTGCCTCGAGGACCTCAATCGAGTAGTCGAGTTCGATCGCCATTCAAATAGCCTTTCGGTGAGCACCGACGTGCTCGGGTTATGCCTCCTACTATGAACCACTCCGCATCCATTGCAATCCCCGAAGAGGACATTCGGGATGAATGTCCTCTTCGGAGGCAACCGGCTATGGGGCCGGGCCCAAGCGCAGGATGTCAACTTATGGCCCTAGAGGACAATTCTACGACGACGAGAAAGCTGATATCTCGTGCGGTCGGCAAGTACTTCGTCGTATCGGAGGCGACTTCGTCGGGCCTCTTCTTGTCGATGTCGGCATAGTTATTAGCCGTTGAGATCGTTCGCGAGGTCCGAATGGCCCGAGCCTGGGCTCAGCATGGGGCGAGCAGAGGCGTGATGCCTTCGTCGCGGTTGAACGTGCACTCGCAGAACTCTTGCATTCGTGTCTCGAGCTCGATGCCGGTTCTGACGAGACTTGCGGGGGACCTTGGCATTCGTCGCGAAAGCGCCGGCAGCTTCGGGCTGAGCATTCGTGTGGAGCAAGAGGAAACCGACCTTCTTCGGCTCTTCGATGTTGCGCGGGTCGAACTCATCGATGGACTTGAAGTCTTCGAGTCGCTTGGCGCGTGCGCGCGTTGGGTTCCCGTATGCGCACATACCGAGGACCGTCAATGCTGCGGCTTCGAAGTCCACCCGCGGAGTGATGAGCGCATTGGGCTCAAGCGCGTGGCCACCATCACGGTTTCGTTGTTCCGCGACAGTTCAACCTTTTTTTGGTTTTCTCATGGAGCGATACAAAAGCGATGGATCACGGGGTCCTGCAACCGGCGTTGCCGTGATGTCACACTGGGCAAGCTCGCCATGGGGGAGGACAGCGTTCCGGCGAAGCGAGGGGATCGAGCCGTCTCGCGAAGCGGCCCCTGGGCCGGCTCGTGCGGCCTCGGCGTTGGCAATGTCGAACGTGGGCGGCGGGGTCGTCGATGAAGTCGAGCCGGGGTGAATTGCCTTGAGATGCTCGGAGCGTGCTCCACCCGATGACATCGCGGCTCATCTGCATGGCGCCTGCGCGCCCCCAGACCCGCGCTGCCTGGCCAGTTTTCGCTGCTTTCTGCATGAGGAGTTCGAACGGCGAACGAGGCCAGTTCAGCCGCGCCTTGGTTCTCCGCATGATCGGAGCTCTGCACGCTCGTACTCGTTTGCAACCAAACACACGAACGCATACGCGTTGTGCGGGACTTCGTCGGCCACAGGCCGAAGTCGACAACTCCGAGCCGGCTCGTTTTGGCCTTTTTCTTGGGTACCCTCCCATCGCATTCGATCTTCGGTTGACCGGTGCTGCCCTCGGATCGGACCGTGGACCCACCTTGTGGCCCGAACGACCGAGAAATCCCCAACCAAGTCGGCCACCCCGTTCCCCGAGCGCGCCACGCACCCGCCCCCGGCCGAGCCCTCGACCAACGGCCGTCGGTTCAAGAACTTCTCGGAGATCTCGAGCTTCATCTGGGACGTGTTCGAGCTCCTGCGCGGCGATTACCGCCGCTCGGAGTACGGGATGGTCGTGCTCCCCTTCACCTTGCTCCGCCGCCTCGACTGCGTGCTCGACGGTACGAAGGCCAAGGTCCTGAAGCGCAAGGGTGGCCAGACTAAAAATATCGACCCGTTCTTGACGCGGATCACGGGGGTGCAGTTCTACAACACGTCGAAGTTCACGGTCCCGCGCCTGCTCGACGACCCGAACAACATCGCGCAGAACCTGACCAGCTACATCAAGGCCTTCCCCGAGGGTATCCGGGAGGTCTTCATCCAGCGCTACAAGTTCAACGAGCAGATCGCCAAGCTCGACGAGGCGAACTTACTCTACCAGGTCGTGGATCGCTTCGCGCACGGGGACCTGCACCCGAAGGTCGTGGCCAACACGGTGATGGGATCGATCTTCGAGGAGCTGATCCGGCGCTCCGCCGAAGCAGCGAACGAGGAGGCGGGCGAACTTCTTCACGCCGCGCGAAGTCATCCGGTTGATGGTCAACCTGCTGTTCACGGGCGACGCGAGCGGCCTGACGAAGCCGGGTATCGTGCGCACGCTCTACGACCCCGCGGCGGGTACCGGCGGTATGTTGTTTGTCGCGGAGGCAAGCTCGACATCTCCGCCCCCGAGGAGGCCGTCGCGTGAGCCTGCGTGTCGAAGTGACGCCCGCGTTGTTCGAGTGGGCCGTGATCCGCTCCAGGCTCGACCGCGACGCGCTCGCGGAGAGCTTCCCCAAGCTTGAGCAGTGGATCGCCCAGGAGAGCCAGCCGACACTCAAGCAGCTCGAGAAGTTCGCCAAGACCACGCACACGGCACTTGGCTACTTCTTCCTGGACGAGCCGCCGGAGGAGCGGCTGCCGATCCCCGACATGCGGACGATGGGCAACAAGGAGGTTCGTCGGCCGACCCCCGATCTCCTCGAGACCATCTACGCCTGCCAGCAGCGGCAGGAGTGGTACCAGGAGTTCGCACGCCTGACCGGCGAAGGCGCTCGCGACTTCGTGGGTTCGGCCAGGGCGGGCGCCAACGTCGAGAAGACGGCCGCGAAGCTGCGCGCGGCCTTGGGTTTCGACCTCGACGAGCGGAAGCATATGGGGACCTGGGAGAAGGCCCTTTCGCGCTTCATCGAGCTAGCTGACGAGCTCGGCGTGCTCGTGATGGTGAGCGGCATCGTGGGCAGCAACACGCATCGCAAACTCGACCCCGTGGAGTTCCGGGGCTTCGCGCTCTCCGACCCGCTGGCGCCCGTCGTTTTCATCAACGGCGCCGACACCAAGTCCGCGCAGATGTTCACCCTCGCCCACGAACTCGCGCACATCTGGGCCGGGGCGACGGCGCTCTCGAACGTGGAGCCGACCAGCGTGTCCAAGCACCAGGTCGAGCAGTGGTGCAACGAGGTCGCGGCCGAGCTACTCGTGCCGCTCGTGACCTTCGGCGAGGAGTACCATCCGAAGGCCGAGCTGCAGACCGAGCTTGCCCGACTGGCGAAGCGCTTCAAGGTCAGCATACTCGTGATCTTGCGGCGCATGTACGACGCCGGCGGGTTGTCGAAGAGGGCATTCTGGCAGGCGTATCGCGACGAGCTGGATCGCCTGATCGACGTGACCAAGGGCAGCGGCGGCAACTTCTACAACACGCTGCCCGTGCGCGTGAGCAAGCGATTCGCGCGTGCAATCGTCGTCAGCACGCTTGAGGGTCAGACCCTGCACCGAGATGCCTTCCGCTTGCTCGGGTTTCGTAAGGTGGAGACGTTCCGAGAACTGAGCCATAGCCTCGGGATTACGTGATGGACACGCCCGCCGCGATCAGCACGTTCCTGCAGGTCGCCGACTACGACCTGGTCGCCCACGCCCTCCAGAAGGGCACTGAGCACAAATGCCTGAATCACTATCGTTCATCGCTCGCAAGCGTGCCGGTCGGGCGCGAGCAGGTGCTCGTGTCGATCGCCATAGGCCGCCGAGAAGATGTCGAGGCAAAACGACCACAACGATTCGCCGGGAAATGTTCGATCGATCGCGTCGCGAAGATCGGCTTCGGTATGGCGCAACGCCCACCGGAGCGGCAGCGGGTCGCCGTCGACTTCGATGATGCAATCGAGCGGCCGAGAGGCGCGCGTCCGATGATCCGCTCGTAACCTCGCGGCATTCGCCATCCGTATGGGCGCAGCAACTCGGACAAGGCACGCTCGTGGATCATGGCGATCGCTCCGCATCTTCGCACCGGGATGCGCAGAGCGGGGGACGAGGGGTCTTGGCCCGAAGGACACGTCGATCGTTCGACGAGCGTGAACGAGCGCGACGGCTGCCGCTGCGCGAACCGACGATTCGGGGCGTTGCAGCGTTGCAGCAGCAGGATGAGCATCGATGCATCCCGATCGAGCGCCGCGCACAGCAAGCACGTGGCGTAAGGATTCGACGCAACTTCGAGGTAGTCTAACCTGAGCGCGTGCCACCAAGCACCTTCGTTGGGCATTGCACCGATTTCACCCGAGCCAGCTTGGCGACGGGCACCTCGCGACGAGGCGAACTGCAACGCCACGACCAGCGCCGGAAGCTCGAAGCGTTCCTCCAGCTGAAGTTCCCGCAGGGCATTCACATCACTGGCCCAATGACGAGCCATTGCTGCCCTTGCTCACAGACCTGACTCGCGACACCCTCACATGCGGCAAACTGTTCCTTCGGAGCGTTCAGCGATGACAGAGTTCTGGTCCTTGGTTGACGACGTCGCGAAGCATCTGGGTGCGGTCAAGGAGTCGATCTTCTCTCCGAGAGAGATCGGCTGGCCTTCGCACAAAATCGGCCGTCGCTGGAAGTTCAAGTTGTCCGTCGATGACTGGGTGTGCTCACCGGACGATGGCATCGACGGCTATCCAGTCGCACGGGTCGAAAAATCGCCGGGTTGCATATCCAAGCGTCGGGGTCGGACATGAAGCTTGTCCGCAACACCGGCAACGACCGCGTCGTCGACATCGTGTCACGGGAGTTGATGACGAGCCGGTCGCTCGACGTCGTTACACCGCATCTATCGATTTTCGGCTTCGCCGCGCTGCGCGAGACTCTGGAACGCATCGTGAGCACCCGCATGATCGTCCCGCCCGTCGGGAGCGATATGATGATCCTGGGCCACGAGGCCGACCGAGCTGCGAGGAATCGCCTTCAGGCAAGATGGCTTGCCAAGAGATGCGAAGCGTGGCTTAGAGAGAGTGTCGACCTCCGACCAACGCCAACATCCGTGCCTCAAGGAACCCTGGTGGTGCGCGGCGAGGACGGTGAGCCGCAGAGGGTCATCCACGGTGCATTTTCTCTCACCACGACGGGCCTCGGCGTTACACCGGGCAACCCACTTAGTCTGATCCAAGCGTCGGAGACTGTAGATGAAGCACAGCTTCTAGCCGCATGGTTCGAAGCGCAGTGGGCAAGTCTTCCGTCAAGGCCGGCGGAGAAGCAACGTGTCCTCGACAGCGTCCACGCGCTAGCAGTGCACAGCGGGGCTCGTTCCACGTATGCTCTCATCCTCCAGCACCTCTTCGGCGCGCGGGAGGAAGCGCTCAACGAGGAACAGATCGTCAAGTCAGCAACCGGCATTCGCAACACAGTTGTCTGGAAAAAGCTCTACAAGTTCCAGCGTGACGGGGTGGTGGGCGCAATCGACAAGCTCAACCGCTTCGGAGGTTGCATCATCGCGGACAGCGTGGGTCTCGGGAAGACCTTCGAGGCGCTCGCAATCATCAAGTACCACGAACTCCGCAACGATCGAGTCCTCGTCCTGGTTCCGAAGCGGCTTCGCGACAACTGGACCCTTTACAAGGCGAATGACCGACGTAACTTCTTAGCCCCGGATCGCTTCAATTACGACGTCCTGAACCACACCGACCTTTTGCGCGACGGAGGTATGTCGGGTGACATCGACCTCTCGCACGTGAACTGGGGCAACTACGATCTCGTCGTCATCGATGAGTCACACAACTTCCGCAACAAAAAGACGCCTCGTGTAGGAAGCGAGACTCGATACGACTGCCTCATGCGCAAGGTCATCAAGGAGGGAGTCAAGACGCGCGTGCTCATGCTTTCGGCAACACCGGTCAACAATCGGATGGCCGACTTACGCAACCAGATTGCTTTCGCTACTGAGAATGACGACGCTGCTCTGTTTGATCACGGTATCAACAGTATCGACAGCACCACGCGTCTTGCCCAGAAGCAATTCAATCGGTGGCTCGATCTCGATGAAGAAGAGCGCACGCCGACACGCCTGGTTGAGATGCTTGGCTTTGACTACTTTAAGTTGCTCGACCTTCTCACGATAGCCCGCTCGCGGAAGCACGTGGAGAAGTACTACGGGATCAACGAGACTGGCCGATTCCCCACACGTCTCAAGCCAATCAACATCAAGGCTGACGTGGATAGCACTGGCGAGTTCCTCTCCATTCGGGACATCAACCTGGAAATCCGTCGACTCAATCTTTCGTCGTATGCACCGTTACGTTATGTGCTGCCTCACAAGCAAGAGGCCTACGACAAGAAGTACAGCACCGAGGTTAAAGGTGGCACAGGTTTCTTTCGGCAGGCCGACCGCGAGGAAAGTCTGATTCACCTTCTGCGGGTCAACGTCCTCAAGCGGATGGAAAGCGCGGTGCCCTCGTTTGTCCTTACCGTCGAGCGGCAGCTTCGAGATGTAGAGGCGACTCTCGCACGCATCGAACAGCAACCAGAGTCGCTTGAGGAGATCGAGCTCGAAGACGTGGACTTCGACGATCCCGGCCTGGAGAGTCTCCTCGTCGGGCGGAAAGTCAAGGTGTTGTTGAAGGACGTGGACCTCATTCGCTGGAAGCAGGACCTACTCGAAGACCGCAACCGTCTTGCGACCCTCATATCAGCAGCCCGCCAGGTGAATGCTGGTCGCGACGCTAAGCTTGCGGCGCTGCGCGAGGTGATCGAACATAAGTGTCGGAATCCAATTAACGTCGGCAACCGCAAAGTTATCGTATTCACAGCGTTCGCCGACACGGCTCGGTATCTCTTCGAGGAACTCGCCCCATGGGGCAAGGAGACTCTTGGTCTCGAAACGGCACTCGTGACTGGTACCGGGAGCAATCAGACGACACTGCCGGGCCTACGAAGAGACTTGGCGTCGATTCTGACGGCCTTCGCTCCGCGAGCAAGGGAGAGGCCGGACGACGTCGCGGGGGAAGGTGATCTTGATCTTCTCATCGCAACCGACTGCATCTCTGAGGGGCAAAACCTGCAGGACTGTGACTGCCTCATCAACTACGACATCCATTGGAACCCGGTTCGCATCATCCAGCGTTTCGGTCGCATCGACCGCATCGGTTCGCCCAATGAACGCGTCCAGCTCGTCAATTTTTGGCCCAACATGGAGCTAGAGGAGTACATCGGCCTCGAGCAGCGCGTCAGCGGTCGCATGGTGTTGCTCGATATCTCCGCGACAGGAGAGGAGAACTTGATTGAGCAGCAATCCGGTAACCAGATGAACGACCTAGAGTATCGCAGGAAGCAACTACTCAAGCTTCAGGATTCAGTCATCGAGCTGGAAGATCTTTCGACAGGTGTTTCGATCGCGGACCTTACTCTCACGGACTTTCGGATCGATCTCGCCGAATACATCAGAGCTTGTCCCGGCGTGCTCGAAGCTTTACCGCTCGGCACTTCTGCAGTCACCGCGACCGCCGATGTCGAGGTTCCACCGGGGATCATCTTCTGCCTTCGTGCGGAGGGCGAGGCAGCTCTGCGCGCGTTCGACCCGGGCTACCCCTTGGCTCCGCACTATCTCGTACACGTTGCAGACGACGGTACCGTATGGCTGCCATTCCCCCAGGCCAAGCGGATCCTCGATCGCCTCAAGCGTGTCTGCGTCGGGCGTGATTTGCCAGACTTTGCCGCATGCGGCCGTTTCGACAAGGACACGCGACAGGGCGAAGATATGCAGCACGCGCAGCGGCTGCTTTCCGCCGCGGTCGCTTCAGTCGTTGGCAAGACGGAGGAGAGAGCTGTCGCGAGCCTCTTCACGCCGGGAGGAACCCATGCACTTGATGGCGAGTTTGCAGGGATCAACGACTTCGAGGTCGTCGCGTTCGTGGTCGTCCTGCCGGAGACGAGCACATGAACGAAGCAGACGTAATCGCAGCACTCGATATGCCCCAGAGCGCGCGCGTGGACCGACGCGTGCCGAAGAAGCTGATTGTCGAGAACTGTGCAAGGACAGCCGCTGACAAGCGAAGGATCAATGACGGCGTTGAAGAGGTATGGTGGGTGGCGGCCCTCAAGCCTACGACCATTGGCATTCCGGAATTCCGCGACGTCGTGCGTGAGTATTTAGAGATCGCGGTTCTTAGGTTTGAGCTGCGAGCCACAGCTCAAAGTTCGGGATTTGCCGAGCTTCTTCATCGTGCGGTTCCGTACCCCGTGTTGCTCGTCACCACGCAAGCAAACGCGCTAACGATCTCTTTCGCCCACAAACGCCGCTCACACGGCGAGGCTGGAGCGACCGTGCTCGATGGTGGGGTGCTCGTTGCCAAGCTTACAACTGTTAGCGCAAATGTGGGTGCAGCATTCATCGGGGAAATCGCCATATCGCGACAGCCGCGTGCTGACCTGTTTGCGCTGTATCAAGGGTGGATGGACACCGTCGTGGCACTGCTTGCGGCACAGGTAACCGGTGAGTTCAGGGTTTCGTCATCGCACGAAATGGCTAGTTTGCGCCGAGCAGCCCTTGCCGAATTTGAGAAGCTCGACACCCGGATAGTCAGATTGCAAGCCGCCGCTGCTAAGGAACGTCAAGTCTCTCGGCAGGTGGAGCTGAACCTGGAACTCAAACGCGTGCAAGCCGAACACTCAGCCGCCCGAGCCAAACTGTGAATTCCGAGGATGTGATGAAGAAGCTAACCGCCGAGGACCCCGAAACGCGATCTGCCAATGTCCTGACGGGTAACATTGATCATCTGAAAACGCTCTTTCCCGAAGCCTTTACCGAAGGTGGAATCGACTTCGATGTGCTCAAGCAACTCCTCGGCGGACTCGTTGATGAGCGGGAGGAAAAGTATGGCTTCACTTGGCACGGAAAACGCCAAGCGCGGCAACTTGCGCTGACGCCTTCGAACGGAACCCTGCGGCCCTGCCCCGAGGACAGCGTCGAGTGGGAGACTACGCAAAACCTCCTGATCGAGGGTGACAATCTCGAGGTCCTGAAGTTGCTGCAGAAGAGCTACTCAGGGAAGGTGAAACTGATCTACATCGACCCGCCATATAACACGGGAAAAGACTTCGTTTATCCCGATAATTTTCGGGACAACATTAGAAACTACCTGGAATTGACCGGGCAGATAAGCGACGGAAGGCAGGTTGGTAGTAATACAGAGTCCAGTGGTCGTCTTCATACCAACTGGCTCAATATGATGTATCCCCGGTTGAAGGTTGCGAGGAACCTCCTCCGAGAGGACGGGGTCTTGTTTGTCAGCGTCGACGACAACGAGGTACGCAATCTTAGGGCACTCTGCGACGAGTTATTCTCCGAAACGTGCTTTGTGGCTCAAATTGTGGTTCAAACTAACAAAGGGGGGCAAGACTATCTGGCACTGGCAAAGACCCATGAGTATCTCGTGGCGTACTCAAAGGCCGAAGGGGTCGATCAGACGTTGTTTGAATTGCCTCGCCCGCTTCCGCCATCATCACTTCAGGACTTACAGGGGCCTTACGAGCCACGCGAACTTCGCAATCGCAATCCCAGGTTCCATCGAGGGAACAGGCCGAATCTCTTCTATCCTTTCTATGTTGACGAGAGCAACTCAGATGCCCATGGATATTCGGCGGTTTCGCTGGAGCCTCGCACGGGTTTCACAATAGAAGCGCATCCGAGGAACTCGTCGGGAGAGGACGGGTGCTGGCGTTGGGGTAAGCCCAAGGCATCGGAAGCCGTTGTTGTGGGAGATCCGGGGCGAAGCCAATTAGTCGCGAAGAAAACCCGTACTGGGGGATGGAATATCTATGAGAAGTCGCGCCTAACTACCGAGAAGGCCAAGACGATTTGGGATGAGTCTGAGGTTCGAACCGAGGCTGGTACCAGAAGTGTCCGGGAGATTCTCGCTAGCGGTGTATTCGATCACCCTAAACCAGTCGACCTCCTTAGGAAGGTTCTACAGATCGGGTGCATGGAGGGCATCGTCATGGACTTCTTCGCGGGAAGTGGGACGACTGCGCATGCGGTGTTCAGTCAGAACGCAACTGATCATGCCGATCGTCGTTGGATTCTAGTGCAGCTCCCAGAACCCCTGGACGCCGAAGGCTCCGCCAAGGGGGCGGCTGATTTTTGCGACAGTCTCAACAAACCTCGGAAACTTTCGGAAATCGCCAAAGAACGGTTACGCCGTGTATCGAAGAGAATAAGCGCAGAGAACCCTCTTTTTTCGCAAGATCTCGGCTTCCGGGTCTTCAAGCTCGATTCCAGCAATATCCGAGTATGGGACCCGGACCATCAGAACCTGTCACAGAGCCTCCTTGAATCGGTCGAGCATCTGAAGACCGACCGCACTGAGATGGACATCCTCTATGAGCTGCTCCTAAAGCTCGGACTCGATCTTTGCGTGCCGATCGAGAGGAAGAAAATCTCAGGCAAGGAAGTGCACAGTATCGGCGGCGGCGTGTTGCTCGTGTGTCTCGCGGACGCAATCACTCCCAAGCACGTCGAGCCACTAGCCGAGGGTATCATCAGCTGGCATACGGCATTGGCTCCCGCGGGCGAGACCACGTGCGTCTTCCGCGACAGCGCCTTTTCCGACGATGTGGCGAAGACGAACCTCACCGCAATTCTCAACCAGCACGGACTTGCGAACGTGCGCAGCCTGTAGAGGAACGGCGATGAAATTCCACTTCGAGGCCAATCTCGACTACCAGCTTCAGGCCATCGAGGCAGTCTGCGATCTCTTTCGAGGCCAGGAAATCTGCCGCACGGAATTCACTGTCACTCGCGACGCGAGGGCACCTCAGACGCAAATGGCCTTCGCTCAAAGCGACTTGGGCGTTGGCAACCGGCTGACGCTCCTCGATGACGAGTTGCTCAAGAACCTCAGTGAAGTCCAACTCCGACATGGTCTCCCGCCTTCGGGCACACTCACGTCTGGCGATTTCACCGTCGAGATGGAGACGGGAACGGGCAAGACCTACGTCTACCTGCGCACGATTCTCGAGCTCAACAAACGCTACGGCTTCACCAAGTTTGTCATCGTCGTGCCGTCGATCGCGATCAAGGAAGGCGTCTATAAGTCCTTGCAGATCACAGAGGAGCATTTCAAAGGCATCTATGCGGGGGTGCCGTTCGACTACTTCATCTACGACTCCGCGAAACTCGGACAAGTACGCAACTTCGCGACAAGCCCACAGATCCAAGTGATGGTTGTGACCGTCGGCGCGATCAACAAGAAGGATGTCAACAATCTCTACAAAGACAGCGAGAAGACCGGCGGCGAGAGACCCATCGACCTGCTCAGGGCTACGCGCCCGATCGTTATTGTGGATGAGCCCCAGAGTGTCGATGGTGGGCTCTCCGGAGCCGGCAAGACAGCGCTCGATGCGATGAATCCCCTCTGTACCCTTCGTTACTCGGCGACACACGTGGACAAGCACCACATGGTCTACAGGCTCGATGCGGTGGACGCCTACGAACGCAAGCTGGTGAAGCAAATCGAGGTGGCCGCCGCGACGGTGGAAGACGCGAAGAATAGACCATACGTGCGCGTGGTGAAGGTCGAGCACAATCGCGGCACGATTTCGGCCAAGCTCGAACTCGATGTGCAGACCCCAAGCGGGATAAAGCGGCGCGAGGTCACGGTGCAAGACGGTGACAACCTCGAGCAGACCACGGGACGGGCTATCTACTCTGATTGCCGGATCGGCGAGATTCGGGTCGCAAAGCGCCGGGAGTACGTGGAACTCCGCGTTCCGGGTGGCGAGCACCACCTGAAGCTTGGTCAAGCATGGGGTGACGTGGACGCCCTTGTCGTTCAGCGAGAGATGATCGCTCGCACGATCCGCGAGCACCTCGACAAGGAGAAGCGTCTCCGCCCGCTGGGCATCAAGGTACTTTCGCTCTTCTTCATTGATGAAGTGGCAAAGTACCGACGATATGCGGAGGACGGGACCTACGAAAAGGGAGTCTATGCTCGAATCTTCGAAGAGGAGTATCGGCGTATAGCGAAGCTGTCGGAGTACGAGGTGCTCTTCAAGGGGATTGATCTCTCGCGGGTTGCGGAGGAGGTCCACAACGGGTACTTCTCTATCGACAAGAAGGGCTCCTGGTCGGACACAGAAGAGAACAACCAAACCAACCGCGACAGCGCCGAGCGAGCGTACAACCTCATCATGAAGGAAAAAGAGCTTCTTCTTGCCTTCGAGACCCCGCTCAAGTTCATCTTCTCCCACTCCGCGCTGAAAGAAGGCTGGGATAACCCCAATGTTTTCCAGATCTGCACGCTCCGTGACATCCAGACTGAGCGTGAACGGCGTCAAACCATCGGACGGGGACTGCGACTCTGCGTCAACCAGAACGGAGAACGCCTTCGCGGGTTCGAGGTGAATACGCTGACAGTGATCGCGATGGAGAGCTACGAGCAGTTCGCGGAGAACCTACAGAAGGAAATCGAAAAGGACACCGGAATCCTTTTCGGTATCGTCGAGCCTCACAACTTCGCAGCGATCACTGTCACTGCGCTCGACAGAACCCTCAACCCGCTTGGCTTTGAGCAGTCGAAAGCGTTGTGGGATGTCCTCAAGGCGGCAGGACATATCGATGCCAAGGGCAAAGTGCAGGATTCGCTCAAGAAGGCACTCAAGGACGGAAACCTGCACGTGCCGCGGGAATTTTCGGCAGAACTTGATCAGATCTCGGCTGTCCTGAAGAGACTCGTCGGACGGCTCGAAATCAAGAACGCAGACGACCGCCGACGAGTTCGGGCACGAAATGGTGTTCTGCACAGCGCGGAGTTCCAGGCATTGTGGGAGCGGATCAAGCACAAGACCACGTACCGTGTCGCCTTCAACAACGCGACGTTGATCAAGGACTGTATTCAGGCGTTGAGGGATGCACCACCGGTGACGAGGACTCGCTTGCAGTGGCGCAAGGCCGACATCGCCATCGGCAAAGCCAGCGTCGACGCGAAGGAGCGCGAAGGCGCAGCCACGGTCCTGCTGGACGAGGGCGATATCGAGCTGCCCGATATACTCACGGATCTCCAGGATCGGACACAGCTCACGCGTCGCACCATCCATACGGTGTTAGACGGCAGTGGTCGCCTCAACGATTTCAAGCGGAACCCGCAGCAATTCATTGAACTCGCCGCTGAGGCCATCAATCGGTGTAAACGCTTGGCTTTGGTGGACGGTATCAAGTACCAAAGGCTCGGCGACGATCATTTCTTCGCCCAGGAGCTGTTTGAACACGAGGAGCTTACTGGCTATCTGAAGAACCTGATCGACGTGAAGAAGTCGGTCTATGAGCAGGTGGTATACGACTCCGACACAGAGAGGACGTTCGCACAACAGCTCGAGAGGAACAGCTCGATCAAAGTGTACGCGAAGCTGCCAAGCTGGTTCGTCGTGCCGACGCCGCTTGGAGGCTACAACCCCGACTGGGCAGTACTGCTTGAGCATGATGGACGCGAGCGGCTCTACTTCGTGGTCGAGACCAAAAGCAGCGCCTTTCTGGACGATCTGCGAGGAAAGGAGCGGGCCAAAGCGGAGTGCGGTGAAGCTCACTTCGATGCGCTCCGCGTTGGCGAGGCACCAGCCACCTACATTCGGGCGCGTTCGGTCGATGATGTCCTGAATCACGCAGCGTCAAAGTAAGGCGGCGACAACGAAGATCTCGGGGGCTGAGGGTGCCCGCGCCTTACCGGCCATTGCCGAAATTTTTACGCGGTTCGGTCTGGCGATCGGTCAGCTGCGAACCGGCGAACCGGCCTCCACCCCAATGGGCCTGAGCCAGCGCCATATCCGCTTCGCGGAGCGCAACGGCCAAGTTCTCGCGATCCATGAGTTTGTCCGAGCCGAGTGACGCGCCCGCGCAGTCGTGATACCGAGTCCGGACTTGGCTCCTTCAGTTCAACGGGCTGCGAAAATGGCGGCCACCGTCAGAGCGGCCACTAAAAAGCAAAGGTTACACGAACCTGCAATCTGTCGCGTCGGTGTTCCAAGGGCTTTGCGGGGCAAGCACCGTAACCGCCGTCTGACGAAAATTCGCGTTGGCTCTGGGGAAACGCGAGTCTCGGTCGCGTCTATGGTTCAGTCGGACGCGAGGATACCATCATGATCGACGCACCAACCCGGATCGAGGCGAGTAACGGCGCGACCATGGTTGCCGAAATGGATCACGAGTACCGTAGGGATCCAGAGCGTCCGATCTCCGTCAACATGAGGCACGTCGATGCGATCTCGAGACCTGGTGGTGCTCTCTTGGCCAACGTGCTCCTCACGAGCTTGTCGCGCGCAAAGCTCAAGCTTATCGAACCCGCGAAATCGCCTGTCAAAAAGCTCACCTATTCTGGATTAGGCTTCGCATTTGCGCACCGTAAAGGCGAAACTTCATTCACGAACCTTACGGAAGCGGAGCTCCAGCTCGACAAGTGGCGGCTCCCATGGACGCCAGCACGAAAGAATCCTGAATTCGACCCGCAAGATGCTCCTGAAGAGGCAGATCCTGCTTTCTTCGAGAAGGCACACGCGGCATTTGTAAACCCACACGCGACTGCACGACGCCGTCACCGGCGAGATGTTCCATACAGAGTTCAGGGATGGCTCTACTCCGTCCTTCCTCCAAGGGCTGGGGGGCTCGATGCGAATGGCAAACCAGGATTTCTTGAGCAGCTGCAAGAGTTGGTTTACGAACTGGTGGACAATGTCGCGGAACACGCCTGGCCCGCGGATGCGCCCGAACCGTGCTCCCTCGTGCAGGTTGCTGTGGCTCGAGGTAATGATCACGAGATACGGGATCGTATCTGGGTCGTTGTGCTTGATACGGGTCCGGGCATTGCAACCACGGCTGTGCCGAAAATCGGAGACGTCGATCTATCGCGCGAGGAGCTTCTCAAGGGGCTGATGTGCGGGAAGGTTTTGCAGACGAACGACCGAGCTCGAGGCCTCGGCCTCCCACGCGTAGCCAAGATCTGCGGCCGTTGGCGGGATTCACGACTCCAAATTTTCACTGAAAACCTCAGGATTCAGATAGACAACGGAGATATTCAGTCCAGCACCACAACTTGGTATGTAAAAGGTACTATTATCATTGCGCGGTTCGCAACACCTCCTGTTGCAAGCACGACCTCTAACAAACGTTGAGGATAGCGTCTTGGGTGACGCATATATTCGTTTACGGCGAACGGGACCCCGATTATTCGGTCCGCCTGACGGGCCGGACTCGCTTCTTTTCGTCGACGTTGATGAAGGTGCTGATTTCGCCGCGCTTCGCGAAGTGCCGCATGCGTTTGTGTCGTCAGCCCGGTATCTCCTTGCGCGCTCTAAGAATCAGAGCGATGAGCAAGAACTTACTGAGTTGGTTCACCGTTTGGGGATATCAGCGACGGCTGGACTGCTTAGACAGGAACTTGGGTTGGCCCCAGCGGCGACATGGAAGAAGACCGTGAACAATGACGTGCTCATACGCGCGCGCAGAGTAGAGCTTCGAGCACTATTGAAGTGGGGTGGTGCAATTTGGGAAGCGAGAAATCACCATTTTGTTCTTCCCTCAGGCATTCATGCAAATGCCTTTGTGAAGCTCGGGTATGCTATTGGCGAACCACGTGATGCCGAGGTTTGCGCGTCCTGGCTCCTCGATCGGTTCGATTCCCAAACGCCGACCTCGATCATACTTGATACAGGTACGCTTTCGTCCATTGCACTTGCGCTCAAGGTTCACGCTAGCGCGGCAATCGGAGCCATAGCGATTCTCGAGCAATATCCCTCCACGAACGTTGATGTTGAACGTGCTATCGATAGCGTAAGCATGACCAACCGCGTAGCAGCTTTCATTTCCGTATGCTCTTCGGGTAGCCTTCGAGATCGCCTTCGGAACGTATTTGCTTACAAAGAGCCCACCGGGCTCAAGTGGACAATAGATGCGGTCGTGGATCTCAAAGGTGGGCAACCCGATAGCGGGCGGATCCGTTCATGGGTTGTGCTTCCACGAGATGATGGCGCAGTCGTTGTCGAGTCATTTGCTTCTGAATGCAAGCTTTGCCACACGCATGAGCGCTCGACCGTGATCCCGATTGAGCCGATTACTTTCGACGCCTACATCCCGGCGATGCGTGAACACGAGATGCCTGACGTTATGGACGCAGATCGCAACCGCGACTTTTGGGAAGCATGCTCGCGATCCGCAAGCTTGCTCATTGAAGCTCGGCCTGACGAACACGTGCGTACCTGGAGAAGAACCGGAGAGGTCATGCCAGTCAAAATCGACTTTGACAAACTCCTCGATTTGGCATTTATCGAGCGGGCAAGCCAAAAGTTCCGAGAGATTGCCGCCGAGGATCAGGCGGTTAGCGAGTGTGACCTAGTGCTTATTTTCGCTCCGGACGAGGCAAGACTCGGATACGATGGCCTTTTTTCCTCACTCTTCGCGATCACTTGTCGGATTCCGGACCGCCAAGTCATTCCGGCTGGAATCGGAGAGTGGTCCACTGAGATACGAGTTGCCGTACAGGCAGCCTCTCATATCGTGGTTTTCGCCCTTGGCACCGTAACAGGTGCAGGCCTGCAGCGTGCGCTTATCGGTGTCCAGACAGTGCGTCGCGACTCACGACGGGGCGTCGACTACACGCTTGCTGGCGTTGTCGTACACGCGAGGCCGGAGCGAAAGCGCGACTGGGAGACTCTAAGCAATTCTGGGCTTCCCCCCAAAAAACGGACACCCGAATTACGCCACTTCAGTCATACTCAGGCCTGTGTAATATCGGCGCTCGAAGTTGAGGGGCGACAGATAGTCGAGACTCGAGTGCCTACGCTTTCCATT
>Ga0315912_10000287_pt1 | contig 103775 bp, 78 predicted proteins | sample VfabasoilMG_FD_204469 | JGI IMG/M metagenome (GOLD analysis project Ga0315912, IMG submission 204469) | Garden soil microbial communities collected in Santa Monica, California, United States - V. faba soil | ecosystem: Environmental > Terrestrial > Soil > Garden | place: USA: California... | reverse complement strand
GTCGTTGTAATCCGAAACATTAATGGTGGAAGGATATTGATTATTGTAGGCATATCCGCCTCCGCTGTTTGCAAAAATATTATTGACTACATCTATCGTACCCGAGTAATTATTGTATCCCACATACAAGGCATTTCCATTGGTTGCCGATGTGCCTGTTATACTTATGGTATTATTATATACTTTCTGATATCCTGAATAGTATAAATAGAGCCCGTATGCGTTGCTGGTTCCTGCTATTTGTATAAAATTATTAGACACTATACCCGGAGATAAATTTGTACCCACGCTGTTGGCCATATAAATTCCATATCCTCCGTTGAGAATATTTACTTTGTTCTTTTCTATTTTCAATTGATTGTTGCAATATCCGCAATAAACACCATAATAACTGCTGTTTGATAAATTCGTACTTATCTTATTGTTACGGACCGTGAGGGAATCCTGGTAATAACAGTACAAGGCCTGGTAATATTGATTTTCGAACACATTATTTTCTATCACCGTACCCTTGTCCATCTCAGAAGTTGAAGCTCCGTAATAGTAAAATCCGTAGCCTCCATTTAAGATGCGGTTGTTCCTGAAGCTATTGTATGAATCTTTAAAACCCCCTGAAAACACCACTGCCGTGTAGTCGTAATACGTATAAGTGCTTCCCTGAAGTATGCAATTCGTAATTGTATTATTACTCGAGCCGTTGCTTATATCAATTATTCTTGCGTAATAATGATTCGGAGCTGATGACAAGGTTATCTTATGAAATCTGATATAATCTGCTCCATTAAATTGCACTGTGTAATTAGTAGCATAATCGGCGGTAAATGTCAAAATCACCTGTGTGCTGTCTCCGGACTCGGATTCAAAAACAATGGTTGAATTCTTGGACGTACCGATTATCTCAGGAATGCTGATCTGTTCGTTGTAGGTTGCATTTCTTACTTTAAACAGTACGTTGCCGGCAATACCACCCTGTTTAAGTGCAGTTACAGCAGCCTGGAAATTCAGAAAATCAGGAGTACTTCCTCCTATTGTGTAAACACCGGCCATCGCAGCATACAAATTGCTTGAATTAATCGTATCATTCGTATTGATTGAATCCGCTTGGCCATTCGGCAAAGTGGTCCATGATTTAAGGGCATATAAAGTGGACGGTGCGAACACATATGAACCAAGCTTTACATGCGCCGTATCTCCCGATGCCAGAGAACCGGACCAATTGATCACAGTTTGCTGAACGCCATTTACGCGCCAGTTTATATTTACTGTTTTCAATGTATCCCCTCCATGATTTTTTAAAGCAACAATCACATCGTTAGTACCTGATAAGAAAGGCATTTTAGGCTTTTCCAAAGCATACACACCCGCATCGTTTAAAAACGGAATAAATTCATCAGCCCCTATATCGGGTGTCTGCAGATCCCGTTTTTCGCCGTCAATATCCTCCGTTACTTCGGGAAGAGCTGTTCCCGCTCCATTCAGGTCTACTTCACGCACATGAAGATCTGTGGCTGATTTAAACAAAGGATTTTGAGAAAGAGAATGGGTATCCTTTCCGCTGGCGGACTGCAGATCGCTCAGTGCAGTTCTGTTTCCTGACCAATAAGCGAGTGTTGCGCCTGTTGTATAGAAATCATTGTAATCCGAAATATTAACATACGAAGGATAATCGGTATAGAAAACATATCCTCCTCCTGTATTTGCAAGAATGTTGTTTACTATATCTATGGAATTATTGACATACGCATAGCCCAGGTACACGGTCCTTCCATAACTTGCAGCAGTACTGGATACATTTATAGTATTATTATATATTTTCACATACGATGAATAATATAAATAAAGGCCATAAGCCGTACTTGTTCCCCCTACTTGTACGAAATTGTTGGATATCAAACTCTGAGACAGATTTGTGGCCTGACAGCTGTAAAGGGAAATACCATAACCTCCGTTAGGAATATTTATATTGTTCCTTTCTATCTTTAGCTGATTATTACAATACACACTGTAAATTGCATAGTAATTGCTATACGTAGAATTCGTATTTATTGTATTTCTTCGAATAGCAAGGGAATCCTGGTAATAGAAATAAAGTGCCTGGTAATATTGATTTTGAAAAATATTATTCTCTACCGTGGTACCCTTCGCTACATCAGAAGCTTCGTAGTAAAATCCATAGCTGCCGTTTATTATTTTGTTATTCCTGAAACTATTAAACTCATTTTTCGAATTAATCGAATAAATAATTGATAAGTAATCGGACGTACTGGAAACAGCATTTCCCTGCAATACACAATTCAGAATTGCATTGTGATCGGATCCGTTGCTGATATCTATAACCCTTCCGTAATTATTATCACCGGCTGCTATGCTTATCTTCCTGAAAGTAAAATAATCTGCTCCGTTTAAACGTAAGGTATAGTTATCCGTAGAAGTAGCGGCAAAATTTAATTTTACGGCTGTGCTGTCGCCGGATTCAGATTCAAAGACAACCTTCGAATTCGCCGATGTGCCGATTATCTGGGGGATGCTGATCTGTTCATTGTAGGTTCCGTTTCTTACTTTAAACACCACATTGCCGTCAATGCCACCCTGTTCGAGAGCCATTACGGCCGCCTGGAAATTCTGAAAATCAGGGGTACTTCCTCCTATGGTATAAACACCTGACAACGCAGCGTACAAATTGCTTACCTCAATTGTATCATTCGCATGAATTGAGTCCTGTTTGTCGTTCGGCAAATTGGTCCATGATTTAACGGCATATGCAGTTGATGGATTGAAAAGATAGGATCCAAGTTTTACATGTACCGTATCACCCGATGCCAAAGACCCCAACCAGTTAAATCTTGTTTGCGCAGCTCCGTTCACCTCCCAGTCAATGGCCACTTTGGTTATAGCATCTGCACCGTAATTTTTCAGGGCAACAACTACATCTTTATTGCCCGATGAAAAAGGCATTCTGGGATGAACAAAGGTGTAGATACCTGCATCGTTCAAAGGCGGAGTAAATTCATCTGCCCCTATATCCGGTTTCAGGTTATCACGCTGTTCTCCGTCAATGTCCTCCGTTATTTCGGGTAGAGCCATTCCAGCTGCGTTCAGGTCTATTTCGCGAACATGAAGATCCGTATCAGAAATAAATAACGGGTCCTGCGAAATAGAATGTGCATTCTTTCCGCTGGCTGACTGCAGGTCACTCAGCGTAGCCCTCTCTTCCGACCAGTAAGCCAGTATTGCGCCGGTTGTATACAAATCATTGTAATCACATGCATTTATCAGATCGGGTGTATACGTGAATAGTGTATATCCACCGCCTGTATTTGCCAGAATATTATTGACTACATCGACCGTAGTATTTACACTGTTCACAGCAGGCAACGAGCCTTTTAAACCGGAAAACGAACTTGGCAAACCGAGCTTTGTATCTCCTCCTCCGCTATTAATATACAGCGCTGCTCCATTGTAGGGAGCACTACTGATGTGTATGCTGTTATTATATATCTTCTTATAATCTGAAGCGTTTAAATAAATTCCATACGCAGTTTCGGTTCCCCCCACATAGATGAAGTTATTGGATATTATACCCGTGGTTAAATCTGTGCCCTCACAGCTATACAGCGATATCCCGTACCCGCCGTTGTACAAATACAACTTGTTCTTCTCTATTCTCAATTCATTATTACATACCGCACAATAAATAGCGTTATAACCGGTATAGGGGGAAGTTGCGTTAATTGTATTGCTACGAACTGTCAGGGAATCCTGGAAATAACAATAAAGCCCCAGGTAATATTGATTTTCGAAAATGTTATTTTCTACTACAACTCCTTTTTCTCCTCCAGAACCGTATGCTTCATAATAAAATCCATAATTGCCGTTTACTATCCTGTTATTCCGGAAACTATTGTACTCGTCTTTTGACGCGTAATCAGAATAAATGACCTGAGAACTATTGGCAATACCCTGCAGGACACAATTCGAAAAAGTATTGTGGTTTGAACTGTTCCTGATATCGATCACATTTCCATAACTCTCATCCAGAGCCGAAATGGTCATCTTCCGGAAGGTAAAATAATCAGCACCGTTTAATTGTAAGGTGTAATTATCGCCGGAAGCAGCAAAATTTAATTTTACGGCTGTACTGTCACCGGATTCAGATTCAAAAACAACGGTTGAGCTTGCCGATGTACCGGTTATCTGAGGGATGCTGATCTGCTCATTATAAGTTCCGTTTCGAACCTTAAATATTACGGAACCGCAAATGCCGTTTTGTGAAATAGCCGATATCGCTTCACTGAAAGAATTATAATCAGGGTTGGTACCGCCAATTGTATAAGTGCCACCTGCAAAAGAAGGCCTTACTACGGCATAAAGTGTGTCATTATAGCTGATTGTATCCTGAGCGCCATTGGGATTTGAAGTCCAGATCACAATCGTATCCGCTTCCTCTCCAAAAGTTAGTGTTCCGAGAGTAACCTGGGCAACAGGATTATTTCCTGTGCTGGAATCCAGCGGAACAGTATAATGAACAGGGGTCCGTGCTACTCCGTTTACCTTCCAGTTAACTGTCAGGCTATCAACATTATTTTTACCAAAATTTGTAATCTCTGCAATCACTGTTTGATTCAAATCGCAAAATGGCGTAAGTAAATTAAGAGAGGTTACTCCAACATCGTTTCCATTGGCTGATGTTGGTATAAACCTGACCGCATCGTTGGTTACCGACCAATCCACAGCGTTTCTTCCTGGCACAACATACGCAGCATTACCGTATTCATTTTCAATTCCCATGGTATGCTGACCTCCGTCCGAAGTCATGTTCTGGGTATATATATCAATTGTATTGGAACCCTCATTTAAAACGACCTGTGAACGAACCAGGCCGTTAACATTGTAATGAAGTACATCTACAAAATTCACCACTAACCTTCGTTTACCAGGGATACCGGTGGTAAAATAATCTATATATCCTCCTTCATCCGGATTCAAATTTCCCCAGGCAAATGCCACTAGGTTATTCGGCAGACCGGTCTCAGGCAACAGCTGCCCGGAACAGCATCCGCTCTCTCCGTTACCGGAAAAAGTTATAAAACCGTTGGAGGATATGTAAAAATCGGTATAGGACTTGCCAAAAAATTTAAATGTAAACCCGATCGGCAGCGCACTGCTTACTTCTTCATCAGATAAACCGATGGTTGTACCCGAACCCGGCACGGGAGAATAAGAACCATTTTGACGAATTACATAAGTTGTATCATTCGCAAGTGATGCTGAAAATTGATACGTTGTAAATAGGCCAACCGAAATAAGGTTACGTAAAATTTTATTCATTTGAGTATAAGCGTCTATTGTTAAGATTTCAATCTGAATTTCAATTTTGAATTATGTTTTTTAATGAACATACTGTTTAACGTCTTTTACACTCTGCCTATTCTTCCCAAAATAAGAGTGCAAGTATACATCCGGCCGTTTAGCGTACACAAGGGGAATTTGCACATTAACAAATGGGATTTTTCCCATCCCCTTTAATTCAGCACTCTTCCATCAATAGACACCCTTTGCACTGCTCCTTTAGCTTATAACACGATTCAACAACTGTAAGTTGTATTTTTTTCTCTCTGGCGTGAGACTGAACGTTGGGGGTTTTATGCCAGAGGGTTCATTTAAAAAAAAGAGAACTTTTTCTTTAATTTAAATGCAACTGTACGAATGTAAAAAAAGAATATTCCCTGAATATAATTTGAAAAGCAATTGCAGGTAAAATTTAACTAACTGTAGTTTACATCAAACTAACTGTAGTCTTTACTTAACTAACCGTATCACCTATTTAACTCCTCTTTGGATAAAATCGGAAAAATAAATCAGACCTGTAGGGAAACCGATAAATGCCAGCCATCTGATAAAAATTTACTGAAAAATCATGTCATACGATAGCCCTGTCCAAATGCGTATAACCTCCATCCACGTGGATAAGTTGCCCGGTGGTATGACTGCTCCTGGACGAAAGCAGGAACGTCACCATATTGGCAATTTCTTCCGCAGTGGTCATCCGTTTTTCAAATGGAATTTTAGAAACGATGGAAGCCAGTTTTCCTTCGGGATCTGCAAGGGATTCAATCCAGGATTCATAAAGCGGTGTATAGCATTCGGCAACTATCACCGCATTTACCCTAATCCCGAATGGAAGCAATTCCACTGCCCATTCACGGGTTAGCGCATTACGGGCACCATTGCTGGCTGCGTAGGCAGAAGTACGACCTTGTCCTGTTTCAGCCACCTTTGATCCGATATTTACAATGCTGCCTTTTGATTTTTTTAATTCATTAAGTGCATAATGTGTTACCAAGTAATAATGAATAAGATTACAGTGCAGAGATTTTATAAAATTCTCATAATTTCCATTTTCAAGGCCCACTCCATCGTTTACGCCCGCATTATTCACTACTCCATCTATGCGCTTAAATTTTGCAACAACTGTATCAATTGCTTTTTTACATTCTTCCGGCCGGGATAATTCTGCAGTAACCTGAAAAGCCCTGCCACCCGCAGTTTCTATTGCAGTAATTGTTTTAAGATTATCGGATTCCTTACGCCCGATAATAACTGGCACGGATCCCTCAGCGGCCAGTATCTTACATATTCCTTCTCCAATCCCTTTAGCACCTCCTGTCACCAGGATCACTTTATCGGTAAGCTGTAAATCCATGAGCAAACGTTTTAATTTTTACAAAGCATTGTTAAAATAAAATCTTTCGCAATTCCCTCCCCATAATTTTTCTTTATCCGGCACACTCAGGTGCACCGTAAGTTCTTCCAGCGTTGTTACCACCTGCCTGTAGCTGCCCGCGAGCAGACAGACAGGCCAGTCACTGCCAAACATCACTCTATCCGTTCCAAAATTCCTAAGAATGGCACTTACGCAGAAAGAGAAGTCCTGCAGCTTCCAGTTATGCCAATCGGCTTCGGTAAGCATGCCGGAAAGTTTACAATACAGATTTTTATTTTTTGCTAACGCTTCGATATACGGAACCCAATTGCTGAAATGCTGATTCTTTATTTCCGGTTTTGCCAGATGATCCAGCACAAATTTCTGGTCAGGAAATTTCGCCAGGAACTTCACCGCCGCGGGCATCTGTTTGGGATAAATAAGAAGGTCGTATGTAAATCCGTATTTCGACAAACATGAAATACCGCGGCAAAAATCCTCACGCAACAAAAAATCATCCTCTGCCTCATCCTGAACAATATGCCTGAACCCTCTTAATTTTTTGAAGCGGGAGAAATACTGCAACCGCTCTTCTACCCCTTCATCTCTCAGATCAATCCATCCCACCACGCCCTTTATAAAATCATACTGTTCCGAAAGGCTGAGCAAAAACTGTGTTTCATTTTCGGTTTGACCGGCCTGTACAGCTATGCATGCATCTATTTCACAAGTTTTCAGAAGCGGATGCAGGTCCACCGGTAAAAAATCCCGGCGTATACGCTGCATACCGTCATCCATCCAGCCATCTCTTAAAGGATCGTATTTCCAAAAATGCTGATGGCTGTCTATTCTCATTAAAAAAGTGCCATTGTAATTTAACGATATGCTTTTGCCCTCTGGCGGCTGCTTCCTAATCCATCTATACCCAGCTCAACCAGGTCACCGGGTTTCAGGTAGATGGGATCCGGTTTCTGTCCAAGTCCTACACCGGCCGGTGTTCCGGTTGAAATCACATCACCGGGTAATAAGGTCATGAACCTGCTCAGGTAAGAAATGAGGTAAGGAATATTGAAAATAAAATTTTTCGTATTGCCTTCCTGGTATTTTTTCCCATTGACGGAAAGCCAAAGGTCAAGGTTGTGTACATCTTCAATTTCATCGGTAGTGACGAGCCAGGGCCCAAGCGGCGCAAAGGTATCGCAGCTTTTTCCTTTTACCCACTGCCCTCCCCGTTCAAGCTGGTAACTTCGTTCGCTGTAATCGTTATGCAGGCAATAACCGGCAACACACTTCATAGCTTCTGTCTCGGAAATATAACTTGCTTTTTTTCCAATTACTACGGCCAGCTCCACCTCCCAGTCTGTTTTTTCACTTCCGGGAGGTATCACCACATCATCGTCAGGACCTGAAAGTGCTGTGGTGGATTTAAAAAAAACTACAGGCTCAAGAGGCAATGCCATATTACTTTCAGCAGCATGATCGGCGTAGTTAAGTCCAATACAGACAATCTTGGAGGGTCTGGCCACGGGAGAACCCAAACGAACAGATTCTTTCACTTCCGGAAAAGAAGGATTACCTGCCAACACTTTTTTTAATTGCCGCAATCCTTCCTTCTCAAAAAAAGATTCGTTGTAATCTGCAATAAGAGAGGATACATCCAGTCTTTTGTTTCCGGTTAATACACCCGGTTTTTCTTTGCCAGGTTCTCCAAAACGTATCAGCTTCATGGGGAGGTAAGAGTTAAGAATTAAGAGTTAAGAATTAAGAATTAAGAGTTAAGAGTTAAGAATTAAGAGTTAAGAGTTAAGAGTTAAGAGCTAAAATTAGTAATGATAAGCGGCCATCATTTCCTTATTAATTGTTTATTTTAATAAAACCTCCGTCTATCGGATAATCACAACCTGTAATAAATCCGGCTTCGTCGCTGCAGAGGTACAGGGCAAGGTGTGCAATTTCCGAAGGAGTTCCCATTCTCCCTATCGGCTGACTTTTAGATAATTCCTCAAACATCGCGGTTTCCTGACCGGGATAATTCTTCCGGATAAAACCATCCACAAACGGAGTATGTACACGCGCCGGTGAAATGCAATTACAGCGGATACCATACTGCAAGTAATCTTTCGCCGTAGAAAGGGTCATTCCCAAAACAGCTCCTTTGCTCATGCTGTATGCAAATCTGTCTTTGATGCCTACCGATGAAGCAACCGAAGCCATGTTCAGAATAACACCTCCGGTCTTTTTCATATCCGGAAGCGCCTCATGCAGACAATTATATATGCCTTTTACATTGATATTAAACAGGCGGATGAAATCTTCTTCCTTAGTATTCTCCGCATTACCTACGTGAGCTACCCCTGCATTATTTACCAGGATATTTACACTTCCCCTTTCTTTCAGAACAGCCTGAACGACTGTTCTTACCTGTTGCTGCTGCGATACATCACAGGAAAAAAAATCGGCTTTTCTTCCCGCTGATTTAATTTCCTGTACCACCTCATCGGATCCTTTTGGATCGGCATCAAAAATAAATACCGCTGCTCCCTGTTGCGCAAACAATAAGGAAATTGCTTTGCCGATCCCGCTGCCACCTCCGGTCACAATTGCTGTTTTATTTTGCAGGGAAAACATTTTTAGTATTGGTTGGATTAATTATAAAGAAACTCCCCGTTTCCAGGGGATAAAATCATCCTGATTCAGTTCCACCGCTTTGGGGATTATTTCACCGCTGGCTGCTTTTATACAGTATTCCAAAATCTCTTCACCCATTTGCTCTACCGTTTTTTCACCTTCGATAATGGGACCCGTATCAATGTCGATAATATCTGCCATGCGAGAAGCCAGGCGGCTATTGCTGGAAACTTTTATAGTAGGACATACAGGATTTCCTGTCGGAGTACCTAACCCGGTAGTGAATAATATCAGCGTAGCTCCCGATGCTGCCTGCCCGGTAGTCGCTTCCACATCGTTGCCAGGTGTGCAGACTAAATTCAGGCCTGGCTTAATTGCAGATTCGGTATAATCCAGCACGTCCGTTACAGGGGATGTGCCGGCTTTCCGGGCAGCCCCTGCAGATTTGATGGCATCCGTTATCAAACCATCCCGGATATTCCCGGGAGAAGGATTCATGTGAAAACCTGAACCGGCCCGATGCGCCTGCTCATCGTAGGTTTTCATTAAATGAATGAATTTTTCAGCTGCGGTCTGGTTCGTACACCTGTCCACCAGATTTTGTTCGGCTCCACAGAGTTCAGGAAACTCGGCCAATAATATTTTTCCTCCGGAAGCTACCAGCAGATCGGAGGCATACCCAACTGCCGGATTAGCAGATATTCCTGAAAACCCATCACTGCCACCACACTTAACCCCCACACAAAGTTTACTGATTGGAACCGGCTGTCGTTTTATTTTATTCAATTCTATCAATTCTAAAAATGTTTTCTGAATAGCCCCGGCGATCATTTCCTCTTCACTTTGTGGTTGCTGTTGTTCAAAAACCAGGCAGGGCTTACTGAAAGGAGGATTGAACTCCCGGATGCTATGCAGAAGATCCTGCAATTGCAGGTGCTGGCAGCCAAGACTTAAAATGGTTACTCCGCCTACATTCGGATGATTGGCATAGGAAGCCAGCAACCTGCTTAGCACGGCTGAATCCTGGCGCGTACCACCGCAGCCACCGTGATGATTTAAAAACTTAATTCCATCGATGCTTTTAAATAAACGTTTTTCCCTGCTATTATTTGTTGAACTAAAATCAAGAGTACCGGCATCTTTGCCTTTCTGATAAGCATTGACCAATTGCCTTGTAAACGTCTTATACTTGGAAGTAACCGAATACCCGCATTCATTGGTCAGGGCTTCTTTGATCACATCCATGTTCCTGTTTTCGCAGAATACAGTGGGAATAAATAACCAATAGTTGGCGGTGCCTGCTTCGCCGTTGCTCCGGATATAACCGTTAAATGTTCTTTTGGAAAACCGGCTGACATCGGGAGCCTGCCACCTGTAATTAAAATCCCGATACGCATAATCTCCTGCGGCGTGCTGCAGGTTATTGGTAGTCACCTGAGAACCTTTCGTTACATCCGTTTGCACCTTTCCCACTAAAACCCCGTACATAATTATTTCGTCACCTGCTTTAAAATCCCGGGTATAAAATTTATGTTTCGCGGGAATATCATTTTGCAAAATAAATACCTCTTCATTCCACACTACCTGTTCATCCTTTTTAAGATCGGTAAGGGCAACAATTACATTATCGCTATGAGTGATCTTTAGAATTTTCCCTTTCATTACTTATACAACAGTTATTCAAACAACTCACGCAAAGCTCCGTGCTTTTAATCTTAGATTTCTGCATTTCGCACTTTGTATCCTTTTACTCCAAACAATAAGACCACCGCAAAACAAATCATGGGAATTACATACCCGTATTGTATATTATGTGTTTTATCTGCGACAAAACCCAGCAGCGGTGGAAGAAGTGCTCCTCCCGCAATCGACATAATAATAAGACTGGACCCTGCTTTTGTATCCGCTCCCAGGCCATTGATCCCCAGCGCAAAAATGGTGGGAAACATAATGCTCATAAAAAAAGATATCCCGATAACTGCATAGAGTGTAACAATACCTGTGCCCCAGATCGTTACCGCACTCAGCAAAATACAGGACAGGGAAAACACGGATAATAATTTAGAGGGCGTTATGAATTTCATCAGCGCGGTACCTGCAAATCTTCCTGCCATGAACGCCAGGCCGGCAATACCGGAGTAATACGAAGCGGTTATCTCATCAATTTCTGCCGCCTGGGTTGCAAACAAAATGAGAAAACTAAGCATACATACCTGTGCACCCACGTAAAAGAACTGTGTAATCACCGCCCAGGTCAGATGCGTATGCCTGAAAGCCTGAAAAAAACCATTGCTCTTTTCCCTTTCTTCCTTTTTATCCGGCAGGTCCGTAAAGAAAAAAATAACCGCTACCAGCAGAATAGTACCTCCCAGAATGAGGTAAGGTAATTTTACGGTGCTGGTTTCGGAAACCAGGTAAGCTTTTCTTGCTGCCGCGCTCATTGCAGCTAATTCATCCGGCCCAACGGGATTACCGGATAGAATAACCTTTCCTCCTATCAGCGGGGCGATGAATGCAGCCAGTCCGTTGAACGATTGTGCCAGGTTAAGCCTTTGCGCGGAGGTTTCAGCCGGTCCCAGCATGGTCGCATAAGGATTAGCCGCAGTTTCCAGGATTGTTAACCCGCAGGCAACAATGAACAAGGCGCCCAGGAAAAAAGTGTACTCCATCGTGTCCGCGGCTGGAACAAATAAAAAACACCCTAAGGCAAACAGCGAGAGTCCGATAAGAATACCTGTTTTGTACCCGTATCTTTTCATAATCATCCCGGCGGGGATGGCCATTAAAAAGTAGGCAATGAACACAGCGGAATCAACCAGCGATGCCTGCAGCGTAGTAAGGCTGAACGCTCTCCGAAGATGTGGAATTAAGATCGGATCAAGGTTATGGACAAATCCCCAAAAAAAGAAAAGACTGGTCAGTAAAATAAACGGCACCAAGTATTTCCTTTGAGTTAGTGTATCTTCCGAAACGGGTGTTGCAGTTTGTATGATTGGCATGGGGTAACTTATAGTTGAAATATCTTTTTGCAGGGCAGCCATTTCTCTCCCGGTTTTGCAAAGGGTAAGGCTTGCTGGTATTGCCACATAAGAGTTTCCCATTCCTGCACGATGGAAGAATTGTCGTCTAAATATTTTTTCTTCTGAAATGTAAAATTTTCATTTACCTCCATAACCATAAACATCCTGTCCTCAATCCGGTAGATCTGCAAATCAGACACGCCCGCGTCTTTAATCGATTGCACTATTTCGGGCCATATCTCCCGGTGATGTCTTTCGTATTCCGCTATTAACACAGGGTCGTTTTTCAGATCACAGGCAAAGCAATACCGCCGGTTCATAACCGAAAATTTTAGCTACTAAACTAAGAGCCAGGAAGAATTACGGCAAATAATAATTTCCTTCCTATTATAATCCGAAGCGTGTCTTTTAGTTACATCAAGCACAAAATCTGTCACTTCTACAAACTATCAGCTTTCGATTAAAGACTTATTTTTTATTATATTTTTGTAATGCGGATTTTTAAAAATATGTTGGTGCTTTATGCATTTTAAACCCGTATCCCTTTAAAAGTATTTTGGCGGCTATGGACTGATCACAAACTATCGGTTTGGATATATTTTATTACTATGGAGAAGAAAAAAATAACGGTAAATGACCCTGAAATGCTGAAAACCATTTATACCCATTATGGCTTTTTCTTTCAGATAATTATCAGCAGCGATGAAATCGAGGTTACACCTGATGAGACAAAAGAACTGCAAGCCCTGATCGATGAAAGGGATTATTTCAGTATTAAGGAGCTTATTCATAAATCCAGGTCATAAACTGCCGCCTGGAATACTCCCGCTAATTTTTCAGGAAGGAGAAACAGACATAGGCTAAAATAAAGGCAGCGCTTAAAACTTTTTTATACTTTTACCCGCCTAACTCAAAAAACCATCAAAGGTTCAAAGTTCAATTGTTCAGTTTGACTTTGAACCTTATTCATTTATAAAAAAATATATTATGAGCCTACTTGTTGTTGGAACCGTTGCCTTCGATGCCATTGAAACTCCATTTGGAAAAACAGATAAAATAATTGGCGGTGCTGCTACCTACATTGCACTGGCCGCGTCCTATTTTTCCAAAAATATAAACCTGATTTCAGTCGTTGGAGATGATTTTCCAACTGCATCCATCGACATGCTTAAAAAGCACCATGTAAATGTGGATGGATTGCAGATCAAAAAGGGTGAAAAGAGTTTCTTTTGGTCCGGTAAGTACCACAACGACATGAACACCCGGGATACGCTGGTCACGGAGTTAAATGTACTGGCTGATTTTAATCCGGTTGTCCCTGAGTCTTACAAGAACTGCGATTTCCTGATGCTTGGCAACCTCACACCGGCCGTACAGCAAAAAGTCATCGGGCAGCTCCCCAAACGTCCGAAATTGATCGTGCTGGATACCATGAACTTCTGGATGAATGTTGCGCTGGAAGAGTTACTTGCAACCTTGAAAATGGTTGACGTACTTACTATCAATGACGAGGAAGCAAGGATATTATCGAAAGAGCATTCCCTGGTAAAAGCTGCTCAAAAAATACTTTTAATGGGCCCTAAAATACTCATCATCAAAAAGGGCGAACACGGAGCTTTGCTATTCAATAAGGACCAGGTATTTTTTGCCCCCGCCCTTCCGCTGGAAGATGTATTTGACCCGACCGGTGCGGGCGATTCTTTTGCCGGAGGATTTATCGGCTACCTGGCTAAAACAAAGGATATTTCATTTGAAAACATGAAACGTGCAATCATCTTTGGCTCGGCAATGGCCAGTTTCTGCGTTGAAAAATTCGGGACCGAAAAATTAATCGGATTGCGCCAAAAGGAAGTCGATGACCGTGTTCAGGAATTTATAGACCTGGTGCAGTTTGAAATCGAATTAGGCTGATTTAATTTCCCTTTAAGATCCAGCTTTCCGGGTTCAATGTGGATTGCCCTTTCCAAATCTCCAAATGGAGCTCTGTTCCGGAGTTATCGTCGGTAAGCACTTTCCCGATTGATTGCTTGGTTTTTACTTTATCGCCTGAACTTACAAATGCTTCTTCGATATTCGAATATACACTCAGGTATTCGCCGTGTTTGATGATAATTACCTTTCCTTCCAGTCCACCCACGGAAGCTACCGCTACTACGATTCCGTTAAACACCGCACGCACACTGGCACCCTTGTTTGTACCGATATTTAACCCGTTATTGTTTATTTCCACGCCAGGCAAATCCGGATGCTGGTGCTTTCCGAATGATTCGGTAATGACACCCTCCGTCAGAGGCCAGGGTAGCCTGCCGCGGTTGCTTTCAAAATCGTTGGACAATTCCTTTTCTTCGGGAGTAAGTGTGATCTTTTTAACCTCTCCTTTTACTTCTTTTCCTTTAGGAATTGATTTGGCTATTTCTGCATCGATTACCTTTTCAATGGCTTTTCTCAGTTTCTCCGCCTGATCCTTTTTCTTCTTTATTTCAGCACGGATATTTTTTTCCCTTTTCTGCAGATCCGTCAGTGTTTCTTCTTTATCCTTTTTTTGTTTTGAAAGATTCCCTGTTTCCACTTGCTTTTCACTCAAGGTTCTGCTCTGCTGCTCCTTCTTATTTTCAAGCTCCTGTTTTTTAGTCTGAAGCTGACGCTGCGTATCTTCAATCAAAGCGGCCTGCTTTTTTCTGGCTTCGGAATAGTACTGCATAAATTTAATCCGCTGTATGGCCTGATTGAAATCACTGGCAGCAAAGAAAAACATCAGGCGTGTATAGGAATCACGGTTTTTATACGAAGCATAAATTATTTTTGCATACGCCTTTTTAAGAGCATTCAGCTCCGTCTCCTTCTGAAGAATATCGTTTTTTGTTTCGGAAATATTTCCTTCCAGAATGCCTAGCTCCTTATTGATGGTTCCGATCAACTCCTGCTGGCGGGCAATTTTATTATTCAGGATAGCCAGCTGGATCATCGACCTGTTCTTATTCTTCTTCACTTCGTTCAGAAGCTTGTTCTGGTAATCAATTTCTTTCTGAAGTTCCTGTTTTTTATTTTCAAGATCCTTTTTCTTCTGAACCTGGCAATATGCCACCCCGGTTTCTCCCCAAAAGGAAACAAAGCAAAACAGCATCGTAAGAATCACCGCGTTTCTCATACAGGGAGCTGAATAATTTTTGTTGCGCCGGATATCCCCATCGGAAGAAGAAGAAAATGCAATTTATGATTACTTTCCAATGCGTTCATACCCTTCAGGAATTGAAAACGGAAAAGTCTGAGCTTTATTAACGCTTGCTTTCGTATACTCCAGGTTCACAACGTTTGTTTTATTTGCCTTCACCGTAAATACAATATTAAAAGGGATGGAAACCTGTTTTCCTGATCCTTCACTCATATCCGCATTCTGAAAATTACTAAAGTTAGCGTCAAATTCCCTATTCGACTCAAATTCCCTGAACAGTATTCTTGATATCCTGAAAGTACTGTCTGAAAGCCAGATGTTCTGAGCCGGTTCTTTAAGTTCTTTTCCTCTTTGAATTACTTTTCTAAGCTTACGTTTCCGTACAGTACCCAGCACGTACTGGCACGAATCTATGCCTCCCCGCAGCTTTTCATCCTCCATATAAAATTCCACGCTGTTTCCGACTAAAAGAGATTGTAAAATCTCCAAGTCAATTTCGGTATTGAGCATTTTATTGAGTGTATCATAACCTCCTATAAAATAGTTGTTATGAAGCCGGTCAATAAGCTTAAGCGTATCTTTTGTAGCCACAAAACGAACCACTTCTATTCCCAATACCGGGGAAATGGATGCCCAGATAATACTGTCCTTACGCATGCGAAGCGCAACTGTAAAATCTGTATTCTTGTCATCGGCAATTACATTTGCTTTGATCTTTGCGTTTAAGGTAGTGTACGCCGCCTGGTTTGAATTCAACAGCGACGCAAGTGTTTTGGCGCTTTTATAGTCCAGCCTGCATTTCACCGCTGCATGCGAGGGAACATTCTTCCGGGTCTTGCAGGCAGAAAAAAACAATAAACAGGTAGTAAAAATCAGGAAGTAAAAAAAATAATTGTAATTCGCATTTTTCAGTTTACCTTTTTCCATCATCCGCGTCAAACATCAGCCTTTTTATTATTCGTACATTTTTTTATCCAACAGTTTTCTATCCAGAAATTCCGAATATTTCCCGGCTACTTTTGCTTTTTGCCAGTACTCAAACGCTCTGTCCGTTTGCCCAAGCTGGAATAAAATATCTCCGTAGTGCTCCAGCAGGGTACCATTTTTTTCTCCTGCATGCTCCAAGGCTCTCTCCTGCCAGCGTTTTGCTTCGTCGTATTTTTGCTGCTTGTACAGCACCCACGCATAAGTATCTTCGTAAGATGCATTATCTTTTACAAGCTCGTTTGCCTTCAATCCCATTTTCGCCGCTCTATCCAGCTTATCATTCCGCAAAGAAAGGTAATAGGCCCAATTATTCATGACGTTTGCATTTTCCGGATCCAGGTTGAGGGTCTTTTCAAATTTTTCATCCGACAGGCTGTATTCCTTCGTGGAATTGTAGCAATCACCCAGCATCGAATAGAACTGAGCAAGCAATTTCTTATCGCCGGCTACATAATCTTTTCCGTCATTGATAATGTCGATCGCCTGCTTATAATTTTTTTTCTGATAGTGTGCGCTTGCATTAAAAAGATAGGAATAAGGCTCGGATGGGAAAAGTTCTATGGCCTGTTTACTATCGGATTCGAGCGATTCAAAATCCCCCAACGTTTCATCCAGCACCATCACTTGCTGCCAAATAGGGTACCGCGTCTTGTCCAGCTGAATTGCTTTACGAAAAGCATCACGGGCCTCTGCATTCTTTCCATCCCGGTTCAAAAAATCTCCCTGCAAACTGTAGCTTTTGGCATCGTTAGGATGTGCCTGGATAAGAATGTTAATCAGCTGAAGCGATTCTTCCCGTTCGGCTTTGAATTTTTCAGGTATATTAAAATAACCAATGAGGATTTTCACTTTATCGTCGATATTCAAATCCGGATTCTCAAAAGCAATTTTAACATGCGAAAAAGCTTTTTTATCATCTGAAATACTTTCGTAATACTCGGCCAGCATCAGGTGCGTACGGGGCTCGTTAGGATCAATTGCAAATATGTTATTGCATATTTCAATGCCTTTGTCGGGCATCTTGTTCTGAAAATACAATTCAGCAAGCATATTCCGGTAATTTGTCTCGCCCGGATTTGATTTTATCAGCTTTTCTGCTTCTGCCACGGCTTTATCAAACTGGTTCAGGGATAAATAAATCCTTTCCTTCTGGAGACATATTTCTTCTGTTACTCCCAGCATTTGCTCAATCTTATCGTATACCTCCAATGCATCCTTCACTTTGCCGGCATGCAACAAGGCAGAAGCCCACAGGTAATAGTTATCCAGTTTATCCGGATTGTATTTAACAAGTTTTTCATAGGTCAGTGAGGCATCACTGAATCTTTCGGTCTCCATGAAGCATTTCGCCAGCAACAAACGGTACCATTCATTGGATTCATCCAGCAACACTGCTTTTTGCGCATACGGCAATGCTTCCGAGCTCTTTCCCCCGCCGTTATAGATATAGGCTATCTCATACATGGAGGCCGCATGATTTGGATAAACATCCAGGCATTTTTTAAACTTGTCAATAGCCTCGGGGTAGTTGCCCTGCATTTTTTGAATCAACCCTTCGGAGAAGCTCAAATCCAGCTTTCTCTGATCACCGTAGGAAATACCCGGGCTGGTCTTATTATTACTAACCGGGCTTTGCGCCACTTTCTGGGCAGGCTTACATCCGAAAATAAGAATGCAGCAGAGGAACAGCACTAATTTTGTTATGGAAAATCTCATAAACTTCATATTGACATATGAAAAGATACTAATTATTTAAGTCTTAATAACACTGTAATCCCCGACACTTGCATCCACCGAGGTGCCGGTGAACTCAACATAATTTCCAAGCATTGAATTGGAAAGCCTGGCATTTTTAATTTTTGTATTTGTCTGTATGATACTGTTTTCTACAACTGAATTTTCAATAACCGTATTATCGCCAATGGAAGCGAACGGGCCCACTGTGGAATTTATTATCTGAACATTGTTCCCTATAAAACACGGCTGAACAATTGTTCCGCCCCCGTTTGTACCTTGTATATTTTTGTAGTTCAGAATTCTTTTATTGGTATAAACCGTTGCATCCTTATTCCCGCAATCCAGCCATTCGGCTACCTGGGAAGTAACAAACTTCACACCATTCTTTTTCATGCTTTCCATGGCATTGGTCAGCTGAAACTCGCCCTTCTCTTTCAGATTATTATCCACCAGGTATTGCATTTCCTTTTTAAGATAAGGCCCTTCCCTGAAATAATAAATTCCTATAATAGCCAGATCAGAGATGAATGTTTGAGGCTTTTCCACAAAATCCGTGATAACGCCCTCTTTGTCAAGCTTTACTACACCAAACTGCCTGGGATCTTTTATTTTCTGCACCCAGATTATACCATCCTTGCTTGTATCCACCATGGCAGTTTTGTCAGGAATGAAAAGCGTATCTGCAAACGCTATCAGGGTTTTTTCATCCAGGGAATCTTTTGCACATAAAATAGCATGGGCCGTTCCCAGGGGCTCATCCTGATAATAAATCCGTCCCTGCGCACCCAGTTTTTTTGCTACAAGCAGCAGATTATCTTCTGCCTCCTTGCCAAATGCCCGGGAAATAACATAAGCGATTTCCGTGATTTTTTCAGGGCATATGCCAGCAAGATCCTCTACGATATGCTGCACCATGGGTTTCCCTGCAATTGGTATCAAAGGTTTCGGCACTGTGAGGGTATGCGGACGCATCCGTTTTCCCATTCCGGCCATTGGTATTATTATTTTCATAAAAAATTCGGCCCCACCCTTACCTCCCCGAAGGGGAGGAGCCATTCGTATATTATTTTATAGCCTGTTTCCCCCCTTTAGGAGGGATCGGGGTGGGCTTTATTTTTTCCCGGTACTTCCAAATCCTCCTGCTCCTCTATCCGTTTCCAGCAGTTCTGTTACCTCAATCCACTCCGCCTGCTCGTGCTTTGCAATAATCATTTGTGCGATCCGCTCCCCGTCATTGATGGTAAAATCTTCCTTGGAAAGATTGACCAGTATGACCTTTATTTCTCCTCTATAGTCCGCATCGATCGTTCCGGGAGAGTTCAGAACGGTCAATCCGTTTTTAAATGCTAACCCCGAACGGGACCGGATCTGCGCTTCGGTTCCTGCCGGTAATTCAATGAACAATCCGGTGGGAACCAATGTGCGTTCCAGGGATTTCAGCACCATGGGAAAATCCAGGTTTGCACGCAGGTCCATTCCTGCCGCCAGGTGGGTAGCATACGCTGGCAAAGGATGTTTTGATTTATTAATTATTTTGACTTTCATGGTTTCCCGGCAAATTCTTTTTTTCAAAAATAAAAACAACCATTATAAAAAGCAGAACCAATAAATTCTTCAGCACCAGATCCACCACATAAGATTCAAATGCAATATACCTGCTGAAGGAGTACAAAATTAACGATAATGTAACGTACCCGAAGAATCTTTTCAAATCATAATTCACAGGATAGTACCTGCTGCCGATTAGGTACGAAGCTACCATCATTGCCCCGTAGCAGATTAAAGTTACCCAGGCACTTGCCAGGTATCCGTAAACCGGAATAAAAAGAAAATTCCCAAAAAGTGTAATTACCGCTCCGAAAATTGTAAGATACGCACCAAATCTTGTTTTGTCGGAAAGCTTGTACCAAACAGAAAGGTTGAAAAATACACCGAGACAAAAATTAGCAAGCAAAAGGATGGGGACAACCTCCAGCCCTTCCCAATAGGCATTGCCTTTTGTGCCCAGGTAATATTTTATCCAGCTCAGGTTCATGATTGTGCCGAGGAAAATAAGCATGCAGACGATCACAAAATAATTCATCACCTGCGCATAGATCTTAGTTGCATTTTGCTCCCTGGCCTGCGAAAAGAAAAAAGGTTCTGCCGCATAACGAAACGTTTGTATGAACATGGTCATGATGATGGAGATCTTATAACAGGCGCCATAAATACCCACCTGTGCAAGAGCGGTATCTGAAGGAAGCAGGTATTTGAGAAGGATCCGGTCCATTGTTTCATTGGTCATACCCGCAAGACCTGCAACAAGCAGCGGAAGGGCATACGGAAGAAAGGTTTTCAGCAACGAGAAGTCAAAGGAGAACCTGGTTTGCAAAATAGACGGCAATTGAACCAGAAGTGTAACAGCGCTTGCAATAAGGTTTGAGATAAAAATGTAACCGATACCGATCTCAGGAGAATAAATTTTCTGAACAAATGCATGGAACAGACTGTCCGGATGCTGTAAGATTGCCGGGCAAATGATAATAAAGAACACATTGAATGCCGCATACAACCCGATATTGAGCATTCGTATCATGGCAAAACTCCTTGCCTTGTTCTGTTCACGCAGCTTGGCAAACGCAATGGCAGAAACCGCATCCAATCCAAGGATAAGTGCAAACCAGGTAATGTATTCGGGATGATCGGGATAACGGATCAGGTTTGCAATCGGCTGGCTGAAAAGGATCAGCGCCGCAACAAAAACTCCCGAGCTGATAACAATGCTTGTCAGAATAGTTGAATATACCTTTTGCTTATTCTCATAGAGTCTTGAAAAATTGAAGAGTGCAGTTTCCATTCCGTAGGTAAGCACAATAATGAGAAAGGACACATAGGCGTACATTTCATTCACCGTACCGTATTCAGCAGGGGAAATATTGTACGTATACAGCGGAACGAGCAGGGAATTCAGCAATCGACCAATGATGGTAGGCAGACCATAAACGGCAGTTTGAGAGGCGAGTTTTTTAAAAGGATTCATTTGCCCCGTCCCAAAAGGGAGAAAAGGATTTTCTCAAAAGTAACCATTACCATAGCTTGTAATTTTTCATTAACATTATTTAACTAACAGCATCGGATGGAAAACTACCATGCTTTGAACAAAAAAAAAGCCCTGACGGAACCGTCAGGGCTTTGGATAGAGGTTTTTTACTCTTGAGGATACAAGCAGTTTGCTCAGTCCTTTTTATCCAGCATAAGCAGGTCGCTTACCTGTATCTCGGTAACGTACCGTTTAATACCGTCTTTATCGGTGTAATTGCGGTTGAGCAGTTTACCTTCTACAGCCACTTCGCTTCCTTTTTTAAGATACTTTTCAATAATATCGGCTGTTTTTCCCCATGCAACCAGGTTATGCCATTGCGTATCCGTTATCTTTTCGCCTGATTTATTACGATACGTCTCGTTGGTGGCAAGAGAAAATTTTGCCACTTTTTTTCCTCCATTGAGTTCTTTCACTTCAGGATTTTGACCCAAGTTTCCGATCAGCTGTACTTTGTTTCTTAACGTGTTCATGTTGTTTTTGTTTTGTTTGCCCAAACCCTAAAGAGGGCGTTTTTTTTATTTGTTTCACCTTTTTAGGGAAAAGGCGATTGGTTTTTATTCTTGGTATTACCTTAGCGGACTTTGCGTGTATTCCTTTGCGGGCTTTGCGGTTCTTGCATTTTAACAGCCTTAACCGCAAAGAGCGCTAAGTTTTTCGCAGAGAGCGCAGAGTTATAATTCATTTATTAATTTTTAGTATTGCCTTGGCGTGCTTTGCGTGTATTCCTTTGCGGGCTTTGCGGTTCTTGCATTTTAACAACCTTAACCGCAGAGCCCCGATAACTATCGGGGTCGCAGAGAGCGCAGAGTTACAGGCCATGTACAGCCCTTTTAATTCCATCTTTTAATCTGAATACATTAAAATTCATTAGCAATCCGAGTTTATAATCTCCTGATTTCATATAGGTAAGTGTTTGTGCCAGATGCACATCATTTAATGCCTCCACACTTTTTATTTCTATCACTACTTTTTTCTCAATAAGCAAGTCTATTCTGTATCCGCATTCCAATTTAACTTCTTCAAAGACCAAGGGCATTGGTTTTTCTTTTTCAACCTGTAGCCCTGCTTTAACTATTTTATAATGCATGCATTCTTTGTATGCGCTTTCCAGTAAACCCGGGCCCAATGATGTATGAACTTCTATCGCAAGCCCTATTAGTTTATTTGATATTGTATTTTCAGACATGTTCGTTTTCGTTTGATGACACAAAGGTGCGGTGGGTTGGCCGGCCAATCCGGTTAATAAACAATTGCATACGGAACTAAACGGTTGTAAACGCTTACAAACGGATAAAGTATTATTTTTGAAAAATTTTACACATGAGTACCGAATGCCTGGAATGCAAAGAGCCTGTAAAAGGCCGCACAGATAAAAAATTCTGTTCCGATCTATGCCGGAATGCATACAACAACAAACAGAACAGCGATACCACCAACTACATGCGTACGGTGAATAACACCCTGCGGAAAAACCGGAGGATACTTTCGGAAAAGGTAGAACATGGAAAAGGAAAAGCAAACGTGCATAAAGAAAAACTGCATGAAAAAGGTTTCAGCTTTAAGCATATTACCCATACCTATAAAACCCAGAAAGGCGATGTTTATTATTTCTGTTACGAGTACGGGTACCTCCCGATCGGAAAAGATTTTTATTTCCTGGTGAAGTGGGACCCTGCCTGGAAAGAATAGGTATTTCCCCCAAAAGAACCAATAAAAATTTAATCGAATTTTAATTTAATAAAAATTAAAATCGAATAATAAACTGATTTTAAATAGATTACATAAATTCAAGATACATGGATTATGAAAAAATTTCAATCTTTAAAGACGGTCACTTTTATCACAACTGGCTAGTGTGCTTAACTAATCGTATATTTGCTACAGATTTCCCCCTAGCGCACTTATAGATTAATGTATCGCATTTAAATTATATGTTGAAACTAGGAGTAATCATACCCACCTTTAACCGGAAAGGTTATTTAAAAATACTTTTAGAACAACTGCTTTCCCAGGAAAAAAAAGAGCCTGTTGAAATACTCCCTGTTATCATTGTGGATGGCTCTAACGATGGAACGTATGAAATGCTGCAAGCGGATTTTCCGGCCATGCATGTTGTAAAAGGAAATGGAAAATGGTGGTGGACAAAAAGCGTAAATGAAGGCATTAAATACGCATTTAAATCATTCAACCCCGACTATATTCTTTTGCTAAACGACGATTCCCTGATTCAATCCGATTATATAAATTCTCTGCTAGCTGCGGTTAAAACTGCCGGAGAAAACAGCATCATCGGAAGTATTTCGGTTACAGAGGAGTTGCCGTACAGAGTTAGTTTTTCGGGCGTAAAAAAAATAAACTGGTATTCACTAAAAAAAATAAACTACTACAATAATTTTGAATTACTTGAAAATATACCAGCAGCAGGTATTTTTCCTACCTATGCATTAAATGGACGTGGCACCTTTCTCAGATCATCCATACTAAAAGATGTCGATCTTTTGGACGAGGTTGCGTATCCGCAATACGGATCAGACGATGATTTAGTTCTCAGAGCCCGCAAAAAAGGATACCAGGTATATGTCAGCTATTCATGCAGGGTCTTTGACAGAACAACGGATACTTCCAAAGGCACTGCTTTCCGCAAAGACAGTTCTATGACTTTTTTCAAAAGTTTTTTTAATTGGAATTCCGTTAACTACATTCCTAAAGAATTGTCTTTTTACTACCGTCACGGCATTAAGTTATTGATGCCTTTTTATTTTATCAAATTTATTCTTGGAACTAACTATGCTTATTTTTTTAAATACCGAAAATTCAAACAGCAATAAAATATATAATCCATTTATAAAAAAAACAAAACACGTGTATGAAGTACAGCATTATCACTCCTACAAACAACGAAGCCGCTTTTATTGAAGAGACCATTAAATCTGTTATTTCACAGGATCAGCTCCCTTGTGAATGGATTATCATGGATGATGAATCTACTGACCATACATTTGAAATCATAAATAAATACCTTAAGGATTATCCTTTTATCAAGTATAAAAAGCTTACGGGTTTCAGAAAAGAATACAGAAATCGCGGCGGACGTGTAGCTGCCATTATTAATTATGCCGATACATTAAGAACCGAACCGGTTGATATCCTTGCAAAAATTGATGCTGACATCAGCTTTGACCGGGATTTTTTCTCTAACATGCTTTCCGAATTTAAAAAAGATTCTAACCTTGCGGTTGCCTCGGGCCATATGGTTGAAAACGGGATTCCCGAAGTGGTGGAAGAAAAAAACAGCGGCAGAGGAGCCAGTTTACTCATACGTTACGATGTCTATTTACAAATCGGGAAATTTGTTGAATCAAAAACCCGGGGTGAAGACGATATGGCCTATATTTCTGCACGCTCCTTTGGATGGACAACCCAAACGTTCAGTTATTATTTCAATCACTTAAAACCGATTGGCTCCAGGCATTCTTCTTTCAGAAATTTTTACGAAACGGGATATTATAAAGGATCAATACCCTACTGGTTTCCTTTTTTCATTGGAACAGTGGCAAGAGATGCGTTCAGAAAGCCTTATATCATTGGCGCTTTCATTATTTTCTGCTCTTATTGCATTTCTAATTTCATTGCCAAATACCGCCCTTTCCCTTCTTTTTCCAGCCGGCAATTGCGCAAGGAACAGAAGAAAAAATTAAGAAAGATAATGGGATTAAAAAGTTACGCAGGCGCTCAGCTCTATTTATTGGAATTCGAAGAACTGTTACTCGATTTAAGTCCTTCTTTGATTCTATCATAGGCAATTTTTGCATTCTCAGAAGTCCTCTGCGTTATTCCCGATAGCTATCGGGATCTCTCTGCGTTCTTCGCGGTTAAAGGAATTCACATGTGAATTCGCGGAGTGATGGAAGAAATACAATTTTGATCCGGTAAAAAATAAAGCCGGGCTGCAAGCAGTCCGGCTTTTATAACGAAAAGACAGACTGATTACTTTGCAATAGTCATCTTCTTAGCTAAACGGTTATAATCTGCCTGTACCAGGATATAATAGGTTCCTGAAGCAAATTCGTCAGCACCCAGGTTTAGCGTATGTGATCCGCCTCTAACCTTTCCAAGTTCCATTTTCTTCATCAGTTTTCCAGTAAGATCGTTAATAAAGACCGTCACATTGGTGGCACTATTCTCCAATTCGTAAGCGAGCACAGAAGAATTTTTGAACGGGTTAGGATAGTTCTGATACAATTTAATTCCATTGATAAAGTGGTCTTCATTAATTCCTAAACCCATATCTGCAATAGGAAAAATGGCAATATCTGTATTCAGTCCCCAGTTAGGTGTATCCGTTTCCAGAAATGAATGCCAGGTATCATCGCTCCACTTATCAAAAGATCTGTCAAGGACCTTGGGTGAAACAGTATCTGAACAAACCAGTGCAACAGTATCTCCTACAGTAAGAGTTGTCAGATCAATGCCTGCGGCATAATCGGAGGATACGGTAAAAGGAGAAGGAAAAGTCACCACTACAAAACCTGCAGCTCCTGAAGAAGATGTATCAATTGAGGAAACCGGGATATCCACACTTGTACCGCTTATTACGGTATTGGGAGTGGGTCCCTGCCCGGTGCTAAGTGGTCCGGTGCCATCCATATCATACAGGTTAGCAACCACTTTGGAATTCGGATCTGCCGAGCCATAGTGCTGATACCCGAATAAAAAAATGCAGCCCTCCACGGCATAAGGCTTGGTCACCGTGAATGCCTGGACTTTAGCCTTGTCTTCGTAGGAATTATTTCCTGCCACCCAATCGCCCTGAGATCCCATCCACATGGTTGGAATCGCTGTTCCGGAAATATTGCTCCCAAAAGGAAAATTTCCCCACACGGTATCCGTAGGCGTTTGCTGTATTTGCTGGTTGTTACTAATTTTTAAAACACGATTTACGGGTTTACCGGCACACTGTGATCTTTGCTGGCTGAAGCCCGCAACAGCGGTCACAGAGAATAAAGTGATGGTTACAAATAATTTCATGGTCTTTTTGATGTTGAATTTGGTTTATTTGAAACTAAAGTTAATGCATCTTGGGCGCGAAAGTGATCAGCCCTGTTTAGAAATTAAAATAAAGTATACGAATCATGGATATTCATATACCAAAAAAAGAGGGGATGAAATAAACGTTTATACTATACAAAACGGAGATACTACTTTCCCGGGAAATTCGGTTTGCGTTTCTCCAGGAATGCAGAAGTGCCTTCTTTAAAGTCTTCCGATAAAAAACATTTTCCGAACTCATCAATTTCCGCCTTAAAGCCATCTATTCCTTCGATAAAATAAGCGTTTATGGCTGCGATCGCTCCGCCTACTGCCTTAGGTGATTTGGATTTTATACGTTCAAGGATCTCAATACATCTTGGCATAAGTTCCGCCTGGGGCACCACATAATTTACCAACCCGAGAAAAAGTGCCTGCTCAGCGGTGATCATATCGCCTGTGAGATGAAGCTCCATGGCTTTTGTTTTACCTATAAGCTGGGTAAGCCGTTGGGTCCCTCCATAGCCTGCAATCAAACCAAGGTTCACTTCAGGCTGACCGAACTTTGCATTGTCGCTTGCAACGCGTAAGTGACAGGCCATCGCCAGCTCGCAGCCTCCGCCCAGTGCAAAACCGTTTACCGCTGCAATAACGGGTTTATGACAATTCTCAATAAATTTAAAAACGTCTTGCCCGGCTTGTGCCATGGCCATTCCTTCCACCGCAGAAAGGCCGACAAACTCGGCGATGTCCGCACCTGCTACAAATCCCTTTGTGCCCGAACCGGTAATGATGATCCCTTTTACCTGGGGATTATCCTTGGCAGAATTAATTGCCTGATGTATCTCCTGCACCGTAAGTTTATTGAGCGCGTTGAGTTTATCGGGACGATTCACCGTGATGGTTAAAATCCCGTTGGAAAGATTAAATAGCAGGTTTTGAAAATTCATGATTTTTTAGTTGACTTGGTAGTTTTCATTTTTTCCCACTGATTCAAATACGCCGGCCGCTTTTCAGCGGCATCGATCCGATGCTGGGCCTCTTCAATATCTTCATCGCTGAAAGGAGTCTTTCTTCTGTCGGCAGTAATGCTTTCCCAAATGGCATCCACCAAAACAATCCGCTGCCTGACACTTAACTTTACTATTTCTGAAAAATCCATACTCCGTTGATAAATTAGCAAACCGGTGATTCTTTTCTGAATGAAAATAGAAATTACATTTTTCTATGCTTTTCCACCCACTCGCTTATATAATTTACAATCTCTTTCGTATCCGTGCCCGGCGGGAAAAGCTTTCCCACCCCCATTTCGTTCAGGTTCTTCATGTCCTTTTCAGGAATGATGCCACCGCCGGTCAACAGAACATCATTCAGCTTTTTCTCTTTCATCAGGTTCATCACCTTGGGAAAAACAGTATTATGCGCACCGGATAAAATGCTGACGCCGATCACATCCACATCCTCCTGCAAAGCAGAATTTACAACCATCTCAGGGGTTTGACGAAGACCCGTATAGATCACTTCCATTCCCGCATCGCGCAAAAACGAGGCAATCACTTTAGCCCCGCGGTCATGGCCGTCCAGTCCCACTTTGGCAACAAGTACACGTATAGGTCTTTTCATTGTGGCGCTAAGATACAAATGTATACCGATGATGACTGCGCGATCTGCATTATATGATCACACACCTGCGGATTGTATTCAAAAATTTTCCTTGTACTCGGGCAGGGAAATAAAAAAAGTAGTTCCGCTTCCGCGTGAGGTCTCAAACCAGATCTTTCCTCCGAAAGTCTCTACGATGCTTTTCACCATGGCCAGACCAAGTCCCATACCTCCTGTCTTAGTAGTAAAATTAGGAGTAAAAATCTTGCTCCTTTTATCTTCGCTGATACCGGAGCCATTGTCTTTTATCTTTATCAAAAGCGAATCCTCTCCATCTGCCATCTTATCGTCCGGTTGCTGGCGCACAAGGATTTTACCCAGCGAAATATCAATTTTTCCCTGCTGATTGTCGGGAATTGCCTGAAGCGCATTCTTAAGAAGATTATTACAAACACGAAGCATCTGTTCTTTGTCCGCAAAAATGAAGGCTTCTTCAAGTGAACAATTGAAAGAAAATTCGGTGTCGGTAGAATCCCGGAACAAAGCCACGCAGTTTTCAAGAGCCTGCTTTACGTCCACCTTCTCCCGTATGCTGGTTGGCATTTTTGCAAAATTTGAAAACTCGCTGGCAATATTGGAAAGTGTCTCTATCTGGTCTATCACAGTGCCCGTGATGCGCTCTATCTTTTTATCCATGTCCTCGTCTTTGTTCTTCCATGTGCGCTGCAGGTGCTGTATGCTGAGCTTCATCGGGGTAAGCGGATTTTTTATTTCATGCGCTACCTGTTTTGCCATTTCTCTCCAGGCTATTTCACGTTCTGATCTTGCCAATAATTCAGCGCTCTTCTGAAGTTCATCAATCATCCGGTTATATTCATTGACCAGGCTTCCTATCTCGTCCTGCGGTTTCCATTCAATGGGCTCACTGGATTTTCCAAGTTTTATTTTGCTTAATTTTTCCTGGATAAGTTTAAGCGGTTTGGTGAAATATTCCGAAATAGCTAGCGCCAGGACCACCGAGATCACAAAAAGCAATACATATATATTAATGATGGCGGCCAGGATATTGGATATCTCCTTCTCCAGCTCGCTCTGCCGTGCGAAGTAGGGAATATTCAGGTATCCGAGGAGAACACCTTCATCGTTCCGCAGGGAGCAATAGGCTGAAAGATATTCCAGGTTACCTATTCTCTCATCGTGAATGAATTCAATATTCTGCCTCACCGCCAGGCGGTAATAAGATTCGGGAGAGATCTTCCGGGACATCAGTCCTTCATCAAATATTTTCATCTGGGAAGAAGCGATCAGGTTTCCTTCCCGGTCGTATAAACTTATATCGGTCAGAAAAATATTGGACATTCGTTTTAAAATATAGGAAAAAAAATCAGATTTACTGGGTTTCAATTCTGATTCAGCTCCCAGTTCCTGTGTTCCTTCCACCAAAGCAGAAAGCATTTTATCCCGTACGCTCTGCCTGGTTTGTTTAGCATACTGCTGGTTGATATAGTACGTTGTTCCGGCACCGAAAAAAAGAAGCGAGAACAGAACCATAGAGACCAGCACGAACTGTATCCTGCTCCTGAAAGAATCCACGTGGATATGCCTTTCAAAAATAATTTCCCTTAGCAATAACAGGAATAAAAGTATCAGGCTGAAAAAAGTAAAGAGGTACGAAAACGTGGTTGCAATTCCGATCCGGCCCTCGTCCTTTTTACTTATTACTACCAGCGAATCACTGCCGGCCACGTAAGTAAGGTGGTTATATCCATCCGCATCCGAAAAGGAGACATGCGGAAAATCATTTTCAGCAGAAGTGCCTGCCGAAAAATCTTCGGACGACAGGCTGTACGGAAATTTTCCATGGTAAGCAATAAGTTTTCCGTCCTTGTATTTTGCGTAAGAGTAATCCAGAAGCTCCTGTACAATGCCAAGCTTGCGGTCAAGCATCAGCTCGGGAAATCCCATTTCGTCCGAAATAACCCGGGAATCAAACTCAATGAACAGGTCCGCGATCCGGTGCGAAAACGCTCCCCCTGTTCCGGATTGTATAAGCGGAATACGGGCAAGATAGCTTATCTTCCCGGTGGAGTTTGTCAGGTAAAAAAAGTTTTTGCTTCCGGCAGGTGTACCTTCCGAAGAAATAACCTTTTCAAAATAGTTAAGGTTGTCCCGGTCCGGCAGAGAACCCTGCACCAGCGGCAGACAGATGGTGTCAAAGACCGATATCCTTATTTCGTACTTTTCCCAGTAGCCACTGAAATATTTCGATAAAAGTCTCTTTGTAAAACTCTCCCTCCTGCTAGATGATATTGTTACCGGTGACTTGTCCTTGTGATGCGAATGCGCAAGCAGGTTAAGTAAGGAAGTATCGGTACTTATATGATCTTTTACCTCGGTAAAAAGATGTTCTGCCAGCGGGTCCTGTTCGGCAGATAGCTTCTGGGCAAATATCTTGCGGCTATCACGTTCTTTATAACCGGTATACTTCAGAATTACATGGGCAGAGAAAAAAGAGACAATGAAAAGTAATACCACAATCGCAGAAAATGAATAGGAGATTTTTTTCTGCTTTATCCAGAACATAAGGACAAACAACAGGACAGGCCAGAAAACCAGGATCATATCCACAGTTCCCAGCAAGTGCGAGGCAATAACGAACAATGCAGCTGCAGCAGAAACACCAACAAGGATCTGATTATTCTTTAATTCCAGTACGCGAATCACCCTTATTGTCTTGTCCAAAAGCATAAAATAGGAAATGAAAAACAATGCGATGATCAGCAGGCATACATAGGTGTAAATAGTATGACTGAAAATATCGTTCAGCGTAAAGGGAATATTGGAGTTATTTATTAACCCTGAAAAAATGTAGTTAATGATCCGCGACACAGAAAAAAGAAGGAACAAGGCAGAAACAAAAATCACCGAATCGCTCTTCTTGAATATTTTTTTTTCTGAGTTTTTACCTTGCGATATGCCTTTTACCCGATTTTCTTTTGTCCTGCCACCAGCGAACATTCCCGTTAAAGCCGGCAGATCGGACATCTGAATATTTCGGTACACATAAAATACCAGGTAAAAGGCCAACAAAGCGTTGATCAGTAAATCCCCCAGTGAATTAAGCCAGGAGTACGATGCATCTCCGTAGAGCTCGGGCGAAAAAAGCTTCAGTTGATAAAATGCCTGCGGAAAGCCAATGGAAATTGCCAAATACCTGAGCACTCCTATGGATAAAACAAGAAGCAATGTGGCCCAGCCCCTGCCGATCTTCCCGGCCATTGAATCGCATTCTGCCTGAAGCAGCCAAACAGAAAAAATAAAGCCGAGTATGTTTAGCAGGATAACCAGGTAAAAAGTGAAGGAGCTTTCCGAATTTCCCGGGCTGGGCGGAGGAAAAATCAGGGTGCATAAATACGTTCCTTCCTTCTCGTGTACATCGGTGTTATTAACATCGGCTGCACCTTGTCGTTTCAATTCTGCCTTTGTTTCGTCTACTACAAGCCTTACTCCAGGGCTTAGTGCAAACTCACGCTGAAATTCGTTTACAAGGTATTTATTCTGGTAAGCGTATTCACGTTTCAGCAAAACAAGGCCGAATAATTCCTTCTTACCTGCCGAAAGCTTTACTACCTTGAACCAGCCATTTGGGAGCTTAACTATTTTGCTGTTAAGGTTATTACGGGAAAGAAAATTATCTACCGCAATGGTGTTATCCGTCCAGAAACACAAGGAATCATTTTCAAATATTAAAAAAACAAGGCCCTCCCGCTCAAATAAACTCTCGTAGTAATCGTGCTTTTCACTGAAAAGCTCTTTGTATGTCCATTTCTTTGCTTTTTCCGAAAGCTCCGATAATTCTTCCCTGGCATGCTCCGCTTTTTTATCCAGCGTATATTCAAACTGACGTACAGCCGTGCCGTGACCGGCATTTTCCTCTCCTGAAATTAAGAACGCCGCCGCAAAACAAATCACCGGACATAGTAAAAGAAATAATCTGCTCCGAAAGAAGTCTTTAACTTTAAGAGGTATGTGCATTATAACAAAAATAAGAATAAAGAAAGAATATCTATTTTAGCCAACTCATCATGAAAAATTTCTTTGCCAAACTTTTTCTTTTCAGTTTGTTTACAAGCTTGCTGAACTTCTGCTGGATTCGTTTTGCTCCTGTTGAAAGACATATTCCGCATGTATGGCTGATGATTGCATTCTTTGCTTTTGCAACAGCCGTATTTCATTTACTTTCCCTCAGTGCATCAAAAGGCAAGCCACAGGCTTTTATACGTTTTTACATGGGTTCAACAGCTATGCGCCTGATGATGTATATGGTGATAATTGTAGCATACCGCTTCTACGATAAACCTACACTCATCCCGTTCGCAATCGGGTTTATGGCGCATTACTTTCTTTTTACGGTTTTCGAGGTACCTCTGTTGCTGAAAGAACTGAAAAACAGTTAAATTTTATAAGAAAGATCGGCGCAAACTGAGCTGATTATACCCTGTAAATTCAAAAAAATATCTGCCCAAACCCTATCCTTTATTTGTTATTAATTGTTTTATAAAAATCATATTGCCGGTTGCTTTAAATGTATAGTTTTGCACGCGATTTAAAGAATTTCAAAATAATTTATGTTAAACCAAAAACGAATTTTCGTTCTCATTGGCTTCCTGATAAGCTTTGCTTTACAACCTGTTTTTTCTCTGGCATCCGACACCATTTCGGCAGCTCATTCAACCGAAACAGCAGGACACCACGAGGAAGGTTTCAATGTGGGAAAATTCATCATTGATCACGTAACTGATAAATACGACTGGCATGTATGGGGTCCGCACGAAGGTGGCTTGACTGTTCCTCTTCCGGTCATCCTCTATACCAAAGAATCCGGTCTTTCCTTTTTCCTTTCAAGCAAATTTCACAACGAAGAAGGATATAAAGGCTACAAATTAAATCACGAAGGTCATATTGAACGCGAGGATGGCGCATCGTTCTACGATTTTTCGATCACTAAAACAGTAACAGAGATCCTTATCGCTGCATTACTCATGCTGTGGATGGGCATCTCCGTAGCTAAAGCCTATACACGCAGAAAAGGACTGGCTCCTTCCGGTTTTCAAAATGCCCTGGAGATCCTTATACTTTTTGTCCGTGATGACCTGGGAAAAACTGCCATCGGAGAAAAACATTATAAACGATTTATTCCTTTTCTTCTTACCATATTCTTTTTCATATTCATCAGCAATTTCCTTGGTTTAATACCCATTTTTCCGTTTGGTGCAAATATTACCGGTAACATTTCCATTGCCTTCTCGCTTGCATTAATCATTCTTGTACTGACTCTTTTCATAGGAAACAAACATTATTGGGAACACATTATATGGATGCCCGGTGTACCTGCCTGGGTAAAGATATTCCTGCTCACGCCTATTGAGATAATCGGCGTTGTTCAGCGTCCTTTCGTATTAATGATCCGTCTTTTTGCCAATATTGCTGCCGGGCACATCGTAATTCTTTCTTTCGTTTGCCTGATCTTCGTTTTTGGAACAGGCAGCGAAGCCGGAGGATGGGGATTTTCTCCCGTATCCATGGCCTTTGCTATGTTTATGAACGCCATGGAGCTTCTGGTGGCCTTTCTTCAGGCGTATGTGTTCACACTGCTTACGGCCATGTACATTGGCGCATGTGTGGAAGAACCTCATCACGCAGATCATCATTAAAATAATAATCTGAAACCAAAACAATAAACCTAAAATCAAATAATCTATGTTACTTTCAACATTATTAGCAGCAGAAGTAGGACAAGGACTTGCAGCCATCGGCGCAGGAGCAGCAGCAGCAGGAGCAGCGATCGGAATCGGTTTAATCGGAGGTAATGCGTTGCAATCCATTGCCCGCCAGCCAGAAGCTATCGGAGATATCCGTGCAAATATGATTCTTTCTATCGCCTTTATCGAAGGACCAGCGCTTTTTGCGATCGTTATCGGAATGCTTATCGGACTTTAAAATACATGCTTTCTTCCCGAAGGAAAGGAAGATAGTCTGAAATAAAATCACTATGCGCTCCTCCCATCCGAAAAGGCCGGGAGGAGCCGATAATTCAAAACTATGACACCTGGAATATTACTTCTGAACCCACTCCTCAGCCCTTCGTACGGACTTATCGTATGGACACTGGTAGCGTTTCTGGCGGTTCTTTTTCTTTTGAAAAAGTTTGCGTGGAAACCTATCCTTAAAGCTCTGGAAGAACGGGAACAATCTATTCAGACCGCCATTGACTCGGCTCAGAAAATGCGTGAAGAAATGGCCGGGCTAAAATCGGATAACGAAAAGATTATTGCCGAAGCAAAGACCCAACGCGATATTATTTTGAAAGAAGCCAGAGAAATAAAGGAAAAAATGGTGACCGACGCCAAGGGCCAGGCTGCTGCAGAAGCAGACAGGCTGACTGCCATTGCGCGTGAAAATATTCAGAATGAAAAAATGGCCGCTATCACGGAATTGAAAAACCAGGTAGCACATCTCTCAATCGAGATTGCAGAAAAAATATTGAAATCTGAACTTTCGGAAAAGGAGAAACAAAAATCCATTGTTAAGAACCTGCTGGAAGACGTTAAGATGAATTAATTATGAAAGGAACACGAGCAGCGGTACGATACGCAAAAGCTTTAAAGGAACTTGCACTTGAACAAGGTGTTCTGGAAAAAGTGCGTGATGATATGAAACTCATCAGCTCTGTTTGTCAGAACAATCACGACTTTGCGGTAGTGCTTAACAGCCCTATTATCAAAACCGACAAAAAGCAAGCTATCTTAAAAGAAGTGTTCAACGGAAAAATTTCCAAGCTTACTGAACTATTCATCCAGGTGCTTGCAGCAAAAAGACGTGAATCTTATATCGAAGCAATAGCCATTGAGTTTGTCAGACAATTCAAAGAGCATAAAAAGATACTTTCCGCAGTGGTTACTACCGCCTTTGGACTGGATGAAGAGTTAAGGAAGAAAGTCCTGGCAGTGGTGCAGGGCAGCGGGCATTCTGAAGTGGAATTGATCGAAAAAGTAAACGATAAGCTCATTGGCGGTTTTACCTTGCAGGTAGGCGACAAACGCATTGACGCAAGCCTTGCAAAACAGATCCGTAAGTTAGCAATGAACTTTTCGGAGAATCCGTATATAAAGGAATATTAAAAAGCCCATCCCTCCCCTTCCCGAAGGGAAGGAGAGACTGGATGTAAATTAAAATAAATAATAATGGCTCTTCCCCTTCGGACAACCGCAGGTTGCGACCGAAGGTCATGGGAGGGCCGATAATTTAATAACTATGGCAGAAGTAAAACCGGCAGAAGTATCGAACATTTTGCGCCAGCAACTGGCAGGATTTAAATCAGAGAACGAATTAGAAGAAGTAGGAACCGTATTGCAGGTGGGTGATGGTATTGCCCGTATTTACGGACTTACTAAAGTTCAGTCAGGAGAACTGGTTGAATTTGAGAACGGGCTGAAAGCCGTTGTACTTAACCTGGAAGAAGATAACGTGGGTGCGGTATTACTCGGTACTTCCGGAGAAATTAAAGAAGGCGACATCGTAAAACGTACCCGCAAGATCGCATCTGTCAACGTAACGGAAAAAATGCTCGGCCGCGTGGTAGATACTCTTGGAAATCCGATTGACGGAAAAGGTCCTTTGCAAGGTCCTTTTTATGAAATGCCTATCGAACGAAAAGCTCCGGGCGTAATCTTCCGCCAGCCGGTAACCGAACCGTTACAAACGGGTATAAAACCCATTGATGCAATGATCCCGATCGGGCGCGGACAACGTGAGTTGATCATCGGTGACAGACAGACTGGAAAAACTGCAGTTGCGATCGATACGATCATTAACCAGAAAGAATTTTACGACAAAGGACAACCTGTATTCTGTATCTACGTTGCAGTAAGTCAGAAAGGCTCTACCGTTGCGAACATACAGCGTGTATTGGAAGAGAACGGAGCAATGGCATACACCGTAATTGTTTCCGCAACCGCTTCTGACCCTGCACCCATGCAGTTCTTTGCGCCCATGGCAGGAGCTGCTATCGGAGAATACTTCCGTGATACAGGAAGACCGGCGCTGATCGTATACGATGATCTTTCCAAACAGGCGGTTGCTTACCGCGAAGTTTCTCTTCTTCTAAGAAGGCCTCCCGGACGTGAAGCATATCCCGGGGATGTATTTTACCTCCACTCCCGTTTACTGGAGCGTGCGGCAAAAATCATCAACTCGGATGAGATTGCTAAAAACATGAACGATCTTCCGCCTTCGCTTAAGAGCATTGTAAAAGGAGGCGGTTCCTTAACGGCTCTTCCTATTATTGAGACACAGGCAGGTGACGTATCGGCATATATCCCAACAAACGTAATTTCAATTACCGACGGACAAATATTCCTGGAGGCAAATCTCTTTAACGCGGGTATACGTCCTGCGATCAACGTGGGTATTTCAGTATCCCGTGTAGGAGGAAATGCTCAGATCAAATCCATGAAGAAGGTAGCAGGTACGCTGAAACTGGACCAGGCGCAGTACCGCGAGCTGGAAGCCTTTGCCAAATTCGGTTCTGACCTGGATGCTTCTACAAAATCCATTCTTGAAAAAGGAGCCCGTAACGTGGAAATTCTTAAGCAGATGCAGTTTTCTCCTATGACAGTAGAAAAGCAGATTGCTATCATTTACTGCGGAACAAAAGGACTTTTACGCGATGTTCCTACAAATAAAGTGAAAGAATTTGAAGTGGATTACCTCACCCTGCTCGAGGCCAAATACAAAAATGTATTGGAAGAATTGCGTGCCGGAAAATTCACAGATGAGCTTACCAATACACTCGAAACCGTGGCGAAAGAAGTTTCGAGGAAGTATGTAAAGTAGTTTTAGACTTTAGCTAACTGGCAAAAACGCCCATCGGAAACGGTGGGCGTTTTTTATTTACGATCGTCGCCAACCCTTACGAATATGTGCAGTGTTAGGATTCCAATGCTCTAGCGGTTACTGATTCAAAACCCAATATAAAAGTACTATTACACCTGTGCCTGAGTTAATCCGGCTGCCGGGACAAAAGCCTCTTCAAACACTCAACTTATTAAAATTGAACAGATTCATGGTTATTAGGCATTCTTCTCTCTTCTGTTCCTCCCGGAACAGAGCCATTTTTAATCTGCTTTAGCTTTCTGAAAGGATGCTTAGAATTCATAGCATCCTAGAACTATTTATTGCAGATAATTGATTTTAAAGACACCTTTGACTATTAATACTGATTGCAATTGAAATCAAGATAATAGGGTACAAAAAAGACAGTATAGGTAATATAGTATAATGTTTTAGCAAATAAAGTATTAGGATTCCCTTGTACTCTATTCTAATTTCATGGCCGAAAAAATTGACCCTTTGATTAGCATGTTAAGATGAATTACTTAAAAACAAAAAAAATAAACCGGAATATAGTTGTCCTTTTCTTTTCTGTTTGCAGAACGGATGTCTTCCAATTAATTCCGGTGTGGGTTTATACCTTAGGGATTTTATGTATTTAGATGGATTGAAATTGCCCATCCAGTTTTTGAAAGTAAAACAGGGAAGCCGGCCCGGCACCAGAAAATTCCCTGTAACACAAACTACTCTTAATAAAAATTTAAACCAAGTGAAACACTTAAAAGGAATCTTATTGTCAACTGCCTTCCTCTTTACTTTCTTTACCTCCTCTTTTGCCGATCACATTGTAGGCGGAGATATTACCGTAAAATGGATCAGCGGAAATAATTTTGAAGTTACCCTCCAGTTCTTCAGGGATTGCAATACAACCGTTGCGTTTGATAACCCTATCGAATTGGGCTTATACGATTCCGGTACGAATGCAGAGGTGAGCACAATCAGCATGTCCGCTCCGGTGATCAGCAAAGTACCTTTGGGAAATGCCTGCTATACGCCAACTACGTGTATTGAAAAAGCTATTTACAAAAAAACCGTTACCATTCCGGACAACAGCAGTGGATATTATATCTCGTATCACCGTTGCTGCCGCAATGCGGGTATTACCAATCTCTATGATCCGGATAATACAGGTTATGTCATGTACTGTGAAATCCCCAGGCCTTCTTTACACAATTCCAGTCCTACATTCAATTCCGTTCCGGATGGTTTTATGTGCCTGAACTATCCCAACACGGATAGCTTTACCTGTACGGATAGTGACGGAGATCAGCTGGAATATTCCTTCAGCACCCCGCTCAGCTGTTCTGCCAATAATATTTGCTCGGCAACCAATCCGAACCCCGGTACCGGTCCTAAACCTTATGGAACAATTACATGGGCTAACGGATATTCCCTGATAAATCAAATGGGAGATCCTAACATGACCATCAACCAGACAACAGGCGCGGTAACTACAACCCCTCCGTTTAACGGCACATTTGTTTTTTGTGTGAAAGTAGTGGAATACCGAGGAGGAATTAAAATCGGGGAGATACAACGGGATTTCCAGTTTCAAATACTGGGCTGCTCAATTTTAAACGTCGGGTTTGTACCTGCTCCAAAGGTCTGCTCCGGAAACAGTGTGACGCTTACGGCTAACGGCGCTTCTCCGGCTTTTTCGTATTACTGGAATCCTGGAGGACAAACAACATCGGCCATTGTTGTTTCTGACACAACCATGGGAACATACAATTACACTGTAACTGCAACCAACGGCCTGTGTATTTCCAAAACAACCGCTGCGGTTATCATAGATGAGAATCCTACCAAAAGCTATGTTACGCCCAATAATATTTTATGCTACCAGGGGCTCGGCTCTGCTCAGGTAACTCCCCTGGGAGGAGTTTCTCCCTATACGTATAACTGGTCTACCACTCCTGTGCAAACTTCCAACCCCGCAATAAACCTGGCTCCCGGTACTTATTCGGTAAACATAAAAGACAAAAACGGCTGCACTTCAACCGAAACCGTCACTATTACCCAGCCTTCCGTGTTATCTTCTTCCGTCACGTCCACCAATCTGTCCTGCTTCTCCGTTCCAAACGGAACAGCCACGGCCTCGGGGGCCGGGGGTACGCCGGGATATACTTTTTCGTGGAATACCTCTCCTGTCCAGACCACAGCAACCGCCACCGGCTTATCCGCCGCAACCTATTCGGTGATTGTCACCGATAAAAACGGCTGTAACAATACGGTACCGGTAACAATTTCTCAGCCCACATTACTCACATTAAATGCAAATGCATTTGGCGTAAGCTGCGGGGGAACTGTATCCAGCGGATCTGCTTCGGCAAATACCACAGGCGGAACTGCTCCTTATCAATACCAGTGGAGCAATTCACAGACAACAACCTCTATTTCTCATCTTTCCGGTGGGAATTATCATGTGATCGTGAAAGATGCCAAAGGTTGCACCAAACAACAAAGCATTACCATTCCTTCGGCCACTCAGCCTCTTGCAGGATTTAACTTTACACACATGCTCACCTGCGAAGGGAACTCCACTCAGTTTTCAAATACAAGCACCCAGGCAACGGGGTATACCTGGAATTTTGGCGACGGAAGCACATCCACGCAGCAAAACCCCACGCATATTTTCCCCAACGGAGGCACTTTCGTTATCACACTGGTGGCAGAGAACCCTCCGTGTAAGGATACGCTTGTTAAAAAAATTGCGTCTGAAGACATGGACGATTTCCATCTGCTTGCAGCCAATGTATTCACGCCCAACGGCGATATAGATAATCCTTGCTTTATTCCAGCCATCTGCAAAAACCCTAAAAATGATCCTCATAATTGCAAAGGACCGGAAGTAGATAAACTGAAGTCCTGTATTCAGCTGGAAGTATACGACCGCTGGGGGATAAAAATGTTTGAATCTGTTGGATCCAGCAATTGCTGGGACGGGCAAAATAGAACTGCCAGCCAGCCTGCTTCTCCCGGCATGTATTATTACGTGGCAAAACTGGGTAAGACAGTGCTTAAAGGGTATGTGACTCTGTTAAGGTAAAAACAGGCACTGAAGAGTAAAAAAAAGCTTCCTGCGAAATCAGGAGGCTTTTTTTATTTAAACTGACTTAACCATTTAACACAGATAATCTCTTTCCTGTGATATTCTATAATGGCACAGCTGCAACATTCCAAAAGTGTCCTCCGAACAATCTGTCCTCAAGAACCCCGAAGAAAAAAATTATCCTTAATATTGATTCATGATATCTGTTTCAAACCTCAGTAAAAAATACGATTCGGTACAGGCGCTGAATGGGATCTCTTTTGATATTAAACAGGGAGAATTTTTCGGGCTGCTCGGGCCCAACGGTGCCGGTAAAACAACTACCATCTCCATCCTGAGCACCTTGCTCGAGCCTAATGAGGGAAGCGTAAACATTGCGGGTTACGACCTTAAAAAAAATCCCCTGGAGTGCAAAGAAAATATAGGCGTTGTTCCGCAGGAAATAGCTTTGTACAACGAGCTTTCGGCCTATGACAATTTAATATTCTGGGGCAGCCTGTATCGTGTTTCAAAAACGGACCTGAAACAAAGTGCGGATGAAACATTAAAACTGTTCGGATTATACGAAAGAAGGAACGACAAAGTAAAAACATACTCCGGCGGAATGAAGCGCAGGATCAACATTGCCTCTGCCCTGCTCCATAAACCGAAAATCCTGTTTATGGATGAACCCACGGTTGGAATTGATCCGCAGAGCAGGAATTTGATCTTTGAAGTGGTGGAGAAATTGCATCACGAAGGGATGACCATTATCTACACCACGCATTACATGGAAGAAGCGGAACGCTTTTGCGACAGGATAGGAATAATTGACAAAGGGAAGATCGTTGCCCAGGGCACGTTGGAAGAATTGAAATCCTTAAGCAAGATCAGCGAAACAATAGTTGTTTCTTTCACGAACTTATCTGATAACGAATTCGAAAAAATTTCTTTAGAATGGAAAGCAGTGACGCGCACGGAAAATGCTATCCAGTTCATTTCCTCCGACGTAACCAAGGATCTTTCCGCGATCGTATTAAAATGCAGCCAGCTTGGTATGCAGGTCTCCCGCATTGACATCCGGAAAGTAAATCTGGAAACCATCTTTTTAAGTTTAACCGGCAAACAACTTCGCGATTAAAATGATAAAACTAGCCTTGAAAGACCTGAAGTTATTCTTTGCAGACAAAAGATCCCTGATGCTCACATTTGCAGTTCCTATTGCGCTGATCACCCTTTTTGCATTTGCATTCGGCGGAGCAGGACAGGAGAAAGGCAAAGCGAAACCCGCCAAAATCGTAGTGGCCGATGAGGACAAAACGGAAGCATCCGGGAATGTGATCACACAACTGGATTCATTGAAAGAGTTCGAGGTGTTGCTTACAAGCCTGGACACCGCAGAAAATATGGTAAAGAAAGGCGACCGGCCGGCAGTCCTTGTTTTTCATAAAGGGTTCAGTGATTCAATGAATGCTGGTAACAAACCTCCCATAGAGCTCAAATACGATGCAGCGAAAGAAGCAGAGGTAGGGATCCTTCAGGGAGCTCTTATTGGTAAGCTCATGGGAATCCTGGGTGGAAAGTCCATAGAAAAAAATGTGCTTGCCAGGGTTGATTCTGAAAACCCGGGAATGGATTCTGCTATGCGGAAAAAGATACATGAACAAATCTCAAAGAATTTTACCCCGGATGAAACCAAAAAAGTATCCGAATCCTATATCAAAACCACACCGCTTGTTGCAGAAAAAGAAACTTCGCCCGGGCTCGTACAGGCTGTATCCGGTACAGCCATCATGATGCTGTTGTTTTCGGTTGTGGCCATGGGTGCAAGTCTGCTTGATGAAAAGCAGGAAGGCACACTGAAAAAATTACTGTATTCTCCGCTTAGCCCCAACAGCATATTATTTGGTAAAATGATCTACGCCAATCTGATCTCTATGCTCCAGCTCTTTGTGATGTTCCTGTATGCCAGGCTGGTCTTCGGGCTGGATATATTTTCCCATCTTCCTTCCTTGCTGCTAATGATCCTGGCAACAGCATATGCCTGCTCGAGCTTCGGAGTGGTGCTGGCTTCTGTTGCAAAATCACGCCAGCAGGTACAGGGAATGGCAACACTTATTGTGCTGGTGATGAGTTGTATCGGAGGCAGCATGGTCCCTACGTTCATCATGCCGCTTTTCATGCAAAAGATCGCAGTGTTCTCTGTAAACTACTGGGGCATACAGGGCTTTTATGATATTTTCTGGAGAATGCTTCCGGTAACCGATACTACATTTCTTAGCAGGATCCTTGTCCTGGCCGTGATTGGAACGGTTCTGAATCTCTTTGCGCTGCAAATGTTTAAAAGGAACGTACTGAAGATTGCTTGAAGGTCCTGGTTAAAATCCCTGGCGGAGATTAAACACAAATTAAAAAGGCAGGAGTTGATCCTGCCTTTTTTTACGTCTGCTTACCCTCTTTTACTTTTTAGATTCCTCCTTTGCTTTGTGACTGCATGCTTTTGCACAGTCCTTTTTCTTCTTTTCACTTTTCATCTCAGTTTTCTCCGCCGAAGACTTAGTGTGATTTTGTGCCATTGCTTGTTTGGTAGCAGGTTTTGCAGCTGCAGGAGCGCTTCCTGTTGTTTGTGCAAACATGGCAACTGAAAATACGAGCGCTGTTGCCGATAACATGATTTTTTTCATTGGATTTTGTTTTAATGATTTATGTTTTAAAAATCCCCAACTATTATGCCGGAATACGTGAAATGACCTCCATTTAACATTTCTTAACAGTTATTCGCCTGCATAAGCCGGAGAATCGGGTAAATATTCATTGCAATCCCATGCAACCTTCTTAACTTTTCACGTTTATAAGGTATCACAGCAGCAACCATGAACTCTAAACCAACAAATACATCCGAGCTCCTGCTGGAAAGATGCAGGAACAAAGAGAGCAGTGCATACCGGGAATTATACGAACTCTATGCAAAGGCCATGCTGAACATCAGCATGCGCATAGTAAACAGCAGGGACGAGGCTGAAGATATATTACAGGAATCCTTTCTGAAAGCCTTCAAGGATATGACACGCTTCAGCAGCCAGGCAGCGTTCGGAAGCTGGATGAAACGCGTCGTGATCAACCATTCCCTGGATGTGGTGCGGAAGCAAAAGCTGAATTTCATTCCGCTGGAGGATGCCGATTACACGGAACAGGAAGAAAATGAAGAGGAAATTGTGTACGATGCAGTTACCGTAACAGAATGTATCCAGCAGCTCCCGCAGGGATACCGTGTCATACTCACACTTTTCCTGCTGGAAGGGTACAGCCACAAGGAAATTGCAGGCATGCTGAACATCAGCGAGGGTACCTCCAAATCGCAATACAACAGGGCGCGGAAAAAATTAATGTCTCTTGTTCAACAAAAAACTTTTACCCATGAGCAGCACGCTTGAAAATTTTATACGGGAACACCGCAATGAACTGGATGTTTACACACCTTCAGCAGCCGTATGGAGCGGCATCGAAGCCGGGATACATCAACCCACCTTTATACAGAGCAAGGTATCCTGGCTCAAATATACAGGCTTCAGCGCATCCGTCATTGCGGCTCTTGTATACCTGAAAATCACCACATCGGATTCTGGCACCATGGAGACCCGTCCGGCAGAGCTAAAAGCGCCGACATCCGCAGTTACCGCAGCTATTTCTGCAGAAGCTCCGGCTGAAATAAAAGCAAACGTAATTCTCCCGGCTCCGGAAACACAACCTGCAGAAGTAAATCAACAGTCGTCAGCAGCCACATCTCCTGCACCGGTACAGGAACCAAAAAATGTGGTTACTACTGCAACCACAGTATCTGCCGAAGCAGTTGTTGCTCCCGCAGTAAGCCAAACCGCTGTTGCTCCTGATCCACCTTACGCTTCTTCCGGAATATGGATGGCTTCAAAGGATACATTGAAAATAGATACGGTATTTTCAGGAGTTAAAAAAATTGAAGTAGAAAGCTCGAACTTTGATATTAACATTACCTCAGTTGCAGGGGACCGGGTTTCTTTCAAAACCGGCAGCAAATCCCAGTCCCATGGAATTATGATGGGAAAACACAAACGCAATATTAAATACGGAGTGAAAGATGAAGTCCTGAAAATAACCGAAGAAAAGGAATCCGGCAATTTCGGAGTTACGGGATGTGAAACGGAAACAGCAGTGATGAATTTTGAAGTACCCGTTTCGACCGATGCAGTGATCCACAGCTCCTCCGGGGACGTAAGTGTGAAGGGATTACAGGGCAAAGTATGCAACATTACTATAAAGTCCGGCGATGTGAAACTGGAGAACCTTAACACGGAGCTTATCCTGGCCACCACCTCCGGTGATCTTTCTGCAACAAGTATAACAGGAAAAGTTTCCGCCAAAGTAACCTCCGGCGATGTTTCGTTCAGTGATTTGAAGGGAAATATGGATCTGAACATCACCTCGGGCGACCAGCAATACAAAAATATAACAGGAAATATAAAAGTGGAATCTACTTCGGGTGATCTTAAAATAATCGGCATGCACGGCAATGCCACCGTTATTTCCAATTCGGGAGATATTATTTTAGAAGATTATAAGGGCAGTCCCACTTTGAAAACCAATTCAGGGGACATCCAGGGAAAAAATGTTGAGCTTACGGAAGGTATGGATGCACGCACCCACAACGGTGACATACGAATGAAACTGATGAACAGTTTCAGTTCCCTCAGCTTTGATCTTGACACAAACTATGGAAGCATAAACATAGACAAGGACGGGCAAACCCTGGAAGAGGATAAGAAACTTGTTTTGAAAAACGGCAATATCCTCATTAAAGCCCATACTTCCTCCGGAGATCAATCTTATAGGTAAATACAATTTTAAATAGGGTTGGTTGATTAAATAACAGGGACGTCCTGTCAGAAGTGACAGGCGCTTTCGTTTTTATATGAATTTTCTAACTTTGCCTTATGAAATATTTATTTCTTCTTTCTTTAATTGTTAGTCTATTGGGAGCTTGCAAAAAAAATGCTATACGTCCAAATCCTGACCTATCTATCAGGATCAATACTTATTATGGAATAAATAAAATTACAAGCGATACTATATTTGCTTTCTATATTCCGACTGGCTTCACCCCAAACGGGGATGGGATAAATGAATATTGGGAACCAATATCCTTAGGACTGGATTCTTCTAAATATCATATAGATATCCTTGATAAAAGTGGTAAGATAATTTTCAAATCAGATACACCTGTAAAATTTGACGGTATGGATAAGAGCGGGCGGATACTTCCACAACAAGCGCTCTGTTTTTTTATAGAAGTAAAAGATAAATTAAACAATAGCTATAGGCACAAAGGACAATTTGTCCTGATTAGGTAAGTTACAAAGCAGGAAAATCAAGGGTTCGAATCTTTTTATGTGCTTTTCTGCAGGCAAAATTAAATCCGACAACTATTTCATGGGTTGAGCCCGTTGCCCCCGCGACATGGGTTGCATTCATATCATAGGAATATCCGAGTTTGAAAAACTTATATTCAAACCCACCTGAAAACACAAGCGAACTTCCCAAACGCCCGCCGACCCCCAGCCTGAATTTCTTGTACTTAGCAGTAAGGGTTATGTCTGTGCGATGCATTCCCTCCTTTGGATCGGAAAGCCCCTGATGTTCATAGATAAATGAAGGAATCAATGAAAAACCTCCCAGCCATTTATATCCTTCTATTAAATAACCTCCATATAAGGTCATTTTAGTGTGCAATGGACTTCCTGTAGATAAGATGCTCATTTCCGGTTGGGTTATATGCTGAAAATACAACCCTGCAAAGAAATTTTCTCCATATGCAAAAATTCCAGTTCCGAAATCAGGAGCCGTAATAGTTTCCCTATTCTTAGATTCCATAGTATTGAAAATATATCCATAGGTCGGATCGATCATATCTCCAAAGTTGTACTTACTCCAATCAAATCTACAGGAGAAAGTTCCGAAACTAAATGCAGGCTTGATGACCACCTGCCTCAATGAGTCGTCACCTCTCTTCCCAATGCATATACTGGGGGAAAATGAGAAATGAAAAAAATCACTGGTGATCATTCCTCGCCCTTCATTATTTCTGTAATACTGAAATCCAAATCCGGAACGCAGATGACGGGAATATTGGTCATACGAAAAATAATTCGTCCGGTACCCTCCATTCATCTTAAGCCATTGAAGCCGCTTTCCCATAACAATACGCGAACAACCCTTACTCCCAGCCATTGCCATATTGGTGTAGAGCGGGAAAGAATTGTACTGGGATATTATAGCATCCTGTGAAAAAAGGATGTTACAAGAAAGTGAGAGTCCTGCTATCAATATTCTATATCGCATAAGTCTAATGGCGTTGGCTAAAATACACAAAGGAATCAACCGGATAAATAATTATATATCATTAATACTTATGCAAGAATAGGTCGAACAATAAATTTAAACCGGTTTTTGTTATTTTAGTTTATTTTCGCTTCGCGGGCAAAACATAATTTTATGTTTTGCTTTTTTGTTCAACCGAAAATGATCTAAATAAAACATATCATGTCGAAGCCATACAGCTATAAAAATTTGTCGTATCCCTGTAAGGACAACGAAAATATTAATTTTTCAGTTGAATTTATTTCTGACGGGAACATGGGCACTACCTCAATAAAAACACCCAATAATAAAAATTACCAAATTAAAGACCAGGGGAGCCAATTGATAGGAACCGGGAAGGATCTCCGGACAGGTATAACTGTAGGTTCTTCTTCAATAATCAATCCCATTCCTGAGGAAAATGAAATAAGAATACAATATAAAATTAACGGCGAGTTACTGGTAGAGCATGTTAACCCAACGTCTGAAGAAAAGGAGCCTATTATAATTCTCTATATTCAATTTCCAAATCTATGAGAAAAATATTTCTAGCTGCTTTTTGTTTACCTGTCCCTCTTTCATTCATTAATGCTCAGGAACAACTGAACGCTTTGAGTTCTCCCACATCGCCGGCTTCTGCTGTACTGGGAATTCAGCCAAGCGATGTACTTTCTCCAAAATCCTATCAAGCTCTGGAAACTGCCATCTATTCCAGTTTTACGAATAACAATGGAAAAGCAGTTATTCCAAATGACTTTGCTCTTGAGTTTACACCTTACTGGACTAAAAACCATAGCCTGACCATTGAAGATTATCTCTATCCGAAAAAACCGATTGATCAGGTAGCACGTAACTCATCCTTCTCTCTTGCTTCAACTCAAAATTTTCTTTTGGGAGATAGTACCGCTACCAACGGTATTGCATTTGGTTACCGCAGCACTTTTTATTTATTCAACAATAAAGACAGGGAAAAAATTAAAATCTACAGGGAAAAACTTGACAAGGAAACTAATATAAAGTCGACCATAGTAACAGAGGCAGCTGCATTATTGGTAAATGCTCATATCAAAACCAAGAGAGAATTTCTTGACACCATGCGTCCCATTGTTGTAAATGCAATCCGTAAAGTAATGGGCGACGGAAATAAGACAGATGAAATGATTAAAACTATTTACAAAGAATCCGATGCTCTTCCTGCTCTTGATCCTGCCAATACAGATTCCATCCTTTACCCATTCATCGCTTTAATACATGGAAACCTAAAGAAAGATTCTGTATTTAATAAATTTGAAGATTATATACGCAACAGGCAGGGACTGTATGTGGATCTTGCCTATGGGACCATGCTTAATTTTCCCACCAATGATTTTGAATTCTCCTTTGTTCCCAGGCAGGCTTTCTGGGTAACACCTACTTATCGTTTCAAAGAAAAGCTGAGCATCCTGAAAATAATGGGTGTATTCAGGTACGAATGGCATTCCACAGATTATTACAAAAAATATTTTCCCACATCTAAATTTTATCAGGACAATACAGATGTTGGATTAGCCATATCCGGAGAGTTCAAAAAATTCTCCATACAATTTGAAGGTGTAAGCCGGGTGAGTCAATCGGAAACTCCGGTTGGGACCGATGCAAACGGAAATCAATTATATACAAAGGAAAAAAGCTCAGATATTCAATACATGGGCACCTTCAGTTACCGCCTGAATGATCAGTTCGTGCTTACTTACACACTGGGGAAACAATTTGATCCTGTACTGAATCCGGATAATACACTTATTTCCAAATTCTCGTTAAATTTTGGATTCGGAGGACCGGATAAAGAGAATGTAAAATAAATAAATCATATGTGTGCACTATTCGTATACCGGAAAAAAGGTTAAAAGGCCTTAACATCCGAACATCTATTTTTTAGAAATGCTTTCAATATCAATTGTTCTATAAGAACTAGCTGCTATACCGCAAAAAAAATCATTTGCCGGCGGCTTGATACTGTATTTTATCTTCACTTTCATACCATCCTTTTTGAAATTATCGGGTAAATTATCCGAATGAAACGATTCATTATCAATTTTAATAAGCCAGTCACAACCATCTGCTGCTACCGGACCTGACCATAAAATAATTCCATTTTGTTTCGAGGTAGAAATTCTATCCTCTTTACATCTTGAAAATGATAAAACGGTAAATACCAGGGTAACCGTAAGGATAATATGCTGCCGTCCCATTGGATTTGTTTTTAATACTTGCTAATATAGTTTATTTGTACAAAGCACTCTAACTAACAATCATTTTGCACAAAAACCGAGCCAACGAAGCAGCTAAACTCAGTTTAGCTCCAATTTATGAAAGTGCCTTAAGCACAACCGTAATTCCTTTGCAGCCTTCAACAGGTCCATTTCCAGCTTACCATTCGCATAAAATTTGGAAAAAAATTTGTCATTCAAATAAATTTCTGCTTTATCTATATAAGAGGAAACATTAATTGCCAACTGATCCAGGCTAAGAACAGTCACATCATCCGCTTTTCCTGACAATTCTTTATTTTGAGACATAGAAACAACAACCATTAAATGAGCCGATAAATTCTTGTATGAAATTATTACTTTCTTGGTTTTATCCTTATACTGTACCTCATAAAAGATATTGTGTTTAATATTTAACTCCAATAGCTTAAAATCAAACTCGGTGACTAGAAAATCAAAATAGGATCTCACCAGCTGGGTGTATAGATTGCCTTCTATCATGGCTTCGGACTACTGCTTCTTATATAAGTATTCCCGACTCTTTGCTTCGATAATATCCCCTGCATCATTGGTCAATGTTAAATCGGCTTTTGAATAATAAACAACCGTGAACGGAGTTACAACGCCTTTGGATGTCAGTGTTATTAATTTATCCTTTTTAAGCTCATATGTACCCGCTTCTTCCCAAATTTTGGTTGAATCCGCATAGGTCCAGGTGTATTTACCTTTATCATTTTTTTCTTTCCCAAAAAAAATAATTTCATTTTTATCTACACCTAGCCCCTTGTGGTTGCGCAAAACGACGTGCCATATACCATCCAAACGTCTGTTAAGTTTAGCTTCTTTCGAGCAGGACGATGCAAGAAGGCTAACAGCAAGTATTGCAGATAATATTTTTTTCATGGTTTAAGAATATTAGTGTATATTTATTTCTATTCGATCAAATATAAAACGTCAAATAAAAACTAGTACACCTATCTAACAATGCCTGATTTTGGCTTAACTAAATAGGTGTTTGAGCCAACAAAATTATTTCCATTGTTCCATGTAGCCCTATGAATAAACTACGATGGATTAATATGGGATATTAAAACTTAAATTATTCAAGCGACCTGGAAAAATGGCTGAAAGAAAGCAAAGATTGAACATTCAAACATCTATTTTATAGAAATATTTCTCATGCCGACAAAAGATGAAAAAGTCATTTCGGAAATACCACAAATAGCATAAGATTATCTGAAAACCTTTTGTTTAAAATCATCGATCAAGCTTAAAAATGGCTATTTAATCTAGTAGTGATTATTGCTTGATCACAAATAACTTCTATAGATACTAAAATATTTTACTTACAAACTATTACCTTCCTCAATACTATGCATGCATGACATGATGCTAACGCTTACTGTTTGAATAACTAATCAATTTTTACTCGCCTTATTTTCTTTTTGAAGTTTTTGTTGCTGCCTATACAAAGTCGACCGAATATTTTGTTGTTTTCTTACAGACAACTTTCCAAAGGCCCGTGTATGGGTTAACCCATCCCAAGACATTGCCTCGTAATAAGAATTGTTTCGACCCATTTTCTTTAACTCTCTTTCACTGTAATTCATTCTATCGTATTCCTTCATAGCTCCAATGGTTTCATATCTCATGGATAATTGAGCCATCAATTCATGGCTCCATTCAGCTCCTCCAGGAATTTGATATCCTTTATTATCCATTTTTTCATAATCTCCATATAGACGCTGATATCTCAACATTTGATCTGCCTCCAGTGTTCCACCCCATTCTCCTTTCCTATACAAAGTCATCATCTGCTGCAATTTGGCATGCTGTGATTCGTGAATCATGGTAGCAACAAAGTTCAATTGCTCATCCGCACTTAACTCTCTCTTCGGATCAAAATAAGATGCATTCATTACAATGCTTGATCCAAATAAGTATAGGTCTCCATCATGCGTTCTGAAATTCGATCTATGTGCATAATGCCCATACTCTTTAGCTGTTGAAGGCAAATATCCGATTGAAATTTGTAAATGTTCTTCCGTAGATTTTCCATTTTTCAATTCATGTGGAACAAGAAACACTGCAAGATTTCTCGATAGAATATTATTGATTACAGTATTACTTGTCATTTTGTCATAAACAGTTTTAGTAGATCCAGTTAAGTTTTTATGTACTAACACATCTTCTCCATCGGGATCAACAAAATAAATAGGATTGTTTAAAGTATAGTTATAAGCACTCCACCCAGAATATTTACTTGCCAACGGATCCATGCTCAACCATCTACCTAATCTAGAATCATACATCCTCGCACCAAAATCTAAACTATTTCCATTTCCTTTTACTTCATTATCTTTCTCCTTTCCATTAAACCCATATCTATAATCTATACTGTTGTAATCCCTGCCGGGCATTGGGCTTCCAAATGCATAGTAATCAGTTGTGGAAATAACTTTGGGCGTATAATAATCTATTAAATTATTGTGATCATCATCATGCGCAGTCCGGTTATCCGATACTGTAGCCAGCACATTACCCAAATGATTGCTGAGCTCAAATTGTTTTTGCCCGAGCGTGCGCGTAAAGTATACCTGGATAACCGGCATTGGCAGCACCGGCTTGCTTACATCCAGGTTCCGGTTGATAATACCCAATCGCTTTGAACCGTAGATATACTGTTCTTTTAGCATCATTACATCCTTACTTCCGTTGTTAGCGAGCTCGTAAACAGCAAGCGTATTGCCTTGTACATCCAGTGAGTAATAAGTGATGGTCCATCCATCCGGGTTATTCAACTGGTTCCAGGGTTTTACGATCTTGGCTATGCGGTGCCCCATAGCATCGTATTTAAATTCCAGGTCGGGCTTGGTACTTCCTGCTGTGCGGTGTATGCTTTGTACCTTACCGTTTACATTCCACTCTATTTTTGCTATCTCCTCCTGCTTATCGCTGATCAGGTTTCCTATGGCATCGTATTGATAGTTCCAGGTGCTTTTATCATTTTCTATAAATCCGGGCTGATCGTCAATATCATTTGCGTAGGCGGCTTTGGCTACTCCGTCTGTTACATTCAACAATCTGTTATTAACCTTATGCCCGTCTACAACGGTATAGGTATAGGTAAGATTATCCATGAGCAACGGGCTTGTTCCGTTGCGCTGCAAAGAGGTTATGTTCCCGTTTGCATCGTAAGCAAAACTCTCTTTGTATTTTTCAGTGTTTGAAGCCCAGGTATTAGTACCGGTAGATAAGGTATATGTCTGCGCAACCTTAAGCCGGTTGAGCTGATCGTACCGGTATACATTGCCTTGTATAGGCAACAGGCTGCCATCGGGCCGGGTAATGGAGGTTGCCATGTGCCGGATGTTGCCATTGAAAAGAGATGAATTAGCAGGATCCAGTGTTCCGGTATTGGCCAGAAAATCCCCTGTGCCTGCCGGCCCTATGGGTGTATAATCATTTGTAAAATAACCCAGGCTGAATCCAAAAACATCACGGGCCACTTTTGAGCTTGTAATGCCATCCTTGCCTATATCCTTGGAAGGAACAAGCGCGTTACTGTTTACACCTTTAAGCCATCCTTGCAGGTTGTATGCATAATCAACACCCTGCACTTTACTGTCTCCTAATTCTACACGTGCCAATGGGCCGTGCTGATAATATTTATACGCGGCGTCCTTATCCCAGATCACTCCGTCGGTACTTGTACGCACTTCGGTGATGCGATTATCTGCGTCGTAAGCATATTTCTGTATAAACTGATCGGGCTTGCCGGCCTGGTAGGTTACTTCGTTTACTTTCCCGCTTATCAGGTCATAATCGTAATCCGTTCTCTTCAAACGGTTTTGTCCAAATAGATTGAGGCTTATAAAAACAGCTGCCAGCAGGGACAAACTGTTTTTGTGCAGGAAAGAAGACGATCGGAGTTTCATAGGTGTATTCATATTTTTACCGGCCCTTTTTAAAAGTCAGAATAACAGGCCGGACAGTTTCAATTATTTTTTCATTTATCTTCTAAGCTGGGAGTATCCTGAATTACCGACTTCACATTTCCATGCACATCGTAACTGTAATGGGTTGCATGGTCGAAATAGTCGCGATCAGCCCCTCTTTCCTCAAAGATGGCCACTGTAGATACCCTATTACGCAGGTTTTGCTGTCCTGCCGTACCAAAATACCCGCTCACTGACTTTGAATAAGCTTCATCGTATTTGGTAGTTACCATATTGTATCTCACAAAATTCAGATTATCCGGAAATGTGGGGTTATTTATCATTTCCGCAGTTAACGTACTTACATCTTTGGCAAACTCCCCTGTTTCCAGGATACGGTTTTGGGCATCGTAACGGATATAGCTGAAACGCGGTACGGCCATGGAAAACTGTTTACTGTTTTGCGAAGCAACCAGCCTGCCAAGGCGATCGTAATAAAAGCGGGTTGATAAGTTATCGCTGTTGTCGTATATATCATTAAAGACAGATCCTTTTCCAAGAATCATAATATGGTTATCTCCTGCACTAACAATACCCAGCAAATCAGAAGCTGAATTACTTTGCTTTAATTCCCAGCTCTTACCGCCGTTTATTGTTTTAAGCAATGTGCCAGAATTTCCCGCCGCATAACCTGTTGTTAAATCTGTAAAGTAAACATCGTTCAGGGCAACTGTAGTATGATCAGGGCGGGTGTACTTTGTCCAATCGTCTCCATTGGCAGCTTTAAGCTGCTTCCAGCCCGGAGCAGCAGCCATCACATCATCTGACTTCAGAATTGTTCCATTTGTGCCTACTATATAACCTACCGGGGATACTATATGAACTGATTTCAGATTTACCGAAGGCATGTACGGATCAATAATTACCTGGTTCCAGAATTTACCACCGGAAGTGCTGCGGTACACCGCGTCGCCATCGCCTACTGCATACATGTTATTATCATCAATTACATAAACATCTTCCATATTACCGGAAAAGACAAACGTGGTCCAGGTGGATTCGCTTTCTTTTTTACTACATATCACACCATCTCCTACAATAATAACAGCCGATGTTTCAGTAAACATTACACCCCTGAAATCAGTTGTTAGCGGAATATAAGGTGGCATTGGTATATAAATCTGAGTCCAGCTTCTGCCGCCATTATCGCTGCGCAACACCGTACGATCAATACCAACAGCATAGGCAATGTTTCCGACCTGATGGCTATCCAGTATTCTGGAAGGGCGAACCACTGTTCCTAGCAACTCAGGAGTACCGCTTGTCATCTTTATGATCGTTCCATCATTACCAACAAAAAATCCATTTGAAGAAGTAGCAAGGCAGATGCCGAATAATGGATTTGTTCCATTATAATAGCTTGCCCAGATTGCACCATTATTGGAAGACTTTAATATTTTTCCATCCGAAGAAGTTATATAACCACTCGTTCCATAAAACAATACACGTTGATGATTTCCAAGTGCCCCTGCTGCAGGCGTAACGGTCCACGTTGGAACCGCCAGGTTAATTGTTGAAGAATATAGTATTAAACCATTATCGCCCACCAAGATTGCATTGTTTCCAGTCACGCCTACATCATTCAAATCATTTTTAGTCCCTGAAGCAATAGTGTTCCAGGTAATACCTCCATCCAGGGTACGAAGTAAAATACCTCCTTTACCAGTCGCATAAGCAGTGCTGCTGTTCACGACGTTTACCCCATTCAGCAAAGGAGATTTAACTGCATAGGTAATATCGCTCCAACTTGAGGAACCATTAACCAGTTTAGAGATCTTTCCTCCATTACCTACAACAACCACATCGGTTGCTGTGGGAGACCAATTGGGCGCTGCATTGGATGCTGCAAGTCCGATTGCATTACCTCCGGAAGATGAAGACCACGACATCCAGTTTGCACCTGCGGTAGCAGTATACACCACAGTACCGTCAGATGTCAGCGCATACCCTACATCACCGCTGGTAAATGACACGGAAACATAATTCCCGGAAGAAGTTATTTTGGACCAGCTGATTCCGTAAGTAGCCGAATACCAAATGTTACCATCATTTAGCAATGCGCAAACCTCTCCTCCTTTAGCATGTAATTCTTTAGCGGCCTTTGTACCAAGATTTGTAGCTCTGGTAATCCAGTTGGAGACTTCATTAATGTCCGAAGTGTTAATTACTGTTCCATTATTTCCTGCCACATAACCGGCGCGGTTACTTTCAATGCTGATTGTGGTTAAGTCCTGCAAAATATTGTGTTTATATTTTTCCGTCCACGATTTACCCGAATTGTAAGTGGCCTGCACATAACCTTTTTTAGAAAGAGCATATCCGGTGTTATCATTCACAAAGCACAGATCCACATATTCATCCCCCATAACTGTCTGTAAAGGCTGAGTCCATGAATATCCGCCGCTTTCAGTATACCAAAGTTTTCCATCGGCAATTGCGCAGCCGTTAAGACGATCCTTGAAATGAATCTCTTTAAAAGTTACGGTTAGACCTGTACTTATGGTAATCCATGTGTTTCCACCATCAGTGCTTTTCAAAAGCACACCATCAATTCCTGCAGCAAAAGCTACACCGCCTGTACCTATAAACTGGATAGATTTCAAATCACGGGATGCAATTGCCTGATTCGCTGTCCAGGTAGCACCTCCATCGGAAGTACGGAAAATAGCTCCGTTGCTTTCTTTTATACCTACAGCAACTCCTGTCAATTGATTGATAAAACTAACTTCATTAATTTCCTCCAGATCTAATCCTGAGCTGCTCAGTAATGTCCAGGAATCAGCGCCATCGGTTGTTTTATATACTTTGCCACTTTTGGTAAAAATAAACCCATCTGTTGATGAAATAAAATTTACTCCAATGATATCTTCGCTAATGGGTGTTGCCTTGATTGTCCAGGTAGTACCGTTGGTAGACTTAAGTAATGTACCCTTGTCACCAACCGCATAAACAGGGCTGCCGGGAAGAAAACTTACGTCTTTTAATCCGGATAAAACAATGGATTTTAATTCCTCCCAGTTTGCATTACCCGTGGAACGGTAATAAATCCTGCTCTTCAGAGGGTCGGTATCAGCAGTAAACATGTATGTAAAACTGGGGTTAACGCCTGCATCCGTAATTTCGGTTCCGGCAGGTAAAGAGCTGCCCAAGGAAGTTAATTTCCATTCATTCATATTGTCATGATCAGGCATGGATTGGCTTACGAGCTGGTTAAGCGAATTGTAGCGATAGGTTGTTGCCAGCCGGTGTTTAGTAAAAACAGTACGGGTACCATTTTTACGGTCTATCGCAACCTTTTTCACATCCGCATCACTCAGCAATTCAACTCCATCCGGGGGGATTGTGCGCACCAGATTTCCAGCCTGATCGTAATAGTACAAGGTGTAATGGTACTCTCCATCGTTGTATTTCATTGTAAATTTTTCGCTGTTAGCGGCGCCCAGGCACCTGGCAAGATAACTTGCTTCAAATTCATCACTAACCTTATTGATATAATTCTGGTAAAGCGTCTTGGAATTCATCAATAGCTGCTGCACCAGCAGATGAACACAATCGTCTGCCGGTGGCGTCTTGATATTACTGCAAAGAGTTAATTTATTAATATCATTTGAACACTCAGCAACCGGAATACATGTGGTTTTTCCTTTCATAGTTGTTTCAACAACTTCTCCGTCAACCAGTACAGTAGCTTCCACTAAAAAATTATAATTATTTCCCGGTGTCAATGGGTCTACTCTCAGGTTATTGAAATAAACAATATTGCTGAAATCAAAACCCGTTTTAAGAAACGTTAATTCCAGCGCGCATTTATCCAATCCGTTACTACTGATTTTTCCAAATAATGTGTTCCCGTTAACATGATCCAGGCAATACAGGTAATCACAAGCAGTAACGCCGGGAATGAATGCAGGATCTGCATATTTTACGAGTAAATCCGTATAAGAAAAGTTTCGTTTGGCCTTTTCTGCCGGGCTGGCTGGCGTATAGGGGGAATTACAAAGCCGGGCATGCCCGAGCAATTCGTTGCGCTGAACTAAAAAATCCAGCAAGACATTTAAATCCCGTGCCGCCGGCGTAGTTTTGCAGGTTAAACCACCGCTCTGAACATTTTCACAATTCAGCAAAAAATCCTCATAATCGTTCAGGGTGAGATCAATGTTCAGCTTATTGTTTAAATAGGTCACCAAAGATCTTTCGTATAAATTTTTCTTTTCAGCAGGGATGGATCCACCTTCTTTCGCCTCGGTTATTGCTTTGAACTCATTCACCTTGGTTTTTACAAAGTCGCAGCTGAAACATTTCGCGCAGGTTAACTCGTCAGGAACTACTTCTTTGCTTGCCTTGAGCTTATTAACGCTCGCCTGAGACCAGGGAGCACCAACACTCCAGCTCCCTGACCCGCCTTCCGAAAACGCTGTATTGCATAAACACACTCTTGAATTCAATTCATCAAATTTTACGTTATAGTATTTTTCAAAAAGGGATGTTTTGGTTGCACCGGCGGGAAGCGTATGAGCAGCTGATAAATTGTTATAGAGCTGATTGATAAATAAAACCTTATTACATACGCATGAATCGATATTTCCTTCTTCTTTTAAAGACGAGGAGGCGTGATCGTAAGGAGGAGGCATGGTGATTAGATTTGCATTGCAGCTCAAAACATCCTTATTTAATATGCCTTTTATGACATCGGCAAAACTTGTATAGTCCGCAACACCCGGTCTGCCCGATGGTACGCCCGGGTTGGCAGGGTTAATTGTAGATGCACCTTCGGAATGGTCCATGTCGCATCCTTTCCTACACACTTCAATTAATTTCCCTCTTAATTCATAATATATAGCGGTTTTATTTTTCCAGTTTTCGCCGGTAGGATCACAACCACTTAGCATTATCATCCACTGATCTGCATATCCTTCACATTGTTCATTACAATTTCTATTTATTGCGGCGTTCGCTGAATCTTTATTCTCAAAGGTATCGCTCTCATTGTTGCTAGTGCCTGAGATAATATCATATTTGTCATTCAATTGGTCTTTTAAATCAGCGGACAAATCTGAAAACCGTCTTATCTTAAATTCGAATGGAGTTCCTGCAACACCAAGAAGTTTATGCCTCTCACCCGCTAAGTGAGATTCCCGAAATGCATTTATATATTTTCTTCTTTCCGTAAGATATTTAGCCCTGAATATTTTCCATACCTTGTCAATAACACACGGATCTGTTTGGTTTAACGGATAAAATTTGAAATTGGAAACTATTTCCGCACATGCCGGATTATTATCAGGGCATATAACCGCTGCTGCAGAAGTTTTCCATAATCCCAGGATAAGGCCCCCATCAGTATTTATGGCATCCGAGAGAAAATAAGTCATCATTCCAAATGCTCCGGGGTTGTTTTGAAACAAAGGGTCAATGTTTGAGTTGGGCTGGTGCATATTCCTGATGGGTAAGGGGTCTGAATTATCAACGGTAGGGATCGGAATATTCACATCTCCGGTCCCCATTCCTAAAGGATTCAATAAACCCAAACGCAGTGCCTCCTCATACGTACCGGTATTCAACATCAGCATTTCATAATCCTCAATTTCTTTATACTTGTTGCAAAAATCATAGTAAGCATATTCAGGATGCAGGCCTACCACAGCAGTAGCCCAGGATGGTTTCCATTGCTTAATAAAATCTGTCAATGAGGCGTCAAACAATTGAGCAGGTGTACCCTTATCGCCATTCGGCAATGTTACAGCGTCAATATTTCCATTTTCATCCTTGAACTCAAACACACCTAAATCCACTGGTATATTTCCTTCCCCATTGAATAAATTGTCAGGATGATAAATAGATGACCTATTCAGAGGATAATACCTGCCGGTACCATGTTCAGTTCCATATTCTGCATACTGCCCGCCCGGACTCATGTCGGCTAATAATTCTTCATACAATCCCGGGCATGCGGGCGGTGATTTACATTCTAACCTACACGTTTCCAGCGCCCTGTTGTATTCCTTATCCGTTGCAAAATCGCTCCTGTTAACAGACCTATCGCAGGAAGTAAGGCAGTCGCCCAGGGGATCACAACTGAGATCTGTTTTTGAAAACTGTTCGTCAACAAAATCTTTTAATGATTTAACGCAACTATTCTTATCCGCCAGATAGGTTTGTTTATAAGAATTAATAGACTTTTCATTTACCGTTAAGGTTTTGTTGATGTAATAAGTTCCGGATTTGGGTATAAATACTGTAAACGTGGGGACAACCGCATCTCCAATGCTGTTACATACAACGTCATCGTAGTTGCCGATTGCCTGTTTAACAGGTACCCCCTCACCGGATACTTCAACACCATTTTTCACCAGCTCCTTACCGCATTCATCCTTGATGCTTATTTCAAGATCATACATGCAATCCAAACAAAAAGGTTTTTCACAGCGTCCATCCAATGAAGCAGGGGTTACCTGATAACTGAACTCATGAGTACCCGCTGTATTTGCCAGGTATACAAACTGGGAACGAAGTGCTCTGTCTCCTTTTGCAATATCCTGGTTGTCAAGAATGTTGACAGTAGTTGAAATAGTTGGGGTAACAACAGGATCAAGACTTTGCGGTGCATTTCCTGCCAATGCGGTGGCAATAATTCTTCCCTGCTGATCCAGGTAAGAAACACTTAATTGCCCGTTAGGATCACGCATCATGTTTTTCTTATAGTGGCTGTAATTTCCAACCTCCGAACCAAACATTTTATCCAATTGCTCCTGAAGCGGCTTTCCATAGTAGTATATTGATTCGTGGTTAGAACCCAGCTGAAAATCCGCTCCAAGTCCTCCCTGGCGATTAATACGACCTGTATTATCAGGTGTATATTCAACCTGGGTAAACGGATAACCTGCCGCATTGGGCAAAAAGGCCTGATGCCCGGATTGAGCCGGATTTAAAGGAGAATAATACCTGGCAGCTCCCGAAGTATTATTTAATTTACTTACTTCCAGGCCACATGAATTTGCAGGCGTACTTTTTTCAAAATCCAGGCTGCTAAAAGGTTTTTTAGGCACCTGGTCATTCAAATTGAACATCGGGTAATAGCCTATGGAAGTGCTGCCCGTTGGCACGGGCAATATATTTACAGCGGGCCTGCCTTCATGATCATAAATAGTTTCTCCTGCTATCGTTTGATTCTCTGTATTTAATCTGCTTACCATTTGCCTGTCCCTGGAAGTTCCATCCATGTAAGACACTGTTTCCTTTTTCTTTCCTTCTTCAGCATAGCTGGCTGAATAAAACCAGTTCTTGTTATCCTTTTCGTGTGCGTTTATAATTTTGTAATACTCCTTTATACTATAATCCCCCAAGGTGCCCTTGGTAGGGTTATTCCAATTTCCATAAACAGGGGTTTTATTATCCGAGGCTGTTCTCCCAACAGCTCTGTATCGAAACATCACATACCCCTTCTCGAATACCCTGGCAATACGGTATGAGTTAATTGTTCCAGGAACAGATATCCTTGAAGCGTTGTTATTAAAATCATAACCAATACTTAAACTACCGCGCTCACCATTGGTTGTTTCTCCGTCATAGTTGTTCACAAACAACCATTCCAGCTGATATTCTTCGGCTCCTTCCGTTGATTGCCATCTTATTTCCAATTCATTATCCGCATCCATCGAGGTTATGGTTAATGGCTTCCGTACCTCGAACGGATTAAATTCATAAAACCTTTCAATAGAAATTAAGTTCTCGAGAATTAAATTACCCGGTGTACCGGAGGGATAGTTGGTATTCACTTCCAGTATGTTTACATTTACCTCATGCCCGCCGAAAAACTGGTAAACATTTTGGTCCGTTTCCGTTGCATTCATTCCGTTGGTATACTCTACGAACAGAACAGGATAAATTGTAAATAACTGATCTTTGGCATTTTTATATTTTACTTCAAGCTTAACAGAGCAGGTATAGCTTTGTGCTATATACGTGGTACCGGCTGCATCAATCTTTAAAGCAAGCTGGTTGGTTACTTTTTGTGAACGTATATGAAATCCCGCTTCCCAATCGGGTGCTATAGGAGGACTGAATTTATTATCATATACATCCAATGGTTTCAGCGCTGCTATTTGATTCCCTATAAGTTGTTTCCTGAATTCCTCGTGCTTCGCCAGGGCCGTAAAAGAAAAAAGTAAAAAAAGCAAAAAAGAGATTAGAGAAACATTTTTGAAATGTTTATAAACTGATGCAGGCACTGATCCTTTTGTTTCCATTGTATAATAACTGTTTAATGAACTATTAGTTTATTTACGACCTTCTAAAACATCCCGGATACTTAGTAACCCATTATTTTAATTTTACTGATCAACAAGATGATTTATCATTTTATAGTCTTTGAATGCCGGATTTAACTTTATGCTCCCGTCCTTATGCACAACAGCATATGCTGTTTCCGAAAATGTGTTTTTGTCAAAGCCCGGGCGCAAATCTGTTTGACGATATACTATTTCAAGGCGTGGAGCTTGAGCCGCGTCCCCCGTGTTTATTTCCATTTTCCTCCTGAAATACAATATCACCTTCTTGACTAAATATGTATTTACATCGTAACTAAATGAAACCGCTGAATACTCACCTCCGGAGTAGTAGATAGTATATTGCTTTTCCTTCCCACTTATTTTTTTTTCTTTAACAGTAACATGAATACTATCCTCATCCTTAATTTCTTTCATAATAGCTGAAAAAAGTTTGTCAACATCCGGGTCGGTTTTTGAAATTCCCTTTACAGGATATGAACGAACATTTTTATCAATCATAAATATTTTACTTTCATGATTAAGCACCATTACATACTTATCATTAATAAGGGTTTCCGATCCGGCTAACCTGTTATAACACTGATTTCCCTTCTTTTTAAGTAACATGTTTATATGATCCACCGGAATTGTGGATGTGTAATTCTTATACATTTTATATTCAAGATCCATTGTATACTCCGCCATATTGGCATATACCTTCCGGATATTGTCAAAATCCTGTTCTGAAGTTTGAGCAATGGTTATTGTCCAGGACATTAAAATGACAAGCAAAAAAATCAAGCTCTTTAGTACTATTTTCATCAGAGATAAAATATTATTGAGTGTTTTTTTTAAATCAATGCCTCCCGCGTCACTAGTGCGGGTTATCCTTTTTTATCATTCCGCTTCTCGATTCGCTGATGGTCATAATTCCCCGTTCTGTTTCTTTTTTCACCCGTATCATTTCACCTTCATCGTTATACTCGTAAATAGTGGCGTAATTATTCTGATCCAAATCGGCTATTAACCGCTTTGTATCCGGATCATACACATAACTCTTCATATTCCCTTCAAAAGGAAATATGCGTATGTCGTCAAAAAAAACTTTGTTGTCACCTTGGTTATTTAATTCCACCGTGATCGTTTCCGCCAGTTCCGGAACAATAAATGTTTCTTCAATGCGCTGCCAGCCTTCTATGATAAGTCCCTTGGAATGAAAAGGGCCAAGGGATAAACTTTCCTGCTGAGAATTACCCCATGCAAAAAGAAGAGAAATAAACGGGTTGGGATACGTATTAACATCCTTACCCGCGATGTTTTCTTTCACCCATGCGGATACTATGTATTTTTTCCCTGGAATCGGAGCAAAAGATCCATCGCAGCAATTCCCTGTAACATATTCCTTTCCGGTAATAGTAATCTCAATTTCTTTGTCGAGACGCGTTGGTAAAGTTTTAAAAATAACATAACATTTAACTTTATGCACACCAGACGATCCAAACATATAACTGGTTTTTTCAAGATTATTTGAACCAACATCAAAAACCCCGTCAAAAGACCAGCGTATACTAGGAAAAGCTTCCGGTGCAGCCAATTCACCTGTATAGGATATGGAAAATGGCACCCTGTCACTCGGATCATAGCCGGATACATAAATTATGTCAAAATCCGAAGTTACAGGGCCTGTCTGAAGAGGAGATCCTTCCTTCGGAGTCATTCCTAAAGTAATTATTGATTTTAAGGATATTGCTAATAGAAAAACGGCTAGACTCTTTTTTTTCATTTTAGGTTTGTTATTTATTTTCAAGATTTGATCTGAAATTTATTTTATTATTTTATAAAGCACAAAGGACCATTCAATTAAAAATTAAACTGGAGGGATGTTAATATCCGGTTTACAGATAATTTTCTTACCCAGCTTAGTCTTTGTATGTGGCTGCAGCTCCATACTCTTTTTACCTGTATGTGCTTGATCTGTGGTTATTTTGGAGACATTCTGCCTGACTTTAAACGACCAATGATCATCCACACAATTTGTACAGTTGTGATCTTCAAAATTATCCACCCCAACCTCTTTGTATCGTGCGTTTTGTACAACTGCGACCGGAAGTGTATTTGAATATCCGTAAACAGCCGAAGAAAAGTGGTTGAGGGTGTCCTTGTTCTCCAATTCAAAACCATAAGGGCTCATTTTGGTAACCTCCGATGTCCAGGCCCAGTTGGATCTGAATTTTCTCCAGTCTCGCCCGCTGTTAGGTTTCCAGAAGGGTGCGAAATTCCTATACGTTCCATCCTTACGGATATCAGAATTTCGATTCAGATCGGAGTGCTCCCGTTCGGTCAGGAACACATTGTTTCTCTTCGCCTTCCAGATACCGGCAGCGCCCTGGGTATATAGGTTTCCTTTAGGGAAAAATTTCTGACCTGCTGAATTTGATGCATAATCTATCGGGTCATCGGAAGGATCATCCTGCCAGCTTCCATTATCTATATCACATTCACAATAATCCGTCCATCTGTCTGAAAATTCTGTAGCGCTGGCATTTAATATGCGGGTGAAAGAAAGCTTTTTCTGACCGTCTTCTTCAACGATGGGGTTATCCAATAAAGTAATGCTTCCAACCGGAGTTGCCTGCATATTTTTCCTTCCTGATTTTACAATGGCAAGAATCGATTCTCCGGAAATATTTACCTTATCATCTTGTTCGTTATAACGATTTATTAATTCAATGTTTCCCTTATCGACAGAATTAACCCAGTAGCGTTCATGATTTTTTGAATTAATTACTTCATCCCCCGCAACAAAATATTTTGAATGGCTTTTATGCTTAAGAGTCACCATTCCATTTTCAACTCCTTTAATCTCAATCTGCATTCCTAAATTCCTGTAAGCCATTCCCATTCTATCGTACGCCCAATGCGCAGGATAGGTAAACGAATAAACAGGGTCATCAAAATTGTTATTTACTTTAGTTAACAGCACCTCCCCTGTTTCGGCATCGTAAGCCAGGTTTTCAGCTGTTACCTGTGAACCCAGGTCATAGGAAACCACTTTTTCCAGGATACCATAAGTAGTTATCACTTTGGTTACCACTGCCGATTTAAACTCCTTTGTTTGCTTTGAAAAATCCGGGAAAAAAGAGGGAATAGGAATAACAATAACAAGTGGTGGAACAATAATTTTAGAAATATCCACTTCCAATGCACCTTGCTTTACCCAATTTTCGGAACTATTTTGGCGCATATCCGCAATAAAATCTGCTTCCTTGCCAACTACCTCATTGCGCACAGTTCCATCTTTACCAATTGCCAGCACCTTGCTGTTTAAGCTTTGGTTGTTGTCTTTATCAGTCTTGTAAAAAAACTTTTGATAGGATATCGGGTCCTTTTGGCCTTCGGCATAGACCGAAGTTGCTTTTTGCTTCCCGTGCATGTTGTTGAGCTTTACCAGAAATCCCTGGCTTACTGTTTCATAATCATGCTGCCTGAAGGAAAATAGCTCTGCTATTCTGCTGGACTTATCTGATTTTCTTTGCATAGTTGTCTGCTCGGTTACCACAGGAAAGTCCCTTGCTGTATAAAATTCATGCACTATTTTGCCCGTTGCAGTACGTTTAATATCCGGGCTCTGCAGGCTTCTAACTGTTACCTGGCTATATCCAATTGAAGGATTGGGATAAAAAGATTCGCCGTAAGGAGTCTCCTGGTAAAACCGGTCATCCGGTATCATCCAATGTTCATTAGTAAATGCCACAGGCTGATGCAAAGGATTCTCATCATTTCCTATCATCGGTTCATACTCTGCAACACCGCTGCTTATTACTTGTCCGTTACTTCCTTCAAGTACCTTCGTATAATTAAACTCCTGTCCATAACTTGCATTCTGAGAAACCCCGTCATTTGCCATACCCGACCAGTTATCACTCATCATTAGTTTTTTGACCCTGCACCCTCCTCCCCTTTTTGTAAATTCAGGGCTGTATAAACGGACAATGGATTGTCCGTTTGTTAATGTGGTTACCTTACCAAATTCCCATCTCCTGAGAGCCCTGTTTACACCTCCGGCCATGGATTTCATATCCGCAATAAATCCTATAAGGCTTTTGGCGAGCTGGGGTACATTCGTTCCATTATCGTCAGGATCTTTAGATGAACCCGGATACATTTCGTTGCTTAAATAAATTCTGGCCATTTGCCAGGCAGTTCTTGCAATGGGATTAGCTGAAGATTTATCATTACCCATAAAATCAATTTTCACACTTTTTAATTCAACCCATGCTTCATTACTTGGGATACCTGCCGGTTTACAGCTACCGCTATTCCCTGTTAGTTCAGCGTAACCAGAAACAAATTCAGGTCTATTCCCGGTTTTAAGAAAGCCACCCTGGTCACCAATTATATCTACCAAGAACCTGAAATAAATTGTTTTCATTTCTTTCGAGCCGCTTGCAAACGGATCTGCCAGGTACTTCTCCCTGAACTCCTGATCGCTCGTTACCGGAACCGGAAGTTTCACCTTCAAAAAATTATTAGGAGTATGGGGGACATCGTTTTCATACAACGTATTAGTTGTACTTGCACTTTTGATCATAGCTTCCGTAGAACCAAGACCAATAACCTCCATCATTTGCATGGATTTTTTATCCTGAACAAAGGAATAATCATCCGATTCGTAACTCACATCTATATTTCCGCCGGAGGGCAATTGAATCTGTGTAAGACTCCAGGCGGACGCATTCTGATCAGATTTTTTTCTGCTGGCATCATCCGTTTGCTGATCTACATAAGGAAAGTCGCTATTGGGGTGAGCGGGATTATCCTTTTTATAATTGCCCCAACGGTCATACCCATTTAATGAATAACGAGGATTGTGATCTATTTCCATTTGATTGTCATGCTCAGCATCCTTTCCTTCCTTGTAACAATAATTAAAACGATAAGGGCTTAACTTTCCCTTTAAAGATTTCTGATAAGTGAAATAAATTTGTTTTAATGTTAATTTTCCATTTCCGGATATACTATTAGGTATGCCTTTACAGAGATCATAATCATATACAAAATGGACTTCCTGAAGTGGAACCGCATTTGAACCATTCTCCGTTCTATCACATTTTGAATAAAGTGTAATCTTATCCAATTTCTGCAGTGTATTCTGAGCGTCATTAGAAGGGCCTCCATTTTTGTCAACTACTCCATGCCCATCTTCCCTGTCCGAAAGCGTAAATTCTGCCACCATTGATTTTGTCACTACCGATTTGAGATACCATATTTCCTTTTCACCATAAACATAACTCCCTTTATTATCGCTGCTTTGAGTTTTTAAACCCTCATTAAACCTGGCAGCATTTTTCTCATAAGGCACTCTCCACTTATAACTACTACTGTGTTTGTTATAATTAAATTTAGTGTAGGTACCAAAATCATCGTCGGTAGGCCCATCTCCTAGCCGGTCTACATAATCAGCCGACAGAACTGCTGTAAGCAAATAAGAATGTGCGTAAGCCGGAAGCTCCGTGCTGCTGAAATAATGATCGAATCCAAGCTTATTGCTTGTTGAATTATCCGTGCCTCCAGCATAATTTACCAATCCCGTATTTAAATCAACACTGTTACTTCCTACATTAAATGTCACTTCCTGCTGAATATTATTATAAGCAGGGATTCCGTATACATAGCGTGCTCCATCCGTACGGTAAGTGGTAATTTCAGATATGTGATTTTTTTTCCTTAGGCCAGAGTCTCTTTCTTCACCCGGATCATTCCCACTGCCTTCAGGGATCTGGTCACCATCTGCATTAATTGTATAGCTTTTTATCTTTTTTTCCAAAGCAGCGTATTTTGCTTCTTCGGCGGTAAATACAGAGATGGCCTGGTTTCTTTTAACCCTCTTAATATTTTGACCATTTTTAATTTCTACATTATTTGTAAATACAGCTTTTGCGTCGCCTCCATCCGTAACATCTATACTAACAGGCTCATCAATATTCTTATCGGAATTTCCCATTTCATTATAATAACTCTGATCAATAGCGGTCATTTCTCCCGCCTCTTTAAAATAATAAGGTTCAACCTCAGGGCGATTTTTACTTTTACCCTTAAAACCCAATACACCCTGTGCCGAGCCTGAGCCGCCTTTCCATTTTCCACTATGGGCTGAAGTAAAATTGGTTCCACCGCTCAGTCCTAGCTTAACAATGTCTGCAACTGTAACATCCGCGCCGATATTTCCCCCTTTGCTGGACGTTTCAACATTTGGATCGCAAACCACTCCTTTGTCATTTCTGAATGGCCTGTACATACCGCCTACTCCCTGCCCTGAAACCGAATATATATCGTACGTGAAATTAGTCAGCGGTAAAGCTGGTGTATGCTTTGTATACTCACCATCTTTTTCCCGATTGATATCATGTAATGCATCCTTGTCGTCGTTTGCTTCATCGGCATACATGTATCCATATGCAGGCTCGGTTATACTATTCTTATCCAGGTGCTGATTATGATAGTAAACAGACAGCCTCTTCATGATAGCACCCCATTTAAATTCCCAACCAAAAGCAAATGAGCCTGAAATTGAAAAATTGTTCATGGGCATATTGATTTGTGGTACGTAGCTTTGATCCCCGATTGGAATTGAGCCGGAGTGATTGTTACCCCGGGTGCTTTTCATAACTGTCAGTGACGCATTCCGATGCATGGAGAGTTGCTGAAGACCTTTCCGGGTATTAAATGTTGCACCCACGTTTGCACTTATACCAGCGCACACTTTTACATCTTTATCCTCTTGTTTATTGGTTTTTAAACCCAGGCTCAATGAAGGTTCCAGGCTAATTCCTTCCTGAGAGTTTGCCGTAAGCCCTATACCCGGAGTTACAGACACTCTGTCTCCTAATTTAACGCTGGCGCTTGTATTTAACTCGTAACCTACTCCTCTATAATTATTATAAAAAATACCAAAGCCGGTACCAAAGCTTGGTTTGACCGAAGGAAAGCCAGCCAGCTCAATACTTTTTGACGAGTTAAAACCAAGTGTCCAGTTGTGGTTGATGTTTAACTCCTTTGTGACTTTGTCTTCACTGCCTTTAAAATCATCGGGCAAACCACGCATACCTCGGTTGATAGTCCCCACATTCAGGTTCCAGCCTAGCCCCACCCAGCTCGCTTCCTGATCCATGGATACCCCGGAGTGATAACTGATATTTAATGGATATCCATCTACATCCATCAGTGGAATATTGTATACAAAATCCCCGCTGAACGGGTCTACCATTTGCGTAGTCCCAACGGGTTCAAAGCTTTGCACTTCCGGCTGACTGGGCCCTCCGGTTAATGCATATGCAATTGTGGGTGTTAAAATCTCTGCTAAAAATGTAACAAGAAAAAACATTGCTAGAATCCTGGTTCCCGTGGTTATCTTAATTGGCCCTGTCATGACTTGTTTGATTTGATGTAATATGTTCGTTATTTATTTACGGTTTATATTCTTACTGCCGGGATATTCTCCAATGCATTCTTTTTAATCTCCAATCTTACTGTTCCAGTATTTAGAAATCTGTCCTTGTAAATCAATGTTTTTTCTTCAAAGTATTTCTTCCCTTGTTTTCTCAGCTCAATCTCCTTTTTACTCAGCGGAAATGCAAGGAGGAAGTTATTGTCAGGGGATATTCCGTAACCTCTTTCAAAATGAAATAGTCCACAGGGTAATGAATCTGTTCCGTCTATGAGGTAGACATCATTCTTGAGATGAAATGAAAAATATTCAATGCGCCGGTAATATTCATTGGTTTCTGATAGATTCGTACGCAGCATTTCCGCTTTTTCATCATTAGAATTAATTTTCAACGTGTAATATTGCATATCCTTTATTTCTTCCATTTCTTTTTCCATGGTTGCCTTGTCCATGTTTGTATTTCTCTCATTGAGCATGACTACATATTCCAGCGGTTTATATTGTAGGCTGAATTTGAAATCTCCTGAAACCCGTGTTGTTTTTAATCCGTTGCTTTCATTTTCTATCCAGCTCATATAGGATCTTGGCGCCAATTGGGACTTAGTACATGAGGTTTGGGTCATAACGACTGCACTTACTAATCCTAAAAGTATTTCTCTGAAAAATTGAATTTTCATTCTATTAATTATTTGGTTTTTACCGGCACTCGTTGTTACAATCTGTCACCTCAACGGGGTTGCACACCGTATGTGTTCCACAGCTGCCTGTTACGGTTAAGCAAACATTGTATTTCCCGGATGACAAATAAGCGTGCTCCGGATTTATCTCTGCAGAAGATTGTCCGTCACCAAAATCCCATTTGTATGACAGTAACCCGGCCGGTGATTCATAAAAATGGGCTGTGCACCCTAAAACTCTGGTGGTAAAAGTTGCCGTAAACTCCGGATTGACCGAAATCAACACAGAGCCTCTTGCAGCACAATTACCCTCGGTAACAGTTACTGTATATTCCCTTGTTTCGGAAACAAACAGCGTTGGATCGGGGCAGTCGTCACAGCTTAATCCAGTGCTTGGATTCCAGCTGTAATTTGTACCGCCCGTAGCATTGAGTGTAACTTCCTGACCAACACAGGCCGTTTGATCAGGACCTACCATAACCGATAATGCTTCTTCAACAATTACCGTAACTTCTTTGGTAACATTGCATCCATTCTTGGTAACAACCTTTACTTTATAGGTGGTGGTGGTTGAAGGATCTGCAGAAGGGCTGCTGCATGTTGTACAACTTAATCCTTTGACAGGAGACCAGAGGTAAGTAATCCCTCCCTCGGCAAATATCTGTATCGGATTGCCTGCACAGGTAATCTGGGTCGGACTTACACTTACGTCCGTAGTAATCCCTTTATAAACTTTAACTATTCCATTTCCGGAACATCCGTCAGCATTTTTTACATTCACTGCATACGTTGTCGTTATACTTGGATTGGCAATCGGGTTTGCTATGGTAGTGTTACTTAATCCTGCAGCGGGAGACCATAAATAGGAGGTTCCTCCACTTGCAGATATCTCCACCCCGGAATCATCACACAATACCACATCACCACTGGTAATTACTTCCGGATTGTCTTTTACCGTAATTAATACCTCATCGGTATTTTTCAAAGGGCAAACATCGGGTCCGCTGATTGTCACTTTATATAAAGTTGTTACAGCAGGCGTTGCGGTTGGACTAAAAATATCTGTACGATCCAACCCATCCGGCGGGCTCCATATGCAACTCGAACCTCCTGTTGCATGCAAAACAACAGATCCGCCGGCACAAATGGTCTGATCTGCGCCTGCATTCGCAGAACTCATGGATCCCACTACTAGAATGATAGTAGAACTGGAAGAACAGCCAGAACTATTAGTCCCGGTAACGGTATAAGTAGTAGAAACCGTAGGATTTGCTAGTACTACAGAACCTGTAGTAATATTTAATCCTGAAACAGGTGACCATGTGTATGTACTTGCTCCACTCGCTGTAAGCGTACTCTCTCCTCCGCTACAAACAGTATAGGCGCTTGCTGTAACTAAAACGATAGGTTTAGCATTCACAGTAACAGCGACTGAATTTTTAGCACTGCATCCATTAGCGGTCCCGGTAACTGTATACGTAGTGGAAGCCGTTGGGCCGGCAACTACTATGCTTCCTGTTGTTATGTTTAATCCGGCAGAAGGGCTCCATATGTAGGAACTTGCTCCGCTAGCAGTTAATGTTGAACTATTCCCAATGCATAAGGATACAGACTCCGGTACTATGTTTATTGTAGGAGCCGGCATATATGAAAATGTAAGCCCTGCTGAGGGACGTATTGTACTTGTGGTTGTACAACTGGAAGCGTTTGTACTACCTGCTGTAGTGCTGGACCAATTTGTAGTAGTACTTCTGTTGTTGAAATCCCCGTTTGATGCCCCGCGCAAACCTACCTGAACAGTGACTGAAGTTGATGCGGTAGTAGTAGAACCATATATAATGTCTACTTTATTCGTTCCTTCATGTAATATGATTTGAAAATTGAGCACATCGGCCAATGCTGTGATTCCGCTTTTTCTCCTCCAGTTTTTCCATTGCACTATAAATCTCCTGTTGGGACTGGATCCTAAATTCTGGCATCTCATTTCAGGGCTGGTTGCACCTGAATTGGTAAGATCTGCACCTATGGCTGAGATGGCTCCGCCATAAGCGGTTGTTCCGGAAATTGGTGTAAATAAAGTGCTGGCAGGGTTCGTACCTCCGAACGTAATAAACCCATTAGTGGATATTGCACAAGAGGTATAATTTACTCCATTAAAATTAAATGTAAAGCCTATTGTTGCCAGGGTAACGTTATCATCAGCGGCTGTTATCACCGTACCGGCCGTAATTGATGTATAGCTACCGGTACTTTGATTAAAACAATAATCTTTAACGCGAGGGCATTTAGTAACAGTTACAGTAACAGTAGTTGCTGAAGAGGTGCATCCGGAAGTTGTTCCCGTTATGGAATATACTGTGGTTATGGTTGGGGTGGCAACCACTGTAGATCCGGTCGTTGCACTTAATCCGGCGGATGGACTCCATGCATATATACTTGCTCCACTGGCTGTAAGGGTTGTGTTCGTTCCCGTACATATTGTAAAAGAAGGCGAAGCCGTAACATTAACTGTAGGAGTGGCATTTACAGTAATAGTCCTTGTGGCCAGTGCAGTACATCCCGCAACGTTAGCAACTGTTAATGTATAACCGGTATTGGTGGTTGGGCTAACCGTAATAGAACTCGTGGTGGCTCCGGTATTCCAACTGTAACCAGTACCTCCGGCAGAAGTACCCGTCAACGTTGCGCTTTGTCCCCTACATAGTGTAGGTGAAGGAGAAACTGTAATACTTGCTGTTGGAACCGGATTTACTGTAACTGTATTGGTAACGGTAGCTGAACAGCCATTGGTTACCGTTACGATGTAACCCGTATTTACCGTAGGAGCTACGGTAATTGAAGCTGTTGTTGCACCAGTGTTCCATCTATAAGCAGTCCCTCCGCTGGCAGTAAGTGTAGTGCTTTGTCCTCTGCATAGTGTCAAGGATGGATTTCCTGTTATGGCCGGCAGAGATTTTATAGTTACCGTCCTGGTAGCTACTCCGGGGCATCCGGCTCCACCAGACGCTGTTACTGTATAACCTGTACTTGATGTTGGACTTACCACTATTGATGCTGTTGTAGCTCCGGTACTCCAGCTGTAATTGGTTCCTCCACTGGCAGTAAGGGTTGTGTTACTTCCAGTGCATATTGTAAAAGAAGGAGAGGCGGCAACACCAACCGCAGGAGCTGCATTAACAACAACAGTTTTTGTGGATGTTGCACTGCACCCGCTGGCGTTGGTAGCGGTTAATGTATAAACAGTATTTGCGGTTGGGCTTACAGTTATTGAGGTGGTGGTTGCGCCTGTACTCCAGCTATAACTTGAACCTACTACGGGTGTTCCAATGAGTGTTGTACTTTGTCCGTTACATATCGTAAATGAAGGAGAGGCCGTAATACTTGCTGTTGGAACTGAGTTTACGGCAACCGTGTTGCTCACAGTCGCAGAACATCCGTTCGTTACTGTAACGATATAACCTGTATTTATAGTTGGAGCTACAGTAATAGAAGTTGTTGTCGCGCCGGTACTCCATCTGTAAGCAGTTCCCCCGCTTACTGTAAGTGTAGCGCTTTTGCCACTGCATATTGTTAATGATGGATTTGCAGTAATTGAGGGGAGTGATTTTACAGTTACTGTGCTGGTGGCCACTGTAGCGCAACCGTTACTGACTGTATAAGTTGTTGTTATAGATGGAGTAGCTACCACTGTAGCTCCTGTAGTGGTATTTAAACCAGCAGAAGGACTCCATATATATGCGCTTGACCCGCTGGCTGTCAGTGTTGTGCTACTGCCGATGCAAATGGATACAAAGGTTGGAGTTACACCTACTGTAGATGGAAGAGAATATGAAAAGGTAAGGCCTGATGTCGGAAGGATTGTATTTTTTGTTCTACACGTTGATGTGTTTGCACTTCCTGCAGTGGTACCGGACCAATCCGTAGTAGTACTTCTGTTAATAAAATCCGTATTGGCCGATCCTCGCAATCCTACCTGAACATCTACAGAAGAAATTGAAGAAGAAGTGTTGGATCCGTATACAATATCTATTTTGTTGGTTCCTTCATATAAGATGATCTGAAAATTAAGTATGTCTGCCAAAGCCGTTGCACTGTACCTTCTCCAATTCTTCCATTGCATTACAAATCTTCGATTGGGACTGGTTCCCAAAGTCTGGTACCTCATTTCCGGACTTGTGGCTCCCGAATTAGTGAGATCGGCTCCCATGGCTGATATCGCTCCACCATAGGCGGTTGTTCCGGAAATCGGGGTGACATAACCATTTGCCGGATTTGTTCCTCCAAATGTTATGAAGCCGTTTGTAGATACAGCGCATGTAGTATAATTATTTCCATTAAAATTAAAAGTGAATCCTAAAGCTGTTCCTGCATAAACTACATCGTCATCAGCAACCAGCGTTGAGCCGCCTGTGATGGGAACGTATGTTCCATTGCTCTGAATGAAACAGTAATTTTTTGCACAGTTTGTCACAGTTACTACTACGGTTTTTTTAACTGACTGCCCGCAATTGGTAGTGCCTGTTACAGTGTAAGTGGTGGTAATGGTTGGAGTGGCAACCACTACAGTTCCTGTAGTTACATTTAATCCGGCAGAAGGAGCCCATGAATAACTTAATATAGTACCACTTGCACTCGCAGTAAGCGTTTGACTGCTTCCTTTACAAATAGTTGGAGCGCTTGGACTTATGGTAAGTGCAGGACATTGAGCATACAAGATACCCGAACAAAAACAGAAAAAAGAAAAAATAATTATCCGTATTAGTTTCATTTATGGTTATTGTTTAAAAACAAACATGTTTTTTAGGGTTTGCATTTGATAGACACATCAACAGGTTGCCAAACTAATTGCTTAAATAATGCGTTTTAAGATCATCTAATGAAACAAAGTTTTGATCTAACCAAACCCGCTTTCGGATAAACAAAAACGGGATCTTAAAATCATTTTCTACATGGAGAATTAAGCTCTTCTGATTTGTATCTGTTAAAATCCTATGTACAATTGATAAGACTGAAAACAGTTCTTTTTTCATTTCGCTTAAGATTTAAGTGGCAACTAAGATTTAATAACAGGTCAAAAGTATTGCCCGCATCCAAAAGAAATAAGACCAACTAACGAAACCATCTTTTGACTTAACGTGCGGTATGTTATGACCAACAAGAAGTGCATTCACAGGACAATTTCTGATACGTGGAATGTCCACAATGCGTGACGGATGAAAATAAAAACGACACTTCCTGAATCACTCAGAAGTGCCGTTTTATTTAGCAATCGCTCTTTTAATAGGTTTTAACCAATTTGACGGTTTTTAATGAGGAGTTATCCTTTAAATCTAAAAAATAAATACCCGGTGGAAGGCTACTCACATCCAACTGTTTTCTGTGATTGCCTTTTTCATGCATTGCTTCTTCCAGGTTCAGCACTTCTTGTCCATAAACATTCTGAACAGACAATTTAGTATACGTACTTTCATTTAATGAAAATGAAACATTTAGTATTGAGCTGAATGGATTGGGTGAAACTTCCAGGGTGCTAATTTTTTCAACCTCTGATTCATTTATATCGTCCTGCGATGGATTATGGATGCGTGCATCAAAGCCCTCGCAAAAAGGAACAAGATTCGCTTTGAAATTAGATCCGCTGGCAGCGCTAAATCCGGGCAGTAAAGTTATCTTCATCACTCCACGGTATTCTACAAGTGGGGTTCCGGCAATCTTATTACTTGCCACAATATAAGGCGCAGAATAAATATCTGCCCGGTTTGAAATATCGTTGGTAAGAGTCAAGACACGCCTGGAAAGTTCATCCTTAGCCGTATTGTTATTGCCACTCAAAAATTTCTTTACTCTATCAAGCTGACCATCCGAAAGCGCTTTTTTACAATTTTTAGTCGGCACATAGCTCATGATATTCGAAGGATCCGGATTGTAATAGTCGCCATACGCATCTTTTGCATTATCCCCGGCACCTCCAAACAAACAACCATTCCAAATATTCGGATCGGCTGGAGTATCACAGATTCGATCTCCGTATAAGCGACAGTTTCCGATTGTGCTAAGAGGATGATCACGACGCACCAACTCTTCTGTGCCAGTTCCTCCATTACCATTTCCAAATGTATGCACCAGAGAAAAATGGTGTCCAAGTTCGTGCGATAAGGTGGTAGGATGGGATTTGTAAATGCTTATGGCAACCTGAGCTTTGTTATATTCTGCAAACCCGGATACTTCTTCTCCCTGCTGCTGCCACCATTTTTTAGATTGCACGCTGGCAGCCCAGTAAATGTCGATTGCGCCGTTCTCGTTATGTGACTTTGACAGATCTTTCACCCTGCCCTCATCTAAGAAATTCCAATTCCCATATATATAATCTATCTCCGGGCAACTGATAAATTCAATATTTCCCCGGTTGTAGATTTCATTGGCTTTATTAATATATACAGGCAGCATATTATTAAACGCGTCTTTTGTAGCCTGGATGTTATTATTATTTACATATACATGATGTTTTAATAGCAACCTATAGGTTTTACTAGCGTAGTCTGGATCGCTGCCCATATCCATTTCCAATGAATCCAACTGTTGATCGGTAAAATCCGTGCCACATTCTAAAACCTGTGCAGTCAGTGGCATTAGTGGAAACAGTAAAAGAAGAGCCGCCAGCAGCTTTTTACTATGTTGTTTCATTTTTTATTTTTTAAAATAGTTAATATCTAATAGGTTTATCTGTTATGCTGTTCCAGTTTAGTCAATCTTTTATTCTGATCGATAATATATAGAGTCAGCTCTTCTATTTTCATCAGCAGTTTTGATTCAATCTCTCCAAGGTTGACCCCATTCTCAGCAATTTCTTCTGCATTTGGAATCTCAGGAAGATGTCCGTTTTTGTTTATAAATTCTTCTACTTCTCCGAGAGATTTCAGATCATACCCTTTTTCAAAAACGAAATCAGACCAGCCCGCTTCTACTACGACCTCTTTTGCCCGGATACCTCCATTTACGGAAAGTTTATAACTCGAAGAAGGGGTGTCTGTTCCAATTCCTACACTTCCTCCATTCTTACAGAGAATCACTTTTTTATGAGAGTTAGAATTAAGGTATAATCCTCCGGACAGAGCATCAATTTCATTTCCATCTAAAATCATGGTTTGATCTCCAGCTATTAATTTTAAAGTTGCATTCGTACCATCATTTCCCATCCCGTTTATTTCAAAGGTGGAAGTAGGAGAATTCTTACCTACAGAAACCTTTCCGCCATTGGAACACATGCTTATATCAGCGCCACTGTTATTCAGTTCGAAAGTACCGACAGTGTTAATTGAACGTGGCTTTATATCCATGCTTTCAGTTGGACCGGATACTTTTAAAATAGTACCGGTAATACCATATACTTCCAATTTGGCGCTTGGGGTCCAGGTGAATGTACCTATTCCGACATTTCCCCCATGAGAACAAATACTTACATTTTTTTTCGAAATTTTGTTTATCCAGAAATGTGCGTTCGCATCCATGGTATTTCCATCCATTAATAACGTATTCGTCCCTGATTGTAATTTGAAAGCAGCATTCGTTCCATCATTGGCAGTTCCTAATACATAAAGCCTGGAATTTCCGGCAGGAGCACCGATGGCAACATTCCCTCCGTTAGGGCAAATGGTCGCATTCTTTTTTGTAACACCGTTAATGGTTAAACTGGTCAGGCCGTCCATTCCATTTCCATCCAGCAAAAGGCCCTGAAACCCGGTCAAAATTTTTAAGGATGCGTCTGACCCGTTATTGGTCATTCCTACGACCTGAAGCGTAGAAGTAGGTGTTGTAGTCCCTATTCCAACTTTCCCCGAAGCAGGAAACACGTTACTTTGTGCATTGACATTTGTTAATGTTAATGCCATATACGTAATGGCAAAAACTAAAAGATTTGTTTTTTTCATTTTGTTTAAAGTTTAAGAGGTAAATAAAATTTTAATAACAAGTCAAAAGTAAGTCGGGTATCCAGAAAAAATCAGGCTAATTAATGAACCCGTGTTTTGGTTTAACCAAACGGATAATTTGAAAAACAAAAAGAAAAAGGAAAGGTAACAGTCTGCAAGTAATAATCTAACGACTCATACGCTTGAGCACTTCCTGCTTCTTCATATCAGAAACAGTAACTGTACTACCATCGTCCATAACAATGTGTGCATCCGCAGTTTTCACAAAGGACTTAACATGATTCAGATTTACCAGGTGAGATTTATGTACACGTAAAAAATTGTGTTCTTCCAGCAATTCCTCATATTCTTTCAACGTTTTTGAAATAATCATTTTACTCCCGCCTTTCAGATGGAAAGTAGTGTAAGAGCTTTCCCCTACACATCTTAGTATGTTCGATACAGGAACAAACTCAATAGATCCGCTCAAAGGAAGAGCAATGCGCGGGGTATGGGTTTCTTTGCGCATGTTATTCATCAGATTTTCCAGTTCCTTGAAAGGATGCGGTTGCATCATCCTTTGCTGAGCTCTGTTGATCGCGGTCTGAAGGTCCTCAATGGAAATAGGTTTAAGCAGGTAATCGACGGCAGAAAAACGAAGCGCCTTGATAGCATACTGATCAAATGCAGTAACAAATATCACATGAAAATTTCTATTTTCCACCTGTTCAAGAAGGTCAAAACCAGTGCTGCTTTTAATTTCCACATCCAGGAAAAGCAGATCGGGCTTTTTAGTAATAATCTCAGAAACAGCCTGCACTACCGTAGATGCTTCGGCCACTATTTCTATACCGGGACAATAAGTAGTCAGGAGTATCCGGAGGTTTTCAAGGTTGCTCTCATCGTCATCCACAATAATGCTGCGTATCCTTTTTGTATTCATTGCTCATTAATTTGCGTGAAATGTAATAGGAATACTTAGTTCTACCCGTGTTCCGGATGGAATTCCGTCCTCTGTATGCATGTCATTAATTACCACTTCCGCCTTGCCGGATAGTTGTTTGCTTATCAGTTCCAGGCGTTCTTTCGAAAGTTTGGTCCCCATCGATTTATGCTGTGCATATTTACTTTTGGTTGCTTCAGCTATTTCCCTGCCTACACCATCATCCTCCACAGTACAAACCAAATGATTCTCCTTTCGCCGGAAGCTTACGTGTATGTTCCTGTCCGAAGGTTTAGTCGAAATTCCATGCTTGATTGCATTTTCAACATAAGGCTGTATGATCATGGATGGGATCTCCATATTCTCTTTGTCTAACGCAGGATCTACTTTTAAATTGTAATTAAAAGGAAAACGCAATGCTTCCAATTCCACATACAGGTCCAGTGTTTTAATTTCATCCTCTATTGTAATAGTTTGCTTTTCCGAATTCTCCAGGATAAGCCGCATCAGTTTTCCGAATTTTGCCAGGGCTATGTTGGACTGCTTGATATCGTTTTTATTGATAAGCATCTGGATAGCAGACAAAGCATTAAATAAAAAGTGCGGATTCATTTGTGCCCGTATGGCTTTTAATTCCAGTTCCGTTACCTGCTGCATCAGCTTATTCTTCCTGCGCTGAAGGTTGATCCTGTAAAGTAAAATGCTGAATATAATAACGAGGATAATGGCAATGATCAGTCCGTTACGCTGGCTGGCAAATAACTCATTTTCCGTACGGGCCTGGAGCACTTCTTTTGTTTTCAGTTCTTCGTTTTTCTTAGACAGTGCGAGCTCATTTCTCTTTTGAGCACTCCAATACCAGGCTTCCATGTCGGCTATTCTCTTCGAATTTTCTTCACTAAAAATGGTGTCCTTAAGAGTTGCATTTAATTTATAATACTCACATGCCTTATTGTATTTTCCCCATTTCTCATACAAAAGGCATAATACACTGTATGAATCGGAGACGAATTTCATGGTTTTCTGTTTCAGTTGAGACTGCATAAAACCAACTGCATATTTTTCAGCCTTTTCAAATTCCCCTTTTTTTATATACACCTCGGCCAGTGATAAATTAGCAACATGCGAATAATCCGAATCTGATGCGCCAACCAAATCCAAAGCCTTATTGGCATAATAGATAGCCGAGTCCATTTGATTTAAATTCATTTTAACGATGCACATATTGCGGCACAGAAGATCCGTACCCTCCCGTATATTATACCTACCGGCTATGGATAAACCCTGCCTGCAATATTCTTCCGCTTTACGATAATCTTTTATGGTTTCATAACACACTCCCAGGTTTTTCATAATAACCGAATACAGGTAATAGGATTTGAACGCCAAGGCCTTAGGGGCAATTTCCGTATATAATCGTATTGCTTCATTATTATTTTTCAGGCGATATTTTACAACAGCCAGTGAAGTCTTGGCATAGAGTATACATTCATCAAATTGTATTTCTTCACTTAAGGCGATTGATTTCATAAGATACTCCGTTGCCCGGTGATATTCTTCTGTTTCCAATAGCCTTACAGCAAGGTTGTAATATGCCTTGCATACTATTTTTTTATCGCGAATGGAATCCTTCAGAGCCATGATCCTGTCAAAACACCATTGCATGGAATCTGTTACCGAATTAGCCAGCTTGTGATAGGCTATCAATGCACCATAGGCCCCGGAAATCCCATCGTAATCACCAATTTTTTGATACGCACCCAATGCCTGTAAATAACCCTCCTTTGCCTTATCCAGTTTTAAGTCCGCACGGTAGATATTTCCTTTTGCCATGAAACCTACTCCCAAATGCCTTCCCAGTTTTTTCTCTTGCGAAAACGAAATGAGCTTTTGTGCCCAAAACAACGCGCTGTCTGTACTAAGTGACCGATAGCAATCGCTCAAGGCAGATAATGTATTGGCAATGGTAGTATCCGCAGGGCGACTGGTCAGAACAGATTTTAAACTGTCTATTTTTCCGCTTTGTAGTTTGTCTGCTCCCCAAGTGTAATTATGCAGACATATTAGCAATCCCCCTAAAGAAAATATCCTGATTTTTTGAGTTGTGCTTTTCAATAGAATCATAACCGCACTGTATAAATCAAGCAATTTTGAATATATCCTATTCATAATAACCTTGTTATTCTCCCGTTGCAAAATTTGAGCGAAAATAAGTGAATTTTAATCAGTTAGAAAAAAAATAAAGTCCGTTTATTACTATCCGAACCCGATTATTCCGCTAAACCGGTTTATGCGCCTACAAATTTACTCCAGGATCATTTCTTTATATTTACTTTGTGAAAATCTTACTGGTAGAAGACGAAATTTCCCTGGGAGAGTCCGTTGCTATACTTTTTAAAAAAGAGGGACACATTTGCGAGTGGGTAAAAAATTTCGGAGCCGGAGATGAAAAAGCGGCAGTATACCAGTATGATTGTGCGATCATTGATATCACCCTGCCGGGAGGAAATGGCCTGGACATTGTAAAAAACCTGAAAAAAAATAACCCGAGGACCGGTATTATTATCATCTCCGCAAAAAACTCCCTGGATGACAAAATTTCTGGGCTTGACCTGGGGGCAGACGATTACATTACCAAACCTTTTCATCTGGCCGAGCTTAATTCCCGTTTAAATTCCGTTTTACGCAGAAGAAACTTTGAAGGAAGCAATGAGATCATTTTTGAAAAATTGAAATTAATACCTGACAGGCAGGAAGTTTTTGCCAATGGAAAACCCATAAGCCTTACTAAAAAAGAATTCGACCTGTTGCTGTTTTTTATCTCCAACAAGAACAGAGTGGTTACGAAAGAATCCATTGCAGAACATCTATGGGGAGATGATATGGATATGGCCGATTCTTTTGATTTCATTTATTCTCATGTGAAAAACCTGCGTAAGAAGATCCTGGATGCAGGAGCCAGTGATTACCTGAAATCCGTTTACGGTATTGGATACAAATTTTCCGCATAATGAAACTCCTGACCAAAACATCACTTTTGTATTTGCTTTTTGCCGTTCCGGTAATGATAGTCAGTTCCTTCATTTGCTTTGAACTGATCCACGACGAAGTTATTGAAAGCACGGATGACAGCCTGATGCGGGATTTTAATCGGCTGGAAACAAAATATCTGACAAAAGATAGTCTTATTTCCTTCACTTCCTTTAACGGGGAAATATCTGTAAAACCTTCACTGGAACGTTACTCTCAAACTTCATTTTCCTACTCCAATGCAACGATGTACGACGAATACGAAGATGAAATGCTGCCTTTCCGTGTGCTGAAAGTAATGTACCACTGCCCTGTCCGGGACTATGACATTATTATCCGGAAAATACACCTTGAATCCGATGAGCTGATGGAAGAGATCGTTGCTTCCATCTCTTTTATGTTCGGTCTTCTTCTGGCAGGCTTTTTTGCTATTAATTTTTTTATTTCAAAAAATCTTTGGCATCCGTTCTATAAAACGCTCGCTTTACTCGGCAACTACGACCTGAATAAAAAAAATACGGTAAAATTCGATACTGTTTCAATCCAGGAGTTCAAGCAATTGAACCATGCACTGAATAAAATGACAGAAAAAATTCAGGACGATTACCGGAACCTGAAGGAATTTACAGAAAATGCTTCTCACGAAATTCAAACCCCACTAGCGATCATACGCTCAAAGCTTGAACTTATGATCCAGGCAGAGAATATTTCTGCCGAGCAGATGAGGCAGGTACAGGAGATATATGAAAGTACCAATCGTCTGTCTAAGCTGAATCAGTCGCTTTTACTTCTTGCCAAAATCGAAAACCGCCAGTTTCACGACGAACAGAATGTTGATTTAAAAAACCTGATAGAAAAAAAACTGGAGCAATTTGAAGACCTGATCACATTTAAAAACATCAGCCTGCGGATTGGTCCTTCAGCAGACAATAACGTTCCATTAAAAATGAATGTCCAATTAGCGGACATTTTGCTCTCTAATATTATTGGAAACGCTATCAGGCACAATATAATGGGAGGAGAAATTCGTATACATCTGGACAACCGGGCATTTTCCGTTTCCAATACCGGAAATCCTCTTTCCATTGCGCCTGGAAAAATCTTTGAACGCTTCCAGAAAGAAAGTCCTTCGGACGATTCGGTCGGCCTTGGGCTCGCGATCGTAAAACAGATCTGCAATGCCTACAATTTCAATATAAACTATAGTTATTCCAAAGGAATACATGCAATCACTATTACGTTTTAAATTTATTCTCCAAAAAACAATTCAAAAGTATATGCGGAATATTTATACAGATTGTATTCAGAATTACGGAATAGGTTTACATGGTGAAATAACCAATTAAAACCACATCACGATGAAAAAAATAATTCTGCTAGCAATTCTGTTCAAAACCGTCTCAGCATCTGCATTAGGCAACGTGGATGCGCCTGCAGCGGTAAAAGCAAAATTCGCTTCACTTTACCCCGACGTTATTAAAGTAAAATGGATAAAAGAAGAAGCTAATTATGAAGCCGGATTTGAGATGAATAAAACCGAGATGTCATGCATCTTTGACCGGGAAGGAAACCTTCTGGAAACAGAAAGTGAAATCGATATTTCTTCCCTTCCGGCAACAGCGATAGAATATATTCATAAGAACTATCCCGGGCAAAAAATCCGGGAAGCAGCACAAATTGTAGACTCCAAGAAAGTAACCACGTTTGAAGCAGAAGTGAAAGAAGGTGATCTGATCTTTGATTCAAATGGAAATTTCTTAAAAAAAGTAGTTTCAGCAAAAGAAAAGGAAGATGAACAGGATGAAAAATAAAAACTGATTGATCTTAAAACCTGACAAAAATGTTGGGGTTTTATTCCTTAATTATGCTATGCCATTTCTATTATCTTTGCCCACCTTTTTAACCTTTGTATATGATTACTACAGACCAGTTCCGGGACCTCCAGGAACGCAAGGAAGCGTTAAGGAGGCATCTTTGACGTTGATAGAAGATCCAACCAGATTGCAGAACTCGAAACACGCACCCAGGCGCCGGACTTCTGGAATAATCCTAAAAAAGCAGAAGAGATTCTAAGAGAGATCAAACAGATAAAATTCTGGACGTCTTCCTATACTACCACCTGCCAGCTGATCGATGACCTGGAAGTGCTGGTGGATTTCTATAAACAGAACGAAGCTACAGAACAGGATGTTGACAGGCAATTTTCCAAAGCCTACAAGGCGGTAGAAGAATTAGAGTTCAAAAATATGCTGGGAGAAAAGGAGGATGTTCTCCCAGCTGTTCTCCAGATCAATTCCGGGGCGGGCGGCACCGAGTCCTGCGACTGGGCAGGCATGCTTATGCGCATGTACATCATGTGGGGCGAAAAGAACGGATACAAAGTAACCGAGCAGTACAAACAATCAGGAGATGCTGCCGGAATAAAGTCTGTTACCCTGCAATTTGAAGGCGATTTCGCCTATGGATATTTAAAAGGAGAAAACGGCGTGCATCGCCTGGTCAGAATTTCCCCGTTTGATGCCAACGCCAGGCGTCATACTTCTTTTGCCTCCGTGTATGTTTATCCGCTGGTGGACGATACCATTGAAATAGAAGTAAAAGATTCAGACCTTGAGATACAAACCTCACGGTCCGGAGGAGCAGGTGGTCAGAACGTAAACAAAGTGGAATCCAAAGTTCAGATGAAACATATTCCCTCTGGTATAGTGGTAGTGTGTCAGGTGGAACGTACCCAGATAGGCAACCGTGCACGCGCGCTTACCATGCTTAAATCCCAGCTGTATGAGCTGGAAATGCGTAAACGCAAAGAGAAAACAGATGCTATTGAGGCAGGTAAGAAAAAAATCGAGTGGGGTTCTCAGATCCGCAACTATGTATTGCACCCTTACAAACTTGTGAAAGACCTTCGCACAGAATACGAAACATCCGATGCCCAGGGAGTTTTAGACGGAGATATCGGGGAATTTATCAAAAGATACCTGATGGAGTACGGAGGTAAAAAATAAGAGCGGCCGACGAATAGAATTACTTCTACAACACCGACCGCTCTTTTTTGCTCTTCTCTTCTTGTTATCTTATTCGATCACAACAGTGTTAGTTACACTTTTAGAATCTGCTTTCAGAACACACGAGTAAACACCTTTTGTCAAATCCTTTCCGGTAAATTGAACCTGGTGGTTGCCGGCAGACTGACTAACATTATCCATAATTACCGCCACTTCCTTGCCAAGTACATCATACACCGTAAGAGATACATTACCAGCCTTCTCCAACGAGTAAGACAATGTAGTTGACTGACTGAAAGGGTTCGGATAGCAAGTAAAGTTCAGCTCGTTTGAAACCACATCGTTTACAGAAGTAGGTCCTGATGTTACCGTTTTACCATACCTGAAATAATTCTGCTTTGTCACGGTTACCAGCATGTTAGATGTGGGAGCCTGTGCAAGTGGAATATTCACAGAAGCTCCTGTTCCTGTAGCCGTTCCCAAAATGATTGGTCCTGTTGGCGAAGGAATCGTTAATGCAATAAACGATCCGGCATCGGCTGTTACAGCAAAGCTGGTAGCAGTTCCGGCAACATTTGAAGCATGTGATATAGTCAGGTTTTTAGGCACTTCTGAGTAGAACCACTGAAATGCCTCTGCAAACGTGTGATAAAGCTGATATGTAACTTTTTTGGATCCGGAACCTACCCAGCTGGATTGAGCCAGGAAATATTGTCCGGAAACCGATCCAAATGTAGGACGCATATCTCTTGCAGGAGGATTAGTTCCCATAGCAGGTATAAAGTTAGGCCACATATTATCCATGATACCCCAGAGGAAAACGTCGTTCACAAAAGAGTAAGAAACTTCCGAAGGAGCGATTACTCCCAATGCTCCGCTGTTCTTTCCATTGTAAACACGTCTGTGCATGGTTTCACTGAAGCATGCGCTTCCGGTTTGGTATTCTCCTGTATTGCAATTGATAGAGAATACAAAAGGTAATTTATTGTCTACGTTGGTAAGAGAACTTGCATTTGACGATTGATACGAAGGTCTGTGCCATCCAGCATAAAGACCATGGTCGCGGTGGTACGCAATAAATGCACCTGCATTAATGGAAGCATTGATATTTGTAGCAGTACCGCCTGTGAATCCGCCGGCTACTGAACCTGGTTTGTCCGGAATATATTTTAACCCGCTGTCTCCAAAATATTTAACGATGGTTGTTGCATCGGTAGTTGACCAGTTGCCGGCACCTGCAGTATTATTGCCTGTGTTATTAGCCGGGCTGCTGGGATTATTAACCCGTACCGGATGCTTGTTAATGCTTTTCATAAACCCGGTAACAATCTCAATTCCTAACTGATACCAACGATCATCCTGCCAGCCAATAGCTGCCAGCGGTTTGTCATAAAATGCCGGATCCACAGGGGGATTACGCTCATAATCTAAAAACTTGCTGCACATTATCTGTAATTGCGAAGCATTGTTTGCTGCAATACGAGAAAAAGCAATATCCGGAAGGTTATCTTTTGTAACGTCTGAATATTGGTTGTCAGAAGCAAAACCAGGACTTGTTGTTGTAGCCACGGTAGTATTCGGGTCTGAACCGAAGTCACCTAACAAAAGGATCGCCGCAGGTTTAATGTTCCATGTGTTATACGCATTATCCACCCATGCCTCAATAGCAGCAACCGTAGTACCAACCGTTGAAAGCTTGAAAACGTCCGTCAATATACCCTGTTCTCTTCTGAATTTTTTAATAGAATCCGCCCATTGAGAGAATTCGGGATTATTAGGAACTATAATAGCATATTCACAACCGGTAGCTCTCGCTGTTACCGCTTTTTGAATTTGTTCGTTGTAATCAATTACAGGCAGCTGATTGTAATTGAATATAGCATCTTCCAAAATAGGATCCCACCAGCGGCTCCTGTAAGAATCATCTCCAAAATGCCCGTTGCCGCCTTCAAAACTTATTTCCACCTGTATGTCTTTGTATACAATAAGGTCTTTTGTTACAGGGTTGTACTGAAAGGGAGTAATTCCAAGCTCTACCACATCAATCCCGCGAAGTTGTTTTTGCTCTGAAAGCATGACTGGACTTTCCGGATATAACGCATTTTTAGAATAGATCGAGTTATCCTTTTTATATACCAGAGGTACTCCAATGTCTTCGATCTTATCCAGAGGAATAACCGGAGCGGGTGCAATATCTATGTTCTTTATAACTTCGGTACTAGCAGACACAATTTTAAGAACTGCCTTTGATCCTTGCGGGATTGCAATGTACCGCATGCTGCTTGGCAGATCCGGAGCACCCGCTTCATTGGGTAAAAATATTCCCGGTATAGACACATTTTGCATCGCCTCCCGGTCAATCGTTTTACTTTCAGTTGTTAATTCTGAAATTGAAAAGCTGACATTCAGCCCTTTGCTATCCTGCTTCGCAATAGCATATCCTGTTTTTCCGGCTGAATACTTGTAAGTTTGCTGTGCCTGTAAATAATGCACATTCAGCAAAACAAATGACATCAAAAACGTTTTTGTAAATGCTTTTTTCATGAGTAAGAGGGTATTAGTAATTAATATATGACTTCGAATGTAACCTGTTAATATTCATTTTCCAAACAAATCAAAATAAAATAAATATTTTCTACCTATTTATAATAACGTTAAGTGTTTTATTTACACCCATTTACGCCTTTCATTTTTTACATCCTATTCCATTGAAAACAACAAAGCCCACAAGGCCAAAAAACATACTCCAAATATGATCAAAATACAAACCAGGTACAGAAATCCCTTCCTGCACACCCGGTTTGTTCTTTGTATTATTCAACCACAATATTCTGAACAGCCACTTTTGAACCTGTCTTTAAAACACAAGAGTACATTCCTTTTAACAAATCTTTGCTGCTAAACTGAACCTGATGAACACCGGACGACTGAGTAACATCCCGGAGGATCACAGTTACTTCTTTGCCAAGCATATCATAAACCGTAAGAGTCACATTCTCTGTTTTCTCCAGGGAATAAGATAAAGTAGCTGACTGGCTGAACGGATTCGGATAACAGGTAAGGTTCAGCTCGTTTGCAAGCACATCGTTTACAGAAGTAGGTCCCAAAGTTACTATCTTACCATACCGGAAATAATTCTGCTTTGTCACTGTCACAAGCATATTGGAGGTTGGAGCCTGTGCAAGTGTAATGTTCACCGATGATCCTGTTCCTGTTGCCGTACCCAGTATAACAGGTCCTGTAGGTCCCGCCACTGTTATAGCAATAAAAGAACCTGCATCGGCTGTTACCGCAAATGTGGTAGCTGTAGAAGGCACCGTTGGATTATGAACCACAGTCAGATTCTTGGGAACTTCCGAATAGAACCACTGAAAGGCATCCCCGAACATATGAAAGAGTCTGTAGGTAATTAATTTGGTTCCTGAGCTGGTCCAGCTGGACTGCTTTAAAAAATATTTACCGGCTGCGCTTGCAAATGCCGGGCGCATATCCCTTGAAGCAGGGTTGGTTCCGTTGGCAGGCATAAAGCTGGGCCACATGTTATCAAACATTCCCCATATATAAGCATCGTTTACAAAAGAATAGGAAACCTCTGCCGCACCCACAACACCCAGTGCTCCGCTGTTTTGCCCACTGTAAGTATACCTGTGAAATTTTTCACCGACAACTTCACTGGAATGATGAAAGGCTCCGGTCTGACAGTTAATGGAGAAAATAAAAGGCAGCTTATTATTTACATTCTTCAATGAGTTAATGCTGCTGGTAGAATAAGAAGGTTCGCCCCATCCGCCATAGTATCCGTGATCCCGGTGTAAAAGCATAAATGCACCGTTGTTAATAGCAGTATTGATGCCGGTAGCGTTGCCTCCGGAGAAACCACCCAATGTTCCCGGTTTATCCGGAATGTATTTCAAACCGTTCTGTCCAAAAAAGTTAACTATTGTGGTAGTATTACTTGCTGTTGACCATGTTCCGGAATTAGCGGTATTATTTCCGGAGTTGCTGGCCGGACTTCCCAACGCATTCACCCTTGCAGGATGTTTACCAAGCGTGGTCAGGTACCCGCCAAAAATTTCGGCTCCCAGCTGAAACCAGCGGTCATCCTGCCAGCCAGCAGCGGTTATTGGTTTGTCATAAAACGGCGCATCGGTAGGCGGATTACGCTCGTAGTTCAAAAATTTAGTGCACAGTACCTGCAATTGGGCAGCATTGTTTGCCACGATGCGTGAAAAAATAACATCGGGTAAGTTGTCTGCACTTACATCGGCATAATAATTATCGGATGCAAAAGCAGGATAACTGGAATCATCGTGTGTATATAAGTTTGCACTTACAGTACTGTTTGCATCTGAACCGTAATCTGCTAAGATCAGCATAGCAGCAGGCTTAATTGTCCATGTGCTGTACGCATTTTTAACCCAGGTCTGAATGCCACTGGCTGTAGTGCTTCCAATGTCTGAAAGCTTATAAATATTTGTGAGGATACCTTGCTCTGTTCTGAATTTTTTAACAGAGTCAGCCCATTTGGAGAAATCGGGTCCATTGGGAATAATGATTGCATATTCACAGCCCGTAGCTCTGCTATCAACTGCTTTTTGCACCATTTCGTTGTAATCAATCTGAGGCAGCTGATCGTAGTTGAGTATCATATCCTCCATAATAGGATCCCACCAGCGGCTACGGTATGCATTGTCTCCAAAATGTCCGTTTCCACCTTCAAAGTTCACTTCCACCTGGATGTCTTTATACACCACCAGTTCTTTGGTTACGGGATTATACTGGAATGGCATAACACCAAGCGACACAACATCCACTCCCCTGATCTGAGAGGGAGCCGAAAGAATAACGGGGCTTTCGGGATAGAATGCATCTTTGGAATAAATGGCATTATCTTTTTCATATACCAAAGGCGAATCGTATTTATCCAAAGGAATAACAGGAGCAGGAGCAATATCGATGTTCTTTATCACCTCTGTATTAAAAGAAACCACTTTCAGGGTTGCTTTGGAACCCTGTGGAATAGCTATGTAACGCTGATTTCCGGGCAGGTCGGGAGCTCCGGCCTCATTGGGCATGAACATTCCGGACAAAGAAATATTCTGTGCCTTTTTACCGTTGATCTCATTCTCTACCGTGCTGAATTGTGTGATTGAAAAATTAATACCTACACCTTTTTCATTCTGTCTCATAAGGCTGTAACCTTCTTTGCCGGTGTTTTTAGCATACCTGTATACCTGTTCCTGCGCGCACAACTGCTGAAAGTTCAGGGAAACCAACGCCGTAAAAATTGCCATACCCATGGCGGGTGTAAACGTTTTTCTCATATAAACTGGTTTAGTGGATAATAGATACCTTTAACGTTTTAGTTAAACGATCTCCGAAGATGGAAAATGTGACATCAAAAGTCAAGTTTTTGAAAGTATTTTTATACCATATACTAACATTATGGCCGATCCATACTGCATTAATAGTTAAAAAAAGCAGGTTTATTTGTATTTAAGAATAAAATCCATGATTTAACCCTTGAAATGGAATGATCATTTATCATAATCCCCGTTGTACAAAAAGCAGGTGCACGTTGGACCTCATTCAGAAAGCAACTAAAAATTTTCAGGTGGTTGAATACTTGAAAAACCCTCTTTCCGAGAAAGAGCTGAAAGGAATTCTGAAAAAGCTCAACATGAAGGCAGAAGACCTGGTCCGGACAAAAGAACCTTTATTCAAAAAGAAGTTTGCCGGAAAAAAAATCTCTGAAGATCAGTGGATAAAAATACTTGCAAAGAACCCAATCCTTATTGAACGGCCCATAGTTGTAAAAGGAAACAGGGCCATAATCGGACGCCCCGTTGAAAATGTAACTGCACTTTTCTGATCGCTATTTTAGGATATACTTTAATTTTGGGGCAACCATTTTATACCATCCACTTTAAAAAATTCAAATAGATTATGAGTTTCAGAACTGAACGTGACACCATGGGCGAGGTAAAAGTACCCGCAGATAAATACTGGGGCGCACAAACAGAACGCTCGCGCAACAACTTTAAAATTGGTCCGGAAGCAAGCATGCCAAAGGAGATCATCCATGCTTTTGCGTACCTGAAAAAAGCGGCTGCACATGCAAATAAGGAATTGGGAGTTCTAAGCCCTGAAAAATGCGACCTGATATCGAAAGTATGTGACGAAATACTTGACGGTAAGCTGGACGGGGAATTCCCGCTGGTAATATGGCAGACCGGTTCGGGAACGCAAAGCAATATGAATACCAACGAGGTGATCGCCTACCGTGCCCATGTTCTTTCCGGCGGAAAGCTTACCGACGAGAAAAAAGTCCTTCATCCGAACGACGATGTAAATAAATCACAGTCTTCGAACGATACATTTCCGACTGCCATGCACATTGCTGCCTACAAGCAGGTAGCAGAAATCACCTTGCCGGGAATGCAAAAACTACGGGATACACTCAAAAAGAAATCAGATGCCTTTCAGAACATTGTCAAAACAGGAAGGACTCATTTCATGGATGCCACTCCGCTCACACTGGGCCAGGAATTCTCCGGGTACGTGCAGCAGATAGACAACTGCGTACGCGCCATTAAAAATTCCCTGGAAATGATCCGGGAACTTGCACTGGGTGGAACGGCTGTAGGAACCGGACTGAATGCTCCGAAGGGATACGACGTACTTGTAGCAAAAAAAATTGCTGAGTTCACGGGCTTGCCTTTTATTACCGCACCCAACAAATTCGAAGCCCTGGCTGCACACGATGCCATGGTAGAGCTCTCGGGTGCTTTAAAACGATCTGCAGTTTCCCTGATGAAAATAGCAAATGATATCCGTATACTTTCTTCAGGACCACGTTCAGGCATTGGAGAAATAATCATCCCTGACAATGAGCCCGGCTCATCCATTATGCCCGGAAAAGTAAATCCTACACAGCCCGAAGCGCTGACCATGGTATGTGCACAGGTGATCGGCAACGATGTGGCTGTTTCCGTAGGAGGAATGAGCGGACATTTTGAGCTGAATGTATTCAAACCTGTGATGGCTTCCAACGTGCTTCAGTCCGCACGGCTGATCGGTGATGCCTGTGTTTCCTTCGAAAAGAATTGTGCTGTGGGGATTGAACCTAACAAAGAAATCATTAAAAGACACCTGGACAACTCATTGATGCTTGTCACTGCCCTCAATCCTCATATCGGATATGAGAATGCAGCAAAAATTGCCAAAAAAGCTCATAAGGAAAACAAGACACTTAAACAGGTGGCTGTTGAATTGGGGCTTCTCTCAAACGAGCAATTTGATCAATGGGTAAGGCCGGAAGATATGACGGGAAGTATGAAATGATCCGTAATGAAAAAAATAGTTGTCATTTTTATTTTTTTCTCTGCGAAAGTATTTTCTCAAAACTTCTATGTTGACAAAGCCACTGGCAACGACAATAACTCCGGTACCGCCATTAATCAAGCCTGGAAAACCATCCAGAATGCTTTTGACAATGCTACTCCCGGAAGCACGGTGCTGATCCGCGGAGGCACTTACAATGAAAACCTGTCTGCCAACGTAAGCGGCACGCCGGGAAAGGTTATCACCTTCAGAAACTATCAAAATGAAATTGTGATCCTCGACGGTACCGGCACCTCCCAGCCTGAACTGCTCTACATCGAAAACCAAAGCCACCTGGCAATTGAAAATATTATCATTCAAAACAAAACGGTGAACAATGCAGTGGGAATAACGATTGCCTGCACGGCGAACGGTTCTGTAACGGATATTACACTCAAAAAACTGAAGATCACCGGTATCAACTGGAGTTCAAACCCGAATGCCATTCCGACTTCGAACAACAATTCCAATCCTTTGCTGGTGTATGGTTCCGGGACAAACCAGGCAAATGCCATTACAAATATTATAATTGACAGCTGCGAAGTATACAATAACATCACCGGTTTCAGCGAAGCCATTTCCCTGGATGGGAATGTGGATGGTTTTACGGTTTCCCATAATAACGTTCACGACAACAAAAACATCGGCATTCTTATGGGAGGAAACTACAAGGCCAGCTCAAATCCTGCGGTGGATCACACACGGAACGGGAAATGTTTCCGGAATACCTGTTGCAACAATGTTTCCTTGTATGCTACCAGTGCCGGCATCTACGTGGATGGAGGAATGAATATTGTGGTTGAAAGAAATACTTCGTATGGAAACGGATTTGGCATTGAGATCGGTTGCGAGGAAAATGGAAATACATCTGATATAATTGTTCGCGACAACGTGATTTACAATAATAAAGAAGCCGGGCTTTCCATCGGGGGATATACAAGCTCAACAACGGGCCAGGTTTTGAACTCAAGCGTACTCAATAATACATTCCTGAAGAATGATTATTCAAACAGCGGCATAGGAGAAATTTACATAACGAAAATGAGCAATTGTAAAATCCGAAATAATATCTTTTATACAAACACCCAGAATATCCTTATCTCCAGGGACAATATTTCTCCTTTCAGCAATAACAACATCAATTACAATTGCTGGTATATACTCCGGGCAACAGCAGCAATAACATCACCATAAGCTGGGGGACAGCAACGTACACTTCTTTCTCAACGTATCAGTCTCAAACAGGCATGGATGCAAATTCAATGTATGCAGATCCTCAGTTTACAAACAGCAGTAGCAGCACGCCTGATTTCCATCTTCCGGGCACAAGTGTATGCATCAACGCAGGAGATCCGGGTTTCATCGCCGGAAACAATGAAACAGATTTTTACGGAGGAGCCAGAATTGTAAATTCGAAAGTGGATATAGGCGCCCATGAAAGTTCTGCAGTGAATCCCGTAAATGAAAAAAAGAATGAAACCGGAGTTTCATTCTTTCCCAACCCATCTTCTGACAGGAAATTTACTATCTATGTCATCAATTTTCCGGCGCAGCTTCAACTCTGCGATCTATCAGGGCGACTTATCCTGGAAACAACACTGAACAGCAGCTCAAATTTGATAAACCTGGACAATGAACAGAACGGAATCTATTTCTGCAAAATAATTCTTCCGGACGGAACTGCCTGTACGGGAAAATTAATAATTCAATAGCTATTGTTTTTTTCCGGGCTTTGCCTTCAGTGTTCCTGAAAAAGAATATTCTTTTTTCACTTTTCCCTTTTTAGAAATCACCGCGGTGCCCTCAATTGCTTCATCGGTCACAGTGCCTTCCCATTTCAATTCCTCGCCGTCTCCATTCTTGGATTCCGATTGAAAAGTAATTCCAACAGGGCTTGCTGTAGAATCCACGGATACAGTATAAGGTCCTGCAGGTATTTTATTCTCCGTAGTCATGAATTTGGAATTCAGTTTTTCCGTTTTAAAACTAATTTCATCGCTGACCGGCTTGGGTTTCTTGGCTCCTTTATCCGTAAATTCAACGGTATAAATTTTATTCGCAAGAACCTTGTCCTTTTCTTTCTTTTGTGCAACCGCATTTGTGCTGCATGCAACCAGTACTGCGATTGACGCGAGGGAGGATAAAATAAGTTTTTTCATGGTTTTATGTTTTATAATGTGAGAGAGGTTAATCCAAAGGTATGGAATAATATTTACTTTGCTGATTAAATGAAGTTGAAAGAACAAAAAGGGCTTAAACAAATTTCTCGCCCTTTTTCAGCTTTACATCGTTTACAAAATCACGGATACGTTGCTCATCCTGTTTTTTGCAGATGAGAATTGTATCGTCGGACTCAACAACAATGTAATCCTGCAACCCTTCCACCACCACCAGCTTCTCTTTGGAAATATTCACAATGCAATTCTTGCTATCGTACATCATCACATTTTTACCGACAACGGCATTGCCTTTTTCGTCCTTGGGAATGTGATTATAAAGAGAACCGTATGTTCCCAGATCGCTCCAGCCTATTAACGAAGAGCGCACATAAACATTGTCGGCCTTTTCCAATATTCCGTAATCGATGGAAATATTTTTACACTCAGTATAGGCATTCTTTATTCCTTCATCCTCCTTGGCGGTATTGTATTTAATGGATGAGAAAGCGGCAGCCATATCCGGCAGGAATTTCTGGTATGCTTTCAAGATACTTTTTGCAGACCATACAAAAATACCTGCATTCCATAAAAAGTCACCGCTCTGCATGAAGAATTTCGCCATCTCATGATCAGGCTTTTCCGTAAAGGTTTTTACTTTCTTGATACGCTCGTCCACTTCTTTCACCGGCGATTCAACGAACTGAATGTAGCCGTATCCCGTATCGGGCCGTGTAGGGCGGATCCCGAGTGTGATCAGGCAATCCTCCGCTTTCGATTTCCGGAAGCAGGACCGGATGGCCTTCACGAATGTATCTTCCTTCAATATAAGATGGTCCGAAGGAGCTACAACAAGATTCGCTTTCTTATTGGTTGAATAAATTTTATACGCTGCATAAGCGATACAAGGCGCCGTATTTTTCCGCGCTGGCTCACACAACAGATTTTCAGGTTTTAGGTCAGGAAGTTGCTCAAGAACCAAACTCCTGTAAGAGTCATTGGTAACAATAAATATATTTTCCTTCGGGCAGATAGGAATGAAACGATCAAACGTAGCCTGCAGCAGGGTTCTCCCGGTTCCCAAAATATCAATGAACTGCTTAGGATGTGCGGTACGGCTCATGGGCCAGAAGCGGCTGCCTATTCCGCCGGCCATTATCACGCAATAATTATTCTTTAACACAATGCGAATTTAAAGTTTAAAGTTCAAAGTCTAAAATTTAAGATATAAGGTCTGAAGCTTAAAGTTAAGTTAAAATTAAAAGTTGAACAGCGTGTCATCTTTTGATGTATTTACTTCCTTTGATCTCTGAGCTCTGAAGATAGTCCATAAAGCCCTGAAGCATTTTACCGATCTCTTCGCACCTATCATGTATGCTGCTGAATTCTTCGCTGGTCAAATATTCCCTGTCCCGTGCACGGTAATTTTGCGAACGAAGCTCGGCGGCAGAGCCTTTCGATATAGAAAGAAACTGGATGAACTCTCCCTTCCCTCCTCTTTCAAACCCTTCAGCAATATTGTCCATGATCGATCCGCTTGATCTTCTCACCTGTTTTATCAATTCAAAATCCCTGGCAAACTCACCCTTTTTAGTTAAAGAAAAAATAATAGTATCCAGTTCCCTCGCCTTTTTCCAAACCTCCAAGTCCTCAAACCTCTTTATCGTAGCCATCTTGTATTCAACTTTAGATCTTAAACTTTGAATTTTAGACTCTCAACTGCTGTTTGTATTCAACTTTAGGCTTTCAACTTTAAATCTTAAACTTTAAACCTAATCTGCTGTTTGTATTCAACTTTAGACTTTCAACTTTAAATTTTAGACTTTAGATCTTAAACTAATTTCTTTAGAGCATTTCTCAAGTTAGCAGTAATGCCTTCGGCATCTTCCAGCTTGCATGTACCTACTGACAGCCTGTACCAGCTTGATTCATCCGAATCACCAAACGCATAAAAAGGAACGAGCGCTACCTTGGCTTCATCAAGGATATATTTTGTTACATCCTTGGTAGTAGAAAGAATTTTTCCATCTGCCGTCTTTTTACCATGTAGTGCAAATTGCACGGTAAGGTATATAGCAGCCTGGGGTGCAATGGCATCCACTTTAAATCCTTCGCTCTTCAGGCTTTGGAAGCCTTTATAAAATGCCGTGAGCCGGTCATTGATCTTATTTCTGAATTCAGCAAGATAGGTATCTATGGCTTTATCATTCATCAGGTAGCGCGATGTTGCCATTTGCTCCGGGCGCGGCGCCCATGCGCCCATGTGCCCCAGGATGGATTTCATTTTATCAATTACTTTCTTCGGACCCATTCCCCACCCTACTCTTACGCCGGTTGCTGCAAACGCTTTGGAGATCCCGTCCACAAAAATCGTGTAGTCCTTCATTTCAGGACGCAGCGTTACAGGATCAAAATGTTTGGTGTTTCCGAAAGTGAGTGTCCAGTACATCTGGTCGTACATCAGGTACACCGGTTTCCTGACTCCACTTCTCTTTGCATTCTCCTCCAGTATAAGATCACAGATCTCTGTGAGTGTTTCTTTGGTGAGCGTTGTGCCTGTAGGGTTCAGAGGTGAATTCAGAGAGATCAGTGTTGCAGTTCCGATATGCTTTTTAATATCTGCAGACGACGGCATAAAATTGTTCTCCGGCTTGCTTTCGATCTGCACTCCCTTTGCTCCTGAAAGATGCACGTAATGGTTGTTATTCCAGGATGGCACCGGAAAAATGACCGTATCGCCCGGATCTACTATGGTTCTGTAAATCGCATAAATAATAGGACGGGATCCGCAGGAGATAATAATATTCTCAGGCTGAAAATCAAACCCGTGCAGGCGTTTGAGAAAATGACAAACGGATGTACGCAGCTCAGGCACACCTTCTGCAGGCGGATAGTTTGTTTCATCGTTCTGATAGGCAGTTACTATTTCCTGCTTCAGCTCGGCAGGAATCGGAAATATCTTCGGATTAAAATCACCGATTGTTAGGTTGAATATCTTCTCCCCCTTCTTGATCTTGTCATTAACTTCCCAGGCAAGTTTAATGATCTCTGAGCCAATAATGTTCTCGGCAAGATCGGAAACAATGAGCTCTTTAGAAGGAGCAGATGTTGTAGTACTCATAAAAAACGGATGTTTTATTTAAGGCCGCTAAATTAAAAAAAATACAAGCCCGTCAGCCGTTCAGAGGGAGCCGGTGTTAAATTTCTTTACCGAAAAAGGGTGAAGATGCAAAGAAATAATACGAATCTTTCTGCTTTACCGCAAAGGCACTGAGACGCAAAGAATAACATGGATTAATAGTCTTGGGTAATTTTTAAAACCTTTCTTCTTCCGGCACAACTTTACACAATGCATGCACCAGGTATTCCCTTTTTGTTCGGACATGCAGGCATTTAAATCGGGTCCTCCTCTTCTCACCCTTAATAAAAATTTCCTCTGCATGTTTTGTTTTTGAGCCGGCTATTCTGAAGGAGGTGCCGATAGCAATACGTTCCAGCAAAAGCGTTTCTGTATCCGTATCAAATTTTTTCAGCACACGGGATAGGTTCAGGTCCGAGCAGCTGGCAGCGGATGGATTCTGCGTATGAGTGGTCAATGCCAGGGCGATCTCTTTCGGAAAAATCTTTTCTTCTTCCGCAGAAAATTTATCCATTGCCAGGAAATAATTCAGCAGCTTACTGTACTCCGATTTCCATTCCTTACCGTGGGGACTTACTCTTCCTTTGTATTTTTCCCAGGTTGCCAGGTGTGCCACTTCATGTATGAGTGTAATAAGGAAGGCATATTTATTCAGATCGTAATTAATGGTGATCACGTGGTTCCTTCCATTGTGCGGTGCAGTATAATCGCCTTCCTTGGTAGCTCTTTGCTTCTTAACTTTTAATTTGAAATTGTATTTATAGATCCATTCCGAAATAATATCAATCGCCTTTACAGGAATGTACTTTGCAAGAATTGATTTATTGCGTTCTTCCTGGTTCATACGGATTACAAAATTAATCAGTTTAAGATTTAAAGTCTAAAGTTTAAGATCTAAAGTTTGAAGTTCTTAATCGAGAGTATTGAGGAGAAAGAAATTATTAAACGAGGACTGCAGATTGTTTGGCTGTTGAATTCCTCCTTAACAAGGAGGTGGATCGCGCTTCGCGAGACGGAGGATGTAAACAATTAAAAAAAACATCCCCCGCCTTCGGCACCCCCTTCTGAGAAGGGGGAATTTGGCTGTTGATTCCTCCTTTGCTTGCCTTTGCGAAGCGCTTTGGCGAAGCAAGGAAGGAGGTGGATCGCGCTTCGTGAGACAGAGGATGTAAACCTATTTCAGAACAAGACATACCGAAGCAAAAAGAGTTTGCTTCACATCCGAATAATTCACTATCTATATCCCGGTTAGCTCTATAAAAACCAGCAGTTTACATTGAGTACATCCTGCTGTCGGATAATAATAGACCATTAAAAATAGTTTGCATTTTTTTACTCATTGCATGTTCTTTACTTTATTAAAAAGAGAGAGCCTTTGTGCTTAGTCTGCGGTATTGTATGCTGATAATAAAACAAGGTAATATATACCAGGCCTGGGGAGTGAAAAATTCCATGTGTCGGATACTTTCCGTCATGCTTTTTGCCGGGATATTTTCAGTTTCACTGGATGCGCAAAACACGACGCAGCCCGTAAATACTGCTGGCGCAAATACAGTCAGCCAGCAAAAACCCAATTCTCCTTTTGCGGCATGCACCGACATGGGAGGCGAGAGCGGCTGGGGAGGCTGGAAGGCCGTCACTGGGATCTACAGCGTAGACAACACTCCTTCTCTTACTGCGCTCAGCGCACCCGGGAACGCATCTGCTCCCAGGTTCAGGATTACCGGCGGCACAGGGGTGGATGCCTGCACCCAGGGTGGCGGAGGTCCGCCCATTCCGGTGGTGGCCCCCGGGTTCGGAACTGCATCCATTCTCCTGGGCGAGCCCGAGGCCGACGGAAATACTCCTCCTCCCTGTGCCATCAACGGCAATAATTACGGGTGCGTGGAACAGCTGAGATATCCTCTCACTGTAAGTGCACAGGGCGTAAATTTCAAATACGCCTATGCGATCGTTGTGGAAAATCCGCTCACGCCTCCGCATAAGCTTTCAGAAGCCCCCTTTGCAGAAATATACATTCTTGACCCGAAAGGGGACACTGTTCCGTGCAGCCACAAAAAATACATAGGAGATATCAACGGAGCGGTTGCTCCGGGGTTTTACACCGCATCGTGCAACTCCAACTTTGACGGGGTGGTTACCTACAGGCCCTGGACAACCGTAGGTATAAATTTAACTCCTTACATAGGCCAGACGCTGAATGTGGTGATCACCAATTCGGATTGCTCGCGTGCAGGACATTTCTGTCATTCCTACTGGGATTTTTCATGCGGCCCCCTGGATCCGATTACGCTTGTGCCGGTCTGTTCCGGGCAAGCCATCAGCATCACCGCGCCGGCCAATCCCAATCCTCCGCCCCCGTTCACGTACGCATGGTTTCAGAATGGCAAACCGTATACGGGTCCTCCGGGTGCAACTGCACAAACAATCACTCCCATCCCTTTACCGGGAGATACTTTTTCGGTAATAGTAAGCCAGGCAGGAGGCTGCCCTTTTGAATTTGTGTATGTACCCCAAACCAACGGAGTACCTGTGACCGCCACAGCTACTCCTGCCGGATGTTCAACGGCAAACGGCACCGCCAGCGTAACCAACGGCCAGCCCGGATATACCTATAGCTGGAGTACCACACCCAAGCAAACCACACAGACAGCTACCGGGCTTGCTCCTGGAACGTATTCTGTGCTCGTAACGAGCACAGGCGGCTGCACCTCCACAGCAACAGTGAACATAGCCGGATCCAACAGTCCTGTAGTAACAATAACTTCAAGCAACGCTTTGTGCAAAGGCGGAACCGGCGGAACTGCAACTGCAAACGTGACAGCAGGCGGTACTCCTCCGTATACTTACTTATGGAGCGATGGACAAATCACCCAGACCGCAAGCGGACTTGCCACCGGGAATTATACGGTGCTGGTAACAGATTCAAAGGGCTGTACTTCTTCTGCGGTTCAGTCAATCACATCTTCTGCTTCGCCCGTAGCCAGCTTCACTACAGCGCCGGTATGTTTTAACAACAAGCCCACCGCATTCAAAGATCTTTCCGCAGGCAATGCAACAATTAGCAGCTGGCAATGGGATTTCGGAGACGGTACCGGTTCCACGCAGCAGGATCCTTCGCACCTGTACGGACAGGCAGGTACTTTTACGGTAAAGTTGGTTGTAACCAATTCGTCCGGATGCAAGGATTCCATTCAGGCGATTGCTGTGGTCAACCCTGTTCCAATACCCAGCTTCAGCTTTGTTGCGGCCTGTAAAAATGATTCCGCCTGTTTTTCAGACCTGTCGTCCATTACGCCCGGAAGCCTTACCAACTGGAGTTGGAATTTCGGAGACCCGGGTTCCGGGCCGGCCAATGTATCTGCCGTAAAAAACCCCTGCCATATTTTTAATGGGCCGGGGCCTTACAGCGTGCTGCTCACGGTAACTTCCGATAGCGGCTGCCAAAGTACCGTTACGCTTCCTGTAACAGTTAACCCGGCACCTGTGGCACAGATAAATCCGCAGAACGTATGTTTGAATGCAACCACTCAGTTCACGGATGGCTCCGCTTCTTCATCGGCAAATGATCCGATCAGCGTATGGAACTGGAATTTAGGAGACGGAAACACATCCGCCCAGCAAAACCCGGCTCACACGTACACTGCACCGGGAACATATTCGGTTACGCTCGCTATTACCTCGCAAAAAGGATGCAAGGATACTACTACAAGTGTTGCCGTTGTATATGCCCTGCCTGTTGCAAATTATTCCGACTCGGTCAGAGGATGTGTCCCGGTATGCTCAACATTGAAAGATCTTTCTCTTCCGGGATCGGGCAGCATAACAAGCTGGCAATGGAGCTTTCCGGGAGGAACTCCGCCGGTTTCCGCTTCGGCCAACCCTACTATCTGCTGGAACAGCACCGGAGTTTACGGCGCCAGCCTGGTGGTTACTTCCAGCTATGGGTGCAAGGACACACTGAGTACACCTAAATACATAAACGTATATCCCTGGCCCGCTGCGGATTTTTGCGTAGCTCCATCCCTTGCACCCACCACCCACCCTGTATTTACTTTTTGTGATGCATGGTCGGCCGATGTGGTGAAATGGAACTGGGACTTTGGCGACAACACGAATGATACGATCAGCACAGACCCTGTACACTCTTATTCTGCAAGCGCTACACAGAATGATTTTTACACCTTTCCAATCTGCATCCGGGTGCAGAACCAGTATGGCTGCTGGGATACTGCCTGCCACTCCGTAGAGCTGATCCCCGAGTTTACATTTTACATTCCCAACTCATTTACCCCGAATGGAGACGGTATCAATGATATGTTCTACGGTAAATGCAGGGGAGTAAAAGAGTACAGTATCCGGGTTTTTGACCGCTGGGGCAACCAGGTGTGGGATTGTGATTACAAAGGAAAAAATACCGATTGGGACAAGGATAACAGTGGCCAGGAAGGTATGGCCTCCTACTGTAAGTGGAACGGGAAGGTGGTGCCGGGAGGAGCAGACATGAACGGAAAAAGCAACCTGACTGCACAAGAAGATGTGTATGTCTGGAAAGTAAAGCTGACCGATATTTTCGATAAGAGTCATGTTTACACAGGGCACGTTACACTTGTTCAATAAATAAAATATACCTCTGCGCTCCCAGTGCAACCGGAAGAAAGACATAGCTGTCTTACTGTATTAAAACAATTTTATTTAAACAGATGATACGCCGCAAAACTTGCCAGGTAAGCAAGCAGGCCCATGTAGATGAACTGGATCACGGGCCATTTCCAGTTCTGTGTTTCCCGGTAAACCACAGCCAGGGTGCTCATGCACTGCATGGCAAAAGCGTAAAACAACATCAGGGAAAGGCCCACGGCAAAAGTATATCTGCGCTGGCCGGTTTCCGGATTTATTTCCGCATGCATTTTTTCCCTCAGGGACTGATCGTTAGAACTATCACCTGCACTGTAAATGGTGGACATGGTCCCCACAAAAACCTCCCGCGCCGCAAACGAAGTGACCAGGGCTATTCCAACCTTCCAATCGAAACCAAGTGGCTTGATGGCAGGCTCGATAAATTTTCCAAGGATACCGGCGTAGGATGATTCGAGTTTTTCAGCCTCACCCACCTCTCCCCCAACCCCTCTCCCCTGAGAGAGGGGGGCAAGAGGTGAGGCCGGCCCATGCGAAGCAAGAAACCACAGCACGATAGAAATGGCTACGATCACCTTACCTGCATCAAACAAAAAAACTTTTACCCGGTCAATGATGGCAAGCCCCACGTTTTTCCAGCGGGGAGAACGGTATAAGGGAAGCTCCATAATAAAGAAACTTCTTTCTTTTGATTTCACCAGGTATTTCAGGGCCAATGCAGAACCGATGGCAGCCAGAAAACCAACCAGGTACAAGATCATAAGGATTATGCCCTGCATGCTGAAAAAAATAAATTTCCGTTCGGCCGGAACCACCAGCGAGATCAGCAGCGCGTACACCGGCAAACGGGCCGAGCAGCTCATCAGCGGAGTTACCAGGATAGTGATCAGTCTTTCCTTCCAGTTACTGATGGTGCGCGTGCTCATGATCGCCGGCACGGCACAGGCCACTCCGCTCAGCAAAGGAATTACCGAACGCCCGTTGAGGCCGAACTTACGCATGATCCTGTCCATGATAAAGCTTACACGGGCCATGTAGCCCGAGTCTTCCAGGATGGCTATAAAGAAAAAAAGCAACGCGATCTGCGGAACAAACACCACTACTCCGCTCAATCCTGCAAGCACCCCGTTGACCAGCAGATCCGAAAGCTCTCCCTGTGGCAAATGTTCTGTCCCCCACTGCGAGAAAAAAAGAAAGAGGGATTCTATCCACTCCATGGGATAGGATGCAATGAAAAAAACAGATTCAAAGATCAGGAGGAGGACAAAAAGAAAGATCACATATCCCCATACCCGGTGTGTGAGTATCTTATCTGTACGGGACGTAAAAACTTCTTCGTCCTTCTTCATTTTCACCTTCAGACAACCTCGGATAATGTCCGTAATAATCCTGTAGCGCTCTATGGTTTGCTCCGCAGGAACTCCGGCGGGATTGCCTGCATTTTTTTCCTCAACAATCTCCTTCCGCGGAACTTCAAGCGAGGAAACAATAACCTGTTCCAGCAGCTCAATTCCTTCGTCTATCCGGGCACTGATGGGAACCACGGGTACACCCAGTCTTTCTGCAAGCAGGGCGGTATCTATCTCCATCCCTCTTTTTCGCACTATATCCATCATATTAAGCGCGATCACAACAGGTATCTTTATATGATCCGCACTGAATGAAGAGTCTATGACCTGCGTGGCAAGGAACAAACTGCGTTTCAGGTTAGAAGCATCTGCCACAAAAAGTATCACGTCCGGCTGATCCGGATTATTGCGGTCCTGCAGGTGATCAACAGCAATCTTTTCGTCCAGGGATTTCGGATGCAGGCTGTACGCACCCGGAAGGTCAACGAACTCAACAGATACGATATCGCCCGATGAAGTTTGCCCGGACCCTTTGCGAATAATTTTACGAAAGCCTGTTTTTTTATCCACCGTGGCTCCCGGGAAATTGGCAGTGCTTTGGTTTAATCCGGTAAGCACATTGAAAAGCGTGGACTTCCCGGAATTGGGGTTCCCTACAAGTGCAACTTTCAATTTTGACGAAGGTTTCGTATAAAAACTGGCAGCTTCCAACAGAAGTTCATTTTACTTGTTTCACAATCACCGAAGAAGCTTCTGCTTTACGGAGCCCTAAAATATAACCGCTGACAAAGATAGCAATGGGATCTCCCAGGGGAGCAACATTCCTTACCTGTATGACTTCGCCCGGCAAACAACCCATTTCGAGCAGCTTCAGGGAGATCTCCTTATCTGTAAAGGAATCAATGATTGCAGTTTCCCCCAGCCTGAGGTCCGCCAGGGTATGGGCAACACCGTTTTTCATAGTAAAACAAAGTTAAGGAATGGGCCTGCTTCTTACTACCTAAAAGAGGGTATTTAACTTCCCCCCGGGAGGGGTAAACGCATTAATTTATCTTCTATCCCGACATTCGCTTCGCTCAGTCGGGATAAACTCTTTATATATTTCACCGTACGATGTTTACATGCCCGATGTAGGTGTGCCTTTTGTTAAATACATCGGTAAGCTTGACTTTCCAGACATACACATCCTGCTGGGCCGTTTCTGCACTATAGCCACTCATATCTATTCCACCTTCCACCACCACGCCATCCC